>Ga0335078_10014771_pt1 | contig 11586 bp, 13 predicted proteins | sample Lox_Sample_32_FD_206711 | JGI IMG/M metagenome (GOLD analysis project Ga0335078, IMG submission 206711) | Soil microbial communities from Loxahatchee National Wildlife Refuge, Florida, United States - Lox_Sample_3.2 | ecosystem: Environmental > Terrestrial > Soil > Wetlands | place: USA...
CCTCCTGCGGACGAATAAATCCTGCACCCTTAGACGAACAGACTGCCTAAAGGTCGCGACGCCCTTAGTCTGTAAATTCACATTCCATTAACCTCTCCGTGGTGCTTTTCACATTACTATTTTCGCCATGTCCAAGGAGCCTTTGACTATCGAAGACTTTCCCGGCACCGCCAACGGTTGCCGGATTTTGCGCCTGAAGGGGCCCATCCTCATCTCTAACTTGTTCGATTTTCAAGCTCGTGTCCGTTCCAACACCTCGCGCTCGCTCGTCCTCGATTTCACCGGTGTCCCATATATCGACTCCGCCGGCATCGGCGCCCTCGTCGGTGCCTACGTCAACCATCAGAAGGATGGCCGCAGTCTCGCCCTGGTCGGCGTCAGCGAACGCATCCTAAACTCGCTGAAAGTCACTCGTGTCGATTCGTTTTTCAGGCTTTACGATTCGATTACTGCCGCGGAAAGCGCTTGCGCCTAGCTGGTCCGGGCCTTGTACGCATAAACAATGGCCAGCAGCGGCGGGGCCAGCAACACTCCCCAGAACGGAATTAAAATTCCCAGTACAATCGGTGCCAGGATCGACGCCCAGATCGGCACCTTCGCTGTCCGCCGCATAATGAACGGCTGTAGCAACAACCCATCCACCACCGCGATTCCCGCATACAAAATCAACACATAAAGAGGATGTTCCCAATCCCGCCAGTGAACCGTCGCCGCCAGCACCGGCCCAATCAACCCCAGTACCGGCCCCAGATGCGGAATAAACTGCAGAATCGCGGCCAATCCAGCCCACAGCGGAGCCCACGGAATCCTCAGGAAATGCAGCCCGATCCACCACAGCACCCCGACCGCCAACGAATCTTGCAACTGGGCGATCAGCCAGTTCCGCAGCGCATGCCCCGTCAACCGCAGATGGTCCCGGATTTCCATATTCCTTGGATGCCCCTCGAATCCTCCACCTCCACCAGGAATCAAATCAGTTGTAGGGCGGCCTTTCGCCCCGTGCTAGACTCCACTCATTCCACACCCGAGGCAACCATGAAATTCGGTGTCATCATTTTTCCGGGTTCCAACTGCGATCACGACGCATATTGGACCATCCAGAACGTGGCCAAACAGCCAGTTACTTTCCTCTGGCATGAATCCCACGATCTCGAAAATTGCGACGCCGTTATCGTCCCCGGTGGATTTGCCTTCGGTGATTATCTACGCACCGGCGCGATCGCCAAATTTTCTCCCGTGATGGAGTCTGTCAAGAAGTTCGCCGACGGCGGTGGGTTCGTACTCGGCATTTGCAACGGGTTCCAGATCCTTTGCGAATCCGGCCTGCTCCCCGGCGCTCTGATGAAGAATACCGGCCTCAAATATGTCTGCAAGCCGGTTCACGTGCGGGTCGAGAATACCGACACGCCCTTCACCAACGCCTGTCGCGAAGGCGAAGTTCTCACCATCCCCATCGGCCACATGGAAGGCAACTACTTTTGCGACGAATCCACGCTCCGCGAGTTGCAACGAGACAAGCGCGTTGTGTTTCGTTACGCGGAGCCCGACGGCCGCATCACCGCCGAATCCAATCCCAACGGATCGCTCGATAACATTGCCGGAATCTGCAGCCCGGGACGGAACGTTCTTGGCATGATGCCGCATCCCGAGCGCGCCGCCGAACCTCAACTCGGCTGCACCGACGGCTATAAGATTTTCGAATCGCTGGTTGGCGCGATGGCAGAAAAGTAATCCAGCCCTAAAATTAGGTGGTATGCCGTAGTCTCTCCCGCAGAGTCTCAAATATCCAGGCCGCGAGAGCGTACGTGGCCGCATTCGCAAGAAGAACCCACCACAACTTAATGGGGTAGGCGCTGAAAATTAAGATCGGACAAGTCAAACGTACCAGGTACAAAAGCGGATCAGCCGAGGTTAAGTGTGGAGGCTTGACCGCGAGCGCATAGATCGCCCAACTGCCCGCAACCATAAGACCAACGATTGCCCAGAGGCCCATTCGCCGTTTCATGCGGCACCTCCAACTTCCTTCCATAATCGTCTCACCAATTCCCTCAAATTCCAACGCGAAAAAACGCCAATCAGTACGATTCCCTCCATCCAACCCGCTAGAGCCAAGTTCGTTTGACCTGCTATAGTAAGTGCTCACCAGAAACACTGAAAAATAAGGGAACCGGAGTCGGCGTCTGATTCTTCGAATGACACGAAACTTTTCTGGCAGTGTACGCCTTGTTTCTCTCAGCCTCTTTCTCTTCTTACTCCTGATACCGTCGGCTTCCCTGCTCCATGCCCAGGAAGTCCCCCGCTACGACATCTTCGGCGGCTACGCCTACCGATGGTTCGATGCCCCCAGCATTGGTTATCCCGGTCACTCCAATCTCAGCGGGTTCAACATCGACGCGACCGGCTACATTTTCATGAAACTCGGCGTGACCATCGACGCCAGCGGCGACTACGGCTCCCAATTGCAGGTGTACAACTTCATGTTCGGCCCGCAATACACCCTTCGCCGCGATAGATCCAAGTTCTACGTTCATGGTCTTTTCGGCAAGGCGCAGAATCGCGTCGATATTCCTCAGCCGACCCGTAGCCATTTCGAAAGCGTCGGCAAATCCTACGGCGGGGGCGGCGGCTTCGATTACGATTACAGTGACCGCTGGAGCATCCGCGTATTTCAGGCGGACTTCATCCACTCCAACACCTTTGGAACGGCCCAGAACGACGTTCGTGTCTCGACCGGCGTCGTCTACCATTTCGGACACTTGGGCCACAAACGAAAGCTCTAATTTTGCCAATGGAAAAACGTCAGCACGAATCTGATTCCTCCTCGGCTCGCTCGCTCTCGGCGTCCACTCGGTTGCTCATATTCTTTTCGCTCTTGCTTTCCCTTTTTCCCATCGGTTGCAGCAGCGGCAGTCACACCGCCTACATCACCGTGCCCGAAGAGAACGGCGTTTCCGCCTACCGCATTAAGAACAGCACCGGTGCTTTCACCCAGATCGTCGGATCCCCTTACCTCGCGGGAAACTCGCCCGGTCCACTCGCGGTTTCTCCATCCAATCAGTTCGTCTGGGTTGGAAATCGTGTCGACAACACCATTTCTCTTTTCAAAATAGACGGAATCAACGGCTCGCTGACGGAGGTCTTCCCGCGCACCACCGCCGGCCTGAGTCCGTTTGCGATGGTGGTCAATTCCAGCGGTAGCCTGCTCTTCGTAGCCAACGAAGTCTCCGCCAACATTTCCGTCTACTCCATCAACAGCGGCACCGGAGTGCTCACCGCGATTTCGGGTTCGCCCTTTTCCACCTTTCCTAATCCCGTCCAGATGGTGCTCTCCCCATCCGGAAAATTTCTCTACGTGGTAAACAACACCCTGGATGCCGTGTTCGGCTACGCTGTCGCCAGTTCCGGCAGTCTGACGCCGATGACCGCTTCTCCGTTCACCGCCGGCGTCGGTGCATCCTCAATGGCCGTCGATCCCAACGAAAAATTCGCCTACGTCGTGAATGCCACCGACAATACTGTCTCCATCTTCTCGCTCGACTCGAGCACCGGGGCGCTGACCGAAGTCTCCGGTTCTCCCTTCGCCACCGGCACCACGCCCTTGGCCGTCACGACTGATACCACCGGCGCATATCTCTACGTCGGCAACGAAGGCTCCAATAACATCTCCGAATTCAGCATCGACTCGACCACCGGCTTTGCCACCGAGCTTACCGATCAACCGACGACCACCACCACCACGCCGGTTCAGTTGGTCACCGATCCCGACGGTACCTACATCTATGCAGTAAGTGGCACTACCAGGACCGTCTCCGGATTCACCGTCGACACCACCACCGGCGCTCTAACCGACAACGGACAAACGGCATCATCGGCCGTCTCCATCGGTTCGATGGTGGTCACCAAATAATCTTTCGCACCGATGATCAACTTCGGCATCCTTGGCTTCGGACTGCATGCGGTCAAACGCTTGATGCCTGGATTTGCCTCCGCCCGCAATTGCCGTGTCTCCGCGCTCTCTCGTCGCGATCTCGCCAAGGCCCAGGCATCGGCGCATCAATTCAACATCCCTCTTGCTTTCGGTTCTGCGGAACAACTCTGTAAGTCTCCACAAGTCGATGCCGTTTTCGTAACCACGCCCAACGCCTGCCATCTGAATGATGTTCTCCTTGCGATCAAGCATGGCAAGCCCGTGCTCTGCGAAAAGCCGATGGCCATCAACGCCGACGAATGTCACAAGATGGTCGAAGCCGCCCGCAAAGCAAAAGTTCTTCTCGGTGTCGCCCACGTCTTCCGCTTCGAACGCAGCACTGCCCGACTTCGCGAGCGCCTTGCCACCAATGAAATCGGGAAAGTCACCTTCGCCCGCTCCGAATTTTCTTTTCCCGGAGGTGCCGGCCATCCTCGCGCCTGGCTGAACGATCTATCGATCGCCGGCGGTGGCCCCGTCGCCGACGTCGGCGTGCACTGCGTCGACGCGCTTCGCTACATCTTGCAAGACGAGGTCGTCAGTGTTACGGCTCGCGGCCATTCCGACAAAATCTCCAAAACCGTCGAAGCCGCTGCCGCCTTGATTCTCGAATTTTCCCGCGGCACTCTCGCCACCGTCTCAGTTTCCTTCCGTGCCACGTACCGCACGCCGCTCGAATTCGTCGGCGAAGCGGGCGTGCTTCGCGCCGACAACGGCCTCACCGTCGAACGTCCCATTCAAATGCATCTGCTCCGCGACGGCGGGATGGTCGACAGCGAAACCGTCCTCAACACCGACGCCTACACGCTCCAGGTCGACTCCTTCGCCTCCGCCGTCGAAGGCAAAACCGAATTCCCAGTTCCCGGCGAAGAAGGCTGGAAGAATCAGTTGATCCTCGACGCCGCCTTCCGCAGCATGAAGTCCGGAAAAACCGAAGCTGTTCTCGCCCACTGACCCTGTCCCGTTCTAGTACATTCGCCCGCCACAAATAAGCAGTAACCCAATTTGTAGCTTTGCTTCTTTCTCAATCCCCACTAGAATCCACGTAAAGATTCATATAGGGGACCGCCACTTGGCACTCTTGCTATTGGGCCTGCTTGTCGCGTTGAATTGCTTGCTGTTCGCTCTCGTTCTTGGCATCAAGAAAAACTTCAATTCCAGCGCGCAAGTAGAAGCTCTCAATAGGCTTGCAGCTAACGCCGAGGCTGTACAAAGTCTTTCGCGCCAGTTCTCCTCCGCCACCGCCGACATCGCCCAGCGCCTCGAACAGACCAAGGGTGACCTTCGCCAAGGCGTCGCCGATCGCTTGGTCGAGGGTTTTTCCGACATCCGTTCCGCCGTCGATCAGCAGTTGCAGTTCGGCCGCCGCGAGCAATCCGAACGTCTGGCCGAAGCCCGCACCGAACTCTCTGGCTCTCTCGCGCTCACGACTTCCCAACTGAAATCCGAGTTCGACAGCCTGAACGCAAAAACCGTCCAGTGCCTCGATTCCATTCGCGATCAGCTCGACGCCAAACTGCTCTCCATCACCGATCAGGTTCAGCAAAAGCTCGATCAGAACATCAAAGAAGGATTCGCCCAGTTCGAGAAAGTCCAGCAGCACCTTCGAGCCGCCGAAGAGCAGCTCCGTGAAGTGGGCGCCCTTGGGCATTCCATCAACGATCTGAACAATTTGCTCAAGCTACCTCATCTTCGCGGCCAGTTTGGTGAGGCCAGCCTCGAGCGTTTACTCGCCGACTTCCTGCCCGCGCACATGTTCGAGATGCAGGCCACGCTTCCCGACGGTGGCGGACGCCCCGACGCCGTCATCCACTTCCCCGATCGCCGCCTGCCCATCGACGCCAAATTTCCCCGCGAGCAGGTTCTCGCCCTATTTGAAAGCACCGTCGAAAAAGAAATCGACGAAGCCCGCGTCGAATTCGTTCGCGTGATGAAGGCCGAAGCCAAGCGCATCAAGGCCTACATTCAGCCCGAGCACGGCACCACCGATATCGCCTTGATGTACCTGCCCAGCGAAACTCTCTACATGGAAGCCGTTCGCAATCGCGACTTGGCCGATTGGCTCAACCAGCAGCACATCTTCCCCGTCTCGCCCAACACCTTATTAATGACGCTCAAGACCATCGCCCTCGTTCACAAGTGGTACGAGATGGCCGGACGCTTCGAGAAGAGTCGCCTCGAGTTGGCCAAGGCGCAGAAGTCCTTCGACTATTTCCAGAATCAATTCGAAAACGTCGGCAAGAGTTTGGGCAAAGCGCAGGAAGCCTTCGACAAGGCTGCGACTCATCTGAAAACTTATCGTGGACGCGTCTCCGTTCTCAGCGGCCAGGAGCAACTCGATCTCGAGTCTTCCGCCGCCGAGACTCCGTCTCTCCCACTGATCGACAAAGCCAGCGCCTGACATTTCGACAGCACAAAATGACGCCACGTCCTTGACCCGCAGATCTCTGCATCCCTATACTCCGCCACGAATCCAATCCCAAGGACTTCATCATGAAAATCGGATTCGCTCTTCCCAACATCGGCAAAGTTGCCACTCCGCAAGCAGTTTCCCAGGTTGCCCAACGTGCCGAGGCCCTCGGCTATAACAGCCTCTGGACCATTGAGCGCTTGCTCTGGCCCGTCAACCTGCAGGTTCCCTATCCGGTCACCCCGGACGGCAAACTTCCCGAGGAGTATAAGCACAGTCTCGATCCTCTCGACACGCTCACTTTCGCCGCGGCGCAAACCAAAACCGTGGCCCTCGGCACCAGCGTCATCGACATCCCTTATTACAATCCGGTCACACTCGCGCGCCGCCTCAGCACCATTGACTACCTTTCGAACGGCCGTCTGCGTGTGGGCTTCGGTCTCGGCTGGTCAAAAGACGAGATGGACGCCACCGGCGCCAACATGAAAGAACGCGGCGCCCGTGCTGACGAATTTCTCCAGGTTCTCAAGGCGATCTGGACCACCAATCCTGCCGAGTTCCACGGCAAGTTCTTCACCCTGCCGAAGTCCTATATCGAGCCCAAGCCCGTTCAGAAGCCGCATCCGCCGATCTACATGGCTGCCTTCGCTCCCCCCGCCTTGAAACGCACCGCGACCTACGCCGACGGCTGGAATCCGGTCGCCGTGCCTTTGCAAGGCATGCCGCAAATGTTTTCTACGATTCAGCAGATGGCCAAAGAAGCTGGCCGCGATCCTTCATCCTTAAAGATGATTGTCCGCGCCAACCTCACCATCACCGACAAGCCGCTTCCCGAGAACCGCATGATTTTCACCGGCTCGCTCGATCAGATTAAAGAGGATGTCGAAGGCTGCAAGCGCATCGGCGCTCACGAAATCATCTTCGATCCAACGTTTCTCACGCAATCGCTCGATCGCTGGCTCTCGCTGATGGAGCAAATGCGCAAGCTGGTATAAACTTTTCGGCGTGCTTACCAAACTCATCTCCGCCGCGATCTTATTTACATTCGCTCCCTTGTCATTCGCCCAAGCTCCGCCTGACGTGCCCGCTGCAATCAAAGCTCCCGCTGGTCGGCAGGTCGTTCTGCAAGTCCACGCTTCGGGCTCGCAGATTTACATTTGCCTGCAGGCTACCGATGGCCCTTACGCCTGGATTCTCAAAGCTCCGCAAGCCGAATTGCATGACGATTCCGGCGCGATCGTCGGCGCCCACTATGCTGGTCCCACCTGGAAATATAAAGATGGCAGCGAGGTCACTGGAAAGCTCGCCGCCAAGGCAGATTCGCCCGACCCCGATTCGATTCCTTGGCTTCTCCTGACCGCCACTGCCCACTCCGGCGACGGCCTACTCAGCCGCGTCACCAGCATCCAGCGAGTTCACACAAAAGGCGGCGAAGGCCCTTCCACCGTCTGCAATAACTCCAACCTTGCCAGCGAAGTAAAGATTCCTTACACCGCCGACTACTTTTTCTACGCTGCGGCAAAATAACCGCGGGAATTCGTCGTTACCTCCGGCATCTTGCCGCCGCCATCCATTCGACGCAATCATCGTTACGAGCCCCGCATGTTTTCCTTGCGCCCAGCCATCGCCGTCCGGATCCTTTTACTACTCGTGTTTACGATCCCGACACCGTTGGTTCACGCGCAAAACTCTTCCCTGCCCTTCCAGCTTTCAAATCCCAAGAACAAGAAGTGGGAAGCAACCGAGGCTGTCCGCATCTACACCTGGGCTTGTGATCTACTTGCCCGCACCATTCGGCCGGAGAAACCGCCGCAACTTCATCCCAACTTCCGTCTAGTGCTTGGCACCGATGCCGACGAGTTCGTGCACGAAAACAACATCTTCGAAATTCACCTGAAGTCCTGGGATCCGGAAAAGTTTTCCCGCGGCGTTGTTCTGATCGCCATGAGCGGCGTCGTGCAGACAGACGAACTCAACCGCCTTGCCCACCAGTCTGTCTCACTCGCCAACTCTACTCTCGACGTCCGCCGCGTTTCCCACTAAAACAAATCCAATTTCGGTTGCCCCACCCTTAACCGAGCTTCTTCGCGAGCTTAGGGTGGGGGCAGTCCCGCCCTACTTCGGCCACAACCACCCAAACGTTCCCGCCGTTAGCAACCCGTAAATCACGCCATCCAGTACTTCCTTAATCACTGCGGACCACGACTGCCCTTTCCAAATCCCATTGCTCAGATTTCCCAGCCCGTACCCCAGGATCGCCGCCGTCCCGACCACGCGAAACACTTCCGGGTAACGCGTCCCCGGCGCCAGGGTGTGCGCTGCCAGGTACGCGGAGAAGAATCCGATCACCAGGCAAAATACAAACCACTGTCCTAGAAACTTCCCCATCGCCGGCATGCCGCTCGGTCGGATCGTCATCATTCCCACCGGCCCCTGCTTGAACTTCTCCGCCACCTCCGGCGACTTCATGTTGCTGTGCGTGCAGTAGGGAAAGATGTACATGCCTGGCTTCAGATTGGCCGGCCGCAGCGCCGCCAGAAACTTGCCCTCGTCCGGAATGGCATGGTAGTCACTGTTGTGATACTTCAACGCCATATGCAGGATGGAACTGGCCACAAACACAAATACCGCCGACAACAAGATCGGCAACCACAGCGCCCCAAGCGAAACCATGATGCCTCCTGAGCTGGCAACATCTTTGCCAGTTTTCGCCCGCGAGCCTACGCTGCGCCCTGGCTCTTGGTCAAGTGCTGTGTAGATCAGTGCATCCCCCCCACCTGCCCGTTTTGTCAAAACTTCGCCCGCCCGTACCGAATCAAGGAACAACTTACGATCGCCCTGCGTACCACCCGCCAGAAACTCGTGCCCCAGTCCGCCCCATTTCCGCGGGTTGTCACTTTAGCGCGCCCAGCGTCTCGCCTGTCGACCGGCATGTGGACGGTCATGCTCGTCTTTTCGTTCATGATCGCGGCGTATGGGCTTGTGTATTTTGTTCGCGTTCCAGGGGACGAGCACTTCCTCCGCTACATTGTTCCGTTGCGTCTTCACATCGCGGGAGGCATGGGGGCACTCCTTGCCGGGCCGTGGCAATTCTCAGACCGGCTCCGATCGCGCGCTTTGAGTTTCCATCGATGGCTCGGCCGTTTCTATTTGCTTGCCGTCGGCCTTGGGTCGATCGCCGGCTTCGCAATGGCTTGTGTTTCCAAAGAAGGTCTGCCCACCCATTTGGGATTCGGCATCCTTGCCGTTTTGTGGTTCATCACCGGCCTGCAGGCTTATCGCAAAGTGCGCGCCAGAGACATCTCGGCCCACCGCCGTTGGATGGTTCGCAATTATGCTCTGAGCCTGGCCGCCGTAACCCTTCGCATCGAGTTGCCGCTGATGCTCATCATGCACTGGCGATTCCACTCGGCCTTCATCCTCGTGGCCTGGCTTTGCTGGATCCCGAACGCCCTCGTCGCCGAATGGATGATCCGCCGCAACCCGGCAGTTCTCGCTTAGCTCTGCGTGAAGTGGACCCCACTCAAGCCGGTGTTGCTTGGGTAGGGGATTTTGTCTGGGTCCGCTCGACCCGGTGTTACTCGGGTAAGGCTTTTCCCATCCTGTTCTGCGACCTGGAGAGGAATTCTCCTCTAAGTTGCAACCCCTACCCTCGCGCAGTATGATTTGCACCTCGATTCAAATCTTCTTGAACGTGACGGATTCGCGCAATCCGTCACGCGGCGAAGTCCGCTGAATCACTAGAAACACGTGCATCGGGGTGATGCGTTTGACATCTTCCGGGCGATCGTTGTCCGTAGGCGAGCAAGTCGGCGAGTACAAGATACTCAGCGTGCTCGGTATGGGCGGCATGGGTGTCGTCTACAAAGCCCTCGACCTCAAGCTGCAAAGGACCGTCGCCCTCAAGTTCCTGCCCCACGACCTGCACCTCGATATCAAAGACAAAGATCGTCTCCTCCATGAAGCTCGCGCCGCCTCCGGCTTAGATCACACCAACATCGGCGTCATCTACGGATTGGAAGAAACTGGCGAGGGCCAGGTCTTCATCGTCATGGCCTATTACCCGGGCCTGACCTTGGCAGAGAAAATTCGCCGCGGCCCGCTCCCGTCCGACGAAGCCATCGACATCATGAAGCAACTGGCGAGCGGCTTGTCGCAAGCCCATGCCCAAGGCATTCTTCACCGCGATCTCAAACCCTCCAACATCATCGTCACCTCACAGAATGTCGCCAAAATTGTCGACTTCGGTCTGGCTCGCGTCACGGATCAAGCCGCCACCACCTTGACCAGCGGAATTTCCGGAACCATCGCCTACATGTCGCCCGAACAGACCCGCGGCGAGCCGCTCGATCCTCGCTCCGATATCTGGTCTCTCGGCGTGGTCTTCGCCGAGATGCTCACCGGTCACAATCCGTTTCAGCGCGAAAATATGTCGGGCGTGGTCATGGCTATCCTGGAGCAGCCGCCAACCTCCGTCGACACGGTTCCTCCTGAACTAGCCCAAATTCTCTACCGCTGCCTGGCCAAGGACACGACTCGCCGCTATGCAACCTGTCAGGAACTACTCGACGACCTCGAACTCCTCGCCCCAACTCACGGTTCCAAACCTGCTGCCGCTCTCCCCAAAAGCCGAGAATTCCGACGCTACATGGAAGACGCCTCCGCGTCCCGCCAGTCTCTGCAGATGGCGATCAAACGCGAGCGCAAAGGGTGGATCGCCGCCGTCGCAGTCTTGCTGCTGGTTGCCTTGCTGTTCGCCATTCCTTCCGTTCGCGAACGCATTGGAAACAAGCTCTTCGGACACGTCGAGAAGCACATCGCCGTCCTGCCCTTCGATAACGTCGGAAACAATCCCGCCACCGAGGCCATCTCTCAGGGCTTCATGGACAGCTTGACCAGCGGCCTCTCGAACATCGACGCGCCCAATCAGTCTTTGTGGGTTGTGCCTGCGAGCGTCGTCCGTGCTCGCAACGTGCAAGATCCTTCCGCAGCTCTCCGCGACCTCGGTGTCAACCTTGTGGTCAAAGGCAGCATTCAGCGCGATGGCCAGGACATTCGCCTCACTCTCAACCTGATCGACACCCAACATCTGCGCCAGATCGGTTCCATTCCGCTCGAAGATCCCGCCGGCGACCTGGCCTCGCTGCAGGATCAGGCCGTCACCCGTCTCGCCCGCCTCCTCGATATCAACGTCACTTCGGGGATGCTG
>Ga0335078_10014772_pt1 | contig 11585 bp, 6 predicted proteins | sample Lox_Sample_32_FD_206711 | JGI IMG/M metagenome (GOLD analysis project Ga0335078, IMG submission 206711) | Soil microbial communities from Loxahatchee National Wildlife Refuge, Florida, United States - Lox_Sample_3.2 | ecosystem: Environmental > Terrestrial > Soil > Wetlands | place: USA: Florida...
GTTTCTGCCCCGTCGTCGGTTACGAAAACTTCTCCGTGCTGGAACGGCGACATCGTCCCCGGATCGACGTTCAGATACGGATCGAACTTCATGATGTTGACCTTGATCCCGCGGCTCTCCAGCAGGCATCCGATCGAAGCCGCGGCCAGTCCCTTGCCGAGTGAAGACACAACTCCGCCCGTCACAAAGATGTACTTCGCTGGCATCTCTTCCTCGCTTTAAATTGTTTTTGGAAAATTGTGCAGGTGGCGTGCACAATCAATTATGGCAGAAAACCCCTGTGGAAGAAACGGAAGAAATCGCAGACGCACAAATTTTCCTTCGTGAAAGTTCGTGTCCTTCATGGTTCATGATCTTCAATAGTCCGATCTCGGTCCAAATCGTTGACTATCTCGCCCCGCTCGGCGAAAATAATATGGTTACCCGCATTAGAAACTAGTGTCCCCGCAAGTGGGCCTGTGGCGCAGCTGGGAGCGCGCTTCCATGGCATGGAAGAGGTCGTCGGTTCGATCCCGACCAGGTCCACCAAAATCCCGCCCCTGATCCGGCCGCCAGACCAACGGTTCAAAGATTTTGCCTGTGAGGGTCCCCAAGTCTGACCCTAATCCCTATGATGCCTGCCGACTCGAACGTCAATCCCCACCATCGGCCCATAGTTGTTGATTCCAAAGTTCAGGAATCTCGGTTCTGAGAGGTAGAGATTCGAGATGTGCATGTAGTGCATGCCGACCGCAACGGCATATCGCGGACTCAGGTTGTAGCGCAGTCCGCTGCCCAGGTTCAACGTGAAGGTGAAGTTCTGCCCTTGCGCGTATTCCACGCCAAGAGGGCCCTTCGCGTCGATCAAACCTAGACCCACTTGTCCATCCAGGTACGGGACAACGATCCAGCGGCGTGGCACAAAATTCCGTCGAATGCCCATGATGTACGAGAAGTAGTGTGTCTCTGGTCCTCTCGGGAACGCAGTCGCCGACAAGGTGAACGACACATCCCAGTTGCCCCGAAGAATGAGCGGCCCCCTTATGTCGTCGAGATGCCAGCGCAGGGAAGCCATCACCGGCACCAGTGTGTACTTCAGACCACTTTGGTCGTATGTATCTCCCAGGAGAAAGTCGAACACAAACGGGATATTGATCGGCAGCCAGCCCACGTCCAAGCCGAACTCAAGTTTGTTCTTATAGTAGATCGTGCGGTTTCGATCCATCGGTTTCGGACGACGCGTCTTTGCTTCCATGGACTGGCCTGGGCCGTCATCTCGAGGAACTTCGTCTCCACGATCCTCCCAAGCCTGTGTAGATTGGGACTTGGCGGTCCACGCAATATGTTTCACAAGGAAGGCTGGTACCGAGCATCCTGACTGCGTTGCGCACTGCTCCAGAAAGCCTGCTGAAGAAGAAGCCTGTGGGGCGTAATCCTGCAAATGCAGCGGCGACCCCAGGCTCGCAGAGGCTTGCGGATCTTGCCCCGACTGTGCACGCAGAGGAACCCCACAGGCGGCCAGTAGAATTGCCACTCCGAGCATACTCGAAAGCACTTCGCAGGGGAGCCCATTTGCTGATCTCAGGCTTCTCATGCGCCTCCGCGTTGACTGAGGTATCGATACTTGTATCCCACTATGATGCGGTCTCTCCCTCTTGGGCTTTTCGATGCGGTTCAACGGACGGGAAACCTGTTACAGCCGTTCGGGACTTACTTCAAACCGATTGCGGAATCTGCGATCGTGACAGTCACGTTTGCGGTCGCGGTTAGAAAGGACGTTTCGCCATCCGTCGCGGTGACGGTTTGGCTGCCGGGTGTCAGCAACGTGACGCCGTTTGTGAAAGTGTGCGAGCCCCGATCACTGGAAACGAATTGGTAGTCGCGTGGAAGAATGGCAGCGCTGTCTGAACTTGTGAAGTGTATCGGGCTGTTGAAAACCGTGTCGGGACTTCCGTTCACTTTGGCAGCCACCGTCACCGAGAAGGGAGTTCCCGCGACTGCATTCGGCGGAGCACTGATCACAAGATTCGCAACGGGACCACTGCACGAAATCAGCGCCAATCCTGCAACGCCAGCCAGGACTGTCCACATAACGAAGGCGCCACGGAGATGCCACTGTCCTGTTGAAACTAAGCAGCATCCTGTTCTGCATGGCGAGCGCAGGTTAACATCACCCGCCCGCAGCCTCATTGCCGCACTCCAGACCTGCGAATCTCTTGTTGACCGGCGGCCCGGCGATTTGAAAACCAGAAATACACTGGTATGCCGAGAAGAATCACGACCACTCCAGCGATTGAGTTTCGCAGGTTCGCCATAAACGTATAGTAGAGCAAAACTGCAGCCGTCACGATGAACAGGGCTGGGACAACGGGGTACCCTTTCATTCGATAGGTCCCACCGCGCTCCACTTCGCGGCCGCGAAAGACAAAAATTGTGCTGGCAGCCACCATATAGAACAGCCACTCCGCAAAAATCGCGAGCGAGAATAGTTCGCGGAACGCCCCGCCTACAACGATCAAGACGATCGCGACTGCTGCTTGAATCACGAGCGATAGGGCCGGAGTGTGAAACTTTGGATGCACTTCCCCGAGAGCCTTCCACAAATATCCGTCGCGAGCCACAGCGAATGGCACGCGTCCTCCGCTCATGACCGTGCCGTTTAATGTCGCCAGCATGGAGATGATCATTCCGATCGAGACCAGTGCGACTCCGACATGTCCCAGAGCCGCTTCGCTCGCGGCAGATGCCGGAACCTCCGATTGTGCGATCACGCTGGCAGGCAGCGCGCGCTGGATACCCGCGTTCATCCCCATGTAGAGCACGGCAACCAGGCCCACTCCGGCGATCAGGGCAACGGGAATGGTTCGCTCCGGTTTCTGAATCTCTTCGCTGACCATGTTCAAGTCATTCCAGCCGTCGTAAGCCCACAGCGCCGCGACCAGCGCAGCCATGAATCCGGCAACTCCGCCCTTTGCTCCGAGGAAGCTGGTTCCGAAGTTGCTCCATGATCCGGTTGGCGCTGCCAAGGCGACGAATGCGATTCCGATAATCATGACGACCTTGAGCAGCGTAAACGCGAACTGAAAATCTCCCGCTTTGCGGATCCCGACGTAATTCAACCCAGTAATGAAAACCGTCGCCGCGATCGCCACGAAATGCCCATAGTTAATATCGAGGACGCGGCCGGCCGTGATGTGCAATACGAAGAGATTCTCCGAGAGGAAATGAAAATGCCCAAATGTTCCTAGAACGCGCACTAACCCGGCGGTCACGCTGGCAATCGAGGCGGGCTTGGCAATCACGAACCATGTCCATCCGTAGAGGAACCCGGGCAACGGACCGTAGGCATCCCGCACATACACATACTCTCCACCGGCGAACGGTCGCACCGCTCCCAACTCCGCATAAGTCAGCGCACCAAAAAAAGAGAGCAGGCCGCCGACAATCCACGCCAGATAGACAAGGCCCGCCGAACCGACCGCTTGCATCATTTCCTGCGGTACCAGAAAGATGCCGCTGCCGATGATCGTCCCCGCCACAATCGAAGTGGCATGCCAGGTGTTGAGCCCACGAACCAGTTCCGGGCCACGAGTTCCGGCGGCAACTGCGGGGGCGGCTAGTCCAGGCTGGTTGTCAGAAGCGATCTGCATTGGGAGGGGCGAAAACGGTACGAATGTTATACGCGTAGTTGTGCGGCCCGACAAACGCGAAGAGTGGAGACTGAAACGATGTTTCGAGCCGGAACGCACTTGGGCTAGTTGCTGCAGATCAAGGGCGTATCTCGATCGGCGTCCCATCCGGCACCGCGAGCCAGATCTCATCGATCTCTTCGTTGGTCACCGCGATGCAGCCGTCGGTCCAATCCTTTTCCCGGTGATGCGCCCCAACCCAACCGTATCCATTGGGCAGACCGTGGACGAACACTTCTCCTCCGGCCGAAACTCCGCTCTTCCGGGCTGCCGCTCGTTCAGTCGCGCTGGGATATGAAATGTGAAGCGATTTGTGAAATTGGCTATGCGGATTGCGCGAGTCAAGAACATACACACCTTCCGGCGTCTTATGATCCCCTTGACGCGTCTTTGGTCCAATCGGATCGCCGCCCAGCGCAACCTTGTAGGACTTGATCACTTTCCCATCGCTGAGCAACTGCAAGGTGCGCTCCTTCTTCAGAACCAGCACGCGGTCCGCATGCAGCACCGGGGATGCACTCTGGGCAGCTGCGAGCGTACACATCACCAAAATCGATAAGCGGGTAAGAATCCGGATGCGCATCGCCCTGATTATAGTCAGACGCGTCACGCCAGATGTTAGGCTGATGGAATGGAGCTGATTGCCGCAGAAGAATCACGAAACATGAAGACCCGGAGAACCATGTGGAGACGGCCGCCTCGGCCGTCAGGCGAAGGCAAAACCCAGCTGCGATCGAAACCAATCGCCGTCCTTCTCCTCGCCATTGCACTGCCCGGTATGACAGCAACGGCATCGGCTACTCCCGTCACTGTCGAAGCTCAACCAGCAAGACTCCTTAACGGCGCACCGGTTCTCTTCAAGGTGCACTCGGCAGGTAAACTCGAGTCCCTGTCGGGCACGTGGCTCGGCCACCAGCTCACGTTCAGCTACGACGCGTCTACAAAGACGTGGTTCGCGTTGGCAGGCGTTAGTTTCGCCACCAAACCGGGAAAATACACGCTCGAAGCAACGGGTGCTCGCGCTGCGGGTGCCGGCCCACTCAAACTAACACGCACTTTCACTGTCTATGCGGCGCACTATCCGAAAACTTACGTCCATCTTGAAGTCGAGAAGAAATTCACCGAGCCCAATCCCGAACAACAGCAGCAAATCGCGGACGCGGTGAAAGTGAAGCAGGACTACCTAAGCCGCGAAACGCCGAACCGCCAATGGGATGGCAACTTCACGGCCCCGGCCGATGCGCCCACCTCCGATGTCTTCGGTTCGCAGCGCATTTTCAATGGCGTCGCTCAGCGCGAGCATCAAGGCCTTGATTACCGCGTCCCTACAGGAACTCCGGTCGCCGCGATGAACTCCGGAACGGTCCTGCTGGCACGCTTCTTATATTTCGAAGGGAATTGCGTGGTGCTCGATCACGGCCAAGGGCTGCTTACCCTCTACTTCCATCTCTCGGAATTCAAAGTGAAGGAAGGCGATACGGTGAAGCGCGGAGAAGTGGTCGGCCTCAGCGGTGGAACAGGCCGTGCCACGGGCCCACATCTTCACGTGCAAGTTCGTTGGCAAGCCGTCAGCCTGGATCCGGCGCGACTGATGCAAATGTCGCTGCCTTAGATTTGAATGCGATTCCCCATGAAATCGTGCCCGTGAGCTATGCCGCTCCACCGGAAATCTTCCCGCGCGCCCGCAGCAAGTTGTGGATCGCATCCTTCAGTCCCAGGTTGCGAATCAGGCGGTGCAGATAGTTCGGATGCACCCCCAGAATCCCCGCCGCTTCCACGTAATTCCCCTGGGTCTGCTCGATGGCGTCGAGAATAATTTGCCGCTTCAACTCCTTAACGCTCGCATGATACTTCCCCTCATTGATCTCTTCCGGCGAACTCTGCTCGAGCAGCGATTCGGGCAAGTCCTCGAGCAGCATCATGTCTGACGATCCCATCACCAGTGCGCGCTCGATCGCGTTCTCCAGTTCGCGCACGTTTCCCGGCCAATCATAATGGACCAGGGCGGCCATGGCCTCGCGCGAGATGGGCTTTGCCTTCACCCGGCAGCGCATTGCGTGCTTCTGCACAAAATGCCGCACCAGCATTGGGATGTCTTCTCTTCGCTCGCGCAATGGAGGCATAACCAGCGGTACAACCGCCAACCGGTAATACAGATCCTGGCGGAATTCACCTCGCTTCACAGCTTCGCTCAAGTCACGGTTGGTCGCAGCGATCAATCGAATGTCGATCTTGATCGGACGTGTGCCTCCTAACCGCTCAACCTCCCGCTCTTGCAAAACGCGCAGCAACTTTACTTGAAGCGCCGGAGCCAGATCGCCGATCTCGTCGAGAAACACCACGCCGCCGTCGGCAACTTCGAGCCGTCCTTTCTTTTGCACAGCGGCCCCGGTAAACGCCCCGCGCTCATGCCCGAATAGATCGCTTTCCAAAAGAGTCTCTGGAATGGCGGCACAATTGATCGCCACAAAAGGTTTGCTCGCGCGCGGGCTGTTGCGATACAGTGCCCGCGCCGCCAGTTCCTTGCCGGTGCCACTCTCTCCCTGGATCAATACCGTCGATTCGGTCGGGGCCACGCGCGCCAAGAACTGGAAAACCTCTTTCATCTTTGCGCCGTCACCGACGAGACTCTGCTCCTGCCGGATCTCCGTGCTCAGCCGCTGGTTCTCTTGTTCCAGCCACTGCAACCGCCTGGCGTTGTCGAGCGCGACCGCGGAGATGCCCGCGATTGCCGCCATGAGTTGCAGGTGATCGTCATGGAAACGGTTCGCGGCGTTCGTTGTATCGAGATAGATGCAGCCCGTCATCCGCTGAAACACGCTCAGAGGTACGCACAAAAGCGACCGCACTTCGGATGCGACAAGGCTTTCGACGTCGCGCAACGCGCCGCTGGAAGGCACATCGACGCCAAGCACCGCGACGTTCTCCGTCATCACACGACGGGCAATGGTCCGGCTCACGCGCACGAGTTGAGGCTGTCCCGCCTGACGAGTCCGGGCATATGAACAGTTGAACTCCTGCCCTGCCCCTTCCGACAAGAGGATCGCTCCCCGGCTCGCCGGAATAACCTCAAAGATCAAGTCCAGCAGTTGCGCTTGCAGCTCCTCGAGATCGCGGATCGCATGCACAACACGGCTGATCTTCAGCAACGCGTTCAAATTTCGTGCGACCTGCGAGGTCGACGGCAACTCTTTCAGCAGCCGATCGGGTTGCAGGTAAACGACTTCTTTGGGATGAATGATCTTCGTTTCGGAAGTGGGACGGTCTTCAAACTCAACGCGGCTCGCTGAAGATCCGCGATCCTCATCTTCCACCAAATAGAGGAAGACGGAGTCTCCCGTCGCGATCTCGTCGCCATGGCTGAGCCAGTGCTCCTTGATCGCCTGGCCGTTGACGAGAGTTCCGTTCCGGCTTTCGAGGTCACGGATCTGACAGCGACCGTCCTCCTCGCGTAGCAGGAGACAATGTTTTCGCGAAACCGACGGATCGATCACAGCGACGTGGTTGGCAGGGTCACGGCCAACCGTGGCTTCGCCGTTCGGCAACGGAATGGTCATGTCTCTCGAGGGTCCCGCTATCACCAGTAGTCTAGGCCGCAATCCAGGGTCTCCCATTCCGTGCTGAACTTCTTACCACAGCGGGAGCAGAAATGCATGCCCCGATTCGATCTTTTCCAATATCCGAACGGCTAGTCGCGCTATCCGAAAGGATAGCTAAATGACGCCTCTTTGGCTCCGCTCGCGTTCGTCGACTGCTACGGGAAGCACTCCTAAACATCTGCCATATATAGACTTGACGGCCTTCCAGCAACATCCGGCACTAGAATTCTCGATTTGGTATGGCGATTGCACCCTAGAAAAGTGCGGATGTTCGGCAAAAGCGATGGGGGAAGCGCTTTCGAGCAGTTTTAGCCGGCAACGCCAAGTCAGAAGTTCGAAGGGACCCCCTCATCGAACTTCTGACTTTTTGTGTTTTTTCGGGGTCTTTCTGACTCTACCCTGCGACCGCTTCGTTCGTTTCCGTCGGCGCTAAGGCCACGATCGCCACTCCATCCCGATAGCTGACCGTCTTGCCTGAAATCGCCGGCACTCTCTCACCGGGAACCAGAATCCCCACAAGATTCAGCGGATCCGCCGCAGACAACGTCATCATCTCTCCGCTGAGCGGCAAGTTCCGCGTCGCACGCACCGACTCTACCGCGACCGGGAGAGCAAACTGCTCGCCCAGGAATCCATCCACAAATCGCCCGCCGCGAATCTCTCCACGATCTTCGAGGCGACGGAACGCCATCAGCAATTCGCGCCATGGGGGCAAATTCGATTCCCGCGCCAACAAGTCACGTATGACAATCCCATAGCGCCGCAGCAGCATCCAGCAAGCGGCTTCCACCGCTCGCAGACGCTCCACCGCTACATCCGAGTGCAGTAAGGCCCACCGACCTGCACTGTGCCGAGGTCGCGCGATCTTGCCGCTTCCCTGGCCCGCGCGTCGTTTCGGATCAATCAGCGACCGCAAATTGTCGAAGCCATCTGCAGTGACCACACCGGCGGCGACCAGTTCCCACAATGCTGTCTCTATCTCCGCTTTCAACTTGCCGGTGCCACGGACAATGTCGGCAAAGAAAGAGGCTCCGCGTTGTTTGAGGAATTCAAAAACGTTCTGTGCCCCATGACTCAACCCGGAACTCGACGGGTGCACAGCTTCTCCCTCCTGTTGGGAGAAGTGCGGATTCTTGCTGATCCCCATCCAGTCGGCTTCTTCCCGCACAAAAAACGTAATCGGAGCCACGCTGGTCGGAATCACCCTGCGTTGACGAACCCCAGAATCCGGTGAAGTTCCACAGGTCTCCAACGTTGCTGGATGCGGCGACAGCCTTCCCCACCCCACCGCGCCAGTCAGGCAAAGCTGATCGAGCCACTTGGAATCGTAATCCGCAACGCGTCGCGCCAGAACCTGTCGTTCCCAGGCATTCGCAGGAATCTCAAACCCTTGCAGTTGCTGCAACACTTCCAACGTCCCGCGCTCACCCAGCGCCTGCGTCCCCGGAGCCAAATGCTGCCATCGCAGCAACCACCGCATAAACGACGCTGCGGTCACCGGCTCAATCTGCTTGCGCAACATGCCGACAGTCAGGCGATGAATGCGGGCCAGGAGTCTTCGCTCGCACCATTCGATCTCTGGTTCTTGTGAAAATGATGCAGGGACAGACTCGCCAGGTGTTCTCACTCTAACGTCATCAGTGAACTTCCCACGCAGTACTGTCCCCGCTGCCTCCATCCGCAGCAGTGCTTTTTCAATATCCGAAGCCGTCAGCCCCAAAACACCGCCGAGATCAGAAGCCGTTGTAGGCCCGGTTGCAGACATCCATCCCATCACCAGCGTCAACAGCGCCTCATCCCGCGAGACCTCGGTTTTTTCAACCTCAGCCAGACTGGCCTCGAACCGCGTAGTTGGAAACACCGTCCGAAACGCCCGTACCCGTTCCGCCGCCACCCAATATCGGCGCCCGTCGACCAATCCGATCCCGGCTCGCCCTTCATTCAACAGCTTCTCAAGAAAGAAACTCCATTCGGTACACGACTGGGTGGAATGGTGGCGATCGAGCCCCTCCGGCAGCGCCACCAATGTGTGCAACACATCATGCAGTTCGTCCGCATCACGCACATCCGGCCATGCTTCACTCCGCACCTGCGCGATCGCGCCCTGATCGAGCCCACCGACCTCCTCGAGCACCGCTTCCGGTAGCACGCGCCGCATCTCCACAGCACGGGCCCGGCGCTCTTCTAGTGGAGCGTCGTCTAGATACGCGTACGGATTCGCATTCAGAATCTCATGCGAGAACTGCGATGGCACGGGAGTGTCCACAGCCATCACACGAATTGTCCCCGAGGCCATGCCGCGCAACACCGCCTTCAATCCCTCGAGATCCATCGCCTCGCTGAGCACATCTTTCATCACCTCGTTCACCAGCGGGTGATCCGGAATCTGACGATCTCCTTCAATGTTTTCAAAACATGCAGCCGCATCCGGAAAGACGGAGGCGAGCAGATCATCCGACCGCATCCGCTGAATCTGCGCGGGAATCTTCTTCCCGCCCTGAAAACGCAGGAGCGCAAGAGCGCGGTTCGCATCCCATCGCCAGCGTGTGCCAAAGATCGGAGAATCGAGCGCCGCCTGCTCCAGAATTGGCTGCACCGTCTCGGCATTCAAAAAATGAAATACATCGCTCAAGGGGAAGCTGTGCTGCTCCGCCAAAGCGATATTCAGCCCGTTATCAGTCGCCGCAGCCTGCAATTCGAAGTTGAATCCGCGGCAGAACCGCTTGCGCAGCGAGAGTCCCCAGGCCTTGTTGATCCTCCCGCCAAACGGCGCATGGATCACCAATTGCATTCCGCCACCTTCATCAAAGAATCTCTCGGCAATCACCGTCGTCTGTGTTGGTACCGCTCCCAACACGGCGCGCCCCTGTAGCACATACTCAATCTCCTGCTCGGCTCCCGAATCATCGAGCCCGCATTCCTCTTTCAGCCACGAAACAGCCGCAGCCACCTCCGGCTGAGTCGCTGAGAATGCGCTCGGAGAAGTTCGCAGCAATCGCCGGCTGATCTCATCCCGCAACTCGCCGACCTGAGCCGACAGTTCCTGCGTTCGCGAGGGGGCTTCGCCTCTCCAGAACGGAATCCCCGGCGGCTGGCCATGCGCGTCTTCAACCAGCAGCCTCCCCGACTTGAGTTCGATCCTCCGAATCCGCCACGAAGTATTCCCCAACAGCATGACCTCGCCAGCCATGCTCTCCGTGGCAAAGTCCTCATCGACACTGCCGACCACGATGCCGTCAGGCTCTTTAACCACCGTGAACAGGGCTGTCTCGGGAATTGCTCCGCCGCTTGTAATCGCCGCCAGCCGCGCCCCGCGCCGTGCCCGCAACTTCCCGTTCACCCGGTCGCGATGGATGTAAGCTCCATACCTTCCGCGCCGTGCCGCAATCCCTTCCGACAACATTTCCAGAATTGAATCGAATGTCTCGCGCGTCAGCGAGCGGTACGGATACGCTCGTGTGGCGAGAGCAAACATTTCCTCTTCGCCAAATTCCTCTGCCGAGCAAGCGGCAACAATCTGCTGGGCTAACACATCCAGCGGCGCCTCGGGAATCATCAGCCGATCAAGGTCGCCCTGTTTGATCGCCCGAACCAGCGAGGCACATTCCATCAAATCATCGCGAGTCGTTGCGAAGAATCTTCCCTTCGGCACGGCTCCGCGCCAGTGGCCCGACCGTCCGACCCGTTGCAGCGCCACGGCAATCGCGCGCGGAGAATTGATCTGCACCACCAGATCGACGGTTCCTACATCAATTCCCAACTCCAGCGAGGCAGTCGCGACCAACACACGAATCTGCCCTTCTTTCAACTTCTTTTCCGCGGCCAGTCGCAACTTTCGCGACAGACTCCCGTGATGTGCGGCGACATTCTCCTCCCCCATACGGTGGCCCAACTCGTGGGACATGCGCTCGGCCATTCGCCGCGTGTTCACAAACACGAGAGTCGACCGATGCTGCCCCACTAACTCCACTAGCCGGTCGTAGATCGAGTCCCACATTTCGTTGGTGGCGATGGGACCGAGCGGCATCGGGGGAACTTCGATCCCCAGGTCAAGCTTCCGCTTGTGGCCGATGTTGACGATAACCGGGTCAGTCCTCCCACTCCCCGTCAAAAAATGCGCCACTTCTTCGATCGGTTTCTGCGTCGCCGACAACCCAATCCGCACCAGCGGGGGCTTGCTTTGAAAGTGAGCGGCTTCCACCCGCGCCCCCTCAGTTGCACCTGCGTCGAGGGGCTTGAACCCCTGCGGGTGTCGCCCGGCAACGAGCGCTTCCAGCCTTTCCAGCGACAAGGCCAGATGCGCTCCGCGCTTGTCATC
>Ga0335078_10014773_pt1 | contig 11585 bp, 10 predicted proteins | sample Lox_Sample_32_FD_206711 | JGI IMG/M metagenome (GOLD analysis project Ga0335078, IMG submission 206711) | Soil microbial communities from Loxahatchee National Wildlife Refuge, Florida, United States - Lox_Sample_3.2 | ecosystem: Environmental > Terrestrial > Soil > Wetlands | place: USA...
GCTCCGGACGACGCGCAAATGCATGCCAACGGTGTTTTTGCTGAAGTCGAGCCCGGAGTGCGAACGGTCGCGAGTCCGTTAGAGATCGCGGGCGTCGACAAGGTGAAGCCGCGACGCGCGCCGCAAGTTGGCGAGCACACGATCGAGATTTTACAGAGCCTCGGCTACGATGCGGACGCGATCGCGGATCTGCTCAAGCGTCGTGTGGCCATGGATCCGCAACGGCCGGCTTAATCGACGACCGCGCTCCAGCCGCGCCGCGAGAGATCCCAGTATATGATGGCGCCGGCGATGAGTCCCGCCGCCATCAGCGCGGAGCCGAGCGCGAACTCTTTCAAGAGCAGCTTTCCCGTACCGAACAGCACGCCATAAATCAGCACGCAGCCGCAGACCCAGTCGAGTAGATTGTAGAGTCCGCCGGTGGACGGCCGCACGTCGGGCGCAAGCTGCGCGATGGGCCGCCAGCCGGCCGCGGATGGATGTGTGCGCCGGTAAAATGCGACTAGAGTCTCCTTCGATTCGGGCTTGGTGAGAAACGTCACCGCGAGCCAGACTGCCGTGGTGACGGTCACGGTAACGATCATGATCCAGGCGAAGTCGCGCGGCTGATCTTTATCGAGACCCCAGCCGATTTGCAGAGCGAGCGAAACCACAAAGCCCGAGATCATCGCCGACACTTCGCTCCACGCATTGATCCGCCACCAATACCAACGCAGCAGTAAAACTCCGCCCGTGCCCGCGCCGGTCACTAGCAACAGCTTCCACGCTCCGGCGATTGAATCCATATAGAACGTCACGACAGCGGAAACGACGGTAAGCAGAATAGTAGCCCACTGGGACACGACGACGTAATGACGATCGCTTTCGTTCTTCTTCCAGAAGCGGCGGTAAAAATCGTTGACTAAATAGCTCGCGCCCCAGTTCAGTTGCGTCGCGATGGTGGACATGTACGCAGCAGCGAATGCCGCTACCATAAGGCCGCGCAGCGATGGCGGCAGATAGGCGATCATCACCCGGATGTAGCCGGTTTCGGGATCCTTCAGCCCGGGAAAAAGAACCAAGGAGGCCAGCGCCACCAACACCCACGGCCACGGGCGAACGGCGTAATGCGCGATGTTGAACCACAAGGTTGCGAGCAGCGAGTTCTTCTCGTCCTTAGCGCAGAACATCCGCTGTGCCACGTATCCGCCGCCGCCGGGTTCCGCCCCCGGATACCACGTGGACCACCAGTTCATCGAAATGTATACGAGGAAGGTAATCATCGGCATCCACGCGGAGTTGAGATCCGGCACAAAATTCAGCACCGACCCGTGCCCGCCCTGCGCCACCCCTCGCGCTTGATCGAGCGCGGCCAGTTTCAACTTCAGTCCATCGATCCCTCCGACCGCTTCCACTGCGAACACCGCCAGTGCCGTCACCATCCCCATCTTGATGACGAACTGAAACACATCGGTCACCAGCACGCCCCACAACCCCGACAGTGTCGAGATGAACGACGTCAGCGCGATCAATCCCAGAACAATGAACAGCGCTTGCAGCTTATCGACACCCAGTACCAGTCCGAGAATCTTCACCATCGCGAGATTCACCCAGCCCAGGATGATGCAGTTGATCGGAATGCCGAGATAGATCGCTCGAAAGCCACGCAGGAACGCCGCTGGCTTGCCGGAGTAGCGAATCTCTGAAAACTCGATGTCCGTCATCACGCCCGAACGCCGCCACAGCCGCGCGTAGAAGAACACGGTGAGCATTCCGCTGGCGACAAAATTCCACCACAGCCAGTTGCCCGCGACGCCGCCCATCGCGACCATCCCCGTGACCGCCAGCGGGGTGTCGGCGGCGAACGTCGTCGCTACCATCGACGTCCCGGCCAGCCACCACGGAACGTTGCGCCCGGAAAGAAAAAATTCGGTTACGTTTTTCCCCGCGCGGCTCTTGTAATAAAGCCCGATGGCGAGATTAAACAAGAAGTAGAGCGCGACCACGAACCAGTCGATAACGGTAAGCTGCACGGTTTCAGAGTACAGGGATCGTGCGCTGGATGTCGGAGTCCGGCTGGACGAGCGCCTGGGGGTTGATGTACGCTAGGCAAAGAAAAGGCGAATCTTCTCATGAACCTTTCCCTACGACTGTCCGACGGCCCAGCATTCGGTGTCGCGCGGCGCACGAGCATCGAAACCTCCGTCGAGCGATTCCAGCAATTGATGGCGGACCCGGATTCTCCGATCCGCGCCATCCGGCATCAACCCACTCGCGACGGCGAGTACGAGCCGATCCCCGAATCGGTCGCGCCGGGAATTCGAGGAATGCTCGAATCGCGCGGAATGCCCCGGCTCTACACCCACCAAGCCGAATCGATTCGCTTAAGTCTCGACGGTAAGAACGTCGTCGTTGTCACGCCCACCGCAAGCGGCAAGACGCTTTGCTACAACCTGCCCGTGCTTCAGCGAATCACCGAAGAACCCGGTGCGCGCGCGATCTATATGTTCCCGACTAAGGCTCTGGCCGAGGATCAACTCCACGAGCTCCAGGCCGCCCTCGATTCCATGGGCTCGGACATTCGCGCTTTTACTTACGATGGCGACACACCGCAGGACGCCCGCCGCGCGATTCGCGAGCGGGCCAACGTCATCCTGACCAATCCCGACATGCTGCACAGCGGGATTCTACCGCACCACACGAAATGGGCGAAATGTTTCGAGAACCTGCGCTACGTCGTCATCGACGAGCTGCATTCCTATCGTGGCGTCTACGGCAGCCACTTAGCGAACCTGCTGCGCCGTTTGCGCCGCATCTGTGAATTTTACGGTTCCAAGCCGCAGTTTATTTGCTGCTCGGCAACCATCGCCAATCCCAAAGAGCTAGCCGAGGCGCTGACCGAATCGCCCTTCGAGCTGGTGGATCGTAACGGCGCGCCGAGCGGCGAAAAGTACTTCGTCTTCTACAATCCCCCGGTCGTGAACCGGCAGCTCGGCATCCGCCGCAGCTATCTGCATGAGACTCGCCGCATCGCGACAGAGTTTATCGAGCGCCACCAACAGACGCTGGTCTTCGCCAACAGCCGTCTGGCAACCGAGATCCTGCTGAAGTATCTGCGCGACGCCTGCGAGCGCGGCCCGATCTCAGGCGACACCGTGCGTGGTTATCGCGGCGGCTATCTTCCACGCGAGCGCCGCGAGATCGAGCGCAAAATTCGCGCGGGCGAGATCCGCGCCGTGGTGGCGACCAATGCGCTCGAGCTCGGCATCGACATCGGATCGCTTGACGCGGTGGTGATGGCCGGCTATCCAGGCTCGATCGCCTCAGCCTGGCAGCGTGCTGGACGGGCCGGCCGTCGTCAAACTGCATCGCTCGCGGTGCTGGTCGCCTCCAGCGCGCCTCTCGATCAATACATCATCGAGCATCCCGAATATTTCTTCGACCGTTCGCCCGAGCACGCCTACATCAACCCCGACAATCTCGAAATCCTGGTCAGCCATCTGAAGTGCGCGGCGTTCGAGCTGCCCATTCATGACGAGGAAAAATTCGGCCCGCACGCAACCGATGAACTCTGCCGTTTTCTGGGCGAAGAAGCCGGACTCCTGCACCACTCGGCCGGCTGCTGGCACTGGACCTCCGACACCTACCCGGCCGACGCCGTCAGCCTCCGCGCCGTCACCAGTGACAATTTCGTGGTGGTCGACATCACCGGCGCGCACGAAGTGATCGCGGAGGTTTCGTTTCCGATGGCGCTCGCCACGCTGCACGAGAAAGCCATCTATCTGCACGAGGCGCGCCAGTATCAAGTCGAGAAGTTCGACTATGAAGGCCGCAAGGCCTACGTGCGCCGCGTGGATTCCGACTACTTCACCGACGCCATCGACTACACGCAAGTGAAGGAGCTGGAGCAATTCGAATCCCGCGACATCAATGGCGCGCGCGCCGCCCATGGAGACGTCCGCGTTAACACGCAGGTGGTCGGCTTCAAGAAAATCCGATTCTATACGCTAGAAAATGTCGGCGCCGGCAATCTCTCGATGCCCGAACAGGAAATGCACACTACTTCGTTCTGGCTGCACTTCCCCGAGCAGTTTCTCGCACGCTTTCCGCATCTGACTAAAACCGAAAAGCAAAACGGCCTCACTGGTCTCGCGAATGTCTTGCGCACAGTTGCCGCAGTGGTACTGATGTCGGATCCGCGCGACCTCGGCGTCGCCATCACCGAAGACATTTCGAAAACGCCCCGCAGCTTTGAACCGGATCTTTTCCTATTTGACCGATATCCCGGCGGCATCGGGCAAAGCCAGCCGCTTTACAATCTTTCGGATAAACTTCTGGCCGGTGCGTTTGACGTGCTGAGATCCTGCGCTTGCGACGCTGGTTGTCCCGCTTGTGTTGGCCCGATCGGCGAAGTTGGAGAGCGAGGGAAGGAAGCGGCCTTACAAATCCTTACGGAATTGACGGTGCATTAACGAACGAACTCGTAGCGCTCGAGTGTCGCAGCGACCTCGGTCTTTCGCGGCAGTCGTACCACTTTCCCCAGACAGTGGATCCGCACCTGATCGCTCGCGGCAGCCGCAGTGGGCAATGTGATGACGTATTCCAGCGGCTCGCCGACACGCAGCCGCGCCTCGGATCGGAAAAGGACGCCGACCGAGCTCAGGTTGCGGGTTTCGCCCATTTCCGTGAGCGATCTCGTGCCACCGCGCACCAGCTCAACGGGCAGGCGCAGGTCGAATCTTTGTGCTTTGCGTTGCTCCATGTGGGATTGCCTATAAAACTCTATCTGAGACGCAAAGTAACGTCAAGATGGATCGCCCCTTCGAAAATATATCTGGTTCCAGTACCTCGGCACTTTATCTTTACACTGCGGAGACGATTTCGGCAGCGTGACGGCATTCTAAATGCCGCCCCGCGCGCGAGACGATCGATCCGTGCCGGCGCTGTGCCGTCAATTCATTTCATGATAGATTTGGCATGCCGAATCGATCCTCAATATGCCCACGCTCACCAGTCCGCGAAATCCGATCATCAAGGAAATTCGTAAAGCCGTTCTGCGCGGCTCTACCACCCAAGACGGGCTGGCGATTGCCGAGAGTTTTCACCTGCTCGAAGAAGCGCTGCGCAGCGATTGCGAAATCGCGGGCGTTTTCGCGGCCGAGTCCGTGCGGTCAGCAGTGGAGAGCCACGTCCGAGGATTGAAGAGCATCCGCGTCACCGTCCTGCCAGACGATCTGTTCAGCACGATCTCGACCACCGAAGCGAGCCAGGGCGTGATCGCCTTGGTGCGTCCTCCGCACTGGACACTCGATCAATTGTTCCGTGGCGAATGTCTGACCGTGATTCTCGATGGCTTGCAGGATCCCGGAAATGCCGGCGCCATCCTGCGCGCGGCCGAAGCATTCGGCGCTACCGGTGTCGCATTCTTGAAAGGCACGGTGAATCCGTACAATCCAAAATGCCTGCGTGGATCGGCGGGCTCCGTATTTCGCGTTCCCGTGGCCGCTGCGATGGACCCGCGCCTTGTTCTCGCGGCGGCCGACCAACGCAAAGTGGATCTATTCGCGCTGATGCCAAAAGCCGAGCACGATGTCGGCGAATCGAACTTCACACGCCGCTGCGCGCTGATCGTCGGCAGTGAAGGCCACGGTGTCAGCGAGCACTTGGGAACCAGAGCCACATCCTTACGGATTCCTACAATGGGTGTGGAATCGCTCAATGCGGCGCTAGCGGCCGGCATCGTTCTCTATGTAGCGCAAAGGCAGCGGATGTCGGCATGAGCCTGTTCGAGCCAGATCCGCTGGCCAGCGCTCAGGAGGACGCGAGCCGTCCGCTGGCTGAACGCATGCGTCCCACCACGCTGGACGATTACGTCGGCCAACAACACATCCTCGGCCCTGGCAAACCGCTGCGCGCGCAAATCGAACGCGATCAGCTCAGTTCTATCATTCTATGGGGACCTCCCGGCGTCGGCAAAACCACGCTAGCCCGCATTATCGCGCGCATGACCCACTGCGACTTCATCCCTTTCAGCGCGGTGCTCAGCGGCATCAAGGAGATCAAAGCCGTGATGGCCGATGCCGAACGCAACCGCCGCCTCGGCCGTCGCACCTTGATCTTCATCGACGAGATTCATCGCTTCAACAAAGCGCAGCAGGATGCTTTTCTGCCCTACGTGGAGAAGGGCGACATCATCCTGATCGGCGCGACCACGGAGAATCCATCGTTCGAAGTGATCTCGGCGCTGCTCTCGCGCACCAAGGTCTATATGCTGAAGCCGCTCACCGAGGAGGAGATTGTGGGTTTGCTCCAGCGCGCCCTTGCACTGGTTCAAGTCGATGCCACAGACCACCTTTTAAAGCAGATTGCGGTGTACTCGAACGGCGATGCCCGCACCGCGTACAACATCCTGGAACTCTCAGCCGCCACCGCCCAAAACGGCCAGCTTACAGCCCAATCCGTCGAAGACTCGCTGCAACGCAAGATGCTGCTCTACGACAAGGCTGGCGAAGAGCACTACAACATCATCTCCGCGCTGCATAAGTCTGTCCGGTCGTCGGACGCCGACGCATCCTTGTATTGGCTAGGCCGGATGCTCGAAGCGGGCGAGGACCGCATGTACATCGCCCGGCGCCTGGTGCGAATGGCGATTGAGGACATCGGGCTCGCAGATCCGCACGCCCTCGAACAAGCTATCGCCGCCCAGCAGGCCGTGCATTTTCTGGGCATCCCGGAAGGTGACCTGGCGCTGGGCCAGCTCGCCATCTATCTCGCCCTGGCGCCCAAATCGGACGCGTCCTACAAGGCGCTGGGCCGGGTGATGGAGGCCGTCGAGACGCATCGCGCCGAACCGGTGCCGTTTCATCTAAGAAACGCAGTCACGGGTTCCATGAAGCAGTGGGGCTACGGCGCCGGCTATCAGCACGCGCACAAATTCGAGGATGCGCTGCCCGACATGGAGTGCTTGCCCGAGTCGCTCGCCGGCACGATTTTCTACGATCCGACCGATCGCGGCGCCGAGCACGATCTGAAAGAGCGCCTCGCGCAAATCCGTAAACGTAAGAAAAATCAGCCCGACCGCCCGAAGTAATACCCGCTCCCCAGTCATTTAGTACTATCCCTACAAACGCGGGGTACCAGTCGAAATTAGTAAGTCTCTGCTATTGGTGTCCTCAGCGGTGTACCGCAATCTGGTGGTGCAGTACGAAGCGCAGCAATGAAGACAAGATTCGAGGACACGAATAATGTTGGGGGCCAGTGTGAAAACCGATAAAACCAAAGACGATCGCCGCGGCGCGGATCGGTTCCCGATCGAGCGTGAAGTTCGGTTCAAGGTTTTGAACCGTAAAAACGCCGAGGAAGTCGGCAGCGGCAGAACCATTAACATGAGCAGCAACGGCGTGTTGTTCACCACGGATCAATACTTGATCCCCGGACGGCGCCTGGAAGTTTCGATCAGTTGGCCCGCCCAATTGAATAGCAAAGTGGCGCTGAAGCTAGTGGCGCGCGGCCGCGTAGTGCGCTGCGACGAAGGCCGAGCCGCGATCGAAATTCACCAATACGAATTCCGCACGCAGTCGACGCCGGGGCCGCAACCGGTTAACTAACGCACCGCTGAAATTCTCCTCTAAAAGGCACATCTCAAACGCGTGGCGGGCCCGGACGAATCCGGACCCGCGAAACGTATCAACAACCCTCGACTGCACTACTGCGCGTGCGCCGAACCGACTGCGAACTGCGCGCCCGAAGCGTGGCACACGTCGCAGGCTTCCCCAAACGTGCTGACATTCGTCTGGAAGTGTGTTGCTTCGGCCGCTGAGGCGTGACAGACGCTGCAAGCCGAGGTGACGGGCGGCGTCGGATTGATGTAATACTGCCGTTCGTGACTTGGTTCTTGCCATCCGGCAGGTTCTGCTCGGAGCTATTCACATGGCACATGTTGCACTTCTGGGTGTCGCCAGGTGTCCCCTCGCCGTTGAACGGAGCATACAGCACGCCGCTGAAATTGATCGACGCGCCCATTATGCGTTATCTCGATGTAGCTCGCACCCATGGCCGCTAGATGGGAGCCGGTGTGAATGCGATGAATCATGAAGTTGAAGTTCAAGGCCTGCGGAGGCTGGGCTAGAATCGTTGCATTGGTGGACTGCGCTCGAGTGGACGCGTCCGTCAGCGACGGGTTGTGACACATGATGCAGTATTCGGGATCATTCCGGCGCGCGCCGTGGCCCTGGAGATTGACGTGGCACTGATTGCAGTTGGCCTTCGCCACCACTTCGCGGCGCGACTGCACCGCGGAGCCATCCACGGAGAAGTACACCACTTGATTCTTGGTACCACTTTCCACTTGCTGAGCAGTGGTGGTGCCTGCGAGAATGTTTTCCAATCGCTCTGACTCCACCGCGATCGCATAGGTTCCGGTCGCCTTGGCCGGAATCGCGTTTAGGAACGTATATGTGCAATTGCTGCTCGAGTCGCAGGTTGCTACCGTTCCATCCTCGGAATCATAACCCGGCGTAGTGGCGCTGCCGAACGTCGTATAGCCGTAGTCGCTCGTCGGACCGGCCAGCGTGAAGCCGAGGTCCTCCAGGGCAGACATGGGCAGCGGGTCTCCAAGCGTATCTTTAATCGTGAACGAAACCACGGGTTTTTGTCCGGCGGAGTTGTTTGTCACGACCGGTGATAGTGATCGAATCACCTGTGATCAGCGGATTCGGATTCTGCGGATACGTCAGAGCCGTGTCGGAGGCCACTATGTGCGCGCCTTTGATGGAGGCATCGAAGGGCAACTCGCCTTGCGGAACGTGGCAGTTGTGGCACAGGCTGTCGTCTTTCTGAGGTCCGCCGACGTGGTTGACGCCGGTTGCGAAATTGACATCATCGTGGCAGGCGCCGCAAGCCGCGGCGGTCGGTTCTGCCATGTAGGCCTTGGCCTGCGCCGCGCCGGTGGCCTGGTCGTGGCAAATCTCGCAACGTTGGACGTTTGCCGGATCAACTACCGTTGAAAAATTACTCATCGAATTCATGTAGCCGGCAATCTGGTAAGGCACGCCTGGCGTGGTTGAAGTACCCACCACGCTCGGTAACGACGACCCCATGTGGATCTTGTGCGCCATCACCTTCAGATCCAGGGAATTTCCGGTGACTGGATCGGCGTTCTGCGGCTGATGGCACAGCACGCACATGTTGATGCCTTGCGCATAGCCGCCGTGGAACGCCAGCGTATCGTGGCAAGTGTTGCAGCTCGAAGTCTTGATCACGTCGCGCGTCACCGTAACGGCGGACCCGTTCGGAACAAAATTGAAGGTCGCGCCAGCGTAATTCGTGCCGAGGTTGTACGTGGTCAAATTGCGATTGCCCGCGATTCCGATGGTTGTCGTCGCCGTGGCGTCGAACCCCGACGGGGCCTGCGCCGTGAAAGTGTACTGATACTGGCCCGCGCCTAACGATGTTGGCGGGGCACCCAATTCGAAATCTGGCCGCGTGATCGTTCCGAGGGCGTTCCCGGAAGCCGATGCTACTCAGATCACGCGCTACGTTAACGGCGATCCGAACTACAATACCAACGGAGGAGAGAAGGGCCTTAAACGCCGGTGGTCAGAACAGGTGAACGGGCAGTATGGACCCGACACAAGCCAGTGGGCAATCCATAACAACATCATTGACGGACTTGAGGCCAACCTTCGCGCCTTCTTGACGCAGTTTGATGACGACGACTGTGGTCCACCGCCAGTTGCCGATGCGTGGAAGTGGGCGACTCGAGGGATTGTTCCGGATAATCTCTGGAGGGGCAACTATAGAGTCGGCCCAAATTTTCTGATAAACAGTGCCTTGAGCGTGCTAACGGATTTGCTCTATCTTGGAATACTAATCGAGAACACATTGCAATCGGTGCCCGCACCGCCCGTACCCGATCCCGTTCCGATTCCGGACATCACGTGGAGCATCACATGGGGTCTCGCGCAGTGAGTCTGGAGGCCATTCGTTCTACTGGCCATATCCGCACTGCGATAGCGCTGATCTCCTCCGATCTCCGGCCGCGTAAAATCGAAGGTGTAAATTAAGGTCTTGACAGGCCAGCCGCTGCTGGCTCCAGTGGAAGTATCCCGACTTTCACAGAAGGAGCTAACGAGCGGATGGCCAAAGACAGAATAGAGCGAGACGAGCTGGCAAGCAAGCTGATTGAGACGGCCAGTAGCGCCGAGGACCCGCTGCGGGCGATGGCGGAGCTGCTGACCGATTTCGTGATGGAGGCCGAAGTAACGGCCAAGGTAGGCGCCGAGCCGCATGAGCGGAGCGACACGCGAGTGACGCATCGCAACGGACATCGCGAGCGGCGCTGGGACACACGGCTGGGAACGCTGCAGCTGCAGGTGCCGAAGGTGCGGGAAGGCGGCTATGTTCCGAGCTTCATCGAGCACCGCAAGCGCAGCGAGCAGGCGCTGATCAGCGTGATCCAGGAAGCGGTGGTGAAAGGTGTTTCAACTCGCAAGATCGAAGCGGTGTTGGAAGAGTTGGGGATCGCGGGCGTGTCGGCAGGGCAGGTGAGCCAGTTGTGCTCGGCTCTGGACGAGAAAGTGCGCAAGTTCCGCGAAGGTCCACTGGGCGAGATCCGGTACGTGTGGGTGGACGCGCTATATGAGAAGGTGCGAGTGGACGACCGGGTGGAGTCGATGGCGGTGGTGGTGGCGACGGGCGTGAACCTGGAGGGTCGGCGCGAGGTCCTGGGCTTGGATGTGATTCCAGCCGAGAGTGAGGAAGGCTGGGTACAGTTTTTCAAGAGCCTGAAGGAGCGTGGTCTGAACGGTGTACGGCTAGTGATCTCGGACGCGCATACGGGATTGAAAGCGGCGGTGCGCAAAGTGCTGAAGGTGGAATGGCAGCGCTGCAAGGTGCACTTCTATCGCAACGTGCTGGTGCACGTGCCCAAGCGCAGCCAGGCCGAGGTGAGTGAAGCGATGAAGGCGGTGTTCGTGCAGCGCGATGAGAAGAGCGCCAAAGCCAAGGCCGCCGATGTGGTGCGACAGTTTCAAACCCGCTTTGCCAAGGCCATGGAGATCTTCGAGGCCGGCATCGACGACGTGCTCAGCTACCTGCATTACCCGCAATCGCATCGCACCCGGATCAGCTCGACCAATCCGCTGGAACGGTTGAATCTGGAGATTCGCCGGCGCACGCGGGTGATCGGAATTTTTCCCAACATCGCGGCTTGTCTGCGGCTGATCGGGATGTTGCTGGTGGAGAAAAACGAGGACTGGCTCACCGACGACAAAGCGTATCTGACTTTTGATGATGCGCCCGTCGAAGAATCCGCCAAGGTGATGTCGATGGTGGCGAGCCAATGAAAGGAAGGAGGCTCTTTTACTGCGAGGGCTTTGCCCTCGCGCTCCCAGGATTTATCGCTTTCGCGCCAGAATGTTGCGGTACGGGGCGGCACGTTGGCCGCCCCGACATTCCGGCCGCTGAGTCGGTGCTCGAGTCGCTTCCCAGCGTTGCTCTGTCCCCCGCTCAGGTAACTGCATTCTAAACCCGACCTCTGGAGTCGCAGGCGAATTTACACTTTTCTATTGACGCGGGCCGATCTCCTTGGGGAGTTCCTCGCCGAG
>Ga0335078_10014774_pt1 | contig 11585 bp, 6 predicted proteins | sample Lox_Sample_32_FD_206711 | JGI IMG/M metagenome (GOLD analysis project Ga0335078, IMG submission 206711) | Soil microbial communities from Loxahatchee National Wildlife Refuge, Florida, United States - Lox_Sample_3.2 | ecosystem: Environmental > Terrestrial > Soil > Wetlands | place: USA: Florida...
TCTCAGGGCTCGAAACGCGCACCGACCCCTTAAACACCTCAAGCCGAATCCGTCCTTGGTCGAGGTCCACCCGAAACTGGGCTTTACCTTGAGGGTTAAAGGTGGCGTCACCGGAGCCGAGTTCGAACGCAGCGGTCTTCTCCGGCATGGCGGTCACGGTACCGTAGCCGCGGTCCAGTGTGATCTTGTTCAGCTCATCGCCGGACTCCGTCAGCCCAAGTTGATCGAACTTCAGAAGTGAAAGCTCGCCTACACGGACCGTAGAGCCGTTCTCAAATTGAACCTCGGCGAAGCTCCCTTTGTCCGTTAGAAGTTGAAAGCCCTCCTCGAGCGGTGTGTTCACGGCCGCGTTCGCCCATTCTGCTGAGCCCGGACGAAGCAGCGTCACCGTGCCCTCCACAAAGCTCAGGCGCACAATTCGAGCGTGAGAGTACTCCTGGTCAGCAGACGCCAGCGGTACCGCAGAACCCAGCAGCAACACGCCTAATGTCAACGGTAAGCAAAACCGGCGGGTCGTGGCGTTCATAAGCCACCTCCGGAGCGAAGGCAATCCGCTCTCTATCCTCTATTCTAGCACGCCCTTTGATGCGCAAAACAACTTTGCCGTTGGCCCGTGCGGCGCAGTCTTGCAGTTAGCGCTTATATCAGTTTGTTTAGAAATCCTCCGGCGATGACAGCGCTATGGGTCTTTAAACAACTACGAAATAGGGCGACATAAATGTTTGCGCGTGTTTGTCGCTGCAATGTATCAGGGCGCGGCTTCAGCCGTGCCACGTAGTGCCGGATTACGGATTTACCGTCACTGTAACGGTCACGCTATGGCTGAGCCCGTTCGAGGCGCCGGTAATGCTGATCTGATAGGCGCCCGGCGGTGTGCCGTTGGCCGCCTGGCCGCTGGGGATGGTGCTACTGCACCCCATCCAGAACAATGCGAACGCCAAGGTGGCGCCCATCGGCGCCCAGGATCGCCGTCTCTTGCCTAGCGCTGTAGCCCCAAGGCCGAGCAACGCGGCCAGCAGCCACGCGGACCACGGCCACTTGAAGACCGTCAGCTTAAGCGGGGCGCCCGGCGGTAGCAGACGATGGGGCCGCGGCCCCAACCGGGCCGGAGCGAGTGTAGTGATGGTGACCGTGGCGGTGGACGCCGCTGTACCGTTGGGCGTCACCGAGGACGGTGAGACGCTGCAGGAGCCATAAGTCGGCTGTCCCTGGCAAGTGAGCGCCACCTGGCTATTGAAACCGCCGAGAGGCATCAGGGAGACCGTGAAGGTGGCCGATTGCCCTGGGTTTACCGTGGTGCTCGAGGGTGAGGAGGTTATTCCAAAGTCCGCGCCTTGGCCCGAGAGGGCCACGGTTTGGGGACTGTCGGGCGCGTTGTCGGTTATCGACAGCGTCGCAGAAGACGATCCGGAGGTCGACGGCTCGAAAGTAATGGAAATGGTACAGGTGGCACCGACGCCGAGACTTGGCGGGCACGGACTCTTCGAGGTAGTGAAACCTACGTTCGGGGGAGAGATGCCGACGTCGGTTATGCTCACCGCCGTGTCACCTGTATTGGTGACCACCACGGACTGAGTTGCAGACTTGGTATTGATGACCTGGCTGCCGAAGTTCAGATTAGCCGCCGACAGGCTCAGCGTCGAGGTGACGCCGCTGCCGCTCAGGGCGACGCTCTGCGGGCTTCCAGTTGCGTTATCCGTGATGGTAAGCGTGGCAGAGGCGGCACCGGCAGCGGCAGGTGTGAAGGTCACGGAGATCACGCAGCTTGCCTCTCCGGCGAGGGTGGTGGGAAGTGCCCCACAAGTATTCGTTTGGCTGAAGTCCCCGGAATTGGCCCCGATGAAGTCGATACCGGTGATACTGAGCGGGGCCGACCCGAAGTTCTGCAAGGTAACATTCTGCGGGGAGCTCGAGGTTGTCGGCACCTGGCCCGGAAAAGTCAGACTCGCCGGCGAGACGCTCACCACCGACGTAACCCCGGCTCCTGACAGGCTGATGGTTTGCGGACTGGCGGCAGCGCTGTCAGTCAGCGTCAACGTTCCTGTCACGCCGCCCGTCGCGGTGGGTGTAAAGGTCACGGCGACGGTGCAACTGTTCGCGTTCGCGAGGGGAGTGCCAGTGGAGCAAGTCGTGCCGGCCGCGGTGACGGCAAACCCGGTGCTGGCGGCAATGGCGGTGAACGTGAGGGATGCGCCGCTGTTATTGGTTACCGTGACGGTCTGCGCGGGCGTCGTGAGATTGAGAGGCTCAACGCCGAAAGGTAGCGCAATGGGAGCAACCTGCACAGCCGCGGCCGCCGCCCCAATCTCGATTACAAAAGCGTTCTGGCATAGTGGACTCACGGTCTGCTGCGTGCACGTGTCCTGAACCACGCCGGCTGTAGTCGGCAAGTCTGTGGACTGGGCCACCCCCGCCACATAAGCGTTACCAGCGGTATCAACGGCAATGGCATTGCCCTGATCGTGCTGGCCCCCACCGAAAAAGGTGGAGTAGTTGAGCACCGCACCGGTCACGTCGAGGCTCGCAACGAAAGCGTCATCGCAGCCGGCAGGGCTCTCGTCCGAAGCCAGCGGCACATTCGGGTTCGACGTCAACCCGGTGGCACAGACCGCCTGCAAGGCATCGCCGGTAACAGGGAAATTCGTGGACTGAGTGTTGCCGGTCACCAGGGCGTTGCCGGTTGAATCCACCGCGATGCCTGCTGCCGAATCGCTGCCCGACCCGCCCAGGTACGTCGAGTAGGAGAGCGTTCCGGCGCCGGCCGTGAGTTTGGTCACGAAAGCATCCTGGCCGCCGCCACTCACTCCTTGCACGGCGGTGTTGGTTGTTGGGAAATTCGTAGAATTGGTATTTCCCGTTACGTAGATACTGTCCGCCGAGTCCACTGCGATACCGTTGGCGGCGTCGTTGCCGGCCCCGCCCAGATAAGTGGAGGCCAGCAAGGATGAAACGCCCGAAGTATTGACCGCCGCCAGTTCGATCACGAAGGCATCCGTGCCGCCCGCCAGCGTCTTTTGATACGGAGCTGTGCCGAGCGGGAAGCCACTGGTGGATGACGTCTGACCTGCAATATAGATGTTGCCGCTGGAGTCGAGCGCGATAGCGCTCGCCGAATCATCGCCGGCCCCCCCCAGATAGGTCGAGTATCCTCCGACAGTAGCCGTCGGATTGTATTCTGTGAAGAAGGCGTCGGTGGTGCCGCCGCCGAATGTAGGCTGCAAAGCGTTCTTGGTGAGGGGGAAGTCATTGCCCGAAGCCGTCGACCCCGCTATGAACGCGTCCCCTTTGGAGTCAACCGTGATGGCGTAGCCGTAGTCGTCCTGCTTGCCTCCGAGATAGGTCGAATAAACCAGGGAGGCGCCGCCCGGCGCGAGCTTGGTTGCGAAGGCGTCAAACCCGCCCCCAGGGGAGGGCTGCTTGACGCCGGTAGTGGTGGGAAAGTTCGTCGAATTTGTGTTGCCGGTCAGGTAAGCGGCACCCGTTGAGTCGACCGCGATGGCCGCGCCGGAATCACTGCCACTGCCGCCGAGATAGGTAGAGTAGATCAGCGCGGAGCCATCGGTGTTGAATTCGGTGACGAGCACGTCAGGCGCGCCGGCGCTGGCGGATTGTAGAGCCCCGGCTGATACGGGGAAGTTTGTCGAATAGGCCTGGCCGGTGACGTAGGCGTTACCGTTCGGGTCGAGCGCGATGCCAAAGGCGCTGTCGGCGCCCGCGCCGCCGAGATACGTGGAATAGGAAAGCGTGGGGTCAATCACCAAGACGCGACTGCGATCGTAGGAGCCCACCCGGAACGCGATTGTCGATTGCCGATTGTCGATTGCCGATTTTCGAGTTTCGTTTTTCGACTTTTGACTTTCAACTTTTGATTCGCTGTCGAGCAGCACAAAGCCGGCATCAACCAAGTGCTCTTCGCCCGCAGCGTCAACCTGATAGGCGGTCGGCTTTTGCAGCCGGACCTCGCCGCCGGGCACCGTCAAGGCGACGTCGCCTTCGGCCGTCAGCCGCGCGCCCGCAGCGCCGTCCAGTGCCATGCGAATAGCATCGGGCGAGGCGCCGGGATTCACGCGGAAGTCGTATTCAAGCTGGCCGGCGTGGCCGTAATAGACGAGATCAACGCCGGGATAAATGTTCCTGTAGGCGACTTGACCGTAAGTGGGAATGTGGGTGCGCCAGTGACTAGGGTCATTGCCGATGAAGTAGTTCGCCTCACCAGGCAACCGGTCATCCGCGGTAGCCGCACCTGCAGGATCGGCGCCGAGGATCCTCATCCGAAGCACGGTATTCGGGGTTCGGTCTTCGATGTTCGGGACTCGGGGCTGGGAGTCAGGCACGTCTTCGGTGCTTGTCCTTGGTCCTCGGTCCGTTGCCCGTTGCTGGTTCTCTGCGGCGTGAGACGACTGACGACTGACAACTGACAACTGACGACTGACAGCCGGCTTCTGACTCCTGACTCCTGACGTCTTCAGCGCGAGAACCGCCTCGTCTCCCGCGAGAAACACCGTGAACCCCTTGCCGCGGGCGAGAAATTGCACGTCCGTGGGGGCCTGTCCGCGGTTGGCCTCGAAGCTCAAGGGGAGGTGTGCGTAAGCCTCAGCCAGCCGCGCCTGCGAAGGTTTCTGTCTGCCTGGATTGCTTTGCTTGGCGGTCTGAACTGCGGAAATCACAACTCCGGTTTCACTGCCCTGCCGTGCATGGATGATCGGTAAAGAGACAACGTATGAGAGCGCCAGGAGAACCGGTACGGTAGTTCCCCCCCCACCCAGGCGGCCTGGCCGCCGGGTCTGTTCCGCTTGCATTTATAGTCCTCCCCAGAAAACTCGCCAGAAGCGCGCTATGATGGCTAGAACGCACCGCGATATCCTGAATTAGAGCTTGGTTAAATACGCTTTTATATCATTATAGCGACTCGCGGGTCAACGACGTGGCGGTACACACGGAGGTAAGTCAGGCTTGGGCAATATGGCGCCGGCCGCGAAGATTCACGCCCTCACGTCGGACGAAATAGAATGGCGCCTTGAGCGTCTCTGTGATTCTCCGTACGGAGGTCAGGGGGAACCCTCGTTGGTTGCAGCTCCGCCGCCTCGTAGCGCCAAGTAACGGAGGGTTTATCCCGCGACTTGAATGCCCGCCTGAAGCCTTCCTGGCCGCCTGAAGCCGCCGCCGGATCGAGGCCGTCATTCGAACGGATGCCCGAAGAAGGTCAAAACCCAAAGGGCCAACATGTAGACGCTGATGAGGGATTGGACCCCGGCCGCGGTTCTGGTCCAGCCCACCGCCGTTAGATCGTATTCGCGCTTGGTGAGCATCTTCAGCCACTCCCCAATGTTCAACTCCTGGTAGCCGATGTTGAAGGCGCTGATCAGGCTGAAGTACATGGCGGCCCGAGTAAGACGCCACTCCCAGCGCAGCCTGCGGCCTAGTCTGCGTACGCCCCTGCCCCGAGCCGCCGCGTCCGTGAGATGCGGCAAGAGAACCTGGAAGCGCCATTTTCGATCCTGGCCCCGCACCTCACGCGTGGTCTGAAGATAAATCCCTGACCGCCCTCTGAGATGCATGCACGCAAAGTAGAAGAGGGTCATCACCAGCCATACGAGGCCGATGATCTTAAGCGGACGGCTCGAGTTCATCCCGTATTGGCAAGTCAAGTCAAAGGCGATGCGCCTGAACCAATGCAACGCTGGCGCATCCTGTGCTGTTTCCTTTCGATTGACGGCGTAGGTTATCTTGTTCTCCGCCTCCACAAAGCCACTCTTGTTGAACTCGTTTCGCAAACGTACCAGGGCCTCCGGATCATCGAGGTAAGTGGCCAGATCCAGGTGCCGCGCTTTAGCGATTCCGCTCGTGTCGGGGTCGGCCGTCGGCTCGTAAATCGTCAGGTCGAGATCGGCGTCCCGAAACCAGGCGTTCGTCAAGTCCGCGCCTCTCAAGTCGGCATGTCCTAAGTCCGCGCCGGCCCTAGCCGCCTCTGGAATCTCCGTGCCGCCCTTGATAGCCTTTAGCAGTGCTTCAGGAGGAGGAGACTGACCCCGCCTTACCCGTTCGCCGCCCGCCCCGGCGATAGGAATGGCCTTGAGACCCAGTTGGGCCTCAATCAGTTTCGCGCCATAAAGGTCGGCGCGCCGCAGCTTGGCGTATTGAAGATCGGAGTTCGACAAGTCGGCGTTCATCAGATCGGCGCCATCCAGATCGGCGTGCTCTAGCACCGCGCCGTTTAGCTTGGCGTCGGCCAGCACCGCCTGGCGCAGGTCGACTCCCGTCAGGTCGACGGCACTTAGATCGGCCCCGGTGAGGTCGGCACGCGTTCCCTGTTTCTTCTTCGAGTCGAGCCACTGCTTGTGTCCGGAAAGTATGGCGTCGAGGTCTGCGCGCGATCGGATCTGGCCGCCCTTGTCCTTCCAGGTCCAGGCGGCGGAGCTCGCTTCCGGCGTTGAGGTTGCAGTTGGAGGAGCGGTTGTCGTGGAGGGTGGCGCCAGGGGCTGGACAGCCTGCTGAGGCAAGTTCGTCTGAAGGACCTTCCCGGTCCGGCGTTGACTTCGACCCTCGGACTGAGCCCCGCTGGGCCCTGCGGTCAGAACGCAACAGCCAACAAGTGCAAAGATCGCGAATTGGCATCCAGGCCGCATGTTTCCCGGGCACGCAATGGACACGAACGGTTGGCGATCCCTACCGCACCCAACCGAGTTTCTTGGGCCCCGCTTGTCGGCTCCGCGTTTTGTGCGCAACGAGCAAGAGTCAATGCCTCCGAACGCAGCCCGTAACCGCGTCTGTCATGTCGTCGAACATCACCGTGGGAGCCCAAGTAAAATGAGGCAATGGCTTGCCGGTTGCCCCGTTTACTTTGGTAGCATAGAAGACATATTCGGGGCTGGACACACCCTGGTTTTGGCAATCATTGACCTCGTTGACAATCAGATTGGCGATGCTCGCTTCCTGAAACTGATTGTAATAGAGCCAGCCCTGCGCCTCAGACGAATTCACCAGGGAACCGATGTAATGACAAAGATAGGCCGAAACGGCCGTTTGAGGCATGACGTAGTTGGCGTCGGTGGGAGTCTGCTGGAGGTCCACAATGCTCATGATCGACCAGGCGGTGTCCTGAGCTTGGGTTGTAGGCTCCCCGTCGCTGCAAGGCGACGCAGTCCAGCCGCCCATTTGACCGTAAGTGTACGTGGGGTATTCAGTCCAGCTACCGGGAGGATCGACTCCGGCGCTGCACGGCCAGGAATTAGGGGTTCCCCCTCCATTAGGACAAATGGTCACCGGGGAAGGCGGTGCAGGGACCTCACACCCTTGATCGATCTCGGCGAAGTGCGGTCCTGAACTCAACAACGCCTTGTCCACGTAAGCCGCCCCGTTGTAATGCGTCAAATAGTAAGCGATGGCGCCCGCGCCCGCGCTGTGCCCTTGCAGACAAAAGCCGGCAGTCGGGTTGTCGGTTGGGTTGTAAACAGGAGATTCCGCGCTGCTGTAGAAGTTGTCGTAGATATACTGAAAAAAAGTCGCTGGGCGGCAGGCCGCGGTCTTGATACTTCCGGGAGGCAACCCCTCCCAGCCGGTGCCGCCCCATGCCAGTTCGACCACCTGGAATCCCGTCTGAAAATAAGCTCGAGCAAAGCCATTGCTGATGCCTGGCTCCTCATACGGAGACGTTCCGGTATCGCCGTCATGCAGCACGATGGTGCCTTTTGGCTTTGCGGGAGTCGTAACGCCAAAGGTAATCGACGTGTCGTCTTCGTCCGGGCAAATGACCGTGGCAGTGTAGCAGGTCGTGCGGGCATTCAACGGGAAAACGCCCTGACACGTAACCTTCGCGACATCGGTTACGCTTCCGGTTGACAATTGCGCCGTCGCCGCAAAAGGGGTACTTAACAACACGATTGCGGCACCCCAAAGGTGGCCCAAAGCGTTCGTGGTGATCATCGGAAGAACCCCCGATCTGTCGCCGAGTTGAAGGGTCCGACGCTATCGCTGAGACTTCTCGACAGCCTCTGGAGCTTAGGGTCACTCCATTCAGTTTGTCAAACGTGCGGGGCGATCTCCTGGCATGCCATACGGGAGCCGATTTTGGTTGACACCACTATCTCGCCCTCACTGTGCACGTCGCTTCGAGAGCCTCAATCGCCCTTGCGTACGGCGGTTGCCCCACGGCACACTGAGAGGTCAGGTCACTCTCAGGGAGGCTGCGGCATGAAGTATCGGCGGTTCGGACAGACTGGCTGGAACGTAAGCGAGATGGGCTATGGCATGTGGGGTATGGGCGGCTGGACGGGTTCCGACGACAAGGAATCCCTGCAGTCCTTGCAGCGTTCGGTTGACCTGGGCTGCAACTTCTTCGACACGGCCCTGGCCTATGGCAATGGTCATAGTGAAAAGTTGCTGGGCCAATTGCTGCGCGCCAATCCTGGAAAGCGGCTGTATGTCGCCACCAAGATCCCGCCCAAGAACCTCCAGTGGCCGAGCCGCCGGGCGTTCCGTCTGGACGACTGCTTCCCGGCCGGCCACATCGAGAAGAGCATTGAGCAGAGTATAAAGAACTTGGGCGTGGATGCGATCGACCTGATCCAGTTCCATACCTGGGAAGACTCTTGGGTGGATAACGACCGCTGGATCAGGAAGCTCGCAGATTTGAAGGGTCAGGGGATCATCCAGGCGACAGGCATCAGCCTGAATCGCTGGGAGCCTTGGAACGGCGTACGCGCCGTTCGCGAAGGGCTTGTGGACGCAGTACAAGTGATTTACAACATCTTCGACCAGAATCCCGAGGATGAGCTCTTTCCGGCGTGTGAGGAACGGGATGTGGCCGTGATTGCCCGCGTACCCTTCGACGAGGGGTCGCTTACTGGTGCCTTGACCAAAGAGAGCAAGTGGCCCCAGAACGATTGGCGCAGCACCTATTTCGTGCCCGAGAACCTGAGCGCTACCCTGGAGCACGTCGAGCCGCTAAAGAGGCTGCTGCCGCCCGGCATGACCCTGCCGGAGATGGCTCTCCGCTTCATCCTGATGAACAAGACGGTGAGCACCATTATTCCTGGAATGCGGAAGCTGCGAAACGTGGAATCGAACCTTGCCGCCAGTGACGCCGGGCCCCTTCCGGCCACGCTGTATGGGGAACTTCGCAAGCACCGCTGGGTCCGGGCGCCCACGCGCTGGTCACAATAGGCGGTGGTGAATCTGCGTATGACCACGAGCACGCCGAAAGGAGATTCGGGATTAGCGCTGCTGCTGTGATGCACGTCACTGCAACAGGCTGCGTCCGGATGAGTAATCAAACAATCGACGTCGGCAGACAGCCCGTTTTCGCTTAGACTGCCTGATAGGGGCTAAGAACGGCGCCCCACGAGAGGGAGGAAGGTCATGGAGAAAGAAGGACTCAGCATCACCGACAAACGCACCAGCGCTACTTACGACGTCCCTCTCCACAAAGGGACCCTTCGGGCCATGGATTTGCGGCAGATCAAGACGGGCCCTGAGGATGCCGGCGTCATGAGCTACGATCCGGCATTCCTCAACACAGCGTCGTGTCAGAGCGCGATTACGTTCATCGATGGCGACAAAGGGATCCTGCGCTACCGCGGCTATCCGATCGAGCAGCTGGCCGAGAAGTGCACGTTCCTGGAAGTCGCCTATCTGCTCCTGTTTGGCGAATTGCCGACCGCGACGGAACTGAGCGCCTGGGTGGAGAGCATCACTCGTCACACCATGATTCACGAAACTACCAAGAAATTTCTGGAGGGTTTCCGCTACGACGCTCACCCCATGGGCATGTTCATTACCACCGTCGCCGCACTCTCCACGGTCTATCCCGATGCCCGAAACGTCCTCGATCCGGAAGTGCGCCAGCATCAGATCTGCCGCCTTATCGGCAAGGTGCCGACGATTGCAGCCTACACTTACCGTCATAGCCGCGGTTACCCTTACGTCTATCCGGATGACGATCTGAGTTATGCCGAGAACTTCATGAACATGCTGTGGAAGATGACTGAGCCGAAGTACCGCGCGAATCCGGCGCTGGCTCGGGCGCTCGAGATTCTGTTCATCTTGCACGCCGACCATGAGCAGAACTGCAGCACCAACGTCATGCGGGCCGTGGGTAGCTCCCAGGCGGACCCCTTCGTAGCCATTGCCGCGGCGGCCGCGGCGCTTTCTGGTCCGCTGCACGGGGGCGCCAACGAAGAGGTGCTCAGAATGCTGGACGAGATCGGGTCCAAGGACCGGGTTCTGGCCTACATAGCGCACGTTAAGGCAGGCCACGGCAAATTGATGGGCTTCGGGCACCGCATTTACAAGAATTATGACCCGCGCGCCCGGATCATCAAGTGGGCGGCCGATAGGGTCTTCGAGGTCACCGGCAGAAATCCCAAGCTCGAGATTGCCCTGGAGCTGGAGCGGATTGCGCTCGAGGACGAATACTTCGTCAAGCGGAAGCTCTATCCCAACGTGGACTTCTACTCGGGAGTCATGTACCAGGCGATGGGGTTCAAGCCTGAGATGTTTACCGTGCTGTTTGCCATCCCGCGAACCGTGGGTTGGCTGGCCCAGTGGCAGGAGATGGTGACGGATCCGGAACAGAAGATCGCCCGTCCACGGCAAATCTACACCGGGCATGAGGCGCGCGATTTTGTCCCGATCGAGAAGCGGGGGATTAAGACCGCGGTGGGGCACTAGGCGTCTGATTGGGCCAAGATCTGGACAAATGCGGCAGGTTTTGCCGGTGTGAAATCTGGAATTTGCGATCTGAAATCCGAGAGGACCTCGTCGGTCTGAGGTCGAAGACTTCGCTAGCTTTGAGGCTGTCCTACGCGCCCTGCTCGAGGCGGGCCGTGTTGTCCTTAATCCAGTACCGAAGTGCTATGGAAAGCACTCATTAGTACCGGGTACTCTGACGATGGAAACTGCAGCAGGGCACGCCGGTGCCTTGGTTGCACGAGGTACGCCCTTCGCGGGCGATGAGGGGGCACAGATGGACGGGCAATTTGACTTATTCGAGATGAAAGGCGGCGCGTTCCCCCAATGGGTGGGGGCAGCACCGAATCTGCAGCAGGCCATACGCCGGCTCGAGACTCTGGCACGGGCTAAGGCGGGAGTCGAATACTTCGTCCGGGATTTCTGCTCGGGTTCGGTAGTGGCCTTCGCCGGCCATCCCGATCGCCGCCAAGTCAATAGTAGTAGAGTGCATTAATCTATTCTCCGCGACCTTGATCTGCATCGCCTCTTTAAGGTGGCGCGGCCTGCAACCAAGAAGAATTCACCACCGAGATCACGGAGGCCACAGAGTTTTTCTTTGTGCTCTCTCTGCCCTCTGTATTACTAACGTCCAATTTCTTCTCGTGCCGCGGAGATTTCTTGAATCTGAAATCTCCTTCGGTTGCGGCCAATGGCCGCGCCAGGGTGACCTTTCTCTGTGCGCCCCGCGCTGTGCAAAAACCACACACATTTCCGGCGCCAGCCCAGTCAGTCGACTCCAGAGTCGACTCGATCAGGCCGCAGTTCTCAGTCTGACTAGGGCTGACCTCCCTTAGACAATTCCAGCTCATCCTCCTGCATCACCTTGGCCGGCCCGGCGATAGCCGCCAGGCGGTCGA
>Ga0335078_10014775_pt1 | contig 11584 bp, 13 predicted proteins | sample Lox_Sample_32_FD_206711 | JGI IMG/M metagenome (GOLD analysis project Ga0335078, IMG submission 206711) | Soil microbial communities from Loxahatchee National Wildlife Refuge, Florida, United States - Lox_Sample_3.2 | ecosystem: Environmental > Terrestrial > Soil > Wetlands | place: USA...
TTGCGAAACACGTGGGCAACACCGTCCTGTACGCGTTTGACGCGACTACCGGCAAGCAGCTCTATTCGAGCGGCGACACCATGCCGTCATGGACACACTTCAGCGGCATTTCGATCGCCAGCGGCCGTGTCTACGTGACCACTTTCGACTCCAACGTGTACGCCTTCGGCGTGAAGCAATAGTTGCTCCCGTGAGGTTACTGGCCGGGCTCCTCGCCATGGCTGCATTTTCCGCAGACATTCCGAGGGCGTGGAAACAATCCGAGGTCGACACACTCGAAGTGCCGCTCGCGAATGCAAAATACTCTCCCGTCCACATTTCTGAGGAGGAGTATTATCGGACTCCCGTTCGCGTCATTTATAAGAGCTATCCGGTATACCGTCCCGACCGGGAGCCGGCGGGCTACATGGATTGGCTCCGGCGTCAGGAACCCCAGGCCGCTTTCGACGCGTCCCAGTTGAAGACGCACGAGGACTGGGTCAACGCCGGCGCCCTGGTTTTTAACGCACCGACTTCGTACGGCCCCGTGTTTTTCGGCGCCGCAGAGTTGCGCGATCCGGAGTTTTACGAGCGTTCTGGCATGCCGGTCGGGAAAGACGGCACGGTTCCGTTCGCGCGATGGGTCATCCGGCGCAAAGGTGAACTCGAGTTGGGTTCCATGGGCTGTAATACCTGCCACACGCGTGTACTGGCGGATGGAACGGTCGTGCCCGGCGCACAGGGGAACAATCCGGGTGATCGCGAGGGCGCATCGATGCTGCGCCGAGCCGCCCAGTTCAGCGATCCCGCCAAGGTGTTAGATAGAGTCCGTGCCTTCGCCCGTCAGTTTGAGATGCCGTGGCTGGCAGATGATCCAAACCGCCGCGCGCGGACCATGTCACTCGACGGCCTGATCGCGGCCGGCGAGGCCATTCCGCCCGGCGTAACGGCCCGCAGTAATACCAGCATCTTTTTGCCTCCGCAGATTCCCGATTTGATTGGGGTCGAAGACCGGCGATACCTGGATCATACCGGCTTGGTGCGCCACCGCAGCATTGGCGATCTGATGCGCTACTGTTCGTTGGTGCAGGATGTATCCAAGCTGGATCGATATGGCGATTCGCCGCCGCCAGGCGACGGCGGTCACAATGAGCGCTACAGTGATGAGCAGTTGTACGCGCTTGCGCTTTACCTGTATTCGCTTCAGCCGCCGCCGGATCCCAACCCCTTCGACGCCACCGCGCAGCGCGGAAAAGCCGTCTTCGAGCATGCCGGCTGCCCTGCCTGCCATGCGCCCCCGCTATACACGAACAATAAGCTCATACCCGTGGACGGCTTCGAGCCTCCGGAAGACCACAAGAAGCGATTCGACCTGATGGAAACGCGAATCGGCACGGACCCGCGCTATTCACTCCAGACACACAAAGGCACCGGCTATTATAAGGTCCCATCGTTAAAAGGAGTCTGGTATCGGGGTCCTTTTGAACACAATGGCGCTGTCGCCAGGCTCGAAGACTGGTTCGATCCGGCCCGGCTTCGTGAGGATTACGTCCCCACCGGATTCAAAGGCCACGACGGCGGCGTTCGCTCGGTAAAGGGGCACCGCTTCGGACTGGATCTCTCGCCTGACGAGAAGAACGCCCTGGTTGCGTTTCTCAGGACGCTCTAGGCTAGGAGCTGTGAAGTAATCGACGGACCGGAGTTTTTCTGTAGCGCAGGCCTACCCGCGGGGTTTGCGGGGAGACCCGCGGCTTTTTCTTCGAACGTGGCAAAAAGCCGCAAGCCCCCGCCAAAACCAGGCGTGGTCATGCGCTACAAATTGATGCGTAGGCGCTCGCCCATGCGCTGGACGCAACTTCTCAAGCCCGCCGATTTTTTTCCGAGTGGCATGCGGAATCAACGTCATCCAGCCTCGTTGGCGCGTGGACGGGGTTGCCTGTCACCATTTTTCTAGCGCGTACACTCCAGGATTCTGCGCCGTTGCGCTTCCGGGAATCGCTCAATCGCATAGCGCACGGTAGTGCGGGGAATGGCGGGGCCGCGTTTCAGGAGATAGTTTTCCAGGCGGCCGGCGTCTGCTTTGCCGGCTTCGCGGAGGAGCCAGCCGCAGGCTTTGTGGATGAGATCGTGAGTATCAGGAAGGAGCGCGGTCACGACCCGGTAGGCCCGGTCCAGGTGTTTTCCTTTGCCCGCGGACTTGACGAATACCACCACGCCGGCGCGGCGCAGCCACAGGTTTGGTGACGCGTGCCACGCCTCCAACTTTGCGCCCAAATCTTCGAATTTCTCGAGCAACCGCCAAAGGACTCCGGTTGCAAGGTCGTCGGTTGCGGCCCAGTTGTCACACAGCCCGGCTTCCAACCAGCCTCGCGCCGTTTCCAGCAGGCCCTTTTCGAACTGCCGGTGGTAGCGCTCCAGCAGCAACAGTGCTACCGCTTCGCTCTCCAGATGCGCATCGCACATCAGGAGATCGCAGAAGGCGAGCGCTTCGGCATAGGTCCACGATTTCCGCACGCTCTGATATAGCTCGCGCTCGATGCGCTTCACGTCCGGCGTTTTGAGGCCATAAAGCGAGATTTTTTCCCAGGACTTGAAGAACCTTTTCTGGCTCCGTGCCACGCGGGGATCGGCGGATGTCCGCAATAGCGCGCGGGCGCGATGGGCGAGTTGGCGGGGCGTCATTCTTGGCACTCTATACTAGGTTCTGACAACGGTGGACAACCTGCTCGAGCGCCTGCCTGATGGCCTGTACTGCGCGGCCGGGGGTTTTTATATCGATCCGTGGAATCCAGTCGAGCGCGCTGTCATCACACATGCGCACGCAGACCATTTGCGCCCGGGAACTAAACGATATCTCAGCACACGAGCCGCCGAGACCTTGTTGCGAGCGCGAGCTGGCACGGGAGCCCAGATTGAAGCGGTCGGCTACGGCGAGCCCACTCACATGGGCGGCGTAAACGTGTCCCTCCATCCCGCCGGGCACATTCTCGGGTCTGCGCAGATTCGCATGGAGTACCGGGGCGAAATCTGGGTGGTTTCGGGCGATTACAAATTAGCCCCCGATCCCACCTGCGTGCCATTCGAGCCGGTCCGATGCCACACGTTCGTCACGGAATCGACTTTCGGCCTCCCGATTTTCCGCTGGCCGCAGACAGAAGAAACCCGTGCCGAAATCAACGCATGGTGGCGCGCCAATCAGAACGCGGGCAAGGCCAGCGTGTTGTTCGCGTATCCACTGGGCAAGGCACAGCGCGTGCTCGCGAGCATTGACAGCACGGTTGGGCCGATCTACACGCACGGCGCAGTCGAGCAGTTCAATCGTCTTTACCGCGAAGCGGGCCACATGCTGCCGGCGACTCATTATGCGCGGTCGGCACCGCCTAAGACTGACTGGGCACGCGCGCTGATCCTGGCGCCGCCTATGGCCAAAACATCACCGTGGCTGAAGCGCTTCGGCGATTTTTCCACCGGCCTGGCTTCCGGCTGGATGCGCATCCGCGGCACCCGGCGAAGGCAGTCCATCGATCGCGGCTTCGTTATCTCGGATCACGCCGATTGGCCCGGATTGCTGGCGGCGATTCGCTCATCGGGCGCGGAGCGCGTTTGGGTGACACACGGCTATCGCGCACAACTGGCCCACTGGCTCGAAGAGAATGGCCTAGAGGCGCACGCCATCGATGCGCAATATGAGGGTGAACGTGGTGATGCCGAACTTTCTGCGGGCGAGGCCGAACCGTGAAAGCCTTCGCCGATCTTTACGCCGCGCTGGATGAAACGACCAAAACCAACGAGAAGATCGCAGCCATGTCGGGCTATTTTCGGTCGGCGCCGCCCGAAGATATCGCCTGGGCGGTTCACTTTCTGATCGGGCGCAGACCCAAGCGGCTCATCGCCACGCGCGACCTGGTCACGTGGGCCATCGAAGAAGCGAAAATTCCCGAGTGGCTGTTCGGCGAGTCGTATCAGGCGGTGGGCGATCTCGCAGAGACCATCGCGCTAGTGTTGCCTCCAGCGCAAGCCACCAGCAGCCGGCCGCTGCACGAATGGGTAGAAAAGCGATTGTTGCCGATGCGTGAATGGGACGATGGCGCGCGGCGTGAATCCATGATCGCAGCCTGGCGCGAAATGAGCGACCGCCAGCGCTTCGCTTGGAACAAGCTGATTACCGGCGAATTTCGTGTGGGCGTGTCGCAGAACCTGGTGGTGCGCGCGCTGGCGGAGGCCAGCGGGGTCGATGCGAACGTGCTGGCTCACCGCCTGATGGGCGAGTGGCAGCCCACCGCCGATTTCGCCACGCAGATCCTGGCCAAAACAACCGAAGACGCGGACGTCAGCCGCCCGTACCCCTTCTGCCTGGCGTATCCGCTGGAGGGCACGGTGGAGGAGCTGGGGCAAGTCGCGGAATGGCAGATCGAATGGAAGTGGGACGGCATTCGCTCGCAGTTGATCCGGCGGCAGTGGCGGACATTTTTGTGGTCGCGGGGAGAGGAGCTGATCACCGATCGATTCCCGGAGTTGGCTGCCGCCGGCGCGCTGTTGCCGGAAGGCACGGTTCTCGATGGCGAGGTGCTCCCCTGGAAGGATGGCGCACCGCTTCCCTTCACGCAGATGCAGCGGCGCATCGGACGCAAGGAGCTCGGGCCGAAGATTCTGGCCGAGGTTCCGGTGGTCCTGGTCGCGTTCGATCTGCTGGAGCAGGCCGGTCAAGATGTGAGAGAAAAGCCGCTCGAGTGGCGGCGCGCGGAACTGGAGCGCATCGTCGCGGCCACAGGGCCAGAGAGTCACCTCATCGCCTCGCCGCTGGTCGCGGAAGCATCGTGGGAGGAACTGAAGCGCCGGCGGGAGGAGGCGCGGTCCCGAGGCGTCGAAGGTTTCATGCTCAAGCGGCGCGGCTCGCCGTATCGCGTGGGACGCCGCCGCGGGGACTGGTGGAAGTGGAAAATCAACCCGTACTCGGTGGATGCGGTGCTGATCTACGCGCAACCGGGTAGCGGCCGCCGTGCCAGCCTGTTCACTGATTACACATTCGGCGTTTGGGATCAGAGCGAGCTGGTGCCCTTCGCAAAGGCCTATTCCGGGTTGACGGATGACGAGATCCGCCAGGTGGATGGGTTCGTTCGCAACAACACGATAGAGAAGTTCGGGCCGGTCCGCCGGGTCAAGCCGGAGCTGGTGTTCGAGCTGGCGTTTGAGGCCATTCAGAGATCTTCGCGGCACCGGAGCGGCATCGCCGTCCGATTTCCGCGCATTGCACGCTGGCGCACGGACAAGAAAGCGCAGGATGCGGACACCATCGAGACCGTCCGCGCCTTATTGCCTCGGGAGTGAAAACGCGTTATGTTCGGGCGGGAATGCCTTCGGTAAACATTGTCGGCGGAGGACTTGCCGGTCTCGCGGCGGCAGCGACCTTGGGGTCGGCCGGGTTTCAGGTGGACGTGTTTGAATCACGCCCGTTTTTGGGCGGCCGCGCCACCTCGTTTCCAGTTGTGCCGGGCGATGACGACTCCGAGCTGATCGACAATTGCCAGCACGTGCTGCTGAAGTGTTGCGTCAACCTTTTGGATTTTTACACCCGCCTGGGCGTAGCCGACCGGATTCATTTTTACCGCGAGTTCTATTTCCTCGAGCCGGGGGGGCGCCTGTCGGTGCTGGGGCGCGGTTCGCTGCCGGCTCCGCTCCATCTGGCGCCGTCATTTTTGCGAATGACGTGCCTCAGCGCGAGGGACAAATTTTCAATCGCGCGGGGCATGATGGCGCTCATGCGCGAGCGCAGACGGCGGCGCGACCTCGAACAGATCACCATGCTTGATTGGCTGCTTCAGAAGAAGCAAACGCCGCACGCCATCGATCGATTCTGGGGGCAAGTACTGGTCAGCGCCGTCAATGAAGAGCTCGACCGCATGGCAGCGGCGCACGGATTTCAGGTGTTCTGGTTGGGAATGTTGGCGCGCGCCAATTCTTATGAAATGGGAGTGCCCCAAGTGCCTCTGCGCGACCTGTACAGCTTGGATGCTTGGCAGAAAATGGGCACAGTGCGCATCCATGCGCGGTCGCCTGTGGACCGCCTGGTGTTCCGAGAGGGCGCCGCCAGTGGGGTCGAGGTCTCGGGCGAGATGCGGGCGGCGGATTTCCACATCTGTGCCGTGCCCTTCGAACGCCTGGGAGCGCTGGCATCGGAACTGGGGGTCGACACCGCGCCGTTTGAACACTCGCCGATCACGGGCATCCACGTGTGGTTCGACAGGCCGGTGACAGATCTTCCACACGCGGTACTGCTTGACCGCACACTCCAATGGATGTTCAACAAGGGCCAGGGCCGCTACCTGCAGTTTGTCGTAAGCGCTTCGCGGGATCTGTTGGAGACGCCTCGCGCGGACGTGATCGAGCTGGCGCTCGGCGAGGCCGCGGAATTCTTCCCTCGAATACGCGAGGCCAAGGTGGAAAAAGCGAATGTGATTAAAGAAGTCCGTGCCACTTATTCCGCCAGTCCCGGCATGGAGGCGGTGCGGCCAGACACGAAAACTGTCGTGCCCAACGTCTTCCTCGCGGGAGACTGGACACGCTCGGGTTGGCCCGCCACCATGGAAGGCGCGGTGCGCAGCGGCTATCGCGCCGCCGAGCAGGTGTGCACGGCTGCTGGACTTTCAGGACAATTCCTGCTTCCTGATGTCGCCTGAGCACCTACGAGTTTTGGGATAATCGAACCATGGTGAAGCGCTTCCTGTTCATCGCGGTTGCCGTGAGCATCTTGGCCGCGGCTGAGATGATGACCACCTTGACCGTTGAGGTCAAGACCTTAGGCGGAAATCCTGTTGACCGGGCCAGTGTAATCGTTAAATTCGTGAAGGGTCGCGCCAAGATGAAGCTGGGCAAGAAAATTCTGAAGACCTGGGAGACCAGAACCAACCAGGAGGGCCTTGCCAAGATTCCCCCTATTCCGCAGGGCTCGATTCAGGTGCAAGTGATTGCGAAGGGCTATCAGACCTTCGGCCAGATTTTCGATGTGGATGAAGAACAGAAAACCATCGAGGTAAAGCTGAATCCGCCGCAGGCCCAGTACTCCTCGCACCAGTAATAAAGACTGGGGCGGGCGTTTATTCCCCCGCAGTACGGCGTATTATAGAAGGACAACTACCGCGGCCACACGGTATATTTTTCGCGCCATGTCTTATCGCGTGCTTGTAGTCGAGGACCACAAAATTATGCGCGATGGTATTCGCGCGCTGCTCGAACGCAGCGGCGAATTCACCGTCGCCGGTGAAGCTGAATCGGGAGTCGAAGCGATTCAGGTCTGTACGGAAACCCATCCGGATGTTGTGCTTATGGATATCGGTCTGCCTGGATTAAATGGCGTGGATGCCACGATCGAACTGCTGAGGCACTGCCCGGACGCCAAGGTCATTATTCTCTCCATGTACGATGACGAGGACTCCGTAGTCAGTTCGATTCGTGCCGGCGCGCGAGGTTATGTGGTGAAGCGGGCTTCGTCGGGAGAACTCCTGGATGCGCTGCGCGCCGTGGCCCGGGGCAGTTCCTATCTCAGTCCCAATGTCTCGGAGCGGCTGCTGTCGCGGATCCGCCGCGGCGAGCCCGAGACCTCCAGCCGCCATCCCTTGCTGGCGCAATTGACTCCGCGGGAGTTTCAGGTCCTTGGAATGATCGTTGAAGGCAAGGCCAGTAAAGAGATTGCGGTGATGCTGAGCCTGGGTGTGGAGACGGTGCGCAGTTACCGCAAGACCATGATGAAGAAGCTCCACGTAAACAATGTTGCGGGGCTGATTCGCGTGGCTATGGCGGCCGGCCTCACCTCCAAGATTCAGCAGGGCGCGTCCGGCACCCGGTAAAACCCCTCTCACCACATGCTTTACTTCACCGAGTCCGACGTTCGTGCAGTGCTGTCGATGACCGAAGCCATCCGATTGATGCAAGAGGCGTTCGAACGGCTGGCCTTGGGCCAGGCCATCAACAACCCGCGGCGGCGGCTGATCCTTCCAACGGGGGCCGTCTTGCATTACATGGCCGCAAGTGACGGCCGCTATTTCGGTGCGAAGATTTACTCGACTCACGCACGCCACGGCGCGCATTTTCTTTTGCTACTTTACCGGGCGGAAGACGCGCAGCCCTTGGCCCTGATGGAAGCCAATTACCTGGGACAGATCCGGACCGGCGCAGTGAGCGGGCTGGCCACCCGCTACATGGCTCGAGCAGATGCGGAGACGCTGGGAATCATTGGATCCGGATTCCAGGCACGAAGCCAGTTGGCCGCCATGATGGCGGTCACACCCTTCCGGCAGGTGAAGGTCTGGAGCCGCGATGCGCAACGGCGTAGCGCGTTTGCTGCTGAGGGCTCGGCGGCATTTTCCACGCAAATCGCGGCGGTCGAGACCGCGGAAGAGGCCGTCCGCGGCTCGGCCGTTGTGGTGACGGCAACCAATGCCAAAGATCCCGTGCTGTCGCCGGATTGGGTTGCTCCGGGAACCCACGTTAATGCCATGGGGTCCAACCAGGCTCGCCGCCGCGAACTGCCCGCGGACCTGATTCTGAGGGCGGACTGGATCGCTGTGGATTCGATCGAGCAGGCGCGCATGGAATCCGGCGATCTCCTGCTGACGCTCGATGAGAACGGCTGGAACGATCCCAAGCTGGTCGAGTTAAAAGACGTCGTGGCGTCGAAACCGGCACGCGAGCGTCGGCCCGCCGACATTACTGTCTTCAAGTCGAACGGACTTGCGGTGGAAGATGTGATTTGCGCGGGTTTCGTTTATGAACAAGGACTGAGGGAAGGACGAGGTGCGGAGATGCGCTATTCCTGAGCGGGCATCTGCTGCTCAATATCGCGCCAGGCACTGGTCTTCAACCGGCGACAAACCCAGCAAAGCTGTTCGGGGGACGCCTCGGTGACTTCGGCCCCGCAGACCGTACATTTGATCACGCCTTTGGCCTTGTCCGGCGAAATGGCGCGCTTGGCCTGTTCCAGGATCTCCGGTGAAACCACCGGTCCGGCGGGCTTGGCTGGCGACTTGCGTCTCATATCAAGACATTAACAATATCGCAGAATTGTAGCTAGATCACAATACGGTACTTACCTGTGCCGGACCGGGATCGTTTGCGCGCACGTTTAGGCCGCCACTAGTACCTGTAGCACCGCGGCCACGTCCAGTGTCGACATGCACCGCGGACACTTCTGGCCGGGCACCACCCGGGTTTTCTTTCCTATCTGCTGGACCTCCGCTTCCACGTTGCGGGTACAGATCGGACAATGAACCTGTCCTTTAAACCTTTGCACGATAACCTTTGTGGGCATCTTACCCCCTCCACTTGCACCAGACGCGAGACTGCTAGCAAAGGTTGTGCCAAATTTTGTAATTTTTCTTGACAAAAGTTTAGCTCTGTCAGGCGGAGTACGTCCGCCCGCGGTGCGCGCCCACCAGGATTTGGAACATCCGATGTGCCACCAATTCATGCAGAGTGAGGAGGTCTCGATGGGCGGCGGTGACCGCCTCGGCGTCGTGCGTGTCCACAGGCTCTCCGCCGGCCTTAAGGGCGTCTATCGCCCCTTTGATGATCGGATCGGAGATTACGTCGCCGGCCATTTCCCAAAGAGTGATAAAGCGGTCGACCGCCGTCGGGAAGCTCACAGAAAAAACGCCGCGGTTGCTGGTAGTGCGCGGGGGCTTGAAGTCCAAATTGAATGGGCCGTTGTAGTTGTGGCTGCGGAGGAGCACCAGTACATTCAGCCAGTCGAGCGGGTTCACCAGTCCAATGGCGATATCGACATCGTGTTTCAGCCGGTACCCGTCGTTGATATCGAAGTGCCAAAGCTTGCCGGCCACCAGCGCCCGGGCCAAGGCGGCTCTCGGCGCCGCGCCCCACATCAACTCGTGCAGGTACTCGGGATTGAGGCCGACCATCTCGGGATGTGTGAGCAAACCGGAGGAGATAAAAGCAAGCATAGCATCGCTGGTGGGCAACAAAATCTCGGCTTGCGGCTCGAACGGCTTGGCTTCGAGGCAGTGCTTGAGGGTGGGCCGCTTCTTCTTTGCGGCGATCTCAATATCGCGCTCACACGCGGCGTCGAGGGCTTCGGCGTACCAGCGCAGTGTCTCGGTCTCTTCCACCGCGCCTTGGGTGTAATAGCCGAGCGAGCCGGGCCAGTATACGGCGAACTTCGCGGCCAGCTCGTGGCCCACGTCGACGGTGTTGCGCACGCGGAAGGACGCGTACTCGCGCACTTGCGGAGATTCCGCGGCGGGGCTCGCGGCCCACACGGCGTGGAAGAAGGTCTCGGTGGTCACCATTGAGCATTCGAGCCCGTGCTTTTTGAGGCTTTTCTGGATCTGCCCGACGATATTCCATTGCTCGTCCTTGCCCAAGGCCGCGGTGGGGATTACGTCGGTATCGTGCGTGGTCCAGTGCCCGATGCCGATTTTTGCATATTCGCGGATGACGTCTTCAAAGCCGATGGCCGCGCGCGTGGGGGCATGAAACAGGGCCTGGCCCTGATATGCGGCCGCCCATTGCGGCCCGGAGATGTAATATTTGCGGCGCGTGGCTGGACTGTAGAAGCCGCCGCAGGCCTTCGTCAACCGGTCAACCAGAGCTTGCTGTTTTGTCGCGGGAACGGGTTTCATGGAATCTCCGAATCAGACATCATACCAACGGGCTACTGAGAGGGCGACGAAACCGGCGGTTTTGTTAACTTGACGGCGTTAGGACCGCGTTCCTACAATAAACAGTGAGAAGGAGGCCGTATGCGTTCCATTGGCATGCCTGAGCTTCTCGTCATCCTGGGCGTAGCCGTGTTGCTTTTTGGCGGCAAGAAGATTCCCGAGGTGGCAAAAGGTTTAGGCGAAGGGATCCGCAACTTCAAAACCGCTCTGAAGAGCGAAGAAGAGAAGGTCGAAGAAACAAAGAAGCAGGCGTAAGCTTCGAAGAACTGCCCGGACGTTGGGCGGGTCTCATCTCGGCTTCAGAAGATCCAAAAAAGAAACCCCGCCAGCGATAGCGGGGTTTTCTTTTGGGCGCTGGATTTCTCAAGTTACTTCTTTTTGGGCGGCACGATGGAATCCTTGGCCGCCTTGGCCACACGGAATTTCACGACTTTCTTGGCCGGAATCTTGATGGCCTCACCCGTTGCCGGATTTCGGCCCATTCTCGCCTTCCGGTCTACTCGAACCAGCCGACCCAATCCAGGCACCACGAAAACGCCGTTCTTTTTTACTTCACTGATAGCCAGAGCGGACAGATTGTCGAGAAACGTCCGCGCGGTCTTGTTCGGCACCTCGGCGGACTCTGCCAGTGATCTCACAAGCTGGGTCTGCGTCATTCGTTGACTTGCCATTCACCCTCCTCAGAATTGAACTCACACATCGAACATGAAATCTCAGGGATGCGTTTGCTGCTATCCCGCGAATCGTTTCAATGATACGGAAGGCGAAAGCCGATGTAAAGAGAAAACGCCGAAAAATGGCCTGTTTTTCGCTGTTTTTCGGCGTGTAGGGCCGATTGGCGCTGGCTGGAGCTACTTCTGGGGCACCGAGGCAATGGCGGCCTTGGCGGATCCGTTCTCGCCGGCGGCCAACAGACCGAGCATGGAGCGCAAATC
>Ga0335078_10014776_pt1 | contig 11584 bp, 12 predicted proteins | sample Lox_Sample_32_FD_206711 | JGI IMG/M metagenome (GOLD analysis project Ga0335078, IMG submission 206711) | Soil microbial communities from Loxahatchee National Wildlife Refuge, Florida, United States - Lox_Sample_3.2 | ecosystem: Environmental > Terrestrial > Soil > Wetlands | place: USA...
GATGCGGAAGCCGATGTTACTGCTGTGGCGCGAAGTATCCCTTGCGTGCCCGCACCTGCAGGTCCTTCTTGAGCGAGGAGATTTCGATGGAGCGGTAGCGGCCGTCGGCGTCGAAATCGGCGGGCTTGTAGGACACCACGTACTGGCTGCGCAGTTCGTCTTCGATGGCGTCGAAGGAACGCGTAATGTCCTTCATCTTGTACGGGAAGAACGCGCGTCCACCGGTAGCGTCGGCCAGTTGCTCGAGAACCCGGTCGCCTCGCATGACCAGGCCGCTGTCATCCGTGGAAATTGCGTAGATGATAACCTCGGCCCGCTGCGCCATCTCAATGGCCTGTGCCTTGGTGAATTCGCTCTGATTATCTTCGCCGTCACTCACCACGATGATGGCTTTGCGCACCGGATGCTCGGGGCGGTCTTTCAGGAACTTGTCCTTACTTGCGTGATAGATGGCGTCATAGAGCGCCGTTCCGCCCCCGGCATGCATCCTGTGCACGCTGGTGGAGAGCAGTTGCACGTTGTCGGTGAAATCCTGCGCCATCTGGCTGTGAGTGTTGAAGCCGAGAGCGAATGCTTTATCGAATCCTTTGCGCAGCGTGTGCTGCAGGAAGCTGGTGGCCGCGGTCTGCTCAAAGTCGAAACGGCTGTCGACCGATCCGCTCACGTCGATCAGCAACCCCAGATGCAGCGGCAGATCGGTTTCCCGGCGGAAGTTCAGAATTGCCTGCGGCGGTTTGTGGTCGTCGAGAATCGTGAAATCTTTTTGCGTCAGGTCGCGCACAAACTTGCCGTGCTTGTCAGTCGCAATAAAGAGCACATTGACTTCGTTCACCCGCGCATGAAGCGTGACGATAGGGCTTTGATCGTCAGGAGAATCAGCGACTGGTGCAACCGCGTTGTACGCACTCATGTTGGGCGTACTCAAACCGTAAATAGCCTGGGCTCGCAACTGACCTGCAAGCCCCGCAGTGACCAGCAATAGCGTGAGAAACCGAAGATAGGCGTTCGTGTACTTCATGCCCGAAAAATCCAAAATTTGCACTCTAAACCGCGTTGACAGACCATTCCAGCCTATTAGATGCACGCCAGATGCCGAAACCGGGCTCCTTGCGGGACGCGGCTATCTCATTGACTGTAGGAGGCTGTGGGCCAGGTGCCAAGTTACAAAAGGAGCACACGTTTGGTCATGGCACAAGACGTGCACTTTCTATCAGTTGCGCATAAAGTGCCGGCACTGCAGGCGTTGGCCAGATTCAGGGTTTACACTTTCTACGCCAACTCCAGCAGGTTTCCTTACAATCTCTAGTTGTGGAGGTGTTCATGAAGAAACTCTTAGCGTGCTTTGTCGTCCTCCTCATGTCGAGCGTGACAACCTTTGCTGCCAACGATGAGCGCGAGGAAGATCGTGTCAAGGATGCCGGGACGGTGATGAAAGAGATTTTGAATATCCCTGACGACATTCCCCAAGACCTGCTCGACAAGGCCGAGTGCGTGATCATTCTGCCGTCGGTCAAGAAGGCGGCTTTCGGAATCGGCGGCAGCTACGGCCGCGGCGTCATGATCTGCCGCAGCGGCGAGCACTACAAAGGAAAATGGGGCGCTCCGGCGCTCTATGCGCTGGAAGGCGCCAGCATCGGATTCCAGTTGGGCGCGCAGGCCACGGACTTCGTGCTGCTGGTGATGAATCCCAAGGGCGCTGAGTCGCTTCTTTCGAGCAAGGTGAAACTGGGGGCAGACGCCTCGGCTGCTGCCGGCCCTAAGGGACGAACCGCGGAAGGTGCGACCGACATTGTCATGAGCGCGGAGATCCTGTCGTATTCGCGCAACAAGGGGCTGTTTGCTGGCGTTTCGCTGGAGGGCTCAACCCTGCGCTCCGACGGCAGCGCCAACGAGAAACTGTATGGGAAGAAACTGTCGGCGAAAGAAATCATTCGCCAGGGCAAAGTCGGCATTCCAGCCTGCGCCCATGAACTGGTCGGGCTGCTCGACACCAAATCTCCGATCAACAAATCGGATCCAAAATCGTTGCAGTAAAGCGTTCTCTGCGAGCCTCAGTGGCCTCTGTGGTCAAAGACCGGCGAGTTCGCTGCTCCTGGGCGAGCAACGAACTCGCCATCCGCTATCACGACGAAGAATGGGGCGTGCCGGTGCATGACGACCGCACGCTCTTTGAGTTTCTGATTCTTGAAGGAGCGCAGGCGGGCCTGAGCTGGAACACCATCCTGCAGAAGCGCGCGAACTATCGCAAGGCTTTTGAAGGATTCGACCCCAGGCGCGTGGCCCGCTACGATCGCCGCAAGATGCAGGAGTTGCTGCACGACCCCGGCATTGTTCGCAACAAGCTGAAGATTCGGGCCGCAGTCGAGAATGCGAAAGCGTTTCTACGCGTCCAGGAAGAGTTCGGGAACTTCGACGGCTATATCTGGCAGTTCGTCGGCGGACGGCCTCTCGTACACCGGCGGAGATCGCTCCGACAGATTCCCGCGCGCACAGCCGAGTCCGACGCCATGAGCACAGACCTCAAGCGGCGCGGATTCAATTTCGTAGGGTCGACCATCTGCTACGCCTTCATGCAGGCCGTCGGGATGGTGAACGACCACGTGGTGGATTGTTTCCGCTACAAGGCGCTAGTGGACCCGCGGTAGAAATCCTTGCAGACTCGATTCGGAAGGGGACGCACCACTTTCCCGGGCGCTACCGTCTGCGCATGAGACTCGTCACCGCCGGCCTAAAGCGCCGGCAGTCAAATACACCACCACCAGCCCCAACAACAGCACCGCGCCCTCTACCCGCGTCGACCACACGTGCAGCGCGTCAAACTCCACGCGAGCGGGATTGTCGAGCGTCACCGAAGCGAAATCGCCGACTTGAGCGCGCAGCGCGTCCATGCGCGGAATGATCCAGAATTGCGAGAACAGGGTGAGGGCAAGCATTAAGCAAATGAGCACGTGGCGCATCGCGAAGACGTGTGCTGTACCATCGGCGAGGCGGCTATAGACCAGAGAAGAGACCAAAAAGATCACTCCGGCGACGATGGCGATCCGGTGCAGCTTGCCGAGCGCACCGCCGACCACGTTGCCGGCCAGATGCGTGTTGGGCAGAACCTGAAACGCCGTGGGCGCAAGCACGAAGGCAAAGAAGATCAAGCCGCCGATCCAGACTACGAGCGAGAGAAGCATGAGGAAGCGCAGGAAGGACATGGCGGGATTATAGACGCGACGAAAAGAGCTAACCACAAGGAACACAGGGGAGGGAGGAGGCCGGCAACTGACGACTGGCTACTGGCAGCCGTCATACCGGCACCGGCACGTTCTCCACAATCTCGCGCAGCACCTGGTCGGACTGGTCGGATTTCTTCAGGGTCGAAGCGTAGAGGCTGTTGACCACTACGCGGTGCGCGAACACGGGAACCACCAGCGGCTTGAAGTCCTCCGGAGTGCAGTAGGTGCGGCCTTCGAGGAACGCCATGGCCTGCGCTGCGCGGTAGAGAGCCTGTGAGCCCCGGGGCGAGACGCCCAGTGAGAGGAATTCCGATTCGCGCGTGCGGCGCACGATTTCGAGCGAGTAGTTCACCAGCGAGTCATCCACGCGAACGTGCTTGACCGCCTGCTGCATTTCGACTACATCCGCGCCGGTCAGAACCGGCCTCAGCTCGCTGATCTGGGACGCGCCCGCCTGCGAGCGCAGAATCTCGCGCTCCGCCTGTACGTCGGGATATCCCATGCGCACCCGCAGCAGGAAGCGGTCGAGCTGCGACTCGGGCAAAGGATACGTTCCGTGATGTTCCACCGGGTTCTGCGTCGCGATTACCAGAAACGGCTGCGGCAACTCGTAGGAGTGCGCGTCCATCGTGACCTGGCCTTCGTTCATGGCCTCAAGCAGCGCCGACTGCGTTTTCGGAGTAGTGCGGTTGATTTCGTCGGCCAGCAGCACGTTGGTGAAAACCGGGCCGCGCTTGAATTCGAACTGCTGCTCCAGCGCCGAATACACGGAAATACCCAATACGTCGGACGGCAACATGTCGCTCGTGAACTGCACCCGCTGAAAGGTGCAATCAATGGCGCGGGCCAGAGCCTGTCCGAGCGTGGTCTTGCCGACGCCGGGGACACCTTCAATGAGCAGGTGTCCGCGGGCGAAAATCGAAACCAGGGCCAGGCGGACGACTTCATCATTGCCGCGAATCACGCGGCGCATGGCCTTTTCCAGCTCTTTGGCCTTATGCGCAACTGCGGTGGCAATCTCTGGCATTTGTGTGGATTCTACTATCTGGGTCATCAGAGCTAGGAGTTACCTACGTCACAGCGTTAATGGACTTCTTAAGCTCAGCGTTTTGAAAGGGCACGGCTTTGGCCGTGCCGCAGAAGCACCATTTTCAAACGGTACGCCGTGCCCTTTTCGAGTCGGTCTTCCCGACGCCTTCTCTGTGCCTCCGTGTCTCTGTGGTAGATTTTCCTGTTCCATGTCCTTTTCCGACTTTTACGGCAACGCCGAAAGCGTTCATCGCCTGCGCGACATGCTGACGCGGAGACGGCTTCCGCACGCGGTCGTCCTCGCCGGCTCCGCCGGATCAGGCAAATACACGCTCGCCCTGATGCTGGCGCAGGCGCTTAACTGTCTCACTCCACCCAAGAACGACGGCCTCGCCGACTTTTGCGGAAAATGTGCCAATTGCACCCGAATTGCCCAGTCCGCCGATCTGAACGCCCGCTTTGTCGAGGCCGTCGAGGCCCGCGAAAGCCTGCGCGAAACCGACAAAAAAGAGACCCGCATCTTCGTGCAGACTCATCCCGACGTGCTCATCATCCCTCCTGATCCGCCCCAGATGATGATCAAAGTCGATCAGGTGCGTCGCGTCATCGAGACCATCTATTACCGTCCGGCGGAGGGTCGCGAACGGGTCTACATCTTCACCGATTCAGCCTTTATGAAAGAGGCGGCCAACTCGCTACTGAAGGTGCTGGAAGAACCGCCGGAGTTTGCCACGATTTTCTTGCTGACCGAGAATCCCGGCGAACTGCTGCCGACGATCCGCTCGCGTGCGATGGCCTTTACCCTGGGGGCCTTGCCCCCCGATGAGATTGAGCGCTACCTCGCTGAGCATCGTCCCGAATGGAAACAGCCGCAGAGGGCGCTGGTGGCCCGGCTGTCGGAAGGTGCCGTGGGACGCGCCCGGAGCTTCGATCTCGCGGCCTACACCGCAGCCCGCGAGCACGCGCTCGCCATCCTGCAGTCAGCTTTGCGGGGCGGCGAGCACGGCGAACTGTTTAAAATCACCGAATCCTACCGCCCCGGTGCCGAAGGCCGCGAAAAGACCGAGCAGTTGATCCGCACGATTTATTCCCTGCTGCGCGATCTCATGTTCATCCAATCGGAAGCCCCGGAGGCCATCCGCAACACCGACATTTCTTCCGAACTGAAGCGACTGGCCGAATCGGCCGACTTCGAGTGGATTGCCGTTGCCTCCGACCGCCTGGCCGAAGTCGAGCGCGGCATGCGCCGCAACCTGCTGCGCTCGCTCTCGCTGGACGCTTTCGCGGCGGCACTGGAAAAGACCTGATCTCATCACGGAGACACAGAGGCACAGAGAAAAGCACTCAAGGCGCTCGATCCGCTGGTAATGTCTCCCGAAGGTTACCGTCGGCTGGTTTTCCACGACCCTTAGAAACCCCTTAAGCACATGCATCTCAACCACTTATCCCAAATTACTCCATTGGTTCTACTCCCTTCGGAGAGATTGCTCGGGTACCTGGCACGCCCTATAATCGTCCTACTCTGGCAGCACGATTCTCCGTCAGGTTCCGGGTAGAATATGGGGAGGGTGGAGCTTTGATTGAACGCCCCCTCCGAGCGAAGGATTGGTGAAAGGGAAAACGCCCGGACATGCGTAAGCGACTCAAAATCGCGTCAATGCTGACGACGGCACTCGCGGCCTTTGTCCTCGCCCCCGCCCTCGCGCGGGCCGCCGAAGGCGACAACCCTTCCGAGGTCATCACCACCACCGACGATCATGGGCGCAAGATCTACGTAAACGAATCGGCCCCGGCGCCGGTCCACCGCACTTCCGCGGCGCAGCCCAGGCACACGACCTGGATGTACTGGAGCAGCAAGGAAAATCGCTGGAAGCCGGTGCCCTCGGCCAATACGGCGTCGATGCAGGCCGCGCGCTCGGCGGCGGCGGAAATCAGCCAGTATTTTGTGCGCGAATCGTCGAAGTCGGCGAATGCGCGCATTGTGGCCGCCAATTCCCGCGGCCATCAGGCCACGCCCGAAGAAGTCGACGAAGCCATTGTGATGGCGGCGGCGCGCCACAACGTGGACGCCAACCTGGTTCGCGCCGTGGTCAAGGTCGAATCGAATTTCAACTCCCACGCCATTTCCAACAAGGGTGCGATGGGACTGATGCAACTTATGCCTTCGACCGCCAAGATGTTGAAGGTAAAGAATCCGTTTGATGCCCAGCAGAACGTGGATGCCGGCGTACGGCATCTGAAGTCTCTTCTCGAAAGCTACGGCGGCGACGTGAACTTGACCCTGGCCGCTTACAACGCGGGTGAAGGCGCGGTCGCGCGCAGTGCGGGCGTTCCCCGCATCGCCGAGACCCAGGACTACGTCCGCAGAATTACTAATATTTATTACGGGGGATCGAGCTTTGCTTCCCCGGGTGCGTCGCGCGATCCCGTGCGCGTTCAACGGGATGCGCGGGGCGTACTTTATATCAGCAACACCGATTAGGGTTCGCGCATCTGTTTTGATTAGGCAGTTCGCGTGCCTACGGTCTCTCAGGTACCCAGGCAGTTCAACCGACAAACGGGCCGACGACTTTGAAGACACGACCAGGCCAGCGCGATTTACGCTGGGCGGCGCTGCTATTGCTGATGGCGCTTCCCGGGCAGCCGGCCCATGCCCGCACGCACCACGGCGAGAGCTGGGCTCGTGACCGCTTCGCCGCCGCCGAGCGCATGCGCGAGGCCCTCAACGGCCGCCCTGCCACCGAACGCGCGCGCCACGATTATCAGCGCGTCATCAACGCATATCGCAACGTTTATTACGGCGCCCCGACTTCCACCAAGGCCGATCCCAGCGTGGTCGCTGTCGCCGAAACCCTGGTCGAAATGGGACGCCGCTTCGACGACGACAAGATCCTCAACGAAGCCATCGCCCAGTACAAGTTTCTGCGCCGCGAGTACCCCGGTAGCAAGTACCGCTGCGATGCTCTGTTCACGATCGGCGAGATCTACAAAGACGATCTGAACGATCCCGGTCAGGCGCGCGACGCTTTCAAGGAGTTTCTGCATCGTTATCCGCACAACCGCCTGGGGGATGACGCCCAGCAGGCAATCGTAGAGTTGGACCGTCAAGCCGAAGCGGACGAGAACGCGGAAGCGGAGAAGGCGGCAGCCGACAAGGGTGCGAACGCCAAGGGTTCCGGCAAAAGCGCAAGTGCTCGCCAGGATGGGGCAGAGCAGGAAGCTTCAGATACCGCTGATCATTCCTTCGGCCGCCTGCCGCGGGTGACGGGAATCCGGCACTGGTCCACGCCCGACTACACGCGGGTAGCCATTGACCTCGAAAGCGAAGTCAAGTTCGATTCGCAGCGCATTGCCCATCCCGACCGCATTTTCTTCGATCTCCGCGACACCAAGCTGGCTTCCACGCTGGTGGGCAAGAGCTTCGACGTGGACGACGGCTTCCTCAAGAAGATTCGCGTAGCTCAGTTCCAGCCCGGCCGCACGCGCGTGGTGCTCGAAGTGGATAGTCTCTCTGACTACGACGCCTTTTTGCTGCCCGACCCTTACCGGCTGATCGTGGATATTCACGGCAAGGATGCGCACAAAGACTCGAAGGTCGCGCTCACGAAGTTGCCGAAGGGATCGCTTACGGGAGACGTTCAGGCCGCACCAAAAGCTTCATCGGCGGGTGAGTCGAAAGCCAACTCAGCAGTCACGACGGCACAGGCTGACGACGACGATGACGATGATGCAGGAGTGCCCCCTGTCTCACCGCCTTTGCGGGAGGTGGGAAAAGGAACTCCCGCAGATCCGCTTCAGACAGGTTCGAGTCACGCCGCTGTCCATACGACCGTGGGCAAGGACGGGGTGAAGAAGGTTATTGTTGAAGCCGACGACGACTCTGCCCCGGTGCGAGTGGCGAAGATCGATGCTCCGGCGAAGCGCGCCCTCTCATCCAGTGGCTCACACAAGGCGGATAGTAAACCGGATGCCGATTCGGCTGCCCCGGACGCCGACCCGGCCGATTCCCCGCCCACTGGCGCCACGACAGCCAAATCGTCGCGCCTGGCTCACAGCCGGGAATCGTCCGAACTCGAAATTCACGAGGCGAAACCGACCGCCCGGGGCGATCGATCCCTGATCCGCGCGCTGGGGTTGAAAATCGGCAAAATCGTGATCGATCCCGGCCACGGCGGCCACGACACGGGAACCATTGGACCGAATGGGCTGGAAGAAAAAGATCTTGTGCTTGACGTCGGCCGGCGCCTGGGTAAACTGCTCGAAACTCGCCTCGGGGCCGAAGTCGTCTACACCCGCAGGGACGACACGTTCATTCCGCTCGAAACCCGCACCGCCATCGCCAACCAGCAGCGTGCCGACCTCTTCATCTCCATCCACGCCAACTCGAGCGACGATCCCGAAGCGCGCGGCGTCGAAACGTACTACCTGAATTTCACGTCTTCGCCCGACGCGCTGGAAGTCGCGGCGCGTGAAAATGCGGTGTCGGAGAAATCGATCTACGAACTGCAAGATCTGGTCAAGAAGATCGCGTTGAAGGAGAAGATCGAAGAATCGCGCGAATTCGCCGGGGACGTGCAGCAGTCGCTGCACAGTGGGCTGGCTGCGAAGAGCCCGGCGATTCGCAATCGTGGAGTGAAGAAGGCGCCGTTCATCGTGCTCATCGGCGCCAATATGCCGTCCATTTTGGCAGAGATTTCCTTTGTCTCGAATCCCACTGACGAGCACCGCCTCGAAACCAGCGAGTACCGCCAGCGCATCGCCGAATCCCTCTATCGGGGCATCGCCAAGTACGTGAATGGACTAAGCGGCGTGAAAATGGCCAGCAAGATGGATAAGCCTGCCGGAGAATAAGCCGCCGGCGCCTCAGTCTCAGTGCGCTTAAAGATGCCTGATCGTCAGCTGTCGGCTACGATGCTTGCCTGCGGGGAACAGCACCGCATCTGAACAGTCAAAATTACATGGCCTCGCTCGAGTCACCAGCTACGTCTTCGCCGCCGCGCCCCGATCCGGCCGGGAGTAATGCGAACTGGCTGGAGTTGTTCTCCCTCTCGTTTCTCGCCCTCTTTCTCGAGTTGACCGTAATACGGTGGGCGCCTGCGGTGGTGAGACTCATAGCAGCATGAAGATCGGGAACGGAAACCTGATGTTTCTTGTAATTGGAGCGTATCTGGTCAGCCTCGGTCTTCGACTGCAGTTGGGCAGGGTGAGGGTGACAGCGCAAGGACGACCCGCCGATTATTCTGGGGTTCGAATCCCAGCCCGCTGCCCCTACTGCGACTGCTGGAACTCCATGTTCTCGTCAACGGAAATCTGGGCGGGGGCGCCGGAGCCGTCGTCAGCCGTGCGGGTTGCGACCACGCGAAAGCCGCTGCCGCTGGTCTCGATGGAATAAGTGTAAGGTGGGCGCTCGTGGAGAACGGCCAGGGAGCGCGAAGAGATCAGTTCGTCGAGAGAGGCGTATTTCCCCTCGCTGGCGAAGTAGCCGCGTTCGGCCTGCGCAATGCTCATCAGATCGCTGCGTACGGCAGTGATATTTACGGCCGCCTTGGGGCTGTTCACTCCGGCGACGCCGGAAGCACTCTGCGCCTGCCTGGTGTAAATGTAGAATCCCACGCCGAGCACGATGACGATGCTGAGAAAACCGAAAATGCGGCTCATGCAATGATTGCACCGAGAAACGGGCTGGGCGGCAAGTAACTGGAGGGCAGGGGACTACCGGGTGCTGTACTCTAAGAGAAATCGTGGAGGAAGAACGGAGAAAGCAGGTTCCTCACCTCCGCTTCGGCCGCTTCGGAATTACAAACCCAGAATGCTCTATTGAATCGCGCTTCCTACTTGCGAAAAGACGTTGTTAGCGTTCGATCCGATCAGCCGGACCGTTCCCATCACGACCACAAGAATGACGGCCAGCATCACCGAATATTCGGCGATGTCCTGACCTTGATCTTCGACCCAGAGATTACGAAGTAGATCGCACATACATTTCCTTCTGGCCGTCATCAGACTGCGCCTGGAGCGGCCGGAGTGGGCGAACTTGCCGGCGCGGACGAGACTGCCTGCACCGCTGCTGCCTGAAGCTTGGCTTCCGGAGATCCGAGCCACAAGGCGTCTCCGTCCTGCACCATGGACTGCAAACCGACCTGAAATTCGCTAGTTCCCTTCAGCTTCTTCGTCCACATCACGCGATAGACCCCTTTGCGCTGACGATAGAAGACGGTGACCTCTTCCTGCAGATTCAACTGGCGCCGCACCGCACCCAGACGCAGCCCGCCCGGAGTCACGTCCAGCGTGTGAGCCAAGTCCTCGAATTGAACGCCAGAGCTATCCGTACCCTTGATTCTTACTGGAAGCACCGCCTTGGTGCGGCTGCCGCTGCGCTGTTTGTTGTCCTTTGGCATCTGGCCACCTGCAATCAAGTCTGACCCCTGCCGTGACGTTTTGGAATGGCCCCGACGTGTAGGGGCACAATGGTAACCACACTCGAAGGGGTTGCCAGATCAATGAGTTGCAGGCCTCGGGAAACTTTTCCCGCCAGCCTGTGGTCTAATGGGAACGGGGGGGGCTTGTAGCCTCTGGGACTGAGAATGAAATTCTCGCGTTGTTTCGGAATGCTGGCACTGTTGCCCGGCATGGTGTTGGGCACGGCTCTGGCCGGCGACACCAAAACGACTTCGCCCACGCCTCAGGCTGCGGCTCTGTTGCCGGCGGAATTCGGCGGATGGCAGATCCAGGGATCTGCCCAGACCAGCAAAGATCCGGCCGTCGCCGACGCTGCCAACGCCGCGATTCTCCGCGAATACCACTTCACCGATTTTGCCTCTTCTACCTACAAGCGCGATGACGGGCGCACCCTGAAGATTCGCGCTGCGCGTTTTGCGGATGCTTCCGGCGCATTCGGCGCCTACACGTTTTATTTGCAGCGTGACATGGCCCGAGAACAGATCGGCGATCAAGCTGCGACTCTGGGGCGTCGGGTTCTGTTCTATCGCGGTCATGTGCTGGTGGATGCGCAGTTCAGCCAGGAATCTCCGATGTCGGCGGCGCAACTGCGCGAACTCGCCGGAGATCTGCCCAGTCCAGCCGGCAACGCGGGCAACTTGCCAAGCTTCATCCAGTTCATGCCCCAGCGAGGCTACGTTGCCAACACGCAGAAATACGTCATGGGGCCCGAAGCCCTGGAGGCGCTGGCGCTGCCGGTTTCCGCGGATCTGGTGGATTTTGGCTCGAGCGCAGAAGTCAGCCTGGGCCGTTACAACACTCCGAGCGGCGAAGCGACTCTGATTTTGATTTCCTATCCCACTCCGCAACTCGCTGCTGATCATTTGCGCCGCATT
>Ga0335078_10014778_pt1 | contig 11582 bp, 9 predicted proteins | sample Lox_Sample_32_FD_206711 | JGI IMG/M metagenome (GOLD analysis project Ga0335078, IMG submission 206711) | Soil microbial communities from Loxahatchee National Wildlife Refuge, Florida, United States - Lox_Sample_3.2 | ecosystem: Environmental > Terrestrial > Soil > Wetlands | place: USA: Florida...
TGTCCTAGGCCGGGCTAGACGACGGGGACGCTCTCGGTAGCGGGTGAGCCGGCCGACGCGCCACACGGGCCTCGCTCCGGCTGAGGCCACCGTCGCCGCCGACTCTCGAATTGTACTCCATGGAGTGACTCCGACGCTAGCTGCATTCCCTCTTGACTCAGGACAAAACGGAGTCGAGAACGATTCGAAGACTGATGGTTCGTCGGAGTCTTTTTCAGACCCGGTTCGCCGCCTCTTTGAGCCTCTTCGTCAAGTTAGTATCATTACAGCTGCGGCCGACTCTTGCCGGTATTTCCTCGGGCCAAGCGAACTAGACTCGCTCCCGTCAAGCGTGTCAGAATCCACTGCCGGCGCAGGCCAGCTCCCAGGCTCTTATAAAATCGAATGGCGGGCGTATTCCAGTCAAGGACCGCCCACTCCATGCGCCCGCACTTCCGTTTCATGGCGATCCTGGCCAGCTCGCTGAGCAGCGCTTTGCCGGCGCCCTGGCCGCGTGCTTCCGGCAACACGTAGATGTCTTCCACGTAGAGTGTGGGTTGCGCAAGAAAGGTCGAGTACGTAAAGAAATAGAGCGTAAAGCCGACCGCCTGGTTGCCGCGCCGGCAAATGAGCGTTCTGAAGTAGGGAGACGGTCCGAAACCGTGCGCGCGCAGGCGCGCGGTGGTGGCTGTTACCTGGTGGGACAATCGTTCGTATAGCGCCAGCCCACGGATCATCTCCAAGATCAGCGGCACATCCGTGGCTTTGCCACGTTGAATGCGTAGCGCTGGTTTCCCATCTTTTAGCTTCATCGCACCTCCTGAGTAATCTTAATCGCAAGACACGTCCGTACCGAAGCAGGGTAGCGCAGGGCAGCAAGCGAGCCGTGCGCCCTTGCTTCACTTCGGATGCCGGGAAGAGGCGGAGAGTTAGTGGCATTAGTGCGAAGAACGGAAATGTCATGATACGATTTTCCCGGCCATGAAACTTCCACAAGAAAAGCAGGACCGGCGCCTGATGCGGGCGATGTTCGGAACCATCGCGCCGCGCTACGATCTGGTCACGCGGATTTTCTCGTATGGCATGGATCGGCGCTGGAAACGGCTTGGTGTCGCTAAGGCGCCGCTTGCCGACGGGGCAGTAGTGCTCGACTTGGCTTCCGGCACCGGCGACTTTTCCCGACTCGTGCTCGACGGCGTGCCACGGGCACGAGCGGTCGCGGTGGACCTCACCGAACCGATGTTGCGCCTGGCCCGCAAGCGCGGACTGCACGAGGTTGTCTGCGGCGATGCCGCCTCGCTGCCCTTCGCCGACGGTTCGTTCCACTGTGTCTTCGTTGGTTACGGCCTCCGCAATTTTGCAAGTCTGAATGCGGCCTTGCGGGAGATCGCGCGCGTAACGCGCACGGGCGGAATGATGGTGAGCCTGGATTTCTTCCTGCCGTCGAACCCCGTGTTGCGCCAGGTCTACCTCGTCTACTTGTACCTGCAAGGTGCCTTTTGGGGTCTGCTATTGCACCGCCGCGCGCGCATCTACACCTACATTCCAGATTCGTTGAGAAGTTTTGTGTCAGTGGATGAATTCTCTTCGCTCCTGCGGCGGACGGGCTACGCTCAGGTGGAGGCGCGCACGCACATTTTTGGCGGTATCGGATTGCACTGGGCGGTAAAGGGCGGGTAGCGGCGGGATCCATGGGACCCACGAAGACCCCGCGGTCTATCAGGGAAGGGTCCTCACCAAAGGTGTTATAGCCGCGTCCGAACTCAAGGTCGCGGTCGATATTGACAAACGTTTAAGGGCGACATCGATCCCCAGGGCGCGAGCCTCGCGTCCGATCACTTCGGCATTCTGCTCGGCGTCCTCACCGCCCAGATGGGTGCCGCCGAGATTCGCGGAATCCAGTCGCAGCATGTTATAACCCAGGTCAAGCACTATGCAGGCTACGACTCTGATGCCGGCAACATCTGGATCGACGACCAAACCCTGCATGAGGTCAGTGCAGCTCCCTTCGCCGCGGCTGTGCAGGCGGGCGTCGCCTCCCTGATGTGCTCTTACAACCGGCTCGACGGCACCTTCGCCTGCGGCAATGAATCAACCCTCACCCGTATTCTGCGCGCCGACATGGCTTTCCAGGGCTTCGTCACTTCGGACTGGGGCGCCACTCACGCCGTGGACTTCATCAACGCCGGTCTCGACATGGAGATGCCCGGGCCGCCCGCGCCGGGAGGATTTCCTGTTCCTTCGTTCTTTGACTCGGAACCGCCGCCTCCTCCCCCGCCGCCTCCTCCCCCGCCGCTCGGACGTGGTCAATGCCATGTTCGGCGGCCACCTTCCCGAAGAGCCTCCTCTCCCGCCGTTCGACGTAGGCAACTTCTGCGCGAAGGTCGATGCCAAGAAAATGCCCGCCGCCCATGTCCTCGGCCAGATCGCGCGATTCGGCTACCTCGACGGCATGTCGAAACATGAGGTCACTGACCGCCAGAAGATCGAGCCGCTTTTCCCCTTTGGCTACGGCCTGAGCTATACGACCTTCGCGTATTCCGGCTTGCGGGCGGAGAAGACCTCGTTGCAGGCAACGAAGAGCGGATAGAGGGCTGCATTAACTGCCGTCAAGTACCCGTCTCTGGCATCTATGTCCTACAGGAGGTGAACATGAAAGGGACCACCGTTGCAGTCTTAGCTTTTGTATTATCTTCAGTACTCGTAGCCTTACCGGTGTTTGGGAAACAGGGAGCCAAAGAAGCCGCCAGGGCTCCGATGACAGATCAACAATTCTTGGACTTCGCCGCGCAGACTGATATGACGGAAGCCAACCTCGGCCAGGTCGCTGAGGACAAGGGAGGCCCGACCGTCAAGAATTTCGGTGAGGCGCTGCGAACCGATCACACCAACGACTACTATCAGCTGACTGAGGCAGCGCAGAAAGCCGGCCTGATCGTTCCCAAGGGAATCGACGCCGAACACAACCGGGTGATCGATTCCCTCGACAAGCTGAAGGGCGCTGCTTTTGACCATCGCTTCGCTCGCGAGATGGTCGCGGGACACGAGCACGCCATCTCCATCTACAAGAAGGAAGCAGAGGACGCTCAGAACCCGGACATCAAAGCGTATGCGCAGGAAGCCCTGTCAACATTGCAGAAACATTTGGACGACGCTATGCAGCTGGAAAAGACAAAAGGCTAAGTTCCCGTTTGAAAGGTAGCGCGGGCAGGTCGACGCGTGCCGCAGCCACGTTGGCCGGGTCGTGCCGGCAGTGGGTTCGAAGCGGACGCCGGCACGGCTCTGCGCTGCGCCTGCAGTCGAATTATGGAGCAATCAGGCCTTACCGTGAACAAATTCCCTCTGAAATCTGGAATTTGCTATCTGAAATCCGAGGGGACCTCGTCGGTCTGAGGTCGAAGACTTCGCTAGCTGGTGCAGCGCGCCACGACCAGCGTAATGTCATCCTGTTGCTCGCCGTGGCTGAATTCCTGAACGGCTTCCGCAATCGACTGCAAGAGAGATGCCGGGGGCTCATGGCAGTACGCCCGCACCGTCTTGACGAGTCGTGATTCGCCGAACTCCTCGCCCTCGGCGGTCGCTGCCTCGCTGACGCCGTCGGTATAAAGAACCAGCGTGTCCCCCGGCGCGAGTTGCGCTTCCGCCACGGAGCAGCGCCACTTCCTGAAGAGGCCCAGAACAGTGCAAGTGGCCGCCAGACATTCAACGGATGGGGATCCGCCTGGGCTTGGCCGTGGATCCGCACGCAGCAGCAGCGGCGGCGGATGACCGCAGTTCACATAGCGCAGACGGTGTGTCGAGTCGTCGTAGTCGGCGAAGAATAGCGTCGCGTAACTGCTGTCCGAGGTGTTCTCGTAGAACAGGCGATTCACGGACTGCAGGAGTTCCGGCAGATTGTCCAGCGCCACCGCGTACTGGCTCCTCAGGTTGGCCTGCAGATTGGCCATCAGTAGGGCGCCCGAGATTCCCTTGCCCGCCACGTCGGCGAGCACCAGTCCCAAGCGGCCGGGCCGCAATTCCAGGAAGTCGTAGTAGTCTCCGCCCACCTGCCTTGCTTGAACACAGCCGCCCGCGTACTCGAGCGTCCGCATGGCCGGCAGTTTCTGAGGGAAGAGTCTGGCCTGCACCTGCTTGGCAAACTCCATCTCCTGGGCGATGCGACGCTCCGCCTCTAGGCGCTCGGCCATTCCCTCAGCGAGACGAATATTTTCCAGGGCCACGCCGGCTTGGGTGGCCACCGACGCCAGCAGGCGCTTGTCTTCGCGCGAGTAGGGTTCTTCGGAGAGCCGGCTGCCCAGCACCAGGACACCCGTGAGGCGCCCGTCGCTGCCCAACATCGGCACCAGGCACTCGGGTTGGATGGATCCAAAAATGGACGGCGCCGGGGCGGCGTCCTGAACGGGAGCTATTTCGAAGGGCTCTCCGCGACGGGCGACTTCTCGCAGCAGAGGCGTGTCCCGCGAAACCCAAGGCTCGGGTTCCGGCCGCGTTCCGTCGCCCGGCAGTCTCAACCGGCTGCCGCCGTCTTCGAGATAGTCGGTGAGGCGCATAAAGAGGTCAATCATCGAGCCGGCTTGCAGTCTCAACCGGCCGCCGCTGTCTTCGAGATAAATGGCGAGCGCGGTGGGATGAAGGGCCTCGCTGATTTCGCTCTCCAGCAGCGAGGCCAGTTGGTCGCGACCTCCGGCCGTTCGTGTTTCCCGCGCCAGGTTCTCCAGGACCTGACGCGCGTCATAGGCGCTGCGGAAGAAGGCGCGGTCAATCTTCTTGCTGACCCGCGTGCTGATACTCAACGTGGCCACGGTGGAGAGCGCACCGAAGGCAATGCCCGTACCCATACCTACGGGCAGGGCAATCTTGCTGTTGGCCCTGTAGAACCTGGTGAAAACGGAGATGAAAAGGACGATCGCCGCCGTGGTGACCAAAGCGGTGAGGAGCACGAATCCGCGCTGCACGAGCAAATAACGCGCGCTGCGCTTCAAGAGCACAGGGATCTCCAGCACCCGGTGCTTCACTACCGCGTACGCAAACGAGAGCGGTATCAGAAAGAGCGCTACCACCACAAAAACGTAGATCCAGTAAGTGACATCGGTGATCGGCAGGCGAGCGAAACCCATCACCGTGCCCAGCACCAGGCTGGGGAGAAAACCGGCGACCGTTCCCCAGACGATCACCCGAGTTCTGCGGCGCACCTCAACCGAGGCCGGGCGGACGCTGTTCCACACTAAAGAGACCATGCCGAGGCTATACGAGCCAAAGTAATACAATGCTCCGAGCCATGCCACGACGGGATTGCTCAAGCGGGAGCCCAGGATATGAAAGGGCAAGGTCCCTCCGGCCAGCAGACACCACGCACCCACCGGCACGGCGATGACTGCCGCCGTGGTTAGCAACGCCCACTTGAGCCAGGGAAGCCGGCGGTCGATGGGCGAGGAAGCAGGAAAAACCGCAAAGAAGAGATAGAAGACGGCGGGCAGGGGCATACCCAGAATCACTTTGTACGCAACCATGAACCCGCGCGCCGGGGCCAGCACGTAGGCCTGATCGAACGGCGCGCTGGCGATGAATCCGCCGAAAAGGAGCGCCAGCAGCCAGGCGTTGCCATCCTCCAGGCGAAGGAACAATACGGGCAAGCCCACCGCCAGGAACAGCAGCGGGTACAAGTCGAGCACCCGGCTGGCCATCAACTGGGAGGCCGAGAGTGACTCTCCGCTGAACCGCATCGGCCGAATGACCTCCCGGATCGTCAAAGGCGAGGCGCTTCCCGGACGATTGACGGTCAACTCAACAACGTCTCCGACTTTGCCGAGGTCGATGGCGCGGTACTCCGAGATGGGCGTGTCGACAGGCTCGCTGTTGATAGCTACAATGCGGTCGCCGGCGCGCAGTCCCGCTTCTTCGGCTGAGCCCTCGGGATCGACACTCTGCACCACAAGAGAGCGGCGATCCGGCGAGTAGGTGTACCGGAATCCGACCTCCCCAAAGGGCTTCCTGATCACCGACATCCAGATGAGACTGTAAGCCAGTGTGGCAGCGGCGAAGACCGCGGCCAGCCCCGTTAGCTCAGCTCGCCGCACAGGAGTGACAGCACTCATAAAGTCAGGGCCCGGGATCAGATGTCCGATTCGCTGCCAGCTTATCCCATGAGAATTCCACGGTGCAACCGTAACCTTCCCCTCGGAGCTGCTTACTTGTACTTATCGATTCGGATTGTCCATCATTCCGAATGCTTCTGGTGTCCGCGACACACGCGATAATCCGGTTTATCGCCGGCCTGAACCCAATCTCAGCTCGTGTGATCACAACTCGGCGACACGCTCTTTCCTCCGTGCTCTCCCGCCCACCCACATAATTCTCAAACGTGGCCTGATGGAAATTCGAATTTTGGGACGTCAGGCCCAACTCGCCTTTGGAAGGTGGTTTCAGTGCTTTCATCAGGATTCACGACCACTACCTTTAGAGGTTGCTTTTTCTCGACCTTCAGCCGCGAAGGCAAACGGTGGACCTCATCGCCACCGTCTTGATGGCACAAACTGACACACGTACTGACACAGCGCGCAAACGCGCCATATACGACACCGGGAGGAATGGCCGTAAGCAACAGAAAGGAAGGAACTTGCTGGTGGGCGATAGAGGATTCGAACCTCTGACTTCTACCGTGTGAAGGTAGCACTCTACCGCTGAGTTAATCGCCCGGATTCTTATAAGCTAGCAGATTATGGCGCCGTCGTCCACATCAGTGCGGGCTTGCCAAAACCCTACCATAACAGTCGGGATTGCGGCCGTGCGAATCCTATCGCCCAGCGGCTGCGCTATGGGCTTTGCGACGTATGGTCATTGATGATGCGCCAGCCTTCGGGAAATCTTTTGAACACCAGGGTAAACACGCCGCTCGGCGTATCGTTCTCGCGCTTGAGCTGCCAATGTCCCACGGCCAGCGCCGCCTCGGGACCGAGCACGGTGATTTCCAGGTTGGAGAAATCGAGATGGCCCATGCTGGCTCGATCGGGATAGGTCTTGCGGTAACGATCGAGCACGTTCTGCCAGCCGCGCATGATGCCGTCAGTACCCACGAATTCTGTCTCGGAGGATTTCCAGTATCCGCGCATGAAGGCCGTAACATTACCGCGATTCCAGTCCGCGACCTGCTTCTTGAGCAGCGCACGCACTCCCGCTTCGAGGCTTTCAGCAGACGGAGGCGGCGGAACCGGCGTGCAGGGCGGAGGGCTTGATGGCGGTTGGGAGCCAGCGGAAGGATTCGACGGCTGAGCGCTCGGCCCGCCCGACGGGGCTGGAGTCGGTGTTGTCGCACTCTGTTGAGCTGCGCTGCTCTGCGCGAAATCCAGGGCCTGGGCGGATCGAACACTTAGGCTGAATCCGGCGAGGATCGCCAGCGTCAGCAACAACGTGAGCCTATTCATAGTCTTTCTTCCGAACCGATCCTTGGTTGCTGAGCGGTGACATGCTGCCTGGAATGGTGATTAGACCCTTAATCACTTCTCCGCCCTTCATCACGAAATCCACGTGTTCCAGCGCGCTCACGTCCTGCAACGGGTCACCTTCCACCGCGATCAGGTCCGCATACTTGCCGGATTCAATCGTCCCCACCCGGTCTGACCAGCCTAGAAGATCAGCGGCATTCACGGTGGCCGCCTGAATGGCGGCCAACGGGGTCATGCCCAGCTTCACCATCACCGGGAACTCGTGAGCGTTCAGCCCGTGCGGATAGACGGCGGCGTCGGTGCCGAAGGCAATCTTCACTCCCTCACGAATGGCGCGTCCAACATTCTCGCGCGCAGCGGGCATTACCACGCGGGCTTTGGCTATCATGTTCTCCGTCAAGCCCATCTTCTGGTAGTTCTCCATGAACCAGTCCATGAGATAGAGCGTGGGCACCAGGTAGGTTCCGTGCTGCTTCATCAGTTGAATGTCCTCTTCATTGATGAAGCTTCCGTGTTCCACGGAATCAACTCCGGCCAGTACCGCGTCGCGAATGCCGAGAGCGCCATGTGCGTGCGTCGCTACCTTGCGGCCCAGGCCATGCGCCGTCTCGATGATGGCGCGCATTTCCTCAGGACTGTACTGCTCAAGCGCCGGGTTGTCACCCTCGGAAAGCACGCCACCGGTGGCCATAAACTTGATAACGTCCGCACCATATTTGATGTTCTCGCGCACCTTGGCCATAACTGCAGGAACGCCGTCGGCCACGCCGTCCGCGGAATAGTGAAACTCCGGCGCGAGAAGATTCTCATCCGCATGTCCGCCCGTGATGCCGAGCGGCGGACCCGAGACTACCATTCGGGGGCCGGGAACATCGCCGGCATTGATGGCGTCACGCAGGGCGACGTCCGCATAGCCGCCGGCGCCGACGTTGCGCACCGTGGTGAAACCCGCATCGAGGGTCACGCGGGCGTTGCGCGCGCCCAGTAGCGCCTCGCGCGGCACCGACATGCTCAGAGCGCGATAGGCGCCGACAAAGGGCGAAAACGTCAGGTGCGTGTGGCAGTCAATCAAGCCAGGAAGGACGGTTCGGTTGGACAGGTCGAGCACTTTGGCGTCTGAGGGAATATGCACCTCAGCTGCCGCGCCAACGGCTTGGATGCGGCCGCCGTCGATCACGATGACCTGGTCTTCCAGGTAGCGGCCCGACTTCACGTCGAGCAGATGCCCTGCCTTGACCGCAATTCTGGCCGCAGGCGCCGGCGTTTCTTGCGCGTTGCCGAACAGCGGCCAGGTTCCGAGTAAGATCAAAGCCGCCAGCCATCTCGTCATAAACTTCATCGCTGGTGTGACCATCGTCCCCCTTGTCGCGCGCCGGTCCAGTGTCCAGCCGCGCCTCTTCAATGCCTGGCCTTCGTGCTACAGCGATCGGAGGCGTCGTCGCGCCAGCACCACGGCTCCGAACGCGCCCGCATTGTCTCCCAGCTTGCCCGCGACCACGCGAACGCGCTTGATGTCCTGTTCGCGAAAGAAGTGTTCGTGCGCGTTCTCGCGAATCGGTCCAACATACTGTTCGCCCAAGCGGCCGGCGAGGCCGCCGCCGATCACCACGCACTCGGGGTCAAGCAGGTTCACAACGTTCGCCACCAGGACTCCGAGATAACGCTGGACGCGCTGCATCACATCCTGCATCACGGGGTCTTTGCGTTTGAGCGCGGCGTTGATCACGCTGCTGGTCATGCGGGTTTTGTTCCTGCGCTTCATCAATTCCAGCACGATGCTCTTTTGCCCGCCCTTGATCGCCGCGCGCACGTCGCGCTCCATGGCCGTGCGGCTGGCGACCGCCTCGATGCAGCCCCGATGTCCACAGCCGCAGAGCGGCCCGTCGACGACCATTATCATGTGACCGATTTCGCCGGCGCCGCCGTGGCTCCCCTCATAAAGCTTGCCGTTCACAATGATGCCGCCGCCAATCCCGGTGCCCACGAAGATGCCAATCAGGTTGGTAGCTCCCGCGCCCGCGCCGAGCGTATGTTCACCGACCGTGCCGGCGTTCACGTCGTTCTCCAGAAATACGGGCACCCTCAGGCGCTTGGCGAGTGTGGGCCCCAGCGGGAACTCGATCCAACCGAGGTTCGGGGCGTGGTGTACGATGCCGCGATCCGGATCGACCGGGCCGGGCGCGCCGATGCTGGCGGCAGTGAGATCCGATCGCCTCAGTCCGGCTCCACTCAGAGCCTCTTCAACGGCGGTCACGACATCGGAGACCACAGGCTCAGGCTTCCTGGTCCGGCGGGTCAGAGCCTTGGCCTCGGCCAGGATGTTGTTTCGGTTATCGACGATCAGCACCTGCATGCTGGTGCCGCCAAGGTCGATGCCCGCGATGATGTTCTTGCGTGTTCGCATAGCTCCGCCCGCCGCTCTCGCGGTCTATGACCGCCGTCTTCGGCGCTCACCGAGCGCCGCTGCAGAGAATTTGCGCGCCTGCTCAACCCGTTTGTCCGACCAGCCGGAACCGCTTGGGTTGCACGCTCCTTGTAGCGTGCCGATCCACTCCCGGATGAGACACCCTTCTGTGTGGGTCGGCGTCCTGCCAATTTCCGCCATCATCACCTTAGATTCCATGCGATGCAGGACGATCGACTCCCCGGGTTGGCCAGGGACAATATCGCATGCCGGCGCTGGAACCGAAGTTCGCGTGATTGTTGGCTTCAATGTGGTTCTGGACAACCCGCGCATATCTCCTCCGCCATGCCCCTCTCGGACCGGAAGGACAGCGCCAATGTTACTCCGAGACAAAGAAGCTGCGCAACGAGCGGTGATAGTGCTTCAATTGCGCTTCGAAGCCCAATATGAAATTCTTGCCAACCTCGGTGTAACCTAGAGTTCGGTACTCGGGCACCGGCAGATGCGGGGCTGGCTTGTTGTCACCGTCGCCTTTCGGACATAATACGTAACGTCGCTAGATTGTGAGAGGCTGTTGAGCTAGCTCGGAGTTCAACATCAGAATCCAAGCTCCGGAGCAGGTATGCCTGGTTCCCCGTTGTTTCCCTAAACGACGGCAAGGCCATCGCCGGCGGCGTCCTGGCCGTGAAATTTGACACATCGAGACGGCGCTGTTTCGCGGCCGGGTGACCCTTCATGAGGGAGCCGGAGTCAGTGAATTGAAATGAATATTTCATGGAAGACATGGCTGGCGGCGGGCCTGCTGATCGTGTGGCTGATCCTGGCGTGGTTCGTTCCCGTTCTCATTCACCTCCAGGGCGGCAGCCTATGGTTTCTACGGATTGGCCTCGCCGTTCTCGGCGTCATCGGTTTCGTCGCTTTTCTTTGGTGGGCGCACGAACAGGAAAAGAGCGAGGCGGAAGCAGCCGGTGAAACCGCGCCGGGCGCGGAGGGCGACGAAATCGATGTTCTGTTTCGTATGGCGGAAGACCGGCTGGGCTCTTCGAAGCTTGTCGAAAGCAGCAAGGTGAGCCGGCTGCCGGTAATCCTGCTGGTGGGAGACCCGGGATCGGGCAAGACCACCGCGGTGCTCAACTCCGGCCTCGAACCGGAACTGCTCGCCGGGCACGTCTTTGAGGACACCAATGTAGCGTCCACGCAGTCGGTAAACATCTGGCTGGCAAAGCAGGCCATTGTGGTGGAAGCCGGCTGCCCCATCCTCGATGATCCGGCGCGCTGGGCGCGGCTGGTGCGCCGCTTGGCGCCCGCCAAGCTGGCTTCGATTGTCGGAGGCGGCGGACAGGCCCCGAGGGCGGTCGTCGCCAGCATCGACTGTCCCAACTTCGCGAGGCAAGGCGCGGTCGAGGCGGCCGCTCGCAACCTTCAAGCGCGGTTCCGGGAGATGGCGCAGATTCTCGGAATCAGCTTTCCCGTCTACGTGCTCCTCAATCGAGCCGATGGCCTTCCATTTTTCTTGGACTATACCGCCAACCTCAGCGAAACGGAAGCCGCAGAGGTATGGGGCGTCACTCTGCCGCTCCAGGCATCGAAGGGCGCCGGTTTGTATGCCGAGATCGAGTCCAAACGGGTGAGCACAGCCTTCGACTACATCTTCTACGATCTTGATGGGCGGCGGGCAGACCTGCTGCGGCGCGAGCACGACCCCAGCAGGCTTCCCGGCGTGTACGAATTTCCTCGCGAGTATCGCAAGCTGCGTG
>Ga0335078_10014779_pt1 | contig 11582 bp, 9 predicted proteins | sample Lox_Sample_32_FD_206711 | JGI IMG/M metagenome (GOLD analysis project Ga0335078, IMG submission 206711) | Soil microbial communities from Loxahatchee National Wildlife Refuge, Florida, United States - Lox_Sample_3.2 | ecosystem: Environmental > Terrestrial > Soil > Wetlands | place: USA: Florida...
CGCGGGCGGCGTGGCGATAGCGGCCGGCGGGTCAGCGCCCGCGCCCGCGCCGCGCAAGCCAGTGCCGCGGCCGCCGAGCGCCGCGCAACTGCTCACCGACTCCAACGAGCAGTCCGCCAGCGCCTGGGTGCAGGCGCAGGTCGACTCAGGGGCGCTGCTTGGCTGCGACCCCGCGATGTGCGGCTACCTGCAGGACGCGGGGATCCCGGCGGCGAACGACGTGATGTTCACCCGCGGTGCGGCGGTCCCTGGCAGCGCCGCCTTCGTGCTCTCCACCCCGCTGCTGCGGGCGCAGTCGGGCTCGTCTCTCGCGGCCGGCGCGCCGGAGGTCGCCGCGCGGTTCGGGACGGGCCAGGAGCGCGTCGACGTCCTGGTGACCAGTTCCGGCAGTGCGGCGACGTTCCTGCAGGCCGTCAGCGAGGCGCAGCATGCCAGCGCCAGGCTGGGCAAGTCACTGGCGCGGAACAAGCGGCTGCACGCGGGCGCGACGGCCAGGCACGCGATGACCACCGGCATGGTCGACCACCGGCTGCTCGTGGTGCTGAAGCGGATGCTGGCCGCGCACCCGGTGAGCGTGGCCAGCTTCGGTGACGCGAGCCTGGATGCTAGCTGGCACGCTCAGCTGCGGTCGATGACGGTCGGCGGCCTGGTACATCACGTCGGCAGGCGGCGGGTCAGTTACGTGCACGCGGAGCTGAGCCTGGTGCGCGGCCTCAAGCCGCCGTACACCGCGGCCGTGCGGCAGGTCACCAGAGCGCACGGCGGCACGGCGCTGGTTATCCAGGTGCCGCTGCGGAACTCGTTCTGAATCTGCCCAGCCCGAACCTGGCCGGCGGCAGCGCGCGGCCGCCGGCCGCGAGGCCGGCCAGCCACGACCCGAACAGCGGGCCAAACTTGAAGCCGTGGCCGGACGTGCCGCAGCCGAGCACGACGTTGCCGATGCGGTCGAGGATGAAGTCCTCGTCCGGCGTGCTGTCGTAGACGCAGCGCTCCGCGGCCACCGGCTCGGCCGCGTAGCCGGGCAGGTGCCGGCGCGCGACGTCGGTGAGCCTGGCCATCAAGGCGGGGTCCGGCGCCTGGTCCTGGCCGTCAGGATCGGTCGGCGGGCCGCTCTGGTGAATGCCGATCTTGTACTGCTCCGATCCCGGTACCGGCAGTCCGTAGGGTGATTCGGCCCCGTGGCAGATGAAGATCGGCGGCGGCTGCGAGCCAGCGCCCGCCGCGGGCCCGAGGTAGGCGACCTGCTCGAGGGTGGCGCGGGACGGGAACCGCGGCCGCAGTCCGGGCATGCTCGCGGTCCACGGTCCCGCGGTAAGAACCGCGACCGTGGCGGTCGTCACGCCAGCCGTCGTGCGCAGCGTGACCTGCCTGCCATCGTCGGAGATCCCGGTTACCCGGACGCCCGTGCGGACCGTCCCGGCACCCGCCGCGAGCGCTGCCACCGCGGTGTCCGCGGCGATGACGGCCGACCCGGTCTCCAGCAGGGCCGGCCCGCCGGTGCGGATGCCGGGAAAGCGGTCCGCCGCCTGCCCGGCGCTGAGCAGCTCGCACGGCGCGCCGGCCTGGCGCATTGCGGCGTGCACCGCGTCCAGGTGCGGTCCGAACGTGAGATGCGGCGCCGGGTACAGGATCTGCCGGCCTGCCTGCGCCTCGAGCTCATGCCACAGCTCGCGCGCCTGCCCGGCCGCCGACACGTACTCCGGGTCGTCGTACCCGAGCCGGAAGATGCGGCAGCTGCCCTTGGACCCCGCACCGGGATGCCCGACAGCAGCCTGCTCCAGCACCACGACGTCGCGGCCCGCTGCCGTGAGCGCGCGGGCGGCGGCAAGGCCGAGCAATCCGGCGCCTACTATCGCTACGTCATGAACTGGTGCCATCAGCGCAGACTACGCCCGGTGGCACCCATGCGGTCAGGCGGGAAGGCGGGCTCCGGCGATGGGCGAGGCGCAGACGGACGGCCGGTGCGAGCGGCGCTTCCGTGCCGTAAGGGACGCGTTCGCGGCCAACTTCGCCGAGCGCGGCGAGACCGGCGCCGCGGTGTCGGTGATCGTCGGCGGGCACCCGGTGGCCGAGCTGTGGGGCGGCACCCGGGACGCCGCGCACAGTCAGCCGTGGACCGCCGACACGCTGGTCAACGTCTTCTCCGTGGGTAAGGGCGTGCTGGCGACGTGCCTGGCCCGGCTGATCGGCCGCGGGCAGCTCGACCCGGACGCGCTCGTCACCAGGTACTGGCCGCAGTTCGCGGCCGCGGGCAAGGACGCTGTCACCGTGCGCGAGCTGCTCAGCCATCAGGCCGGCCTGCCCGCGCTGCACGCGCCGCTCGCCGCTGGCAGCGGGCTGGACTGGCACCTCATGACGTCGCTGCTGGCCGCGGAGGAGCCGTGGTGGGCGCCGGGCAGCGGACACGGCTACCACGTGAACACGTTCGGCTATCTCGCCGGCGAACTGCTGCGGCGCGTGACCGGACTGATGCCAGGGGAGTACCTGCGCCGGGAGGTCGCGGGCCCGCTGGCAGCTGACGTGCACATCGGGCTGACCGCCGCGCAGTTCCCGCGGGTGGCGGACTTCCGCTGGCCCGGTGCCGACGACGGCGACGCTGCCAGTGCCGGCGGCGTCAGTGCCGGCGGCGTCGGGGCCGGCGGCGTCGGGGCTGGCGGCGTCGGGGCCGGCCGGGTCACCGCGGATTCCGGGCCGGCGACGACGATGGCGATGAGTGCCTACTTCAACCCGCCGGACCTCTCCGGCGCCGGGGTGGTCAACACCGCCGCGTGGCGCAGCGCGCAGGTCCCCTCGGCGAACGCGCACGGCACCGCCACCGGCATCGCGCGGCTGTACGCGCAGCTCGCGGCCGGCGGCGGCGCGATCGTCGACCCGGCCGCGCTCGCGGCTGCCACGACCGAGCAGGCGTACGGCGACGACCTCGTGCTGCGGCGGCCGTCGCGGTTCGGCCTCGGATTCCAGCTGACGCACCCGGAGCGGGAGTTCGGGCCCGGCCCTGCCTGCTTCGGGCACTTCGGCGCCGGCGGGTCAGTCGGATTCTGCGACCCGGACGCGCGGCTGGCGTTCGGCTACGTCACCAGCCAGATGGGCCCGCGGTGGCGCAACCCGCGCAACCGCGCGCTCATCGACGCGTGCTACGCCTGCCTGTGACCGGTCCTACCAGCCGCGGGCCCGCCACTCGGGGACGTGCGGCCGCTCGGTGCCGAGCGTGGTGTCCTTGCCGTGGCCCGGATACACCCAGGTGCCGTCGGGCAGCGCGGCGAACACGCGCTCCTCGAGGTCGGTGATCAGCGCGCCGAACCTCGCGGGGTCGCCCTCGGTGTTGCCGGGGCCGCCGGGAAACAGCGAGTCGCCGGTGAACAGGTGCGGCTGGTCCGCCAGCTCGCCGCCGCCGTCGTAGCACAGCGCGATGCTGCCGGGGGTGTGGCCGCGCAGGTGGATGACCGAGAGCACTGCGTTGCCGACGGAGACGGCATCGCCGTTCTGTACCGGGTGGGTGACCGGGATCGGCAGGCCAGGCGCGTCGTCGGGGTGCGCCACCGTCGCGGCCCCGGTCGCCTGCTGCACCTGCGCGAGCGCCGCGTGATGGTCCCAGTGCTGGTGCGTTGTGATGATCGTCGCCAGCGGGCGGTCACCGATGAGCGCGAGCAGCGTGTCGGCCTCGTTCGCCGCGTCGATCAGGGCCAGCTCGCCAGTCTGCGTGCAGCGCAGCAGGTAGGCGTTGTTGTCCATCGGGCCGACGGCCACCTTCGTGATCGTGAGGCCAGGCAGCTCCCTGGTGTCGGCCGGCCCGCCGACGCTGACGTTTCCCGTATAGGTCATGCTCTCCTCATCTCCGCGCCCGCTGGCTCGTCTGCATTGATAACTACCATGGCGGCACTGCGGGCAGCGGGCCGGGCGGCCTGGTGGCGAGCGCGGCTCCGTCGCCGCGCCCGATGAGCCAGGCCACCAGCTGCGTGGTCCGTCCGGTCACGACCGGGACGGCCGCGGCGGGCTCCGCCGCCGGCGCGCCGGGGCCGATCTCGTACTCCAGGCCGGTGTCGGCGGCGTGCAGGCTTACCCGCGGGCACTCCGGCGCGCGGAACTCGATCGCGAGCCTGGCCAGCGCCTGCTCGCTGAAGGCGGCCGGCCAGTCCGCCGCCAGGTAGCCAGTGCCCAGGTCCAGGTGGTGGATCTCGACCTCGGTCAGCCGCCGCCAGAGCGTGTACCAGGCGGGGTGACCCTTGCCGCGCAGCCCTCGTACCTCGGCGTCCCAGTCGGCACCGGAAAGGCTCGCGGCCTCCGCGGCGAACGCCGCCGCCGACGCCTCGACGTCGGCCCGCAGCTCGGCGGCGGGCCGGTCCGCGCCCCTGGCTATCCCGGCCTCGCGCTCCTCGGCCGACGCGTACTGCGGTGCTTCTACGCCGGTGCGGGCCCAGATGAGCAGATTCCGCAGGCCGTCCGCGTTGCGCGCGACGTGGGTCAGCACGTGCCCGCGCGTCCAGCCCGGCAGCAGCGAGGGCTCGCGCGCCTGCGCGTCGCTGACGGCGGCCGCCGCCAGCACGAGCCCGGGGGTGGCAACCGCCAGCCGCGCGCCGAGATCGGCCGCCGCTGCCGCGCCGTCGGGATAACGCTCGAAGCCTGGAACTGCGATCACCGGGACATCCCCTCCGACGGTTAGTGTGCCAGCCGCGCGGCGCGCGCGGCGAACGGCCAGGCAGCGGCCGGCATCGCGGTGACGACGCGCAGATCGGCAAGGTATTCGTCCACTATGTCGGCAATGGCGGCCGCCGCATGGGCGTGGTCATCCGACTCGCCCAGCCACTGTTCGGCCATCGCCTGGAGCAGGTTGAGGTGCGTCGCCACCGCCGTCGCGAACAGGCCGGGGCCGAGCTCGGGGGCGGTGCCCGCGGCGTTGGCGTACTCGGCCACCATGGCGTCCGCGGCGGCGGGGTCGAACCGGCCGCCGCCGGTGCACCAGCCGAAAACGGCCATGCCCAGTTCGCGCTCGGGATCGAGCGGCCCGGCGTTCTCCCAGTCCAGGACCATGAGCCGCCCCTTCGGCCCGGCCGGCAGGACGTTGTCGGGATAGAAGTCGCGATGGCACGCCTGCAGCGCGCCGTCTGCGGCCGGCGCGACGTGGGCCCGAAGTTCCTCGATCAGGCCGCGGGCGGCCGCCAGACCGGCAGCCCACGGCGCGCCGGCCGCCTCGCCGCGGGCGATCAGCGCGGGCCAGTCGGACGCCGGCCCGGTCGCGGTGTACCAGGGGTCCTGCGGCCCGCCTGGCGGCAGCCGGAGCCCGTGCAGGATGCCGAGCAGCCGGCCGGCCTCCGCCGCGGTCGCGACGTCGACCGGAACGGCGGGCGGCGGGCCGAGGTCGGCCCACTCGTAGACCCGCGCGTGCCGGTCGCCGATCCGGGCGACGGCGGCCCCGGTCGCGGCCGTCACCGGCAGCGGCAGCGGTATTCCCGCGCGCGCCGCGGCCAGCTGGATCGCCACGTCCGGGGGCAGCGGCTCGGCTGCCGCCCAGGGGAACTGCCACTTCACTGCCCAGCGGCCGTCCGCGGTGTCCAGCCGCCATACCTCGCCCATGAAGCCGCGCGCCACGTACTCGGGAATACCGAGCACCCGGCCGAGGCTGAATACCTCGGCCACGGCCGCCCAGTCGGCCATCGGCGGGAGGTCGGGCACGGGTGCGAATGTACGCGCCGGCCGCCGCGGGCCGCACCTCGATAACCAGCGCCGCCCGCGCGGCCGCCGGACGCGGCCGGAGCGGCCCCGCCGGCGGCCGGGGGCGCGCGAAAGCCGACCGGTTTTGTCGTACCCCGCAGATAGCATGACGTGGCGGGCTGTGGTGTCGCCAGCCAGGCACGTAAACCGGGAGGACTGGGCATAAAGTGGCAGATCGTCTAGTCGTCCGCGGCGCGCGCGAGCACAACCTCAAGGATGTCTCGCTCGATCTGCCGCGGGACGCCATGATCGTGTTCACCGGCCTGTCCGGCTCGGGCAAGTCGAGCCTGGCCTTCGACACGATCTTCGCCGAGGGGCAGCGCCGGTATGTCGAGTCGCTGTCCGCCTATGCGCGGCAGTTCCTCGGTCAGATGGACAAGCCCGACGTGGACTTCATCGACGGCCTGTCGCCCGCGGTGTCGATCGACCAGAAGGCGGCCGGCCGGAACCCGCGCTCGACCGTCGGCACGATCACCGAGGTCTATGACTACATGCGGCTGCTGTTCGCGCGCGTCGGCAAGCCGCACTGCCCGAAGTGCGGCCGCCCGATCGCGCGGCAGACGCCGCAGCAGATCGTCGACCGGGTGCTGGAGCTGGACGAGGGCACCAGGTTCCAGGTGCTGGCGCCGGTCGTGCGCGGCCGCAAGGGCGAGTACACCGAGCTGCTGCGCGACCTGCAGGTCAAGGGGTTCTCCCGGGCCAGGGTCGACGGCACGGTCATCCGGCTCGACAGCGCGCTCTCGGGCGAGCTGCCGGCGCTGAAGAAGTACGAGAAGCACGACATCGAGGTCGTCGTCGACCGCCTGGATGTGAAGGCGTCGGCGCGGCGACGGCTGACGGACTCGGTGGAGACCGCGCTGTCGCTGGCCGGCGGCGTCGTGGTGCTCGACTTCGTCGACCTGCCGGAGAGCGACCCGCACCGGGAGCGGATGTATTCCGAGCATCTCGCGTGCCTGTATGACGACCTGTCGTTCGACGAGCTCGAGCCGCGCTCGTTCTCGTTCAACTCGCCGTGGGGCGCGTGCCCGGACTGCACCGGGCTCGGCACCAAGATGGAGGTCGACCCCGAGCTCGTCGTCTCGGATCCGACCAGGACGCTCGCCGACGGCGCGATCGGAGCCTGGGCCGGCGGCCATGTCAGCGACTACTTCGTCCGGCTGATCGACGCGCTGGGCGACGCGCTCGGCTTCAAGGTCACGACGCCGTGGGAACGGCTGCCCGCGCGGGCGCAGAAGGCGCTGCTGTACGGCTACGAAGACCAGGTGCACGTCCGGTACAAGAACCGCTACGGCCGGGAGCGGTCGTACTACACGAACTTCGAGGGCGCGATCCCCTACATCGAGCGCCGGCATTCCGACGCCGAGAGCGACTACAGCCGCGAGCGGTTCGCCGAGTTCATGCGCGAGGTGCCGTGCCCGTCGTGCAGGGGCGCCAGGCTCAAGCCGGTCTCGCTCGCGGTCAAGGTCGACGACCGCTCGATCGCCGAGTACTGCGGGCTGCCGATCGGGGAGCTGGCGAAGCTGCTGCTGGGGCTCGAGCTCTCCGACCGCGACATGCAGATCGCTACCCGGATTCTCAAGGAGGTCAACGCCCGGCTGGGCTTCCTGCTGGACGTCGGGCTCGACTACCTGACTCTCGACCGGGCGTCCGCGACCCTGGCGGGCGGCGAGGCACAGCGGATCAGGCTCGCCACCCAGATCGGCTCCGGCCTGGTGGGCGTCCTGTACGTGCTGGACGAGCCCTCGATCGGGCTGCACCAGCGCGACAACCAGCGACTGCTGGAGACGCTGCTGCGGCTGCGCGACCTCGGCAACACGCTGATCGTCGTCGAGCACGACGAGGAGACGATCCGGGCCGCGGACTGGGTGGTGGACATCGGACCGCGCGCGGGCGAGCACGGCGGCCACATCGTCGTGTCTGGGCCGCTGCCGGACCTGCTGGCCAGTCAGGAGTCGCTGACCGGCGCGTACCTGACCGGGCGGGAGTCGATCCCGGTGCCGTCCCGCCGCCGGAAGCGGACCCGCGGCCGCGAGGTCGTGGTCAAGGGCGCCGCGGCGCACAATCTCAAGAACGTCGACGTCGCGTTCCCGCTCGGCTGCTTCATCGCGGTGACGGGCGTCTCGGGCTCGGGTAAGTCGACCCTGGTCAACGACATCCTCTACAGCGCGCTGGCCAGGGATCTGCATGGCACGAGGATCGTGCCAGGCAAGCACGCGCGGGTGACCGGCATGCAGCACCTGGACAAGGTGGTGCACGTGGACCAGGGGCCGATCGGCCGGACTCCCCGGTCGAACCCGGCCACGTACACGGGTGTCTTCGACAGCATCAGGAAGCTGTTCGCCCAGACGACGGAGGCCAAGGTACGCGGCTATCAGCCGGGCAGATTCTCCTTCAACGTCAAGGGCGGCCGGTGCGAGGCGTGCTCGGGCGATGGCACGATCAAGATCGAGATGCAGTTCCTGCCCGACGTGTACGTGCCGTGCGAGGTCTGCCACGGTGCCAGGTACAACACCGACACGCTCCAGGTGCACTACAAGGGCAAGACGATCGCCGACGTGCTGCAGATGCCGATCGAGGAGGCCGCCGAGTTCTTCGAGCCGATCCAGGCCATTCACCGGCACCTCAAGACGCTGGTCGACGTGGGCCTCGGCTACGTGCGCCTCGGGCAGCCGGCGCCGACACTGTCCGGCGGGGAGGCACAGCGGGTCAAGCTCGCGGCGGAGCTGCAGCGCCGGTCGACCGGCCGCACTATCTACGTGCTGGACGAGCCCACCACCGGGCTGCACTTCGATGACATCCGCAAGCTTCTCGGGGTGCTCGGCAGGCTGGTCGACGGCGGCAACACCGTCATCGTGATCGAGCACAACCTCGACGTGGTCAAGACCGCGGACTGGGTCATCGATCTGGGTCCAGACGGCGGCTCGCGCGGTGGCACCGTGGTGGCCACCGGGACGCCCGAGCAGGTGGCGGGCGTCGAGGAGAGCTACACGGGCCAGTTCCTCAAGAAGCTCCTGGACGTCTAGCGGCACCCGGACCGGCTATTGCGGCGCTCGCCGGTGCTGAACTAATGTCTGGACACATGTCCGGGGACAGCGCCGCCGAGGCTGCCGGGACCGACTGGCTGCCCAGCCCGGAGCGGCAGGAACTCGGCGAGGCACTCCGCCGGCTGCTCGACGCGGCCGTGCAGACCGGCGCGGAGCCCGCCGTGCTGTCCGCGGCCGCCGCGGCGATCGACGAGGTGACCGCCCGGCTCGCCGGGCCGGTCGTCCGGCCGGACTTCTCGACCGAGCCGGGCTCTTACCGCTCGCACATGAGCCTCGTCGGCGGCCTGTCCCATCCCATCGCGCCCCAGCTGGACATCGCCGTGCACGAGCACGGCGGGGCCGGCGAGGTGGTTGTCGGCAAGCTGTTCGAGGGCGGCCCCGGCCTGGTGCACGGCGGCGTCGTCGCACTGCTCATCGATCACGCGATGGGCTGCGTCGCGGCTCGCCCCGACCGGCCCGCGATGACCGTGCGGCTCGCGCTGCGCTACCTGCGGCCGACCCCGCTCGGCGTCCCGCTGACCGTCTCGGTCAGCCTGGACCAGGTTGCCGGCCGGCAGCTGCACCTGTCCGCGACGATCGCGGCCCGCGGCGACATCACGGTCGAGGCCGAGGCTGTATTCCTGGCTCTCACCAGCGAGAACCTGGCTACGGTGTTCGGCCGCCGCTGACCGGGCTGCCGGTGACGCTGGCCAGCGCACCGGCCGGAATCGCCTATCGTTCACATCGTGATCAGCGAGCAGGACCTCATGCGGGTGCGCGCGATGCTGCCCGATCCGGGCCGCTCGGTGGTGGCAGTGCTGCCGCCTGGCTCCGGGCCAGGGGCCTGGGCGGGCGGCCCGAGCGCGGTGCTGAACGGCGATGACGTCGTGCTCGCCTACCGGCTCAGGCGCCCGGTCGGCGAGGGGCGGGGATTCGCGGTGGTGATCGCGCGGTCGGCTGACGGCGAGGCGTTCGAGCCGATTCAGACGATCACCAAGGAGGAGATGGACGCCGAGTCGCTGGAGCGGCCGGTGCTCGCCGTCACCGCCGGCGGAACCTGGCGGCTGTACCTGAGCTGCGCGACGCACGGGACCAAGCACTGGCGGGTCGAGGTGCTGGAGGCGGCCACGCCGGGGACCTTCGACCCCCGGCGGCGGTCGGTCGTGCTGCCCGGCGACGCTGAGCGCGCGGTGAAGGACCCGGTGATCATGCGCGACGGCGAGCAGTGGCACATGTGGGCGTGCATTCACCCGCTCGGCGACCCCGAGCACACCGACCGGATGTGGGCCGAGTACGCCACCAGCGCGGACGGCCTCGACTGGGCCTGGCACGGGCCCGCGCTGCTGCCGCGGCCAGGCCGCTGGGACAGCCGCGGGGTGCGGGTCACCGACGTGCGGCTCGCCTCCGATGGCGTCATCGCCTACTACGACGGCCGGGCCAGCGCGGCGGAGAACTTCGAGGAGCGTACCGGGATCGCGGTCGGGTCCGCGCCCGGCCAGCTGGTCGCCGTCGGCACGGAGCCCGCCGCTGAGTCACCGGCGGCCGGGCACGGCCTGCGCTACCTGTGCGTGCTGCCGCTGCCCGACGGGCGGACCCGCCTGTACTACGAGATCACCCGCCCGGACGGAGCGCACGAACTGCGCACCGAGCTGCGCTGACCGCATCGCCTTCCTGGCAGGCGGGCAGCGCAGGCGCACATTGCCGCCGCGCGCTGCGCCCGCCGGACTGCGCAAATTCTGGAAGCTGGCTTGGCGGGCCGCTTGCGCCGCTCAGTAGGCGCGCGGCCGGCCGTTGCGGGCCTGGGCCTGCCCGGCCGGCCGGGCACCGACCAGTCCGCCCGAGTCGCCGCGCGGCGCCAGCCAGTCGGAGAAGTCCTCCCCGGTAAGCGACTCCAGCAGGCGGATGTCGTCCTCGAACCGGGGGAGCAGCGCGCTGCGCTGCTCCCAGGTCAGCGGCTGGCGTGGCTGGGCCCCGGACTGGAGGCTGCGCTCCAGCCGGTCGGTGAGCCGGAGACCGGCCCGGCGCGGCATCGCCGTGGCCGCCGCCGACCCGGCTCGCGCCAGCCGGGCGAGCCACTGGTGCCGCGCCGTCAGCGCGGGGTGAGCTGTGACGTTCTCCCTCGGCACCTCGGTCAGCAGGCCCTGGCGCACGCCCAGGAAGGCGCAGGCCTGGTCGAGCATCCGGGCGGGCTCGCTCAGCATGGCCCGGTACCTGAACGCGAGCACCTGCTCGCGCGGGAACACCGAGTACAGGTGCTCGAGCTGGCGGCCGTAGCGCCCGAGCCTGGTGTAGTGCCAGAAGTCGGCCCACCCCGCCTCGACCCTGGCGTCCTCGGCGGCGCAGGCCGCCACGAAGTCGGCGATCGGATCGAGCCCGGCCGACCAGAGGTGGGCCCAGTTCGAGTGGGCCCGCTCGACCGGGTCGCGCAGCACCACGATGAGCCTCGCGGCCGGGATCAGCGCACGGATCCGGCGCTGGGCCGCGGCGCTGTAGAAGTAGAAGGGAGTCGACTCGCCGCGCAGCGCGCCCGCGGGAGCGGCGTCAAACAGCGCCTCGTAGTCAGGCTGCCGCCAGACGTGCTCGCGGTACGTCCGCACGTCACCCGGCCCGCCCTGGGCCGGCGGCGGGCCGTCGGTCAGGAAGAACTTCGGCTCTTTCACCTCCGACATGTACAGGCCGGGATGCCTGGACAGGGCCGCGTGCAGCGCGGTGGTGCCCGCCTTCGGCGCGCCTGCCACGAGAAAGTCCGGCAGCGCCATGACGTCTCCTAATACCTATTAACTCCATCTGATGGATGGATTAGCTCGCATCCGGGCGATGTTCTGTGCCGCGAGCGGCTGACCGACTCGC
>Ga0335078_10014780_pt1 | contig 11582 bp, 8 predicted proteins | sample Lox_Sample_32_FD_206711 | JGI IMG/M metagenome (GOLD analysis project Ga0335078, IMG submission 206711) | Soil microbial communities from Loxahatchee National Wildlife Refuge, Florida, United States - Lox_Sample_3.2 | ecosystem: Environmental > Terrestrial > Soil > Wetlands | place: USA: Florida...
TGCCGCTGTCTTATTAGTCGCCACGGCCGTGGTGCTGGCGGCGCTGTCCGCCACGCCGGTTATTACCATGGACCCCGTGGTGAAAGCCATCGGCGCCAGCACTCCCGTGAAAGTCGAGGTTACCGGCCCGTATGGACTCCGCCGGTTCACCGCGGTTCTGGAACAGAGCGGCGCGCGATACCCGGTTTTCGAGCAGCATAACCCGGCGCGCCGGCTGCTGTTCATGCGGCTGCACGAAGGGCCCCACGCGATTAGTTTTGCGGCGGGCAAGCAGCAGGCGCCGGCGCTGAAGGCCGGGAAAGCCACGCTGATCGTGGAGGCGCAATCGAACGATTTTCTAGGCCGCACCATCAGCGCGAGCTTCGACCTGGATGTGGTGTTGGAGCCGCCGCGCCTGGTGGTCGATGAAGCGCAGCACTACATCAACCAGGGCGGCAGCGAACTGGTGACCTTTACCGTCTCCGGCGACTGGAGCGAGGCGGGCGTGAAGGTGGGGCCCCACACGTTCCGCAGCTTTCCGCAGCCGGGCCGTCCGAACAACGAGCGATTCTCGCTGTTTGGTTTTTCCTGGGATCTGCCCGTGGATACGGTGCCGCACGTCTATGCGCGCAACGCGGCGGGCACGGAGGTCACCGGTCGATTTTGGTTTAAAGTTTTCCCCAAGCCCTTCCGCACCCGCGACCTGGAGATCACCGACGCATTTCTGGACAAGGTGGTGAATCAGATCGATCCCACGGGGTCGGGCGATCTGCTCACGCGCTTCCTGCGCATCAACCGGGACTTGCGCAAACAGAATAATCAGGCGCTTTCGGATCTGCGAATGAAGACCGAAGAACGCGTGCTGTGGAACGGACCGTTCTCGCAACTCGCCAATTCGCAGGTGGAAGCACACTTCGCCGACGTGCGCAATTACATCTACCAGGGCAAGAAAGTGGACCAGGAAGTACACCTCGGATTCGACCTGGCGGTGACCGCGCATGTGCCCGTGCTGGCGGCGAATGACGGGCGCGTGGTGTGGGCTGCGGACCTGGGCATCTACGGGAACTGCATCGTGCTCGACCACGGGTATGGCCTGCAATCGATCTACGGGCATCTCAGCCGGATCGATGTGAAGGTGGGCGACATGGTGAAGAAGGGCCAGGCCATGGGCCATAGCGGCTCGACAGGCCTGGCGGGCGGCGATCATCTGCACTTCAGCATGCAGGTGGACGGCGTGCAGGTGAATCCGGTGGAATGGTTCGACGCGCATTGGATTCACGACCGGATCTTGAGCAAGCTGGCCGCGGAAGGCGCGGCGCCGGCCGGCACGCGATGAGTTCCTGAAGGCCCCGTGGTTGACTGGGCCTTCCCGATTGGCCTAAAATTCCCGCATGTGCACACGGATAGCTACGTTGATTCTCTGCGTTAGCGCGATATCGTTCGCGCAAAAAGACACCGGCGCAATCGTGGGAACCGTTTTGGACGCCAGCGGCGCTTCCGTGCCGGGAGCTCAAGTCACGGCCGTGGATACGGCCACCAACTTCATCTACAACGCCACCACGGACACCACTGGACAGTACGTGATGAGCCCGGTGCGCGTGGGCAATTACCGCCTCTCGGTAGGCGCCAAAGGGTTCAAGACGGAGGTCGCCGAATCTATCACCCTGGAGATCCAGCAGCGCGCGCGTGTGAATTTCACGCTGCAGCCAGGGGAGGTGAAAGAGATGATCGAGGTCACCGGGCGGGCGCCGGTGCTTGAAACGGACAACTCCGAGCGCGGCCAGGTAATTAACAGCCGTTACATGCAGGGGCTCCCCCTGAACGGCCGCAATCCGGTGCAGCTTGCGCAGCTCACGGCCGGCGTGGTCTTCAGTGAGCCGGGAGCGCGGGACGAGCAGGGCTACGGCTTCTCCGCGAACGGCGCCCGATCGCTACAGAACAACTTCCTTCTGGACGGCATCGATGATAATTCCAATCTGCCGGATCTGCTGAACGAAGCCAATTACGTGGTGATGCCGTCGGTGGACGCGCTCGAGGAGTTCAAGGTGGAGACGAACACCTACTCGGCGGAGTTGGGCCGCGCCAACGGGGCGGTGGTGAACGCCACGTTGAAATCGGGCGCCAACGATTTTCATGGCGTGCTATACGAGTTTCTGCGCAATGACAAAGTGGATGCGCGCAACTTCTTCGATCCTTCGCTGCCGCCCTACAAGCAGAACCAGTTCGGCGCCACTCTGGGCGGGCGCATCATCCGCGACAAGCTGTTCTTCTTCGGGGACTACGAAGGCCTGCGGGTGCGCCAGGGCCAAACGCTGACATCCCTGGTGCCGACCCCGGCGCAGGCCAGCGGCGATTTCACCTCCCAGCTCGATCTGACGTCCCCCACCGGGGTGCCGGACTGCAATGGCATGCCCACTTTCGCGGGCGAGTTGTTCGATACGCGGCTGACGCAGCCCAACGCATCCTCGCCGACCGGCTACTGCGGCGTGCCTTTTGGCTATAACGCCGACGGTACGCCCTCCAACGTGATTCCGGCTTCGCGCCAGGATCCGCTGGGCCAAAAGCTGATGGCCTTGTTTCCGGCTCCCAACGCCAACGGCAACGGCTACAACTACGTTTCCAATCCTGTGCTGCAACAGAGCCGTAATCAAGGCGATGTGCGCGTGGACCAGGTTTTCTCAAGCAAGGACAACGCTTTCTACCGGTTCAGTCTGTCTGGCTCGCCTACGCTGATTCCCTCGCCGCTGCCCGGGTTGGCGGATGGCGGCGGGTTCTTCGCGGGCATCCAGGATTTCGACGGTTACAACGCGGCCATCAGCGAGACGCACATTTTCAGCCCGACCCGCGTGAACGAGCTGCGCCTGGGGTACAACCGCTTGCGGGCCAGCCGGTTCCAGCAAAACTACAACACCGATGTCGCTTCCCAGATCGGCTTTCCGGGTGTGCCGTTTTCGCAAGGCTCGGATAACGGAGGCCTGCCGCAGCTCACCTTCAGCGACGCCTCGAACCTGGGAAGCCCGACTTATCTTCCATCGCTGGAAATCCAAAACACCTACTCGGTTTCGGATACCGTCACCGTGATTCGCGGCGGGCAAACCTGGAAATTCGGCGGCGATTTCCGGCCGGAGGAGTTCACCATTTTTCAACCCGCCGCGCCCCGCGGTTATTTGGACTTCGGGCCGGTCTACACGGACAACCCCGCGCAGCCCGGAACCGGCGGCAGCGGCCTCGCGTCCATGCTGGCGGGACAGTCGGACGGGGGTGGCATCAATAATCTGCACAACGTGGATTACACGCGCAAGAACTATGCGCTGTTCGCGCAGAACGACTGGCGCGTGAGCCATAAGCTCACCGTGAATCTGGGCCTGCGCTATGAGTTCTTCGGAGTGGTCAAGGAGCGTTTCGACTCCCAGGCCAACTTCAACCCGCTCACCGGCCAGTTGGATATTCCCGCCGGCAGCAACGTGAGCCTGACCCCCACTTTCGCGCAGTTGTTGCCGGTCAATCACAACGCGCCCGCCGGCCTGGTGCATTCCGACTTCAATAACTTCGCCCCGCGCGTGGGCTTCGCCTATCAGGCGGCTGCAAAGCTGGTGATCCGCAGCGCCTTCGGGGTTTTCTATAACGCCTCGGAAAACGGTCCGTACTCGAATCCCAGCCCGGGCTTCAATCCGCCCTACTTCGTCGGGCAGACTTTTGCCGCGCCTTGCGGACTGCCTTCCGCCAATGCCGCGCTGGATTGCTCTGTTCAAGGCCTGGGCTTCCTGTCGCAGGGATTCCCGGCGAATTCGCTGGTGGACCCCAACACGCCGACGCTGTTCTCGATGGATCCCTACATGCGCACGCCCTACGTGTTGCAGTGGCATTTCACGGCGCAATATCAGGCCGGCGCCAACAGCCTGCTCGAGGTTGCCTATGTGGGCTCGAAGGGCACCAAGCTTTACACCTTCGGCAACGTCAACCAGGCTGCCCCAACGGCTGATCCGAGCGCGCCTTACGCGCCGCGGCGTCCGTTCCCGTCGATCGACACCAGCATTGCGTATCTGAATACGGCGGGCAACTCGGAGTACGACGCGTTGCAGACCAAGTTCCAGCACCGCTTCTCGGGCGGGCTCAGCCTGCTCGCCAACTTCACCTGGAGCCACGCGCTGGGCAATGCCTCCAACGCCAATCTGGGCGCGCAGAACAACGACAGCTTCCGGTGGTGGGAGCACCCGGAATGGGAGCACGGCAACCTGGACTTCGATATCCGGCGCCGCCTGGTGTTCAACTACATCTGGGAGCTGCCGTACGGCCACGGAAGGCACTTTGGCCCGGACGCGTCCAGGTTCGTCAACGCCGTCCTCGGCGAGTGGGAATTCTCCGGCGTCACCACCATTTCGGATGGCACCTGGTATACCGTGACGGATGCCAACGCCAACTTCGCCAACTCCGACGGCCAGCAACGGCCGGATTCCGTGGCGGGACAGAACCCCAACGGCACGCCTTGCGTCCCCGGCACGTTCTTCAATACCTGCGCGTTTGTCGACCCGGCCTACGGTTCGTTCGGCAACGTCGGCCAAAACACCGTGCGCGGGCCGGGCCTGCAGGAGTGGGACATGTCGTTCCAGAAAGATTTCCCCGCCGGCGAGCACCGGCGGTTTCAATTCCGGGCGGAAATGTTCAATATCTTCAACCACCCGAACTTCCTGTTCGCGCAGCCTGGGCCGCAGAACTCCAATAACGCGACGGTGTTTGGTACGCCTTCCTTCGGCTATGTGACGGCCGCGCGCGCCCCGCGCCAGATACAATTCGCATTGAAGTTCTACTACTGAGTGGCGGCCAGGCGATGGCGGTCGAGGCAGCCAAGATTTTACAAAATCGTGCTTGACAGACGGCGAATAAAAGGCGAATATAGGCGAGGAGGAAACACCTATGATTCGTGACGCCTTATTGCCCGAATTCGATCAAGAGATGGCCAACACCCGCAAAACGTTGGAGCGCTGCCCGGAGGATAAGTTTGGCTGGAAGCCGCACCCCAAGTCCTTCAGCATGGCGGGGCTCGCGACCCACATCGCGAATATGACCGGTTGGACCGCCGATGTCGTGGAAAAGGACTCGTTCGATATCGCCCCGCCCGGCGCGCCGCCTTATAAAGAGGAGCCCGCCGCGTCGCGCCAGGAACTGCTGGCGCTGTTCGACAAGAGTACGTCCGCCGCGCGCGCCGCTTTGGCCGGCGCCACCGACGAACATCTCGCGCAATCCTGGTCGCTGCTCGCGGGAGGCCAGACCCTCCTCAGCATGCCCCGCATTGCCTGCATCCGGAGCTTCGTGATGAACCACACCATCCACCATCGTGCGCAACTAACGGTGTATCTGCGCCTGAACGATGTGCCGGTGCCGGCCCTCTATGGCCCCTCGGCGGATGAGCAGGGCTGAGCCATCCTTTTACGCCGAGAATGGCAGCACTTCCTCGCGCTGCGGGTCGAATCGGATGCGCCGTTTGTCCAGGTAGCTCTGATTGGCCAGCAGCGCGGCTTGCGCGGCGCGATGTCCGATGTACACATCGGCGTTCGGCAGTTTGCGCGAGCGGCAGCAATCCAGAAAGTTGAGCACGTGCTGGACGGTGATATCGCCGGGAAAGCGCTGGATCACCGGCTCGGCGCCCTTCTCGGCGGCGCGGAATTCGTACCGGTTGCGATTCACGAAGAGCCGTCCGCCCGATCCCAGGAACTCGACATGGTATTCGGGGCCGTTGTCGACGGCCAGCGAAATGAAACTCACGGTGAAGTTACCCGGATACTCGAATAGCGCGCTGATGGTGTCGGGCGCGGTGCGGCCGTCGTGGAAGTCGTAGTAGACCCCGCCGGCCGCTACCGCCGATAGCGGTGCGTCGTTAGGCATGGCGTCGGTCCCCATGAACATATGCGCCACGTCGATCCAGTGCGCGCCAAAGTCCGTCAGCTTCCCGCCGCCGAAATCCAGAAACGCGCGGAAATCCAGGTATTGCGCCGGATTCCAATCGCGGTATTTCAATGGGCCGAGGAAACGCACCCAATCCAGATTGGCGGGCTTCTGCGCGGGCTCGCTGGGCAAGGCCTTGTTGGCGCCGCCGTGCCACACGCAATCGACGTGCGAGATCTTGCCCAGCTTGCCGGAGCGCACGAACCGTTCGCGCGCTTCCAGGTAAACTTCACCGGAGCGCTGCTGCATGCCCACCTGGCACACCCGGTTGTTGATGCGCGCGGCGCGCACGATCTCGGGACCCTCTTCCCGCAACCGGGTCAGCGGCTTTTCGACGTACACATCCTTGCCGGCGTTGAGCGCGTCGATGGCGATGGCCTTGTGCCAGTGGTCGGGCGTGGCGATCAGTACGGCCTCCAGGTCCTTCATCTCCAGCAGCCGGCGGTGGTCGCCGAAGGGCTGCGCGCCGGCGGCCTGCGCGACCCCCTTGTCGGTGTGGTCGCCAAACACGTCGCACACCGCGCGCACGTCTACTTGCGTGGTCTTCTGAAAGATCGAGGCGACGTATAGACCCCGCTCGCCGCATCCGATGAGGCCGAACTGGATGCGGTCGTTCGCGCCCAGGACTCGCGAGTACGACAGGGCCGTCAGCGCGGCCGCTTTGATTCCTTCCCGGCGGGTAAGCATATTTGAACTCATGTCGAACCTATGATAGCGCCGTGCGGCCCGCCTCTCCCTGGCCGCCCCTACTCCACCATCAGCGCGCAAACCTGGTCGATGGCCGCTCGCAAGTCCGCCGGGGGCCCGTTATAGTTATTTACCAAAATGGAGAACGCCAGCATCTTCCCGTTCTTCCGCCGCGCATAGCCGGAGAGCGCGGCGACATGCGATAACGTGCCGGTCTTGGCGAAAATGCGGCCCGCCGCCGCCGTGCCCGCGAAGCGCGCGTGCAAGGTGCCGTCGACGCCGGCCACCGGCAGCAGGCTGATCCAGGCGTCCTGTGCCGCCGAATGGTACATGTAGGCCAGCAGCATCACCACCGCCGCGGGCGACACCAGGTCGAGCCGCGACAATCCGGAGCCATCCGCAAATGTGTAGCTGGCGCGATCGATGCCCACCTCGTCGAGGAAAGCCTGCTCTTCCGCGATCCCCGCCTCGCGGCTGCCCACGTGCCGCCGCGCTTTGGCAACCGCCCGCAGGGCCATCTCCGCGTGCAGGTTCTGGCTCACTTTATCGGTGATGCGCAAGTCTTCCACCAACGGCGCCGAATCGCGCCGCGCCAGTTCCACGCCCGGCTCCGGTTCGGGCGCCGGGCCGGTCGCTAACGCGGCCACCTGGTTCGGGTACAGATGTACCGCCCGCGCTTCCCCGCGAATCGCGATTCCGCGCCGCGCCAGCGCATCGCGCAAGGCGCAAGCCGCGTACAGCGCGGGATCCTCGATGCCCAGCACTTCGGTCTCGCCCGGGTCGTTTAGCGGCAGCATGCCCCAGATCCGCAACTGCCGCGCGCCGGGCAGCCGGCCAATTCTGATCTTGTGCTCGATCTTGTATTCGCCCTCCGCCGTACGCACCTGATTCTCGATTTCGTAGTACTCCACCGGCGGCGTCAAAACAATCCGGGCCGGATCCGACGCATAGCCGCCCGGCAGCACTCGGATCGACAGCGTATTGTCGTTGATGCTCAGCGCGCTCACCGCGGCGCCGTAATCCCAAACCGGATCGTCGACCGACCAGCCGCTTGCATAAGGTTGCCAGACGTAGGCCGTGTCGTCGCCCACGATATCGGCGCTCACCGTGCGCACGCCGCGCGCGGCAACCTGGGCGGCCAGATCTTCGATGGCCGCCAGAGGATCTCCCGCGGCCGCATCCCGGTTGTATGGAATCGCGCGGCCCGACAGGTTTGGATCGCCGCCGCCCACCAGCCGCAGAGATTCCACCGCGCCGTCCGCGCCGGGGGTGCGATCCGCCAGCACGCGGGTTTGGAACCGGTAGTCCGGTCCCAGACGCGTCAATGCCAGCGAGGTGGCGAACAGCTTGGCGTTCGATGCGGGTAGAAACAGGCGATTCGCATTGCGCTCGTAGAGGACGCGGTTCTGATCCAGGCTCACCATGCGGACGCCCCAGAACGAGGTGCGCGCCACCGGGGACTTATCCAGAAACGCGGCGATCCGCCCGCCAGGCCGCCCTTGCCCGGCGGCCGCCAGCGGCAGCGCCAGCCACACCAGGAACCGCGCGTGCGCCGTCATCGTCCGGTCACCTTCGATTCCAGCCAGATGAGCAGGAGCAGCGCGGAGACCATGCAAGTCCCCAGCAGCGGCACCGCCACCACGATGCCGATGCCCCAGACTGCGGCCGCGTAACCCAGCGTGGCGGGCGCGATCAATCCGCCGAAAAGCGCGAACGAGAAAATGCCGCTGAAGAACACCGGATGGAAGTACGGAAAGCGGCCGCCGATCTTCCCGGCCACCAGCGGATAAATGCTGGCGAATCCCGCGCCCAGCAGCAGCACGCCGGCCACCGCGCCGGACCGGTTGTCGGTGGATCCCAAATACAGCAGCAAGCAACCAAACAGGGCCGCCACCACGCTGCCTCCCAACAACCGGCTGTGCCGCACTCTTGGCAGAATCGCGACCGCCGCTATCCTGCCCGCCAGCAGCGCGATCCAATAGAGCGCCAGCATTCCCAAAGATGCCGGCGGGCTCATGCCCAGGCGTCGCACCAAAAACAGCGGCAGCCACCCGGCGATCGACCATTCGTTGCCAAACTGAAAAAACAGCAGCAGCGCGAACAGCACCGCGCCCAGGCTGCGAAAATCGTGCAGAACCTGCCGCCAGTCGGTGTGTGCCACCGCCGCTCTTTCCGGCACCGGGAAGCGCGCGTAGAGACAGGCGAAGAATCCGGGCGCCAGCGCCATCAGAATCAGGATGACGGGCACCGAGTACACATAAAAGGTCCCAGCCACCAACAGGGTGGCTGCCAGGCATCCCAAGCCGTGGTAGATGCCCCCCATCGCCGCTACTCGGACGGGTTCGCGCCAGTAGCATGCCGCAATGGTTTGGAACAGGCCGGCATTCAGCAGTCCTACCGCCAAGCCCAGTGCCGCCAAGCCGGGCACGCGCCACAACCAGTGCGCCGGCGGAGTCGCCAGGGCCAGCGATAGCAGTCCGGCGCACCCCAGCACGCAGGCAAACACCAGCAGAAAGCGCAGACTCTTGCGCGCCAGAATCGCCGCGGACAACTGGTGCGCCGCGATCACCCCCACCGCCAGGCTGAGAAAGCAATTGCCGATCGTGATGAATTCCGGCGGATCGCGATGGTATCCCCAGGCGGGCAGAATCGCGCCCAACAGCGCAAACAGAAATCCCGAAAGCAGAAAGCCTGTCAGCGCCTTGGTGGCGGGCGGCGCCGTTGCCAGGGCGGTCCCCCCACTACCCATGTCAGCCACCAGTCGATTGTAGCGCGGCCTGAGTCTAATACGGCTTGAACCGGGGTGCTTAACCGGCCGCAGGCCGGCGGGGTCCGCGTCTTCGACAGAGAGGTTTCCCCAAAGCGGTTAAGCGCCCGTTGAACGGCGCAAGGCCCGCGGGCTGTTATTCTGGCCGTATGGACGAAGAGCGGCTTCGGCAGTTGTTCGAGCAGGTGCGCGCGGGCGCGATGGATGTGGACGGCGCACTGCACCGCCTGCGCCATATGCCTTTCGAAGACCTGGGCTTCGCCAAGGTGGATCACCATCGGGCGCTGCGCCACGGCATGCCGGAGGTGATTTTCGGCAAAGGCAAGTCGCCGGAGCAGGTTATCGCCATTGCGGAGAGCCTGCTCGAAAACTCGCGCAATGTGCTCATCACGCGCGCGGACTCGCAAACCGCTGCGCGCGTCGCGGCGCGCTTGGAATGCGCCGAATACTTCCCGCTATCGGGCGCCATTCGCTTCTGGCGCGACAGGACCGTGCGCGGCAAGGGCAAAATCGCCGTGGTGTGCGCCGGCACCAGCGACATTCCGGTGGCGGAAGAAGCGCGAGTCACCGCCGAAGTGATGGGCAACGAGGTGGACGCCATCCACGATGTAGGCGTGGCCGGCATCCACCGCTTGATGAGCCATGCGGCGCGCCTGACCGAAGCGCGCGTGGTCGTGGTGTGCGCCGGCATGGAAGGGGCGCTGCCCAGCGCGGTCGGCGGTCTGGTCTCCTGTCCGGTGATCGCGGTTCCCACCAGTATCGGGTACGGCGCCAGCTTTAACGGCTTGGCCGCGCTCCTGGGGATGCTCACCAGTTGTGCCAGCAATGTGGCGGTCGTCAATATCGATAACGGATTCGGCGCGGGGTATGTCGCCAGTCTGATCAATCGGGTGTAGCGGGCGGTAGCCCGCTAAGATAGAAGATGTGAAGACCGCCCTGGTCCTTTCCGCGGGAGGCATGTTCGGCGCCTACCAGGCAGGCGTGTGGAAAGCCCTCCAACCCGTCTTTCGCCCCGACGTCGTGATTGGCTGCTCGGTAGGCTCCATCAATGGCTGGGCCATTGCCGCGGACATCCCGGGCGACGAGCTGATCCGCACCTGGCTGGACCCGCGCTGCGCGGCCTTAATGACGCCGCGCGTGCCGTGGCGCCCCTGGCGCGCCCTATTCGACCCTGGCCCGCTCCAGCAAATGCTCCAGGAACTGACTGCCACTTACACGCCGCGGGCGCCGTTCGCCCTGGCCGTCACGCGACTGCCGCAGTTGCCCTCCAAATCATCCAGACGCCCGATCTCACGTGGCGGCATCTCCTGGCCTCCTGCGCCGTGCCGCTGGCATATCCTCCGGTGCGCATCGATGGGCATTTCTATTGCGATGGCGGCCTGCTCAGCGTCCTGCCGCTGTGGGCTGCCCAGCGGTTCGGGGTCGACCATGCGATCGCCGTTAACGTGCTGCCCAGCATGCCTCTCAGCGTCCTGCGTTCCGCCGTCCGCATGGTACGCCTGCTAGCCCCGCGCGAGCCGCCAGTTTCCGGCGTGAACGTGCTCCGGCTGGGGCCCGAGCGGGTGCTCGGCAAGCTCCATGACGCCCTCACTTGGGACCAAGGGAACCTGCGCCAATGGATCGGCCGCGGCCAGGCAGACGCTGAGGCGCTCCTCCACGGGCCGGAATTTACGCCATTTTTCAGCCAGATCGGGCCGTTTCGTTTAAAATAGGCTATTCTATGGCGATGTATCGGGTCTACCGGATGAAAGATGCGCCGCGCCAGCAGTTCCGCTGGGCGCCGCACGTGGCCGGGGCGGCCAGCGTGAGGGCCAAGGATTACGAACCCGGCGGCGAAGTCCAGGCCGACAGCGAGTACGATGCCTGGAGCCGTTTGCGCGCCTCCGAGCGCCCGCTGGACGTGGGCGATTTGCTGGAGGCCGAAGGCGGCGCCCTGCGCATTTGCAAGTACGTGGGATTCGAATCGGCAAGCTGGGTCGTTCCGGAACCGGGATCCGCGCCGCAGGCCCCGCCCGAACAACGGGCGCAGCCCGTGCACGTTTGAGAGGAGGCACATGAGGGAGCCGCGATTAGGTGACATCATCGACGACTATTGCGTCAAGTGCAAGCGCATCATGAACCATGCCGTTGTGTCCTTGCTGAACGGCGAACCCGCCAAAGTTCGCTGCCGGACTTGCCACAACGATCACGACTACCGCCACGAGCA
>Ga0335078_10014781_pt1 | contig 11582 bp, 9 predicted proteins | sample Lox_Sample_32_FD_206711 | JGI IMG/M metagenome (GOLD analysis project Ga0335078, IMG submission 206711) | Soil microbial communities from Loxahatchee National Wildlife Refuge, Florida, United States - Lox_Sample_3.2 | ecosystem: Environmental > Terrestrial > Soil > Wetlands | place: USA: Florida...
TGACCGAGGCGCTGGCCGGGCAACCCGATCTGGAGGTGGTGGGCACCGCGCCGGATCCGTACATCGCGCGCGACAAGATCCTCGCGCTCGAGCCGGATGTGCTGACCCTGGATATCGAGATGCCGCGCATGGACGGCCTCACCTTTCTAAAGAAGCTGATGCATTTCCGCCCCATGCCGGTGGTGGTGATCAGTTCGCTCGCGCAGGCGTCCTGCCAGACCGCCATGCAGGCCTTGAGCCTGGGGGCTGTGGAAGTGCTGGCCAAGCCGGGCGGGCCGTACTCAGTCGGCGAGTTGCGTCTGGAACTGGCCTCCAAGATCCGCGCCGCGGCCTCGTCCCATGTCCGCCGCCCCGCGGCCCAGGCCGCGCCGGCGCCTCCACCGGCGGGCCCGGGGGGCGCCCCGGCGCCCAGCCAGTGGACGCCATCCACGGTGATCGCCATCGGCGCTTCGACCGGAGGCACGGAGGCCATCGCCGACATTCTGCCTCGATTGCCCCAGGGCATTCCCGGAATTGTGATCACACAACACATCCCCGCGGGGTTTTCGCGCGCGTTCGCCACCCGGCTCAACCAGATGTGCGCCTTCGAAGTGAAGGAGGCCGAAGACGGCGACACGCTGCGCCCAGGCCGCGCGCTGGTAGCCCCGGGCGATTTCCACCTGTTGCTGCGCAAGAGCGCCGACGGCTATCGCGTGACGGTAAAGACCGGCCCGCGGGTTTGCTACCAGCGTCCATCGGTGGATGTGATGTTCAGCTCCGTGGCGGAGTCGGCGGGTGCCCACGCGGTCGGAGTGCTGCTTACCGGCATGGGATCCGATGGCGCGCAGGGGCTGCTCAAGATGCGGCAGGCCGGCGCGCGCACCATTGCGCAGGACCAAGCCACCTGCGTGGTCTTCGGCATGCCGCGGGAAGCCATCCGCGCGGGCGCGGCCGCCCGTGTGGTATCGCTCCCCGGAGTCCCCCAGGCGATTCTGGCGGCCATCGCGTCGGGCGCGTAGCGTGCCGCGTTATTTCGCCCTCCACTGTTGAATGCCGGCCGACCAATTGGTCTGCATGGTGACCTCCAGGCGCAGCCCGCTCGTCGCGACCGGCTCAAAGACCACCCGGTTATAGGCGTCCTTCTCCACGCCATAGGGTTCGCGCGCGCGCACCGGCTTCCATTCGTTCCCGTCGCGATACAGCAGCCGCCACGAGGCCGGCACGCGCACCTCGCCGTGGCCCGTGTCGTCGAACCAGTAGACCCGGCACTCGGATACCGCGGCGGGTTTGGAGAAGGCGTACTCCACCCACTCGGAGGTGCCCTTCCGGGGCCACCAGTCGAAGTACGACGTGGGATCGTCCGACGACGCCGGCTCTTCCTGGTCGTTGATGGTCCGCGGATCTCGCCGGCTCTGCCCGGACACCGTTACTTTGGCGGTGCTCGAAACGGTCGGGTAAGGCTGCGGCCGGGCGTGCGCTTCGTCGGTGGGAAACCACACCATCATCTGTCCCCGGCCGCGGTTGGCCCACGCATAATAGGGGATGGCCGTGAACTCCTGCGCGGTCCTGGCGGTCCTGCCTTGCGCGTCGTAGGCTAGCGCGATCGCCTTGCCGCGCACCACCACCACGCCCTTCAGCAGGTCGGGTTTGAACTCCGCCCGCAGTGGCGCGCCGTCCGGCAGCAACAGATTGCGCACCTTCCCTTTGGGGTTGTCCGGCCATTCGGCGGCATACACGATCGGGCCGCGCTCCAGCGCCACTCGCCCGCGGTCCGCCGCCACCTGGCCGTTGGCCGCCACGCGCCGCACCGGCATCGGCAGGTTCAGCTCGATCGTGTCGCCCGGCCGCCACGTGCGCGTCAGCTCCGCGTAGCCTTTGTCCAGCTTCAGGGGAACCGGCTGGCCGTCGACCTTCAGCGTCGCCGCAGCCGCGGACCTGTCTTGGAAGCGATACAGATCGCTGGCCACCGGCTCGTTGCGCGCCCAGCCCGGAATCCGCACGTGCATCGTCAGCCGCGCAGCCGCGTCCGGATTCACCGTCAGCTTCACCGCGCCGTTCCACGGGTAGCGCGTTTCCTGCGCGATTTTCAACGTGCGCGCATGGTCCAGCCGGATGTCCGCGCTGCTGGCCACGAAAAGATTCACCCACACGGCGTCGCCGCGCTGCGCATAAATGTAGCCCGGCACCGAGGCCATGAAGCGCGTGATATTTCCCGGACAGCACGCCACGCCGAACCATGGGCTGCGCTGGTCCTTGTTCGCCAGGCCCGTGGCCTCCAACGGGTTTTGATAGAAGAAGGTCGTGCCGTCCAGCGAGACTCCCGAAATCAAGCCGTTGTAAAGCGTGCGCTCCATCACGTCGATATACTTCGCGTCGGCGTGCAGCAGGAACATGCGATGGTTCCAGTAATCGTTGCCCACCGCCGCGCAGGTTTCGTTGTAGGCGCTCATGTTCGGCAGTTCGTAGTCGCCGCCAAACGCCTCGCCGTCGGCGCGCGCGCCGACGCCCCCGGTGATGTGCAGCTTCTTGCCCGCCACGTTCTCCCAGATTCTGTCGAGGGCGCGCACGTAAGCCGTATCGCCGGTGAGCGCCGCTACGTCCGCCATCCCGGAGTACATGTACATGGCGCGCACGGCGTGTCCGCCGGTGACCGCCTCGGTCTGGTCCACCACTTTCTGGTGTGCTTCCACGTAGGGGTTCCCGGCTCCCTGCTCGCTCGAATCCGGCCCGCGCGAATCCAGCATGAACTTCGCCAGGTTCAGATAGCGCCCGTCGCCGGTGACGCGGTAGAGCTTGGCCAGTCCCATCTCCACAATCTGGTGGCCGGGCCAGATGGCCCGTTTGTCCGGACCGAAAGTCCGGTCCAGCAGATTGGCGGTCCGCAGTGCGATATCCAGCAGCGTGCGCTTCCCGGTGGCTTGATAATGCGCCACGGCGGCTTCGTACAGATGGCCCAGGTCGTACAATTCGTGGCTGTTCACGCCCTCCAGAATCCAGCGCTGGTTGCCGGACCATGGATGCGGGTGCGCCGGATCGATGGTGCGGGCCGTGTACAGGTATCCATCCGGCTCCTGCGCCGCGGCGATCTTGGCGATCAGCCCATCCACGTAGGCTTCCAGTTGCGGGTCGGGGTGTACGCTCAACGTGTAGGACGCGCCCTCGATTACCTTGTAGACGTCCGTGTCGTCGAAGGGATAAGGCGGATACTTGTGGTTGTCAAAAGGCTCGCCCCGTAGCGCCTTGGCCGCGCGGATGAAATTGTCCACCCGGCCGGTGGCTTCGTCCTTGCGGAAAGCGAAAGGGATTGTCACCGTGCGGTTGGTCTCGATGCGCGGCGCCCAGAATCCGTCGTGGACCTGCACCGCGGTGAAGGGAACCGGCTTTACGGGGTAGTCGCGCGGGGGCCCGCCGCCGGTCTGCGCCCACAACGGCAGGCAGGCCACTAGCGCCGCCACTAGCTTCATAAATTCTCCTCCGCGCGCCGCCCGGCGTACGCCAGGATCACGCTCGATCATTCTCGATTATACGGCTGCATCAGCGCGCCGCCAGGTCCCGCAGAAAGATGCCGCGCGCCTGCTTGAAATCGTCCGGCAGCATGGGGCCCAGTTGCGCGGATTGGCTGGCCGCCTGGCGCTCCTCGGCGAACGCGGCAGCCAGCGATTGGAACGCCAAAACGCAGGCCTCCACCACGTCGCCAGTATACCCGTCGGCAGCGTCGAGCAGTCGGTTGGCGCTCTCCAGGATCGTCTCGGCCGCGCGCACGCGCGCCGGCGCATCCTGCACGATGGCTGGGTAACGGCTGAGCGCCAGGTGCGGGCCAAAGGCGGCCACCAACGCGCCCCAGCGGTCCAGCACCGTCAGCGCGCCGTAGCGGTGCCGGTCGAGCGCCATTTCGTAGGCGAAAGCGGCCCCCTTGGCCTGGCCGTCCAGTTTGCGCAGGTACATCGCGGCGGAGTTGAGTTCGCCGGTGAGGGTGTCGGCGAACGCGCTCACGCACCCCAAAAACTGCGGCTCCGAGAGGCTGGCGTAGCGGGTGATCTGCACCGGATTCTCAGGCGATATGCTCGCCCAGGGCGCGCTCGATTTCTCCCGGCTCCACGGTTTCGCCGCCGTTCAGGCGCGCCAGGCAGCCCTCAATGATCTGTTTGGCCTCTTCCTTGCGGTAGTTCTTGATGAAGCCGTCGTAGTAATGCTCCCCGTTGAGCGCGTGGTTGATCTCGGTCTCCTTGTTGTGATCCTGCAGTTCGGTAAAGTAGACCACGCGGTATTTGCCGGAATACTGGGTCTCCCGGTAGATCTCGAACATGACTTTATCGGACTCGAACGCCATAGATAAAAGTTACCACGGGCCCAGCCGCGGTTCAGTGCATGGCCGCAGCCACGATCAGGCAGATGCCAATGGCCGCCGCGCCGGCGAAAATGGCCACCGCCACGTTGCGCTCCTCCACCAGTTCCCGCCACAGCTTCAGAGGCGTCGCTTTCAGCAAAATCGCGGCGGCGGCGGCGAACACCGCGATCCCCAGCGAGGCGAAGACGAGCGCGTTCCACAGAGGATACTCGGTCAGCATGCACCCGCCAGAATACCAGGATTCGGGCGGCCTGGTGTCCCGTCCCGGCTAAGAATTGACAACCAGCGCGGGGTGGGTCGCCATTCGAACGACGCGTATAAGTGGGGCGGGCGTCCACGCCTGCGGCGGGTCTCCAGACCCGTCCTTTTTCCGCAATACGTTGCCGTGGGTTTTCGACCGTGCGCGGGTCCTCCAGGACCCGCTGTTCGCGCAACGGAATCAGCCATATCTCGAAACGACAGGCCGACGTGGACGTCAGCCGTAGGACTGGATTCCTGCCCCACGGGCATTAGGCCAACCCGCGCCGCAACATGAGGATTGTCAATTCTTAGCGGGACGCCACACTAGTGAAAAACGGGCGGATTGCCGATAGAGACATGGGGCATGCGCGAGCCGGAATTGGAAAACAGGATCGACGAAGCAGACGGCGAAGCCTTGACCAGGGAACAAAAGCTGGACGCCTGTGTCCGCCGCATTTCCCGGGAGGAAGGCGCCCCGCCGTTTGGCCAGCACGCCAACGAACTGATCGCCCGGACGCTGGATCTCGATGGAGGCAGCTCCGACCTGGCGCGCGTGGCGCTCAAGGATCTGGGCCTCACTTCGCAAATTCTGCGGGCGGCCAACTCCGCCCTCTATAACCACTCGGGCCGGCCCATCATGAGCGTGCCGCACGGCATCGTGTTGATCGGTTGGGATACGCTGCGCAACCTGATCGGCGCCATCCGTTATATCGAGCACTATGCGAATCGCTCGCCCGGCTTGCGTGAATTGATGATGTTGTCGTTGCTGACGGCCGTGCATAGCCGGGATATTGCGGTGTCGGTCGGCTATCCGCGCCCCGACGAGGCGCATCTCGGCGGCCTGTTCCGCAATCTGGGTGAAGTGATGATCGCGTGCCATTGTCCGGAGGAATATTCGAAGATCATCCTGGCCATGCACAAGGAAAACATCAACGAGAGCCGCGCCAGCGCGCGGGTGCTTGGTTTTTCATGGGACGAGGTTGGCTTGCGCGTCGCCGCCAGTTGGGACATGCCGCCCAAAATCGACGTGTGCCTGCGCGGGCCGCACGGGCCGGCGCGGCCGCTCCTGGACCGTTGTTTGGCCTCTATCGCCAGCTATGCGCGCCATCTGACGCACGCGATCTACCGGGATGGCGTGGCCATCGAGCGGATGCATCTGGGATCCGTCATGGATGCTTGGGGGCGGCGGGCGGTGGTCCCGGTGGGCGACCTGCGCCGCCTGGCGGACGCCGCGCTGAAAGAGACGCACGACACATTCGCGGCGCTGGGCATCCCCAGCGGCAGCTTGCGGCTCGACCGGCAGGCCGAGCAGGCCCGCCACATGTTGGCGTTGGTGCCGGTCTTTGACGCCGCCAGGTGGCAGTCGCTCGACGCGACAGCCGAAAACGCCAACCGCGAGGTGTGCGACGACAGTTTCGAACTGACCACGGTCATCAGCGCGCTGCTGGATGCGGTCTGCGGCGCGGGCTTCGACCGGGCGGTGTTCGGCCTGCTCAACGATGAGCACAGCGCCATTCGCGGCCGGCTGGCGAGCGGCGGAGTGGTCGAAGATGTACTGCGCGGGTTTGATTTTCCCGTGGACCGCCTGGATGGGCCGATTCGCGCGGCTCTCCAATACAAGAGCGATGTGCTGATCGATTGCGCGCGGGACGCCCGGTATGACCGCAGCGCGCTGGTGGCCGCCATGGCGCCCGCCGCTTTTGCTCTTTTTCCCATCGTGGTAGACCAGAAACCGGTGGGTTGCTTGTATGCGGACCGCCAAAGCGGCGCGCCGGATCTGGATACCGCCCGCTTGCCGCTCGGCCGGGTGCGCGATACCATGGCCACGGCGATCAAGGCTAAAAGCCTGAAGTCGGAAGTCAGGATTCAGGAGACGGATGATCGGAACTCAGCCTGACTTCCGGCTGCTCCCCGCTTTCGCGTCAATCCACTGCCGCCAGCCGTCCAGCCCCGCGCCGGTGGTGCCGGAGACTTCCAGGATCGCCGCATCGGGCTGCACGCGGCGGATGTACTCGCGCGCCAGATCCATGCGAAACGGCACATAGGGCAGCAGGTCCACCTTGTTCAGCACCACCAGGTCGGCGCGATGGAATGTGGCCGGATATTTCAAAGGCTTATCCTCGCCCTCGGTGACGCTCAGCAACACCACGCGCGCTTCTTCGCCCAGATCGTAGCTCGACGGGCACACCAGGTTCCCCACGTTCTCGATCAGCAGCAGGTCGATGGCCTCCGGCTGCCACTCGGCCAGGGCGGTGGTAACCATGCGGGCATCCAGGTGGCAGGCGCCTCCGGTGGTGATCTGGCGCACCGGGAAGCCGTAGCGCGCCAGGCGCTGCGCGTCGTTGTCCGTCTGAATGTCCCCGGTCAGCACGGCCACCCGGCGCCCGGGCTCGAACCCTGCCAGCGTTCGCTCCAGCAGCATGGTTTTGCCGGAGCCCGGGGAACTGATCAGGTTTACGCACCAGGTGCCATGCCGCAGGAAGCCCTCGCGCAACTCGGCGGCCAAGCGGTCGTTTTCGTTCAGAACCTTGCGTTCCAGGGGCACGCGGGTCATGTTTCTTCGATCTCCATATAGGCGAATTCCAGCTCCCGGCCGCTGGCCAGCTCCGTCTCGGCGGAACCGCATTGCGGGCACTCGGTCCGATATTCCTCCACGGCGAAATCCCGATCACACTGGCGGCAGCGGTTGCGCCACGGCAGCCGCTCGATCTCCAGCGCCAGCGGTGCCAGATCGGTATCCTGCACCAGCGCGTCGAAACAAAAGCGCAGCGATTCGGAATCCACCCCGGAAAGCTCCCCGATCTTGACGCCCACTGCCAGCACATGTGCATGGTAACGCGCCGATTCGGCGTGGACGGCTTCCAGCATCGAAGCGGCTATGCTCATTTCGTGCATGGCGGGAGACGCTCCTCTGATCATAGCTCGCCGGCGCCGCCTCGAAGTTGCCCCGGCGGCCTCGCCTGACAGCCGGAGCGCGGAGATCGCCGGCTAGCCTTGAGTCTGCCTAGTCCGCGCCCGTGCCACATTGTTGCAATATCACGTTCCAATCTCACGTTGCCGGTGATCTCGATCCGTGCTATTCCAGACATGCAGTGGAGTCAGCATCAAATATCATTAATGAGCGGATTCGAGCATCTTGCCAGTGTATAATGCTGTAAACGGCAAAAAGGGCAATTCCCATTTGGAGGGGAGAAGAGTTGTTAATCCGACCGAATGTAGTTACGAGGCCCGGTGCGCTTCTGTCGGTTGCCTTTGCTTTCGTCGGGTACGCCGCCGCGCAGAGCGCATCGCTAACCACAATTCACGAATTCAAAGGCGTGCCCGACGGGGCTAATCCATCGGGCCCGTTGGTTGCAGACAGCAAAGGCGTGCTTTACGGCACTACCACCAACGGTGGCCTGATGGTAAGTTCTGAGCCTTACGAGCCCAGCGGATGCGGCATCGTCTTTTCAATGACGCCGCCTGCCGCCGAGGGCGCTCGCTGGACCGAAACCATTCTCCATAGCTTTACGGGCGGAGCAGACGGATGCGGTCCCGGTTCCGGTGTCGTCTTTGGCCGGAACGGAGTGCTGTATGGCACTACGTCCAACAGCGTCGACGGCGGTACGGCTTTCTCCCTCACGCCTCCCAGCGCTCCCGGCAGCCCCTGGAGTTTGACCACAATTCACACCTTCGCCGGAGGACCGAACGATGCCGCCTCGCCCATTTTTGCTTTAACAATGGGAAAGAATGATGTACTTTTCGGGGCAGGGTTCTATGGCGGGGATATTTGTTTTGACCCAAGCTCCCCAGTACCCGCCTTTGGGTGTGGTGCGGTCTTTGCCCTAGCCCCGCCGACATCTCCTGGCGGCCCTTGGACCGAGCCCATGGTCTTCAGTATTGGCGCGATCGGCGACGGTCCCACCTCAGGAGTTGCGATAGGCAGCGGAGGAGTCCTGTACGGAGTCACCGCATATGGGGGCGGCGCCTTTGGGGGGCCTGGGGTTCTATATTCACTCGCACCGCCGTCTTGCCAAGGCTGCCCATGGACTCAGACTATGATCTCTAACTTTACTACTAGCAGCGGCAAGGGCGATGGCTCCGGGCCTGGCGGCCTTCCGATTATTGGTCCTCAAGGCATTGTCTTCGGCACAACAAATGGAGGTGGGCTTGGGAGTGGCGAAGTTTACGCTGTGCTGCCTCCGTCTTCGGCAGGAGGGGCATGGACTTATGACGTGCTGTACATGCCACCTAGTCTCCCGCCATTACACTCAAGCGGACCTAGCCAACTTACATTGGCGAAAAACGGTGTTCTATACTCGACGATCCCTTTAGGTGGAGCGAATTACGCCGGCGAAATATTCTCTCTGACACCGCCTACATCTTCAGGTGAACCTTGGACCGAGACGACACTTTTCTCGTTCGGTGGCAATGGATACTCGCCCAATGGCGGCCTGGTGGTCGGACCGGATGGTCGGCTGTTCGGTACCACCGCAGGCGGGTATCCGGGGTCAACCGATGAGGGTACGGTCTTCATCCTGAAGCTGTCCCGGTGAACGAACCACGTCGGCCTGCTTACTGCTTCCTATGCACCAAAAACACGGCAATCCGTTCCCACCGGTCCCCCGCCCATACCCCCGGCCCGATCTCATACCCTAAGCGGTGCGCTAAAGTAACTTAATGACCCAGACAAGACTGTTCGCGATCCTGGCGCTGGCGCTGGCGCTTCCCGCGCTCGCCCAGACCACCGTCAAAGACGCGCTGGTGAAGCATTGGAAAACGTCCGCCGATTTCACCCTGGCGGTCGCCCGCGCCATGCCGGCCGATAGCTACAATTTCCGCCCCGTCCCCCAGGAGATGAGCTTCGGCGAGTTGATGGCGCACATCGGCGGAGTCAATCTCAACGCTTGCGCCAATGCCAGCGGCCTCGCCCGTCCGGCGCTGCCGCCTAAGATAGCCGCCTGGGCCAAGGATACCGAGAAGGTGGAAGTCGACCGGGAAACGGCCATCCAGTTCCTCACCGACTCGTTCGATTTCTGCGTAAAGGCGGCCGCCTCTATGACGCCCGCGCGCCTGGACTCCGTGGTGGGCGCGCCCCAGCGCCATCTCACCGGCTTCGAATGGTTGTGGGCCTATTTCACCCACACCGCGCATCATCGGGGGCAGGCGGAAGTCTACCTGCGCCTGAAAGGCATCCAGCCCCCAGCTTACGTGTTTTAGCTGGACAGCCTGCGCCGCCCCCTATGTGCCCAGAATCTGCAAACTTCGGCCCGCCATTGAGCGTATAACCCTTTGATGAACTTCACCAACGATCTGCGCCAGGCGTGGCGGGCCATCCGCCACAACCCCGGCTTCAGCGCCATCGCCATCGCCACGCTGGCCTTCGGCATCGGCGCCAACACGGCCATCTTCAGCGTCGTGGATGGCGTCCTCCTGCGCCCTTTGGGCTACGGCGACGAGAGCCGCCTGGTCGCGCTCCACGAAGTGGTGCCCAAATTCGCGCACCTCGCGCCGCGCATTCCGGTGAACGCCATGCACTTCATCGCGTGGCGCAAAAGCGTGCATGCCTTCGAGCGGTTGGCCATGATCGGCGGCCTGAGCCTCAATCTGACGCAGGCGGGCGAGCCGGAGCGCCTGGCCGCCGCGCGTGTTTCTCCTAGTCTGTTCCCCATGCTGGGCGCCCGCGCGCAACTGGGCCGCACCTTCCTCGATGCGGAAGACCAGCCCGGACACGACCATGTAGTGGTCCTGAGCGACGGGCTTTGGAAGCGCCGCTTCGCCTCCGACCCGGGCGTGATTGGCCGCAAGATCGTGCTGGATGGCAATCCTTACCAGATCGTGGGCGTGCTCGCACCCGGCTTCCATTTTCCAAAACTGAGCCAGATCTACGCCATGACCGTCGCCGAGGAAAGGCCGGAACTGTGGAAACCTTTCGCCGTCCAACCCGACGAGCTCGAACCGCTGGGCGATTTCAATTTTGCATGCATCGCGCGCCTGCGGCCGGGCGTCTCGCCGCGCCGGGCGCTGGACGAATTGAATGCGGTGCAGTCGCGCCTCGCCAGCCAGGCTCCCGAAAAGATCGAACTGATGGCCGCTGTCGTGCCGCTGCAGGATCAGATCACCGGCCGCTCACGTACGGGTCTCGAGCTGGTGCTCTACGCCGCCGGGTTGGTGCTGCTGATCGGCTGTGTCAATATCGCCAACCTGCTGCTGGCGCGCGGCGCTTCCCGGAAGCGCGAGCTCGCCATCCGTGCCGCGCTGGGAGCGGGCGCGCGCCGTCTGCTCGGCCAGGTCCTGGCGGAGAGTCTCCTGCTGGCCGGTATCGGCGGCGCGCTGGGAGCGGCCATGGCGTATGCCGCATTGCGCCTGATCCTGGCGCGCGCGCCGGTCGATCTGCCGCGCCTCGATGAGGTCCACCTCGATCTTCGCGTGCTTCTGTTCACCGCCGCGGTCTCCATCTTCGCCGGCCTTCTCTTCGGCCTGTTGCCGGCCTGGCGTTCCGCCCGCATCGATCCGCAGGAGGCCATGCAATCGGGCGCCCGCGGCAGCACGGAAGCGCGCGGCTCGGGCCGGCTGCGCGTGCTGCTCGTGGGGCTGGAGGTCTCGCTGAGCACCCTGTGCCTGATCGCCGGCGGCCTGCTGTTGCGCAGCTTCGTGAAGCTGCTCGAAACCGACAAAGGCTTCGCGGCCGGCCGGGTGCTTACCGTGAACCTGAATCTGCCGGAGACGCGCTACTCCGACCAGCGCAAAGTGCAGTTCTCGCGCTCGTTGCTGGATGCCGCGAGCGCTTTGCCCGGTGTGGTGTCGGCGGGGATTTGCAACATGCTTCCGTTAAGCGGCGAAGGGGGCAACAACCTGCTGACTCTGGAAGGCACAATTGTACCGTTCCCGGAGCGCCCGCTGGCCGACATTCGCGGCGTGAATCCCGATTACTTTCGCACCTTGGGCATTCCGCTCAAGCAAGGCGGAATCTTCGCTAACGCCGACCGCGAGCACCGCGTAGCCCTGGTATCGGCGCTGGCGGCCGCGCGCCTCT
>Ga0335078_10014783_pt1 | contig 11581 bp, 7 predicted proteins | sample Lox_Sample_32_FD_206711 | JGI IMG/M metagenome (GOLD analysis project Ga0335078, IMG submission 206711) | Soil microbial communities from Loxahatchee National Wildlife Refuge, Florida, United States - Lox_Sample_3.2 | ecosystem: Environmental > Terrestrial > Soil > Wetlands | place: USA: Florida...
GATGAGCCCACGGCAGCTCTCGATGCGCGGTCGGAACATGAAGTTTTTGAGCGATTTGCCGAGTTGACGGAGGGCAAGATGTCGCTGCTGATTTCGCACCGCTTCTCGACCGTGCGCATGGCCGACCGCATTCTCGTGCTGGAGAATGGCCGTATCGCCGAAGAAGGAAGTCATGACGACCTGATGGCCAGCGCCGGGCGCTACTCGGAAATGTTTGAACTGCAGGCGGCGAACTACCGATAGGAGCGAGATGCCCGATTTCATCGCTTCTGAGGCTGACTTCCAACAGCCGCAGATACCTCCTCAGGCCCCTGCGGACGAGCAGCCGAAGGTATCCGAAGAGCATTTGGCTGACTGGGAAAAACTGCGTTGCGACGCACTCCACGAGGCAGGCCAGTGGAAGATAAGCATGGAGCGGAGGAGTCTCCGCGCGTTCGAAAAGGCCTCTCACAAAACCACCGAAACCATCGCCGCGGCCCTTGCCCTGGCCCGGAAGTCCTCGACCCGCGATAGCAGGAGTTCAGAAGCCCCCTCGCTCCTGGAAATTCAAAGGCCGCTGGCTTCAGCCATCGGGCAAGCGCGGAGTGCGATCAAGGCCTGCCGGGATTTGCCCCAACTCGAACCAGAGGGCAACCGAGCCGGACCGATGCCGCGGGTCTATCGAGCGGCGGCGGCCTTTCTGCGATCGATCAACTACGATTTCAACGAGCAGTCATTCAACGTCTATTTTGAGTCGATGCAGGAGTCGAGGCCGTTCACCATGAACGAGCTCTGGGTGCTCCGGTCCATGCTATTGCTCGTTCTGCTGGAGAGAATCGCCGAGAGGCTGCCGCCCACACTCGTTAATCGCAGGTCTGATTCCTTGTCGGCCCCCGCTCCATGGACTTCGGATCTCTCCACGGAAGTAATCACTCGGAGTTTGCGCCAGATCGTTGAAGCCAAGGACGCCGAGCCGGTCGAAGAGATGAGTTTGACCGAGCGTGTGCTGGCGGAAGATCCGGCGGATGTTTACCGGCAGATGGATTCGGAGAGCCGCAATCGATACCGATCGGTGGTTAGCGAACTCGCCCGCCATTCCACCCGTTCCGAAGTGGACATCGCACGGGCTGCGGTTGCCCTCTCGCGCCTGGCAAAGACAGAGTGGAACTCGGAGCCTCGCCGGGCGGAACGCCACAGTCACGTGGGCTATTATCTCGTCGGCGGCGGCCGCGGGGTTCTGGAACATCAGGTTGGGTACCGGGCGCCCTTGATGGATCAGATTCGCGACGCGATGCACCGGAAGCCAGACGCCTTCTACCTGGTGGGAATCGAGCTGCTGACGTTCGCCATCATGGCCTTCGTCCTCAATGGACTTCGCGCCCAAGTTCCCCTCATCTGGGCGCTGATCCTGCTTCTGATTCCGGCGACCGAGTCCGCCATCGGGGCTATGAATCAACTGGTGGCGTCGCTCATACCGCCCCGTCCGCTGCCCAAGCTCGATTTCTCGAAGGGAATCCCCGACGGGTTCACGACCATGGTGGCGGTCCCGACCCTCTTGACCAGCGAACCGCAGGTACAACAAACAGTCCGTGATCTGGAATTGCGCTATTTGGGCAACCGGGATGCGCGTTTGCACTTTGCCCTGCTGACCGACTTTCCGGATTCGCCGCAGCCTCCAGGTGAACGCGGCGCTCTGGTGGATCTCTGTTCGAGGCTGATCGAAGGACTGAACGAGAAGTACGGGGCGGATGGCACGGGCCTGTTCTTTCTCTTTCATCGCGACCCGGTCTACAACCCGGTGGAGAGCACCTGGATGGGCTGGGAGCGAAAGCGCGGAAAGCTGATGGATTTCAACAATCTGCTCCGCGGAAAATTTGACAGCTTTCCCGTCAAAATTGGAGATCTCTCCGTCCTGCCCGCCGTGCGTTACGTCATCACGCTCGATGCCGACACTCAACTGCCCCGCGATTCCGCCCGGCGCCTGGTGGGCGCCCTGGCTCACCCGCTGAATCGGGCGGTCATCGACCCGGTCACGAATACCGTGGTGGAGGGATACGGCATCCTGCAGCCGCGAATCGGGATCAGCGTGCGTTCGGCCAATCGCTCGCGACTCGCGAGTATTTATTCCGGACAGGCGGGATTCGACAATTACACGCGCGCGGTCTCCGACGTCTATCAGGACCTGATGGACGAGGGAAGCTTCACCGGAAAAGGAATCTATGAAGTGGACGTGTTTCAAAGGGTGCTTTCCGATAGGTTCCCGCTGAATACCATTTTAAGTCATGACCTGATTGAAGGCGCTTACGCGCGGGCCGGGCTGGTGTCGGACATCGAGCTCATCGACGATTACCCTTCGCATTTCAGCGCCTTCAGCCGGCGGAAGCACCGCTGGGTGCGGGGCGACTGGCAGATCATGCGATGGCTGCTGCCGCGCGTTCCCGATCACTCCGGCCGGCTCGTCGAGAATCCCATCAGCGTTATTTCGAAATGGAAAATCCTCGACAATCTGCGGCGCAGTCTTGTGGAGCCGGCCACCTTCGTGCTGCTGCTGGCCGGCTGGTTCTTTCTGCCCGGAGGGCCGGCGCACTGGACGCTCGCCGTCCTGGCCCTCTTGCTGATTCCGGCCTATCTGCGCCTGATTCTCGCGCTGGTGAATCTGCCCCGGGCGGCTTATCTTCCAGGTTATTTGAGTGACATCGCCGACGCGTTTGTCACCGACCAGGTCAACGTCTTCATCCTGCTGGCATTCCTTGCTCACCAGGTGCTGGTGACCCTCGACGCGATCGTGAGAACCGTCGTCCGTTTGACGATCACCCGGCGCCGGCTGCTGGAGTGGGAAACAGCGGCGGAAGCCGAAGCCGGGGCGGGGCGGCGCACGCCGGTGGATCTCTACCTCGAACTGACCCCCGTGGTCTCCATCGTCATCGGGTTGCTCCTGCTCGCGGTCCGAGCCTCCGCCTTGCCCATGGCGGCTCCGATTCTGGTCATCTGGGCGTCGTCGGGTCTTCTCTCGCGCTGGCTGAACCGCCCGCTGCGGCCAGGCAGAAGTGAAATCACGCCCGAGGACGAAGAGTTCCTGCGGATCGCTGCGCTGCGAACCTGGCGATTCTTCCGGTCCTTCAGCACGGCAGAAAACAACTGGCTGATCCCTGACACGGTCCAGCAGGACCCTGCAATCGTCATCGAGCACATCTCGCCCACCAATCTGGGTCTGCTGCTCAACGCGCGCATTGCGGCCTGCGAACTCGGGTATCTCAGCCTCGACGAATTTTTAAAGGCGACCGAGCAAACCCTGAGCACCATGCGCCGAATGGCCCGTTTTCGCGGGCACTTTTTCAACTGGTATAACACGCTCAGCCTCGAGCCTCTGCAGCCGCAATTCGTCTCCACTGTCGATAGCGGCAATCTCGCCGGCTGCCTGTGGGTGCTGAAACAGAAATGCCTCCAGCTTGTCGAGCAGGCATCTCCTGAATCCGACTCGTTGTGCGGCATCCGTGATCACGTTTGGCTTGTCCTCCAGGCAGCCGCCTCTGACGGGACATGCGGCGGGGCCATGGAGAGCCTGCGAACAGCAGCCAGCGACTTGGACGCCAACTCCGGAACGGACCGCCTCACCGAGGTTGAGGCTGCCCTCGCGGAACTCGACACTCGAATCGGGAGCGGAACTGAAGAACTCCGATACTGGATTCGCGAGACTCAGGAACGGGTGTCAGCGCTGCGCTCAGCGAAGCACAATCAGGCATCGCGCTTCCGCGATCGACTGCAGCGCGTCGCGGCAGAATGCGACGAATTCGTTCGGAAGATGGACTTCTCGTTTCTGTATCGTCCCGACAGGAAAGTGATGTCGATTGGGTACAACTTCGGCGAGCGGCGACTGGAGGATAGCTGTTACGACTTGCTGGCTTCGGAAGCCCGCACCGCGGCTTTCGTCGCCATTGCCAAGGGTGACTTGCCGCAGGAGAGCTGGTTCCGCCTGGGACGGGCTCTCACTCTCTGCTACGGGCATCAGACCCTGCTTTCCTGGTCAGGAACGATGTTTGAGTATCTGATGCCGGCGGTCTGGATGAAGACCTATCCCAGAACGCTTTTGGATCAAACGTTGCGGTCGGCCGTGGATTGCCAGCGCCGGACGTTGGAGGAGATGAGGATCCCCTGGGGAATTTCCGAGTCGGCTTCGAGCGAGAGGAACGAGTTGGGCCACTATGTATATCACGCCTTTGGATTGCGTGGGCTCGCCTTGCGGCCTGATCTGTTTTCGGGTACCGTAATATCTCCTTATTCATCGTGCCTGGCGCTGGGTGTGAACACGACTTCCGCGGTGGCGAATCTGCGTCACATGCACCAGCTCGGTTGGCAGGGGGATCATGGCTTTTATGAAGCGGCAGATTACACACCGTTCCCGGACATTCAATCCGAGAAATTCGAGCTGGTGCGATCGTGGATGGCGCATCATCAAGGCATGATTTTCCTCTCCATCTGTAACTTGCTGGCAGGATCTGCCATCCAGAGCCTTTTTCATGCCGAACCGATGGTGGCGGCCACGGAACGCTTATTGCACGAGAGGATACCGCGGGGTGTTCCGGTTGAGAGGACGGCGGCATAACGGGCCCTACGGGTTGCGGTGCGGCGCAACGAGGCCGGCAGGCGGGGCATCGAAAAAGGTGTGGCCTGAAGCCGATCCCCAGCCCTGGGTCCCGATCGAGCCGACGGAGCCCAGCACGCCACCATGATTCAGTTTGCCCCAGCCTGCGGCCGGACGGAGCACTTTGCTCGTGGTCGACATCGAAACGCCCGCCGGGCAGCGTGCGTCCTGCTTGTCTGTCTCCTGCCCGCTCTTGGGCGCGCGCAAACCGCACTTCATCATGGCCGGACCGTTGCTCCAGTGAAGGCCATCGCCCCGACAGAGCCGATACCCACGAACGGGCTCAGCCGCGAAGACATCGATCTTCTGGACGATATTTCGCGCCGCTCATTTCGCTATTTTTGGGAATGGACCGACCCCAACACCGGCCTGACCCTGGACCGGGCGCGCACGGATGGCCAGCCGGAAGATAATCCCAATCACGTGCACGTGGCCAGCATTGCCGCCACCGGATTTGCGCTGACCGCATTTGCCATCGCCGCTGAGCATCGATTGATCAGCCGCGAGACCGCCCGTGAGCGCGTGCTCCCCACGCTGCGTTTTTTCGCCTATAGCGCCCCCCGCGAACACGGCTGGTTCTACCACTACATGGACTCCGTCACCGGCCAGCGGCGCTGGACGTGCGAAGTTTCCTCGATCGATACGGCTCTTCTGCTTGCCGGGATTCTCACGGTGCGGCAGTACTTCATCGACGATCCGGAGGTCGTGGAACTCTCCACGCTCATCTACAACCGGGTTGATTTTCCCTGGATGATGGACGGAAGCAAGATGTATTTTTCGCATGGCTGGACGCCGGAGAGCGGTTTCTTCAAGTACCGCTGGGATACCTACAGCGAGCTGATGATTCTCTATGTCCTCGGAATTGGCTCGCCCACCCACCCCATTCCGCCGTATACGTGGAACGCCTGGAGGCTTCCCATCGTGAACGTGGGGAATTACACCTTCGTGGGCGGAGGGCCGTTGTTCATCCAGCAGTATTCCCAGGCCTGGATCGACCTGCGCGACCGCGTTGATCAAGGATCACTGAACGGTCAGCTGGTGCCGCGGGTGAACTATTTCGCGAATGCGGTGGCCGCCACCTATGCTCAGCAAGAGGGCTTCAGCAAGGTCTTATCGCAGAAGTTCCCGGGGTATACGGCGAATGTCTGGGGATTGACGGCTTCCGATAGCATCAAGGGATATCGAGACTGGGGTGGATCCCTGGCGGACCCGCGCATTGACGGAACGGTGACCCCGGCCGCCGCCGGCGGGTCCCTGATGTTCGCACCCGACATCTGCATCCCCGCCCTGCGCACGATGCTGGTGAAGTACGGGAAGGAAATTTACGGCCGCTACGGCTTCGCGGATGCCTTCAATCCCACCACGGGGTGGGTCAGCCAATATGTCATCGGAATCGATGTCGGAATTACGATGCTGAGCGACGAGAACCTGCGCAGCGGTGACGTCTGGCAATGGTTCATGAGCAACGTCGAGCCACAGCGCGCCCTCGACCTGGTCGGTCTTGCGAAGATACCCAAGGCTCACGAACCGAACTCGGTGGCTGCCGCAGGACCAGCGCCGGAAGACGGTCAGCAGGGCGTGCCGTCCGGCGACGCTGCCATTTCGCTGTCGCCCGGCGCGTCCATTCCGGCGTCGAGTTTTCAGTTCAAGATCCCAGTGCCGGCGTGGCTGCAAAAGCCGAGTTCCCGCGTCCCGGCCGCTGCAGGCGCACGACCCGGGCAGAACGCGAAAACGGCTCCCCCCTCGAAGTAGGGCTGTCTGAGTCTCGGTGCAGGCATCGGGTTGTGATGCAGGCATCCTGCCTGCGTCCCGATGCGTCAAGCGCAGTCCGCACCACAAGATGCCGTTACTCACAGGTGCGAGGCTTCCTCATCTTTCTCCTCTTTTCTCTCTCCGCCCGCCGCGAAGCGCCGCTCCAGGATCCGCCGCGCCACGTGGCGTCCCCCGAGCCCGAAGGCAATGGCGAGACCCATCATGATGGCTCCGAATGCGACTGCGAACGCGACGAGGACTACACCCCTGCCCAGCCCGACACGCTCGAGCGCCATGGTGACGGCTAAGAGCAGGATCAGGAACCGCACGAATCCGCTCACTAGTCGCGGCGAGGGCGAGTTGGCATTCACCGCCGCCAGCAGGGCGGCTCGCGAAAAGAAATTGGCGGCCAGAAAGCCGAAAAAGATGATCAGAAGAGCCACGATAAATTGCGGCAACAGATAAACAAAATCCGAAACTTCCCGCTGCAGGGCGACTACTCCCAGGGCGTTAATTCCGACCAGAATGAAGGCCACCCAGATGCACCAGAAGACAATCCGGCTGATCATCTCGGAGGGGGACGGCAGGGCCGCGACGGAAAGCGCCCGCGTCACGCCCTTGCTCTCGAACAGCCGGTTGAATCGCGCCAGCAGCAACAAGCGGCGCAGGATGAACTCCGCAATCCAGGCAATCACCCAACCAGCGACAATGATGATGATCATGGCAAGGACGCGCGGCACCGCCTCCGCCAGGATCCCGGTGACCGCGGTCAACGCTCCGCGAAGGTTCGAAATGACCAATTCCCTCATGGCTCACCTCACGTTCCGGTTCCAGTTCTCGATCAGGTAAGGCTTCAGCCGCTCGTACTCCTGCCGCAGCGATTCCAGTTTGCGCTCGACGTCGTCGGACCCGGCGCGGCCGTTCTCCAGGATGAAGGAGCTGACACGGCCCCTGTAGAGTGGCGTCAAGGCCTGGAGCAAGTGATCGCGATTGATCACCGAATGGTGGTAGGATGCCGCAAATTCACAGACTGTCTTCGCCCAGAGATCATCCGGAAAACGGAATTGCCTTTCTTCGAGCTTGGCGACGGCGATGATCGCTTCGAGCGTTCCCGGCGAGAGTATCTGCTCAAGAACGGCTCGCAGCTGATCAACGCCGCTGCTGAACATCTGGAACATTCGCTTTCTGTCGATACGAACGGGATCGAGATCCAGGACAGGTTGAAAACCGAAGGTGGGAACCTGCTCACATTTCTGTCGCGCGATCCAGTAAGACTGATGAAGTTCCAGACACCGGAACAGAGAACCGGCGACGTCTGTGATCGTGGTGTTGAGATCGAGTGCAGAGCGCCTGGAGACCGTCACTCGCGGCCCGAGAAAGGCCTGGCACACGCGATACCCGCCGGCCATGGCGGCCGTGGTCATCCACTCGAAAGCGCCCAGACCGGGAAAGTCCTCGCGGTGGGACTGGTCACCCAGGAAGTAGCTCGCGAGCCTTCCGGACAGTGCCACTTCTCGCCCGACGGGTTCCTCGATCTGGTAGCCATAGGCCGCCCGGATCAGCGGGTGGAGCAGGTTCTTGACAAGGAGGCCGTCAAAGCGGCGGCGTTGATAAACGGGTCCCACGAAGTCAAACCCGTCCTTGAGCGCCGGCTGGACCAGGGCGTCAATCCACTCGGGCGTTATGCTCTCGAGGTCGGGCGAAATCAGCGCGCAGGCCTTCGCACCCAGGAGGTCCGCAGCCGCAAACACCATTCGCAGCGCCTCGCTTTCCCCCTGGACTCCCGAGTAGCGCGCGCTGACAACGTGCATCGTCCGCAGGGGGGAGGCAGCGAGAACGGCCCGGAAGTCAGGGATCGAGGCCGCTTGCACGGCCTCGGTGGTTCCGTCCTTTGAGCCCGCATCGGGATTGATCAGTACGCTGCGCTGCCGCGGATAGTACTTGACCAGTCCGACGAGAATCGCGTTCACCACGCGCTGGACCGTGTCGCGGTTGTTAAAGGTGGGCAAGCCCACCACGATGTCCACCTCACCCACGGCGGTGAGTTGGCTCACGAATTCATCGGAGAGAAAGCTTTCCTCGGCCAAGATGGTTCCTATCTGCTTCCTGCACTGTTTTGGGCCATCCTGCGTCCGCCTTACAGGCGTCGCATTCGAAACCAGTAAAAGCCGTAGGGAGCAAGTGTCAAGAGGTACGGAAGCCGCCCGATCCGCGGGAACGGGTTCCCGCCGAACATCTCGACCGGAATGTAGCCTTCGAACGCTCGCAGATCGAGTTCCACGGGTTGCGCAGACCTTGAAAGATTGTTGACCACCAGCACCCGGTCAGTACCCAAGGTGCGGATGTACGCGAACACCCGGTGATTGCGCGGTTGCAGAAACTCGATCCCTCCCCGGCTGAACGCCCGGCTCGACTTGCGCACCTGAATCAGCTTCCTCATCCAGGACAACAGTGAGTGGTCGGTGCGCCTCTGCGCCTCCACATTCACCGTCTGGTAGCCATAAACAGGATTGGACAACAAGGGCAGGTAAAGACGCTCCGGGTCGGCAGCCGAAAACCCAGCGTTCCAACCGCCGCTCCATTGCATCGGCGTGCGAACTCCGTTGCGGTCTCCGAGGAAGATGTTGTCGCCCATGCCAATTTCGTCGCCGTAGTAGAGAACCGGACTGCCCGGCAGCGACATGAGCATGCCGTTCATCAGCTCCAATCGGCGGCGGTCGCCATCCATCAGCGGCGCAAGCCGGCGCCGGATGCCCAGGTTGAGGCGCGCGCCTGCGTCAAACGCGTACATGTCGTACATGTAGTCGCGTTCTTCGTCGCTGACCATCTCGAGTGTCAATTCGTCATGGTTGCGAAGGAAGATTCCCCACTGGCAGGTCTCCGGAATATCCGGTGTCTGCTGCAGGATGTCCATAATAGGCTTGCGGTCCTCCAGCTTGACCGCCATAAACATTCGCGGCATGAGCGGAAAATGGAACGCCATCTGAAACTCGTCGCCGTCGCCGAAATAATGGCGCACATCCGCCGGCCACTGGTTAGCCTCAGCCAGCAGAAAGATCATGGGATACTTTTCATTCAGCCGCCGCCGGAGGACTTTCACCACTTCGTGCGTTTCTGGCAGGTTCTCGCAGGACGTGCCTTCCCGTTCGACGAGGTAAGGCACGGCGTCCACGCGGAAGCCGTCCACGCCCATGTCGGCCCAGAATTGCATGACCTTCCAAATCTCATCGATAACCGCTGGGTTGTCAAAATTCAGGTCGGGTTGGTGGCTGAAGAATCGATGCCAATAGTACGCTTTCGATATGGGGTCCCACGCCCAGTTGGAGAGTTCGGTATCCTTGAAAATGATCCGCACGCCGCGATAGCGGTCATCGGTATCGCTCCAGACATACCAGTCACGGCGCGGATTGTCTCGCGAGCTGCGCGCTTCCTGAAACCAGGGATGCTGGTCCGAGGTGTGATTGATCACCAGCTCGGTGATCACACGCAGGTTCCGCCGGTGTGCCTGCTCCAGGAGTTCTCTGAAGTTCTCCAGGGTTCCGTAAGCCGGATTGATGGCGGTGTAGTCTGAGATGTCGTAGCCGTCGTCTCTGAGCGGGGATGGGTAAAAAGGAAGGAGCCAGATCGTGGTGACTCCGAGCTCTTGCACATAATCGAGCTTTTGCACGAGCCCGGGAAAATCACCAATTCCGTCGCCGTTGCTGTCATGGAAAGCACGCGCGTGAAGCTCGTAAATCACGGCGTCTTTGTACCAGAGCGGATCTGCTCCCGGAACCGCCGATTCAGAGGCAATGTTCGGCGAGGAACTCGTAGTCCTCATTTGCCCCGGCTCCCGGAGTTCTCCGAACCTCTCGGCGGCGTGGCACGCAGCTCGCGCCCCAGCCTTTCCAGAAACCGGCAGACTTCCTGAGTACCTCGCAAGGCGAATTTTGCCCCGGTCGGCCTGCGGGGGCCGACGCATACCGTGATGCCGCGTCGCAGCACTGCGAATGCGGACTCGTCCGTGGTGTCGTCACCGATGTAGAGAGGCAGCGGCACAGGGTGCATCCGGCCAAGTAGCGCGCGTACCGTCGCGCCTTTGCCCTGCATATCGGCCGGAGTAACCTCCCATACCTGGTTGCCCGGCAGCAATCGCAAGTCCGGTGCGAACGAACCCATCACCTCGTGCACAATCCTATCGGTGCGGCGGGCGGCCCCTGCCGTAGCTCCACGAACGTGAACCGCGAAAATCGGCCCCTTCTCCTCGATCCAGATCTCGCGCAGATCCGCCAATCGTTGACGGAACTGCCGCCGCGCCTGGCGCAGGAGTCTGGTGACGCGCGCTTCAGAGACAGCCGGCGCGGATCCCTCCCAGCCGTGCAGCCCGAAGCAGCGGATTCCGCGCACGGCAACGCGCTTTTGCACATCGGCGCGCCGCCTTCCACTAAGCACACAGATTTCCATGCGCGGGTCCCTTGCCAGCCGCTCCAGCGCAAGCCGAGTCCGCCGGCTCATCCGGACCTGTTCCGGACGTTTCCGGAACGGTGTCAGCGTGCCATCGAAGTCCAGGAAGAGCGCCAAACGCCTGGCGGATCGAGCGGCCTTGGTGATCACGTGCCAGGATTCAAACAGATGCTTCGGTCTTGCGTCGCGGATGGGTTCCTCCTGTGGGGGTGACCGCAACCGCCTTATCGGGCTTCTCGATTCTGATCTCGGACAACTCGCCGATAAGGCTTGCCGCCCAGCGATAAATGTTGTATTCCTTGACGACCCGGCGCATCCGGTGCATCCGGGCGTTTCGCTCCGCGGGATCCATGTCGAGCGCGCGGCGGATGGCGTCGGCCAGTTCCTCGGTGTCATAGGGATTAACGATGATAGCATCGCGCAGTTCGCGGCTTGCGCCGGTGAATCCACTGAGGACCAGCGCCCCTTGCTCGTCATCCCGCGAGGCTACGAACTCTTTGGCGACCAGGTTCATGCCATCGTGCAGGGAGGTCACGAGGCACAGGTGCGCCGCCCGGTAGTAAGCCTCAATTTCACGGTGGCTGTGATGGCGTCTTAAAAAGACGATGGGCCTCCATTTGCCGGCCCGAAAGCGCTCGTTGATTCGCTCCGCTTCCCACTCCACCTCGGCCATCAAGTCACTATAGCTCTTAATGCGTGTGCGGCTCGGGGCGCCAATCTGAACGAACGTGAACTTCTCACGGTAGCCCGGGTATTTCTCGATAA
>Ga0335078_10014784_pt1 | contig 11579 bp, 13 predicted proteins | sample Lox_Sample_32_FD_206711 | JGI IMG/M metagenome (GOLD analysis project Ga0335078, IMG submission 206711) | Soil microbial communities from Loxahatchee National Wildlife Refuge, Florida, United States - Lox_Sample_3.2 | ecosystem: Environmental > Terrestrial > Soil > Wetlands | place: USA...
CGCCGAGCACGCATTGACGCGCTGCTTCAAACCAGGACAGGTGGAACGTGAAGAGCTGGTCGTAATACTCCGCCAGCCATTTGTAAGGCCGATTGGCGACGGTTCTCGGCATAATGGCGCTGACGATATTAAATGTAGCGCAGGTCTACCCGCGGGTTTGCGGGAAGACCTGCGGTTTTTTCTTCGCGCGAGCAAAAAACCGCAGGTTCCCGCCAAAACCAGGCGTGAGCCTGCGCTACAGTTTTCCGAACGCCCGGAATACTCTCGTTGGTTAGTATTGAACTCCATCGTGCACGCAGAGGAAAATCAAGATCAGAATGCAAACCCAAGGGACATTCGTCGATTACTACGATCTGCTGCAGATCAGTCCGAAGGCCGAACTGGAAACCATCAAGCGCGTGTACAAAATGCTCGTTGCGCGCCTGCACCCGGATAACTCCGAAACCGGCGATGCGGAAAAGTTCATGATTCTCCAGCGTGCGTTCGAAGTCCTCTCCGACCCACAGCGCAGAATGGCATATGACGCCGAGCACGCCGCTCGCGTGAAGCAACCTCTGCCATCGGTCGAGCCAACCGAAGTGGCCTCAGGAGTGGATGCGGAAATGAGCCGCCGCGTAGGCATTCTGTGCGTGTTGTTCAAGCAGCGGCAGACGAACCCCGCCCGGCTGGGACTATCGCTGCTCGAGCTGGAACAGATCACCAGATGCCCGTCCGAATTCGTCTCCTTCACGCTGTGGTATTTGCAGAATAAGAACTACGTCGGTACCGCCGACAACAGCGATTTCGTGATTACGCCGGCAGGTATCGACTACCTGGAAGCCAATCTTCCCGCCAATACCCTTGCCTCGGGCCGTCTTGAATCGGCCATGCCGTGGGAGCGCGAAGCCGGCCGGCAGCCCATCCATTAGGCCGCCCCGTTCGGACCTGTTCCCCAATACTGCTCGCCCGGGGCCAGGTACTTCTTCAGGAAATCCGGATTCAGATCGGCTCCCAGGCCGGGCTCCATCGGCACCGGCAAACGGCTCTTCCGCACCAACGGCGGATTACTGGCGGCCATCTGCTCCACATAGCGCGTCGGCCGTCCCAGCGCACTCTCGGAACGGTAAAAATTCTGGATGGACGCGCCGAAGTGCGCGTTGGCGTATGTCAGCACCAGGCTGCCGACGTTGTGCAGCGCCACGGGATTGCGGGTCAACGCCGCGAAGTCCGCGATCTTTCTCGTCCCCGTAATCCCGCCGGCAAATGCCAGGTCCGGATGAACGATGTCCACGGCCTGGTTGTCCAGGAACGGACGGAACCCGCGAACGAGTTCGAGCTTCTCGCCTGTGAGAATGGGAATGCGCGAAGCGCGTTTCAGCGCAATCCATCCCTCCGAATACGGAACGTTCAGCGGATCTTCAAGGAATAGCGGATCCATCGGCTCCACGGCCTTGGCCACGGCGATGGCGCTCGGCGTATCGAATTCGTTATGACAGTGCACCGCGATTTCGATCTCGTCGCCGACGGCCTCGCGAACGTTCGAATAGGCGCGTGCGATCTTCCGTAACTGCCCGTGATCCAGCGTCGCCGTGTACCGGGCGGGCGGCACTCCGATCACCGGATCGATATTGTTCTTGAACGCGTCAAAGCCTTCCGGCATCTCTTTCACCCGTTGCGCCCACGCCCGGCACGAAGCCGGATCGAGCATATCCAAATCGAGGCCATGCGAATACATCCGGATGGAATCGGTGAAGGGGCCGCCCAGGAGCACGCACACGGGCAGCCCGATGATTTTCCCGGCGAGGTCCCATAAGGCAATGTCGATGCCGCTGATGGTCGGGATGTGGGCCATGTAGGTGTGCATGAGCGTGCTCATGCTCTGAAAATGGCGCTCGATAGAAAGCGGATCTTTGCCGATGAGCAGAGGCTTCATGGTTTCAATGCGTGCTCGCGCCATCGGTCCCGTGGATCCGGCCTCGCCGTAGCCTACAAGGCCCGCGTCGGTGATGATGCGGATGAGACAGTTGCCCGTTGGCGTGCGCAGCGCCATTGCCTGGATGTCGCTGATCTTCACCTTGCCCTGATAAGGGGCAGCCAGTGCCTTGTACCGGCTTAGATAAGCGCCAGCCGCAATTCTCAGCAGATCCCGCCGGGTCCACCTGGGAGTCATCGTCGAACCCTCCGGTGTGCCAGCTTATCGGTTTATCCAGCAGCGCGCAAAGCCTGCGGCTCCGAATCCAAAACCTCGCGAATACGGCGCAGTAGGATAGCCGGCGAGAAGGGTTTGGCCAGAAAAGCCGCGCCGTCATCCAAGAGGCCGTTTCCCAGCAAATGCTCCTGCGAGTAACCCGAAATAAACAGCAGCGGGACGCGGGGACAGAGCATTTTCAGATGACCGGCGACAGCCGAAGGGTGATGGCCGTCAATGCATACGTCGGCTATCACCAGATCTATGTTGGACTTAGCGTGGCCGGCCGCCTCTTCGAGGCTGCCAGCTTCGAGGACTCCCCAACCGGTCGTCCCGCGCAGAATCATGGCCGTGAGCTGCAAAACTGCTGGTTCGTCGTCAAGAAGAAGTATGGTTTTCACGGGTGGCGCTCCGTGTAATGGAATTAGCTATACCACAGTTGTGGCCCGTTTCCTAGGGAAATTCCTAGATCATAAGATTAATCCGTAATTATCCACTTGACACAGGAGCCGTGAGCCGACCACAATGGGTTGTGACAGGTCGGTACGCCTATTTCGTGGTCAATTCTGGTGTCTTGGCAGGCTCTGGTGCTAGCTTTCTTGATTCCTGTTTGGGAATGATGCGAAGCAGAGGAATAGGCGGTGGATGCACACCCATCCGGGTCGTGATGCTCTGAACAAACTCTCTTGTGTATGGCCAACAATTGAAGACGGCGTTCCCGTCTTTGAACGCAGCGATCGCTTCAGGAGATGGCTGATAGGTTTTGTCCTCAATCTCGTAGTCAAGATCAAATGCGCAGTCAACATTGAATAGAAGTGAGGGTGGGTCGGACTTGTCAAAACTCTGAATTTGAAATCGCACCTCAATTCGTAGTATGCCATCAAGGATCGAACTGGCTTGGGTGTTGTGCGATAGCCGTAAAGAAAATGGGGCGGTCATTGCAGATTGAAGCCCTTCTAACGAGGCGTGGCATTGACGAAGGGTGACCCGTCTTAACTCACATTTGGCTTGGAGGGATTGTGCATGCCGGATGGCCTCCGGCTCCTGTGCAATTATCATGTTGTCGAAAAGCTATCATCAAAAGACAAAATATTGGCACATCCTGGTTCGTTTGGAGGCCCGTGGGCATGTGCCCATAAGCCAGACGCCGCTGCAAGGCAAGCCTCTTTGTAGCTCGGCGTCTCATACGTCCATACTGGCGTATTGCGACGCGCAAACTCACGTATCAACTTGTCTGTGCTCTTATTTTGGACAAGCCCCAATTCGCAGCGCTTAACGGTGGCGACGCCAATACCTAACTCGTCAGCAAATCTCTGCTGGCTTAGGCCACCGCGAATGGCCCTAATTTCACTGCTTGTGAGGAGTTTGTGTTCTGCTCGGTAGGCATCGGACACCTTTCGCAGGAACTCTGGCGTGTCCTCGCCCTCCATTGCAATGTGTCCGCAATGGTCGCAGACAAGCGCCATTGTATCAACGGCATATTTACTACCCTTGACCTGTCCCTCGACAGCGGCCAGTTGCCTCACCAGGCTGCCAGCGTCGCAAACAAAGCATTTCATAGTTTTCTTTTATAGGCGTCACGGTGAATTCGGAGCAGGACAAACCGGTCGTCTTTGAGACAGAACTTTACATACATGCTAGCGTTTCCAAAGCACGCCGAGGTCCAAGAAAATTGAATCATCCTCTTACCCTTACACTTTGGCTCACTGGACAGATGTTGAGGTGGATGTGGACCGCAGTAGTGATCTGATGAGATCTCATCAAGCACCCTCCCTATCGCCTCCAATTGGTCGTCATGGGCAACCAATCCAAGATCCTGAAAATCTTGGGACGTATGCAAAGGGCTGCCGACTAAGAATCCGGAGGCTTTAAAGTCTGTTCTTGCACGCCGAAGGAGCCTTTCGACCTCCTCTGCGGACAGTCTCCTACCTCGATCATTTGGCACACCATTACGCCTTTTAGAGTATCATACGATGCTGCAGAGTCAATACCCTGAATTGTATAGTTGCGCCCTGGACTCTCGTCCGTGCAGCGCCGCAAAGAATATACCAGAGCAGACAAATCACGTCTAGTCAATCGTTTCCTAGCGCTGATTGACCTAAAAATCGGTATAATTGAGTCGAGCGGAGGGCGCGGGGCTTGGACCCGCACACGCTGGTATCAGCAGCGTGACCTCGGCTTATAAGGCCGGTCCATTTACCGTTCTGGCAGCCCTCCTGGGCTCAAGGGGAGAGCGTCGCAAGCCGCTCTCCTACCCGTTCCAACCCATTGCAGATTGGATGCTTAACGTCTTTTTCGTTGACTGGAGGTCCACGATTGCGTACAATGTTGGACGAGCCTACTTGCATAGATAAATCCTTTCGAACTAACGCAAAGTCGATCGGAGTAGCAAGGCTTTACAGGGTACCGATGGTCGCCAAATCGCCGGTACCCTGCACCTGTTTTTAAGCCGTTCTCCCTTTCTTGGTAGTAGCCGTTTCAAGAACTAGATGTTGCTGCCTCCGCTTGGCGAAGTACTCATCTGGAATTCTGAACATCAACAATACATCGCCTTCTCCAAAATCCACAGGTATCGTTCGGGTGTCTGAATAGTCTAGGCCGATGTGATCAAAGAAGGTCTTGGCTGAGAATCCGGCCCCATTTCCCTTAGCGCCGTACGAGACCCTATAGGCACGGGAGTCCTTTTTGGTAATGGATCGAATGCCTACAGTATTGGTAGGAGCGTTCCAAAGAAGCAAAACGTTCTCTACCGCCTCTTTCTCCAACTTAGATGTTGCGGTCTTGTTTAGCTGGAGGCGGCCCATCTTGGTGAGAGATACAGACGGAGGGCCCAAACGCCTAACTTTGCGGGTGAAAATTTCCCACTCCATACGACTAAATCCTTTCCCTGGAAATGCTGACCAGAGTGAACTAACGCACTTGAAGTCTACCGTTCCCGGAATGGACGTGTCAACCAGCTTTTTATAGGTTTCTCCAGTGGTGCATGAGGGACGAAAAGTAGTCGATTGCAAACCAATGGACATACACAGTGAAAGTCCATCTCAGAACGCAACATGCACATTTTTGAATCAGCACATAAAGTAGAAAAAATATGCGGGGAATTTGATTCCGGAAATGTAGCTCTCTATTTTTCAGTTCACTTTTAGTTTTGGAAAAAACTGGGCCGAGCAGATGGTGTTAGAATCGTAGCCAATGGTCAAGAGCGTAAAAGTTCGCAAAGCCAAGCAGAACGCTCTCTTGGGAGTCAGCACCGAGGCCAAGAACGCAACGATTGACCGTTCCGAGTTCGACGCGGTGATGAAAAAGCTGCTGGAAGCGAAACGCCCGATAACGAAGGACGAGATATCGGCTAGGGTCGCTCGTCGCCACCGCGCCGCTTCGCACGCGGGGAAGCGCTCGGGCCAGCGGTAAGCTTTGCATACGGCAGAGCCGCCATTATCAGCATCCGCACGATGATTGCGCGAAAGAGATCTTCCTCGTGGCGATTGTTGTAGGACCAGCATCGCTCATCAGGGTAGCGTTGCAGATGCTTTACCGAAACCCAGTGATGCTGGCCGGTTAATTGGCGCTCGAATAAGCTCCAAAATCCCTCAATTGTGTTTGTGTGAACGTCTCCCCTGACGTACTCGCCAACGCTGTGAATCACTATCGCGCGATTCCATCCCTCTTTATCGAGACGCCGGTATGATCCCCACTCATCGGTGTAGAGCGTGGCTTCGGGCGTGATGTGCTCTTTGACAACGCGGGCAATGAGACCGCCACCGCGATGTTCGATCGGAAATGCTCGAACTTTTGTGGGGGCGTTTTCTGTAGCACGCTGCGCGAAACCCATGACTGGCTGTTTGTGCTCTTGGCGCATCTCATGGCGACGGGGATCGAACCGGCCACCGATGAAAGTCTCGTCCAGTTCAACCGTGCCGTTGAGCAGGCCACCTTCGCTGCTCATGGCCTCGCGGATGCGATGAAACGCGTACCACGCGGTCTGATAACTGACGTTCAGGTCGCGTTTAAGCTGCAAGGCGCTCATGCCCTTTTTGGCGTTCTTCATGAGCGTGACGGCGATGAACCACTTTGTCAATGGCAGATGGGAATCGTTGAACAGCGTCTCAGTCTTTGCGGTGAACTGATGGCCGCACTCCTGGCACTGGTAGAGATGTCGGGCCGGAATCTTGCGGCCATTTTTGCGGACGCCTTCTTTGGTGACAAACTTCGTGATCTTGTCGGAGCCGCAAATTGTACCGTCGTCCTTTTGGCCGATGCAGCGCACGCCATGAGGCCAGCGGGCTTTTTCGAGGTAATCAAGGCAGGCTTCCTCGGTGGCGTATTCGGTGGCAATCCGTATCAAGTCCATGCTTAATTATGGACCGGAATGGTTCACTGTGTCAAGAGGATAATTACGGATTAATCCTAGTTAATGTGCCTGAGACAATGTATTGGAATGGAAGGCATCCGGATTTTTGTCACCGGCGGCACGTTTGACAAGGAGTACGATGAACTCGCCGGCAAGCTCTATTTCAGGGATTCGCACTTGCCGGAAATGCTGAGGCTGGGGCGGGCGAATCTGAAGCTGGAAGTACGGACGCTCATGATGATCGACAGCCTGGAGATGACGGAGGCGGACCGGAACCTGATCGTGGAGGAGTGCCGCGCCGCGCCGGAAAGCCGGATTGTCATCACGCATGGGACCGACACCATGGCGACGACGGCACAAATGCTGGCGGCGAACCTCAGCGACAAGACGATTGTGCTGACAGGCGCCATGGTGCCGTACAAATTCGGCAGTTCCGACGGCTTGTTTAATCTGGGTAGCGCACTGGCGTTTGCGCAGACGCTGGCGCCGGGCGTTTATATCGCGATGAACGGGCGTTATTTTCGCGCGGACCGAGCCCGCAAGAACCGCGAAACCGGAATGTTCGAGGACCAAGCCGCGAGCTAGGAGTGGCCGAGAACGGGATGGGGCCGGTAGGGTTCGGCGAGAGCTTTCAACTCCGCTGCGTCCAGCATAAGGCTCAACGCGGCGATGGAGTCGTCGAGGTGCTGCATTTTGCTCGCGCCGATGATGGGCGCAGTCACTCCGGGCTGCTCGAGCACCCAGGCGAGCGCTACCTGCGCATTGGGTACACCGCGCTTCTTGGCAATTTCTGTCAAACGATCGACAACCGCGAAGTCTGACTCCCGGTAATACAGATTGTGCGCGTAGTCGTCGGTTTTGGCCCGGATGGTGTCTCCAAAACCCTGCGGCCGGCGGTTCCCGGCGAGAAAGCCGCGCGCCAGAGGACTCCAGGGCACAATTCCAATGTGCTCTTCGCGGCACAGCGGAATCATTTCGCGCTCTTCTTCGCGATAAATCAGATTGTAGTGATTCTGCATGCTCACAAACCGCGTCAAGTTGAGCTGGTCTGCCCGGAACAGCATTTTTGCGAACTGCCAGGCATACATCGAGGAAGCGCCCAGGTACCGCGCTTTGCCCATCTTGACGACATCGTGCAAGGCGGCCAGAGTCTCTTCGATGGGGGTTTGATAGTCGAAACGGTGGATCTGATAGAGGTCCACGTAGTCGGTGTTGAGCCGCCGCAGGCTGTCATCAATCGCGTGGAAAATATGCTTGCGTGAAAGGCCTCGCTGGTTCGGATCGTCGCCCATGGGGTTGAATACCTTGGTGGCGATTACCAGGCGGTCGCGGGACGGGCCAAGATCCCTCAGGGCGCGGCCCAGAATCTGTTCGCTCACGCCGTCCGAATACATGTCGGCGGTGTCGAAGAAGTTGAAGCCCAGCTCGAGCGCCCGGCGAATGAACGGGCGGCTCTCCTCTTCTTCGAGCACCCACTCCCGCCAGCGCTTGGCGCCGTAGGTCATGGTTCCCAGGCAGATGCGCGAAACCTTCAAGCCGCACGAACCCAGATTGACGTAATCCATACTCTTCTTCGATACCATGGGGGACTGTCGCGCCGCCAGAAAAGGGGATACAATTGGCCGATGGAGCGGCGAGCATCATCCAAGCCGGCGGTCGCTCGGCTTGCGTTGGTCATGGCTGTTGCGGCGCTCGTGGCTTCGGCTGCGCCGGCGGTTCACCGGCGGTGGCGGGTTCCTACGCAGGGGGACGAACCCCCGAAGCAACTGGCAATCGGAAAACTGCTGGTAGCGCGCCGCAGTCTCCAAGACCCGAATTTTGCCCAAACGGTCATCCTTCTGGTGCAGCACAGCGAAGAGGAGGGGACCGTAGGGCTGATACTCAACCGCCAGACCAAGATCCCGCTATCCCGGCTCTCCAAAGAACTGGAAGGCGCTAAGGGCCGTTCGGAACCGCTGTATCTCGGCGGCCCGGTTCAAACCGATAGCGTCATGGCGCTGGTGCGAAGCCAGACCAAACCCGACCAAGCCCGGCATGTGCTTGCTGACATCTACGCGATTTCGACCAAAGCCGGCCTGGAGAAGACCATGGGGTCGGGCACAGCTCCGGGCGCGCTTCGTCTTTACCTGGGTTACGCCGGATGGGACACCGGGCAACTGGAGTGGGAACTCGGGTTGGACGCGTGGAACGTGTTGCCGGCCACTGCGGCGATTGTGTTCGATGCGCATCCGGAAACGCTGTGGTCTCGGCTGGTGGATCAGGAGGAACTGCAGATGGTTCGGCTCCTTCCCCGTAACTTGACGAAAACCCTGTAGCTTGCGGCATTTGCGCGCAGAGTTAGGGTTGGTGCCTGATTGTCGGGGGGGGCGGGGATCTTCTATGCTAGTGAGATCAGTGCTATGGGCGTTTTGTCCGATAAAAGGCTCGCGGCATCAACGGCTGGGGCCGGAGCGGATGACTTAGCCCCCCTGTTCGTCGATCTCGACGGCACGCTGCTGCTAACCGACACTCTGGCCGAGATGGCGGTTCAGTTCGTCAGAACACACCCGTGGAAGGCGCCGCTGCTTCTATTCTGGTTGATGCGGGGGCGCGCTTATTTGAAGAACCGGCTGGCGGAATATTGGACACCCGATCCAGCTACGCTCCCCATCAACGAAGATCTGCTCGGGTTCCTGGAAAACGAACGCAGCAACGGCCGGACGCTGGTCCTGGCCACCGCTTCGCCCGAGCGCGTTGCCAGGAGCATCGCAGATCATCTAGGAATCTTCAACGGCGTGCTGGCAACGTCAGAGGGCGTGAATCTAAAAGGGAGCCGGAAGGCAGCGGCGATCCGGTCGCTGGCGGGGGACAAGTTTCTGTATGCCGGCAACTCTTCCACTGATTTTGCGATCTGGCGCCAGTCGGCAGGAGCCGTGCTGGCCGGCGCACCGCGGCATTTTGCGGGCCGATTGAAGAAAGACTCTGTTCCGGTTTTGGCCGAATTTCCGAGGCCCCGCAGGAGGCTCTGGCGGATTCTTCGAGCGCATCAATGGGTGAAGAATGTCTTGATCTTCCTGCCCATTGCAACTTCGCACCGGTTCTTCGATGCCGCAGTCCTCACCACCGCCCTTACGGCCTTCGCGGCATTTTCTCTGACCGCATCTGCCATATATATCGTGAACGACATCCTGGACGTCGAGGCCGACCGCAAGCACCCGCACAAGAGGTTTCGCCCCTTTGCGTCCGGCTCTGTTCCGCTGGCGTGGGGCGCGGCGGCTGCCGTGTGCCTGGTCCTGCTGAGCGCCAGCCTATCGCTAGTTTTGCCTGCAAACGCGCGATGGTTGTTGGCCCTGTACTTCGCGGGAACCATGGCCTATTCCCTCAAGCTCAAGCGAATGCTGTTCGCGGATGTTCTGGCGCTGGCGACTTTCTACACCATGCGAGTTCTCTTTGGCGGAGCGGCGACCGGCATCCAAATATCCAGTTGGACGCTGGCTTTCTTCATGTTTGTATTCCTGTCGCTGGCCATGACGAAGAGGTTAAGCGAGCTGCGTCTGAAAGCGGCCGCGCAAGACACGGACATGGTGCCGGGCCGCGGCTACCAGGTGGTCGACATCCCACAGGTCACAGGACTGGCCGCCGCCAGCAGTTATGCGAGCGTGGTGGTGTTCGCTTTGTACATCAACAGCCCCGAAGCCATCGCGCTGTACCACCATCCTCAGCGCTTGTGGTTGATCTGTCCATTCCTCATCTACTGGTTGAGCCGGTTTCTGTTGATCTCGAATCGCGGCACGCTGCACCACGATCCCATCGTTTTTGCCACGCGCGACAAGGTGAGCTACCTGGTGGCGCTTTGTGTCGCCGTGATCGTCCTTTTCAGTATTTGATCCTTCGCGGGTGGCCCTTGGCCGGCCTACCCCATTGCTCTCCCGGCCTTGGTGGGGTATGAATGTATCCCGAGGCTAATCATGAAGACAATTCCGTTCACGATCCTGGCGCTGTCGCTGCCCGCGCTCGCCCAAACCACCGTCAAAGACGCGCTGGTGAAGCACTGGAAGACGTCCGGCGAATTCACCATCGCCGTCGCCAAGAGCATGCCTGCCGAGAGCTACAATTTCCGTCCGAACCCGGAGGAGATGACCTTCGGCCAGTTGATGGCGCACATTGCGGGAGTCAATTTGAACGCCTGCGCCAACGCCAGCGGAATGACGCGGCCGGCACTGCCGCCCAAAATCGCCGAGTGGGCGAAGGACACCAAGAAGGTGGATGTCGACCGGGAGACGGCTCTCCAATTCCTGAGCGATTCCTTCGATTTCTGCGACAAGGCCGTGGCCTCGATGACGCCGGAGCGCATGGATACGGTGGTCGGCCCGCCGGCCCGCAACCTGACTGGCTTCGAATGGCTGTGGGCCTACTTCACGCACACGGCGCATCACCGGGGACAGGCGGAAGTTTATCTGCGCGTGAAGGGAATCAAGCCGCCGGATTATAAGTTTTAGACTGGAGTACTGGATTTCATCGGCGCCGATGGCGTCGATCTGGCCGAGCGTCCGGTGTTCCAGACCCCAGGTGACGACACGTTCGACCGCGTCGAAAACTTTGTCCCAGGATGTGCGAAAGTCCTCTGCCGTTTCTTTCCACGACAGGCGCCGCGCCCAGCGGGCTAGGAAGAGCATATATAGGCTTTGGTCAGTGTGCGTTCGCCGTCGCCCCACGGGACTTTCTTCCACGGCCACAACGCCACAGCGGCGACAGTCCACGCGCCGCATGGTGTACAGAAGGAAAACGAAGAACCCCCAGAGGGGAATGAACTCAAAGCGCCGTTCGGCGAGTTGGTCGTAGCCGGGCGCCGGCGAATGGAACGAGAGCAGACTGCGACCGAACCCTTGCGCGGTCGCAGGGCCACCTGGATGCTTTTCTTGTCGGCACTGAAGTGGGCGTACTGGTAGACAAAGCCCCGGAAACGATGGCAGCGGTTTAGAATCGTGATCAGTTCCATGGCGAGGAAGCGAGCGACGGCGAAACCTCCACCTTGAAATGAACGGCCTCTGGTTGCGTGCGCAGGGCCCTCCGTGTTTTGGT
>Ga0335078_10014785_pt1 | contig 11579 bp, 3 predicted proteins | sample Lox_Sample_32_FD_206711 | JGI IMG/M metagenome (GOLD analysis project Ga0335078, IMG submission 206711) | Soil microbial communities from Loxahatchee National Wildlife Refuge, Florida, United States - Lox_Sample_3.2 | ecosystem: Environmental > Terrestrial > Soil > Wetlands | place: USA: Florida...
GCCGGAACCGGGCGGTGTGATACTGCGCGGCCACCTTGCCCTTGCCGGTCCGGCACGGCGACCCGGCCGGGGCCGCGCAGGAGGACATCGGGCAGTCGTTCGCCTCGGCGCGCAGGAAGTCGTCGGCGCTCACCCGCAGATCGTTTCATGGGGGTGTGTCATCCGGCCAGCCGTATGCAACAACCCGTGAAACACGGTTCGCCCTGGCCGGCATCTGGCGGCCACCTGTTTCACAGGTGGCCGCCTATGAAACGCTGTCCCCGCGGGCCGGAAGTCAGGCGGCCGGAACCCGCGCATTCAGGCGGCCCTTGACCACATCGCCGCCCGGACAGTCACTGGGCTGCCGCTGAATGACCAGGCGCCTCCGGGCCGACGGCACCAGCCTGCTCTTCGGCGTTCGCGCGGCCGGCGAACACCGAACCAAAACGAGCAGCAACGCCCCGAGGCCGAAGATGAGGCTACCCCGGTTCGGCGAGCTGGCACCGCGCCCGCACAGCCCGCGGGCCGGCTCGGCGACCTGGCCGAACTCACCGCCTCGATCAAGATTCAGGGCCTGTTCGAGCCACTGGTGGTTCTGTCCGCGGCCGCCTGCACTGCGCAGCCTCCCACTGCCACCGCGGCAGGCCGGTGTGGTCCGGCACCTGGACCGGGCCGAAGTCCCGGGCCCGCGCGCCGCGTGCGCTTGCCGGCGAGCGGTTGCCTGTAATGCTGTAAGCGGGCGACTATCGATCTTGTTCGGCTGTCGCCGACGTGATCTGGGTCTCGCCCGCGGCGCGCGCTGACTGTCAGACTTTTTCCCATGCGGCGCGGGTTTCGCGGTCTGTGGCCAGTCGCGGTGATAGCGGTGATAGCGGCTGGAGCCGGCTGGCTGCTGTACGCGGTGGGGACATCGCCGCATCGCAGTGAGCTGGTCCCTTACTGGGGGCTCGCGGCCACTGTCGTCACCATCGCGGCGGGCTGGATCTCCTGGGCATGGCGCGCGCGGGCCGGGACGCCCGGCGACGCGGCTAAGGGGCCGGCCGCGGACCACATTGCTGATGTGCTGGCCCGGGCCGTCACCGGCCAGTGGACCCGCGCGGCCGCCGACCGCGGGCTGCTGGCGCCCGAGCCGATCCCGGTGCGGTGGCGCCGGCCCGCCGTGCCGCTGGCCGGCCCGGTGGCCGCCGCGACAAGCGCGCGGCGGTTCGAGCCGCTGCCCGAGATGACCTTGACGACCCCGCGGCAGCTCGCCGGGGGAGACATCGGCGACCTGCACCAGCTGTACGGAGGTCTGGGGTCGGGCCGGCTTGTGATCGCCGGCGCCCCGGGGTCAGGCAAGAGCGGGGCCGCGGTGCTGCTGATCCTGGCAGCCCTCAGGCACCGCGATCACGTGGCCGGGGCTGAACGGCCCAGCGTGCCAGTGCCGGTGATGTTCACCCTGCACGGATGGGACCCGGTCGCCCAGCCGGTCCAGGACTGGCTCGCGGCCCGGCTCGGGCAGACCTACCCGCTGCTGGCCGGCCGGGCCGGCGCGGTGACATCCGCGCGGCTGCTGGCCGCGGGCAAGATCGCAGTGATCCTGGACGGGCTGGATGAGATCCCCGGGGAGCTGCAGCCCGCGGCGCTGCGGGCACTCAGCCATCAGGCAGCCTTCCGGCTGGTGATCCTGGCCCGCACCGACGAGATGGCCGCCGCGGCAGCCCAGAGCCAGCTGGAAGGCGCCGCCGCCGTCGAGCTCCAGGACGTGGACGCCGCGACAGCCGCCGACTACCTCACCCGCGTCCAGCTCGACCCGCCGCCCGCAGGCTGGAGCGACCTGATCAGGCACCTCCGCCACGCCCCGGATACCCCCCTCGCCGGGGCGCTGGGCAGCCCGCTGACCCTGACTCTGGTCCGCGACACCTACCGTGACCGCGACGACGTCCGCGAGCTTCTCGACTTCTGCGACTCCCCGGCGAGCGCCGTATCGCGGGACGACATCATCGATCATCTCCTGGACCGCGTCCTGCCCGCCGCCTACGCCCAGCAGCCCGGCCAGCCGCCGCCGAGATACGACCTCCCGGCGGCGCGCAATGCCCTCACCAGGCTCGCCGCGCAGATGAACCGGGAAGGAACCCGCGACCTGCGATGGTGGACCATCCCCAGGTGGGTGACACGCGTGCCCCGGATACTGCTGCAAGCACTCGCGGTCGCGGCCTTGGCAGCCCTGCTCGAGCTCGTCGGGGTGGCACTGTATCCTCCCGAGGACTGGGCCGCCGAGATCGTCTTCGGGCTCGATAGCGGCCTCGGGACTGGCCTGCTGTTTGGGCTCGTGCTCGGGCTCGGAATCGCGGTCGTGCGACGACACGACGCTCCCCGGCGGATGAGGCCGGGCCGATGGCACAAGCCGCCGCGCCGGGATGCCCTCGGGCGGGGGCTTGTGTCCGGGCTCGTCGTCGGGATCGGAATCGGCTTCCTGGCCTCGGGCTACTCCGGGCACTGGCCCGCCGGGCTCGCAGCCGGGTCCGCCTCAGGGCTCGCGACCGCGCTTGTGGTCACGTTCTCCGGCTCTGGGGTAGATGAGGCCAGTTCCGTCATGCCGCTCACTTCGTGGCGCAACGACCTGGCGTTCGGGCTCACGATTGGGCTCCTGGCCGGATTCTCGATCGGGCTCGTCTCGCTCTGGATCCAGGCGGTCGTCCCCTGGATCTACCACGTCGCCTCCGCACTGGGGGACGGGCTCGCGGCCGCGCTTGTGGTCACGCTCTGCAGCACCAAGACCTGGCCGGCGGCAGTCACCTTCATGCAGCTCGCTGCACGCTGGCATACGCCGCCACGGCTCATGCGGTTTCTCGAGGATGCCCGCCACCGCAATGTGCTGCGCAGCATCGGGCCGGCCTACCAGTTCCGCCACGCCCGTCTCCAAGACCGCCTAGCCGGGGCGGTAAGAAACGTGTCACCAGCCGCAAACGAGGATGATCGCGCGGGCCAGACAGGGAAGTCGCCGATGACGTCGTCGTAGCGCGGCAGGCCATGGGGCGAGGTGCTGCCCACGCTGCTCACCGTCACCTGCGGCCGCACCGTGCTCGCCGTGCAACGCCGCGTTCGGCAGCGACGTCATCGCCCGGCACACCGCCTGGGACGGGCTCGGCCCCGGCCGCCTCGGCGGCCCCCGCCGGCGGGCCTGCCTCACGGGCCGCCGCACGGCCCGGGCCCCTGCGCTGCCGGTGGCTGCCCCCCGGCGGCGGGCACCGGGCCCTCAGCGACTGCCAGACCGCCTGCCAGCCTTCCGGCCCGGCTTTCCGTCAGCCGTCTTGCCAGCGGTCTTGCCCGCCAGGGGCCAGCAGCTTCTGCAGCCAGGCCCGGTCCCCTACATGACCGGGACGGCCACCTCATACCGATCTTGCTTCGTCACAAATCCAAGATCATGCGGTGGCCGTCCGCATACGGCAGCTATCAGTGACAGCCTCCGTCAGTCGGTCAGGGTCAAGGTGTAGTCGGTGAAGTTATTGATGTCCAGCTGGCGGAACCCGTGTCCCTAGGGTCGGCCCCTAGGCTTACCCAGGGTCGAGCCTAGGGTCGGCCCCTAGCGGTTGCGGTCTGGACGGGGACTGCACGGCCGTTTCAAGATCATAAGATGAGGACCCAGCGTGGCGGGCAGCTGCTGAGGCCCTGCCGCCGGCGCAGGCGCTCAGCGACTTCTTCAACTCGGGTCCGAAGAACCACGGGCTGGCCGAAGGCCTCGCCGACCTGAGGATGAAGTTCGACAAGTTCGCCAATGCCTCAGGCGCATTCGAGCAGGCCGCCGTGGCCGAGGCGCACCAGCCCGCCCGGCGCTGGTTCCGCCGGGGCTCTCGCGGGAAGGCGAGGGGCGCCCTGCGAACCTGATCTTGTCAATAAACCTTCGATTTACAACACGCGGAGCCGCGCCCGGGGTGCTGGTCCTGACCACCTATGCCGACCAGGACGCAATCGGCCCCGCACTGCAGGCCGGAACGTAGCCAGGCTGCGGAACGGGCAGGCGGCTTCCCGCGAGGGCAAGGCCAAGATCACGCTGGCGACTGCTGAGCAAGATCCACAGCGCCACGCTTACAGGATTACAACTGCGCAGACTATTGCACCTAGTGGCGCGCCTCCCTGAGTTGATCTTGGTCGGGGCGTACTGTGGCCGCGGCTGGTGACGGGAGGTGCACGCGCTGAAGCTGACCATTACGGCGGTGTCCGATCCGGATTACCCGCTGCGTAATGCCCGGAATCCGGGTGCGGAGAACTACAGCGCGTATCTGGCGAGCGGCCTGGAGCCGGCCGGCGTGTGGGCCGGGTCGGGCCTGGCGGCCCTGGGCATCGGCGGGGGCACGCTGGTCGATCATGACGTGATGCGGGCGCTGTACGGGGAGGGCCGGCTGGCGCCGAACGGCGTGCAGGCGGGCAACGGCGCGAGCGTCACCTACCGGCTGCACGCTGAGCAGGCCGGGCAGCTGCTTGAGGCCGTGGTCAGGGCGCAGCGGCTGGACCGGGCGGCGGACGCGGAGCAGATCGAGGCGATCCGGCTGGCGCTGCTGATGAAGCACCGCAAGTCGGTGGCCGCGTGGGACCTGACGTTCAGCGTGCCGAAGTCGGTCAGCATCGTGTACGCCGCGTACAAGTCGGCGGCGGCCAGGGCGCGGCGGGACGGCGACGGTGACGGCGCGGCTGCGGCTGAGGCGAGGGCCGCGGAGATCGAGGCCATCGTGATGGGCACGGTGACGGAGGTCATCGCGCTGATCGAGCAGGATGTGCGGACGCGGACGGGGCAGGCGGGCCGGGAGATCCGGGACACGCGGGGGCTGGTCGCGGCGCTGTTCCTGCATCACGAGTCGCGGGAGTGCGAGCCGCAGCTGCACGTTCACGCCAGCGTGCTGAACGCGGCGCAGGCCGCGGATTACGGCGATGACCGGTTCCGGGCGCTGGACGGCGATTCGGTCATCACGATGGGCCCGCACTGGCAGGGCGTCGCGGCGGATGCGATCGCGTCGAAGCTGGCGGCGGCGGGGTACACGATGACGCCGAGCGAGGACGGCCTGGCCCATGAGATCGCGGGCGTCAGCAAGGCGGCGCGGGAGGCGCTGAGCACGCGGACGGGGCGGCTGACCGGGCAGGCGCGGGAGTGGGCGGCGCGGTTCCGCGAGGTGCGCGGCCGGGAGCCGACCGCGAAAGAGCTGCGGATCATCAGCCAGCAGGCGACGCTGTACACCCGAAAGGCCAAGGAGGCGCCGCCGTCGCCGGCCGGGCAGCTGGCCAGGTGGGAGCTGAAGTACCTCGCTGCGGTGCATCAGGCCCTGGCGGATGTGCCTGCTGCAGTCCGTGATCCGCGGGACGTGCCGCGCATCACGCAGCAGTCCCGCGCGGCGGTGATCGAGATGGGGATCGCGTCGGTGCAGCGGCAGCGGGCGGCGTGGAAGTGGCCGCACCTGTCGCATGAGATCGGCCGTTACCTGTCGGCGGTCACGCCGGGGCTGTCCGCGGCCGACCATGATGCGCTGCGCCGTGATCTTGTCCGGGAGGCGCTGCAGTCGCCGTCGGTGATGCTGCTGACCCCGCCGCCGCTGGTCGAGGTGCCCGGGGCGCTGCGGCGCCGGTCGGACGGCGGGACGGTTTTCAACCGCGGCAGCCAGTCGCACAAGTACGCGACGACCGGTCAGCTGGACATGGAAGACCGGGTCCTGCTGCGTGCGGCACGGCCTGCTGCGTTCCGGCCGGACGAGCGGACGGTCCGCGAGGCCCTCGCCGCCGAGCGGGGGCTGTCGCCTGATCAGCGGGCCGCCGCTGAGGGCATGCTGCTGAACCGGGCTGCTGTATCGCTCCTGCAGGCCGGCGCGGGCACGGGCAAGTCAACGACGATGGGCGCTGTTTCCCGGGTCTGGGAGCAGGTCAGCGAGGGCACGGCCATCGGCCTGGCGGTGAGCACGAACGCGGCCCGCAGCCTGCAGCAGGCCGGGGTGGCCCGGACGCATAACACGGCTGATTTCCTCGGCGCCCTTGATCCGGCGAGAGCCGGCAAGCCGGTGACGGCGGGCCCGGGGCGGTGCGGCTGCCTGCACGACGGCACCCGCGGGCATCTGCGCGTCGGCCGCGGGGACCGCCTGGTCGTGGACGAGGCCGCGACAGTGTCCACCGCCCAGCTGGACGTGATAACCGAGATCGCCGTCCGGCACGGCGCGGTCGTGGACCTGGCCGGCGACTCCGCGCAGAACACGGCCGTGGAGGCGGGCGGGATGTTCCCGCTGCTGGCGGACCGGCGGCCGGGGGCCACGTTCACGCTGTCCGAAGTGCACCGGATGAAAGCGGACTGGGAAAAGGCCGCGTCCGTGCGGCTGGCCGCCGGTGACAAGTCGGTTTACCGCGAGTACGAGCGCCGCGGCCGGATCTACTCGGGCAGCGGCCAGCAGATGAACGCGCTCGCGGTGCGGCACTGGGCGGGGGACTGGCTGCGCACCGGCCAGGACGCGGTGCTGATCACGCACAGCAATGAGCAGGCGGCGCAGCTGTCGCGGATGGCCCGCGACCTGCTGATCGACAGGGGCCTGCTGCCGGACCGCGCGGACGTGACCCTGGCGGACGGCAATGAGGCCGTCACGGGTGACGTTGTCCGGGCGCGGCATAACGAGAAGACCGACGCCGCGGGCCAGCCGCTGTCCAACCGTGACGAGCTGAGGATCGAGGGCTGGCGGCAGGCACCGGACGGCGGCCGGCAGGCCATCGTGCGGCGCCGGATCGAGGCCGGGACAGGCGGGTGGACAGCGGCGTTTGCGGTGCCCGAGTCCTACCTGAAAGATCATTCCGAGCTGGCGTACTCGCGGAATGACACCGTCGTGCAGGGCCGCACCGCCAGGGCCGGGCTGCTGGTGCCCGGTCAGGCGCAGCTGGACCGCAAGGCATTGCACGTCGGCATGACCCGCGGCTCAGAACTTAACGCCGTGTACCTGGACGTGACGCGGGGCGGGGAGCGGCTGAACCGCGAGCCGGGGCAGGCACCCGCGCCGGGGCGTGAGAAGCCCCCGCCGCAGGTCACCTCACCCGAGGCTTTGTTCGCGTCGTACCTGGAACGCGATGGTGACGAGCTGTCCGCGACGGCGACGATCGAGGCAGAGCAGGAAGAGGCCACGTCGCTGCCGCGCCTGGTCAGCCAGTGGTCAGCGATCGTCCGCATGGAGCACCAGGCACGGATGGAGAACGTGCTGCGGCAGGAACTATCCGACTACGAATACCGGCGGATGGGAAACGACCCGGAGCGGCCGATCCTGAACAACCTGCTGCACGCAGCCCAGCAGGCCGGCCTGGATTCCGAGGCACTCGCCCGGCGGGCTGTGCAGCAGCGTGACCTGGCGCAGGTCCGCAGCGTCGCCGCGGTGCTGCACGGCCGCGTCAGCAAGATCACAGGCCCGGTGAGCCCGTCGGCGCCGGCTTCGTATGAGGCGGCTACGCCGCGGATGGCTGACCCGCAGATGCAGCGCGCCGCCCGCGAGACGGCGCAGCTGGCGGACGCGAAGATCGCCGGGCTGGGTGAGCAGCTGGCGGCGGACCCGCCCGCCTGGACCGCGGAGCGGCTCGGGCCGGTGCCGGACGGCAGCCTGGAACGCGCGGAATGGACCCGGAAGGCCGCCAGAGTCGAGACGGCCCGGCAGCTGACCGGCTGGACGGACCCCGGGCATGCGCTCGGCCCGCTGCCGGACAAGACCTACACCGAGATCGTCGCGGCGCACCGGGCCGCGGCGGAGGCCCTCGGCCTGTCCCGGGCTGAGCGTGACCGCCTGGCGGCGACAGACGGGGAACTGCGGGCCCGGGTCGCGGAAGGGGAGCGGGCCCGGGCGCACCTGCCGGCGCGGGCTGACGGGCGGCTGCGCGGCTACGGGTACGCGATCCAGGAGAACCGCTCGGCGGCCGCGCTGGAAGCCGCGGCAGGCAACCATGACGCAGCGGGCCGGCTGCAGGCCCGGGCTGAGCGTGACGCGCGGCTGCTTGCCCGGGCCGAGGCCGACGACGCGGCCCGCCAGGCCGCGCTGGAGGCGACCGGGGCCACGCGGACCGAGGCCCGCCTGTCGGCGCTCGAGCTCGAGCGGCGCGGCGCCGTCGCCGGCTCCGGGTCTGTCTGCCCGCAGGAGCCCAGCGCGGACATCCTGGCCCGCGGCCCGCAGCCGGGAACCGCTGAGTACAGCGCCCTGATCACGGCCTGGGCCCGCGAAGAACAGGACTGGCAGCCCGCCGGGACCGCGGCGCCGCCGCCGGCGCCGGAGCGGATGCCGCACATCGAGGCCCTGTCGGCTAACGTCGGCGTCGCCGCCGCTCAGCCGCCGCCGGCTGCTGAGCCGGAGGCGGGCGAGCCGGAACCTCAGGCCGCTGCCGCGGGGACACAGGACATCGACGCGGTGCTGGCGAGCCTGCCGGCACGGCGGGCCGAGATCGAGGCGGCCGGCGGCCGCGGCGGACCTCAGCGGGTGACCGAGCCCCCCGAGCCCGGCCGGGACGCCGGGCCCGCCGGGCCAGCTGCCGCAGCGGCCCGTGATCCGGCTGCTCAGCCTGACGCCGAAGCCGCCGCGGAGCAGGAAGCCGGGCTGGTCACCCCGGCCGGTGACGCGGCCGGCGCCGAGATCACCAGCCCCGTGCCCGTGACGCCAGACGACCATGACGTCACGACGCCGGCAGCAGGTGTCACCGGGACCGTGACGCCAGCGCCCGCGGGCGAGGCTGAGCCTGTGACAGCGGCAGCTGACCCCGTGACCGAGCCCGACGCGGGCGAGCCCGCTGCCGCTTATGAGAACGCGACCGGAACTGAGGCCGAGCCAGACACGCCAGTGCGCAAGCCTCAGACCGGGATCGAAGCTCAGGCCGCCGCACAGGTGCCGGAACCGGCCATCGCGACCGGAGCGGCAGCAGGGGCTGGTGTCAGCCAGCCCGGCCGCGGGCCGGAGGCCGAGGCCCCGCCGGAGCCCGGGGCCGGCGAGCCTGAGGCTGAGGCGCAGCTGCCGGCCGGGAACGGCCGCACGCTGGCTGACCTGGCCATCAGCGACGATCACAGCTATCAGGCCGGCGCTGACCCCGAGCCCGATTACGGGCCCGCGCCGGCGGATGAGCCCGACCCTGAGGCTGACTACAGCTACGGCTACGACACGGCCGAGGCTGACTACAGCTACGGCTGCGACACGCCTGAGGCGGACTGCGGGTACGAACTAGGCGACTAGCACCCCGATCTGCCCGGCAACCCAGCGCATCATGGACGTGACCGCAAGTGAAAGGGCCAGGAGAGCATGGGCTTATTCAGCCGCAGGCCGCCAGCACCGGCAGCGCCAGCGTTCCCGGCACCGCGGCAGGCCGCCCGGCAGTGGCTCGATGTGCCGTTCAGCGAAAAGGACGAGGCGAAATCAGCCGGCGCGCGCTGGGATCCAGCGACCGAGCGCTGGTATGCGCCGCCGGGCAGGATGAGGCAGCTGGAGCAGTGGGCGGCGCTTCCGGACCTGCCTGACCTGCTGCCCGGGGAGGACCGGACCCTCGGCGGCGGCCTCTTTGTCGATCTTGTCCCGCAGTCGTGCTGGTGGACCAACACGCGATCGGCGCTGCGGGAGGAATCGTGGGACCGGGTCCGGCGCATGGTGTACCGGCGGGCCGGGAACCGGTGCGAGGCGTGCGACGCCTCACGCGCAGACGGCGCCCGGCTGGAAGCACACGAGCGCTGGGAGTACGCCGGCGGCGTTCAGCACCTGCGGCGGCTCATCTGCCTCTGCCAGCCCTGTCACACGACCACGCACATGGGCCTGGCGCAGATCCGGGGCGCCGCCGGGTCCGCGGCCCGGCATCTGATGGATGTCACGCACATGACCCCGGCCCAGGCCGGCGCGCACATTGAGGCGGCGTTCGCGACGTGGCGGACAAGGTCAGCACAGTCCTGGGAGCTTGACCTGAGCATGCTGTCGGGCCTGGGCCTGCGGCTGACTCCGGAAGCGGCCGCCAAACGGGATGCGGCACGGCGGGCTGGGCGAGATGACGCGTGGGTACCGCGAGTGATGCCGCGCCGCGATGATGACGCTGACGACAGCGACCCGTGCTCAGGCGCCGCGACCCTGACGATAACCCCTGTCTACGGCGACGGCGACGGCTGGCCGTTCAGGCACTGAGCAACTGCGAGCGGTCCCACCGCGTCACGTAGCCGCTGCGCTTGCGCGGCCCACGCACTTAAGCCGCTGATGGCGGGCACCGGGGCTGTCGTGACAGATTGGCATTGCGAGGGGCTAGAGCTTTCTCGCTTCGTGATCGAAGAGGTGAGGATGACGGTCGTCGGTCTTCTCCAGCCGGGCGTCATGGGTGCGGCGATTGGGGCCGAGCTAACCCAGGCCGGGCATCAGGTGTTGCGGGTCTCGTCGGGTCGCTCGGCCGCGACGGCAGCCAGGGCGCGCGCCGCCGGGCTTGATGATGTCGGCGATATGCCGCAGTTCCTAGCGCAGGCAAAAGGTGATCGTCGGCGTTTGCCCGTCGCAGGCTGCCGAAGGACTTGCACAGGCGGCGGGTGCAGCCGAACCACTCCCCGGCCTGCCCGCAGGTCAGCCCTTCCACGTACCGGGCGCGCAGTGCTCATGCACTCGGCTTGCTCTGGCTCCTGCGACTCAGATGCCAGGTCCGTATGGTCTCCGGCCGCCAAAGACGGATCCGGCCTATGTACCGATCAGGCTTTGGCATCTGATCTCGCGTCACGTATGCCCGCACCGTCGAGGGCGTGACGTCAAGGAATCTGGACACGTCCTCGGTGCTCCACCAGTCATCGGGCAGTGACGCCATAAGGGTTCAACCTACAGCATCAACGCTGTATGCGGCATAGTTCCACTCATGCTCCAGAAGCGAGTACAGCAAGCTATCGCGCCAGGCGCCGTTAGTAAATACATGATCCCTGATACGTCCTTCAAGCGTGAAGCCCAACTTCTTTACGACCGTAATCGACACGGCGTTGTCGGGCCCGATCGCGGCACTTATCCGATGGAGTCCCAACTTGGAAAATCCATAGCTGATCAATGCCTGAGCCGCGTCTGTAGCATATCCGTGACCCCATTCATCAGCCCTGATCGCGTATCCTAGCTTGGCCGCGTTCTGTCCAGAAAATCCAAGACGTACAAAGCCGATCACCTGCCCAGTACGTGGCAAAGTCACCGCAAGGTAATACTCGGTGCGCGGAACTAGCTGGGCACGTTCTATGGCACCTTCGAGCATCGCCTTGGCCTGCTGTTGAGTTCGCGAGTCGAATGAAAGCCAGCGAGTGACCGTATCGTCGCCAACAATGTCAAGGCATTCGGCAACGTCCGAAAGTTGGAAATCCCGAAGGAGAACATTCGCGCCAGAGACCTCGACGGGGTATTTGTTACTCATCGAGGCAAGGCGCTGATCGGTGTGCGTACAAAGATCTCTATCTCCTCCTGGAGATCTTTCGCTGTAGTGCTTGCGTCAGAGCGCGCCAAGGCGGCATGAACGTGCTTGGCGCTGGAGATGATGCCTCGGATGCGCTTCTCGGCCGGGAGTTCCAACACTGGGGCTATAGCCTCAGCGGCGCCTTCAAATTCGCCCTGGGCGATACGAGCCACTGCGAGATCAGCATGACTCCC
>Ga0335078_10014786_pt1 | contig 11579 bp, 10 predicted proteins | sample Lox_Sample_32_FD_206711 | JGI IMG/M metagenome (GOLD analysis project Ga0335078, IMG submission 206711) | Soil microbial communities from Loxahatchee National Wildlife Refuge, Florida, United States - Lox_Sample_3.2 | ecosystem: Environmental > Terrestrial > Soil > Wetlands | place: USA...
CGGGCTGGTGCTGCATCCGCTATTCGCGTCAGGGCAACCGCGCACCGCCGAGCCGGGGCTGCGCGCGATCCCCGAGATCTTATCGGCCATCCTCACCCGCGACCCACGCCCGCTCGACGCGGCCCGCGAGCCCGCCGGCCGCGTTCTTGGCACTTGCCGTACCTATGCGCTGGTCGCTTGCGCAATCCTGCGCCAGCACGGGGTTCCCGCCCGGCTGCGCGTCGGGTTCGCCGATTATTTCATCCCCGGCTTCTGGGAAGACCATTGGGTGTGCGAGGTCCGCGGCGGCGACCGGTGGAGGCTGCTCGACCCCGAGCTGCCGGCCGGAGTGCGCGGCAGGTTCGGGATCGCCTTCGACCCGGCCGATGTGCCGCGCGACCGCTTTCTGGTCGCCGCCGAGGCCTGGCAATCGCTGCGCCGCGGCGAGCGCGACCCGGCGCGTTTCGGCGTCTCGTTTCTCGGTCTCGCCGGGATGGGGTTCGCCGCCGGCAGCCTATTGCGCGACGTCGCGGCGCTGGCCAAGGACGAGACGATGCCTTGGGATTATTGGGGCCCGGTGCGCGACATCCGGCCGAACAGCGAGGTGCCACGGGAGTGGCTGCCCCGGTTCGACGCGCTTGCCGCGGCGACGACCCCGGCGCCCGACAATGCCGACGCGGCAGCGCAGATCGGCGCCGCCTTCCCCTGGGCGGCGCTGCCCCCGACGATCCTCAGCTTTCCCGAGGGCCGTCCGGTCGAGGTGACGCTCGACCGGGCCTGACGACCCTACCGCCGTCAAAATCGCCGCAATTGCGGCGCAGCCTGCACAAAAGGGAGCGGCGTATCGCGGCGCCGGCGGACCGCCTCCCGATAACGGTGCGGCCGACCGCCTGATAAACTGCGCGCCGCCGCCTGTTGCCGGCGCCGATAACAGGCGGATAACAGGCGGTGCGCCGCCTGTTATTTTGCGCATCCCACACCAGGAGACCGCGATGCCTCGCCACATCAAGACCGCCGCGCTTGCCGGCACCCATGACGACGCCGACGCCAAGACCCGCGCCACGGTCGAGGGCATCATCGCCGATGTGCGCGCCCGCGGCGACGCGGCGGTGCGCGAACTCAGCGAGCGTTTCGACCGGTGGTCGCCGCCGAGCTTCCGCCTCGGCGACGCGGAAATCCGCGATCTTGTCGCGCAGGTGCCGCCGCAGACCATCGACGACATCACGTTCGCCCAGGCGCAGATCCGCAATTTCGCGCAGATCCAGCGCGCTGCGCTCAAGGATGTCGAGGTCGAGACGCTGCCCGGGATCGTGCTCGGCCATCGCCACATCCCGGTCGGGCGGGTGGGCTGCTATGTACCGGGCGGGCGCTATCCGATGGTCGCCTCGGCGCACATGTCGATCGTCACCGCCAAAGTCGCCGGCGTCGGCCACATCACCGCCTGCACCCCGCCCAACCAGGGCGGGCCGCACCCGGCGACGATCGCGGCGATGCATCTCGGCGGCGCCGACGAGATTTATGTGCTGGGCGGCGTGCAGGCGGTGGCGGCGATGGGTGTCGGCACCGAGACCTTCCGTCCGGTCGATATGCTGGTCGGCCCCGGCAACGCCTATGTCGCCGAGGCCAAGCGTCAGCTCTACGGCAAAGTCGGGATCGACCTGTTCGCCGGGCCGACCGAGGTGCTGGTCATCGCCGACGACAGCGCCGACGCCGAGATGTGCGCGACCGACCTGTTGGGCCAAGCCGAGCACGGCCCGACCTCGCCGGCGATCCTGCTGACGACCTCCGAAAAACTTGCGCATGACACGATCCACGAGATCGCCCGCCAGCTTCACGTGCTCCAGACCGCCGATGTCGCGGGGGTCGCCTGGCGCGACTACGGCGAGGTGATCCTGTGCGCCGACGAGGACGAGATGGTCGCCGAGGCCGACCGCATCGCCGCCGAGCATGTCGAGGTGCTGACCGGCGAGCCGCGCCGCTATCTCGACCGGCTGAAGAATTACGGCGCGCTGTTCCTCGGCCCCCGAACCAACGTCTCCTACGGCGACAAGGTGATCGGCACCAACCATACGCTGCCGACCAAGGGCGCCGCGCGCTACACCGGCGGCCTGTGGGTCGGCAAGTTCCTCAAGACCTGCACCTACCAGGAGGTCAAGACGCCCGAAGCGAGCACGATGATCGGCGAATATTGCAGCCGCCTCTGCGCGATCGAGCGTTTCTGGGGCCACAAGGAGCAGGCCGACCTGCGCGTCCGCCGCTACGGCGGCAAGAATGCGGCTGATTAGCGCGCGTCACTCCTCCGGCATCCCGGCCAGCCGCAGCCCGGCATCGACGGTTTTCTCGGCGAGCGCGCGGTAGGCCGGATTGTTGGTGTAGGCCCAGCGCGCGAGCTGGCGCTTCATCGAATTGATGCTCGGCTTGAGCTTGAGAGACTCCGCCAGCGCCTGATGTGCGCCGTCGAGGTCGCCGTGAAGCGCCAAAGCGGCGGCAAGATCGAGGTCTATGTAATAGATCCGCGGGTTGGCGGCGCGCGCCTTGGTCAGCCAGTCGATCGCCTGATTGTTATGCCCGAGCAGCAGGTGGGCGAGGCCCAGCGCCCAATAGGCAAGCGCGATATTCGGATCGTCCGGGTTGAGCTGGATGCGCTTCTCCTCGAGCGGCAGCGCCGCCGCCGGGTCGCCGAGATAGATCAGCGTGAGGCCGAGGCCGCCAAAGGCGACGGCGTTGTTGGGATCGAGCTCGATCGCCCGCTGCCACTCGATGCGCGATTCGGGCAGGCGGTTCTGGTAGCGCCGGAGCAGGGCGCGGGTCGTGTGGAGCTGCGAGCGGTTGGGATCGCGGGCGAGCAACTCGGAGAGCAGCGCCTCGGCGCGCGCCTCGTCGCCCGCGGGATCGGCGGCGGTGCCGTTCGCCAGATCGACCACCAAGGCCGAGGCGACGCCGAGCTTGGCGTCATAGGATGTCGGGTCGATCTGCAAGGCGCGCTCGAACGCCTGCTTGGCGTCGTCGCGGCTGGTCGCGGCCGGAGTGCGCTGGTACAGCGCCCAGCCGCGCATGATCAGGTCCTGCGCGTCGGGATTGCTCTCGTGCTCGATCTGCCGCCCGGCTGCCTGGATCAGCTCGAGGTTGAGGGTGCGGGCAAGCCGGCCGGTGATCGCGCTCTGCGCCTCGGCGAGGTTGCGGCGGTCGGTGTCGAAGCGATCGGCCCAGACATGCGCGCCGGTCTCGGCATCGATCAGCTGCACATTGACCTGAACCTGATCGCCGATCCGGCGCACGCTGCCTTCAAGCACGTAGTGGACGCCGAGGTCGCGGCCCAGCTGCTTCACGTCGACCGCGATCCCCTTATAGGTAAAGGCGGTGTTGCGGGCGATTACGAAGCTGCCGGCGATTCTCGACAGATCGGTCGTCAGGTCCTCGGTAATCGCGTCGGCCAGATAATCCTGGTCCGGGTCGTGCGACAGGTTCTCGAACGGCAGCACGACGATCGACAGGCGCGGAACGGTCGACGTCGGCACGGCGGCGGCGGGCCGCGCGGCGCCCGGCGCGAGGGGAGTCTGCTGCCGGTGCGCGGAAGACCACCAGGCTGCCGCCGCGGCACCCGCCGCGACGAGGGCGATCAGCGCGACGGTTGCCCGCGCGCGGAGCCCGATGCGCCGGCGGTGGACGGCGGCGACGAGCTCGGTCGCGGCGATCGCCTGCGGCGGCATCTCGAACACCCGCACCGGCCGCGCGATGTGCTTGACCAGCTGATCGCCGCGGTCGTCGAAGGGATACGGCAGCTTGTCGCGGATCTGCTCGCGCACCGTCTGCGAGATGCAGATTCCGCCGGGCGCGGCGAGCGCCTCGAGCCGCGCCGCCACGTTGACCCCGTCGCCGAAAATGTCATGGTCCTCGGCCACGATGTCGCCAAGGTTGATGCCGACGCGGAACTCGATCCGCCGCTCGGGCGAGATCGGGGCGTTCCGCTCGGCCATCTCGCGCTGCATCTCGACCGCACAGCGCACCGCGTCGACGACGCTCTGGAATTCGACGAGAAATCCGTCGCCGGTGGACTTGACGATGCGGCCGCGATACGCCCGGATGTGCGGGTCGGCGATCCGGTGCCGCCAGGCGCGCAGGCCGGCGAGCGTCCCTTCCTCGTCCTCGCTCATCAGGCGGGCGTATCCGGCCACGTCGGCGGCGAGGATCGCGGCGAGATGCCGTCCAACGTGCTCGCGTCGCCAAAAACTCATGCCGGCGATCTTATCGCAACCGTTTGTGGAGCACGCCGTCTTTCATGATCACGGATAGGTGCTCGCCCTGGCCGTCGAGCAGTCCGATATCGGCGAGCGGATCCCCGTCGACCGCGATCAGATCGGCCCGCGCACCCGGCGCGACGACGCCCAGTTCGCCGGTGCGGTCGAGCAGCTCGGCATTGACGATCGTCGCCGAACGGATCACCTCCCACGGCGACATCGCCTCGGCGCGGATCACGAATTCGCGCGACTGGTGCCGGTGCATCGGGCCCAGAAGATCGGTGCCATAGCCGATCTTGACCCCGGCCTGCTGGAGGATTTCCAGCGAGCGCAGCCCCGCCTCGCGGACCTCGGCGAGCTTCGCCAGGCTGACCTCGGCGATGCCGAAGTCGCGTCCGAAGCGGTACAGCGCGTCATAGGTGACGAGGGTCGGCACGACGAAGCCGTGCGCGGCGGCGACCCGCGCGGCGGTCGGCGCGTCGATCAGGTTGGCATGCTCGATGGAGCGCACGCCATTGTCGACCGCGCGGCGAATCGCTTCGGGCGTGTACGCGTGCGCAAGAACATAAGTGTGCCACGCGCGCGCCTCCTCGACGATCGCGCGCATCTCATCCTCGCTGTACTGCAGGTTCCAGATCGGGTCGTAGGGCGAGGCGACCCCGCCCGACGCCATGATCTTGATCTGCGTCGCACCCTTGCGCAGTTCGTCGCGCGCGGCGCGGCGGCATTCGTCGACCCCGTCGGCGATGCGCGCCAGCCCGGCGCCGTACTCGCAGCAGGCGCAGCTCACCACCGACCGAGTTCGCGGGCGCAAATCGCCGTGCCCGCCGGTCTGGCTCAAGGCGTGGCCCGAGGGAAACAGCCGCGGCCCGCGGATCAGTCCCTGCTCGACCGCCTCGGCGAGGCCGCCATCGGCACCGCCGGCGTCGCGTACCGTCGTGAAGCCGCGCGCCAGCATGCCTTCGAGAACACGCCCGGCCTGCAGGCTCACCAGCGTCAGCGGCTGCTCCGACAGCCGCGCCAGCGACGCATCGACTGCGATCGCGTGGACGTGCGCGTCGATCAGGCCGGGCATCAGGGTGCGGCCGGCAAGCTCGATGGTTTCGGCTGCGGCGCTGACAATCGGCCGATCCGAGACCTCCTTGATGCGTCCGTCCTCGACGAGGACATGATGGTCTCCCCGGCGCGCCGGAGCCGTGCCGTCGAGCACCGCGCCATTGGCAAAGACGATGGCAGCCATTCCTCTCCCCGAGTGGGCTTCTCAACCGGAAGGGTTGTACCGCGGAGTGCGCATCGCCGCCCATTCTGACCACCGATTGTCGCGCTCGCCAGTTTCACGCATGGAGCGAACAAAAACGCGACCGCCGCGGCCCCTCCGAAACCCATTCGCCAGGTTCGGATTTGCGATATGGCGAAAAAAGTTCACCTGTGATAGTTTTGCAACATTCGGTCTTCTATCCGAGAAGAAGCTCGGCACCCGAGAATCGGGACAGGTAACGGGGGTCGAAATCGGCCAGCTCGGCGAGCCCGTCGAAGTCGCGGACCGTCACGCGCTGATCCTCCAGGACGACCAGCTTGTCCTCGCGCAGCCGTCGCAAGACGCGATTGACGTGCGGAATGCTGAGGCCCAGCACGTCGGCGATCAGCTCCTGGGTGAGCGGAAGTTTGTACGACCGGTCGTCGGCGAGACCCACCGCCTGCAGGCGGGTGAGCAGCTCCAGCAGGAAATGAGCGACCCGTTCGGCCGCCGATCGTCGGCCTAAATCAACGAGATGCTCGGCATAGATGCTAAGTTCCGAAGAAAAGCACAAAAAGATCTTGGTAACCAAGCGCGGATGACTCTCAAACAATGCGTTCACACGGGCGAAAGAAATGGCTGCTATCACCGTTTCGGTCAGCGCCCGTGTCGAGTAGAGAGAGCTCTCAATAAACGGACCGAGAATCCCCACGATGTCTCCGGGTAACGCGATATTGATTATTTGCCGACGTCCGTCGTGGAGGATGCGATAGCGGATCGCAGTACCTTCGATAATTATCAGAATACTGCCGTAACTGCGGCCTTCCATGATGATATCGCGATTGCGCTGAATGGTGCGCGTCGCCGATTGCAGCTCACCGAGGATCGCGATTTCCTCAGCCGACAGCGGCACGAGCTGGGTCAGCCTGCGGGTAAACGGCAGGGCATCGGGCGACGTCGTCAAAACCGGGACTCCCGCGGCCGCGGGCGAGGCGCTTGCCATGGCCCCCTCCTGTTCGGTTGCCGTCATGCTCTTCTCGCCGTCCGATTGCACGCGCCGGGCGGTCGGGCATGTCATCGAGCGATGATACCAAAAGCACTTTATAAAGTCGTGTCTTATTATATTGCTTTGAAGCAATGCTTTATCGCAAAGACACTGCGCGCTAATAGCGGATATTCCAATTGTGAGCCCAACCAGCCGTTGGGCGTAGAATCGGAACCCGAGGTTGGGTCCGTGGGATTAGCGTTTTCGATTACGGAAGGGGGATAATGATGCAGGGGCGTAGAAACGCTGCCATCGTGCTGGGATTGAGCACGGCGGCCTTGGTGACGATGACCGGGCTGTCGGGCGCCCGCGCCGACGAGTTGTCGGATTTGCGGGTCAACCAGCAGCTCCTCCAGGATCGGCTCGACCAGCTGGCGCAGACCAGCTCCCCGCCGACACCGAATTGGACGCCGGGCAACCCGTTCCCCACCAACGCGCCCCCGGGCACTCCGGTGACCTCTGGAAGTTTCCCGCGCTCGTTCCTGATCCCCGGCACCGACACATCGCTGCGCATCGGCGGCTTTGTGCAGGGCCAGATGGTCTATTTCATCCGCGGCGTGTCCACCAACGGCGTGCTGTTCGGCCAGGGCGGCAACTCGCAGACCTGCCCGGACGGCGAAGGCGCGAACTGCGCGCTGCCGTCGGTGCCGCTCACCCAGCGCGGCCAGAACGTGTCGGGCAACATCCTGAACGCCGTGGCCGGCAATGCGCGCAGCAGTTACGTCGACATCAGCGCGCGCCTGTCGCAGTTTAATTTCGACGCTCGGACGCCGACCCCGTGGGGCGAGGCCAGGGCCTATATCGAGATGGACTTCGGGGCGTCGAGCGCCAGCAACGACACGCTGTACAGCAACCTGACCGGCGTCTCGAGCGGCTGGATTCCGCGCATGCGCAAGGCGTTCGCGACCCTGGGCGGATTGCAGATGGGCCAGGACAACGGCGCCTTCCGCGATGCCTCGTCCGAAGGCGAATTCCTGACGGCAGGCGATGAGGGCTACGCCGGCCGGGCGCGCGCCGCCGACGTCCGCTACACCTGGACGGCGCCGGGCGGCTTCACGTTCAAGGTCGCCGCGGCCAATCCGGTGTCCGAGGGCTACACGCCGAACGGCGCGATCTCCGAAGACACGACGCCGATCCCGACCGCGAGCACCTGCACGATCACCGCGACGACGAATGCGGTGACCGCGACCGGCGCGACGGCGACGGTGACCACGAACTCCACGATCACCAATGCCTGCCTCGGCTCGAGCGCCGAATTCAACCCGTTCCAGAACGTCATGCCGGACTGGATCGCGACCCAGCGCTGGGACCAGCCATGGGGCCACGTGCAGCTCGGCGAGGCGCTGCGTGAGATCACGCTGGACGACGGCGCCCACCTCTACCAGAACTTCATCGGCTACGGCGGCTACCTCTCCGGCGACCTGCGGCCGTTCTTCGCGTCGTCCGGCGCGTGGACCAAGGACGACATCGGCTGGGGCTTCGGGATGGGTAACGGCATCGGCAGCCTGATCTCCGACTGCTATGCGTTGACCACCAATTTCGGCGCCGCGGCGGCGAACCAGACCTCGAACTACACCGCCAACCGCACGCTGTACGACTCGGGCATCAAGACCAAGACCACCCCGTGCTGGGGCGCTCACGTCGACCTCGTGCACTGGTGGACCGATCAGCTGCGCAGCAACCTGGCCTTCGGCGTGACGCATGCCGACATCGCCACCCCGCTCGTCGTTGGCCAGAACTGCATCCTGACCGGCGGCAGCGCGGCCAACAACAACTGCGCCGCGGGCGGTGCGACGCTCAACAAGGAGCTGGACCTGCTCGTCGGCAACCTGATCTGGAGCCCGGTCAGCTTTGTGGATCTCGGCGTCGAGGGTGCCTGGGGCCACCGCGATACGCTGTCCAACCTGCGCGGCAACGCGTACACCATCGGCGGCATGCTGAAGGTGAAGTTCTAGCCATCGATCGCACCTTCCACTCATCGGGCCCGCCAGCACCGCTGGCGGGCCTTTTTCTTGCCGCGGCCGCGCCGCCGGCGGAGCCCTTCGCCCCAGCCTGGAACTGGGCCGGAGGAGGGTGTACACACTCGCATCGCGATTTCGTGCCCGACCGCCATGCGCACCTCCCCCCTGCCTGTCTCCGCTTTCCTCGGATTGGCGCTCCTTTCTCTTGCCGCCTGCAGCGAATCGCAGGCGAGCCGGGTCGACGAGCGGACCTACCGCATCGAGAGCCCGCGGATTGCAGGCGGCGCGATCGGTCCGAACCAGCGCCTTGCCGAGCAGTTCTGCCCGCGCGGATATCGTGTGCTCAACCAGACCAGGGACACCGATAACTTCGAGGGCGGCACGTCGATCGTCTGGACGATCCGCTGCCTTTGAGAGTGGCCGGTCAGTCGCTGGTGTCGCACCCGTCGCCGATCGCCAGCGCACGCAGGACCATCGGGCGGATAAAGCGGTCGGCGAAGGCCGGCACGCCGAGATAGCGGCCGGGGCGCCTCGCCAATCCGCACCAAAACCTGCCCTCGGCAAATTCCATCGCCGGGCACGGCGCCGCAGCAGCGTCGAGAAATTCCCGCGCGAGATCGCACAGCTGGAGCGCACAGCACAGCCCGCAGCCATTGCAACGAGCCCCCTCCCGGACCTTGCTTGGAATGGGCCCGCCGGCCACTCGCGGATGGTCAATGATTTCAGCGACGCGGCGCCGTTGCGACATGCAAGGGATCGTCGTTTTCGCGGGGCTGTTTGAGTGGACAATCGGGACGGCGGCCGTCGTCGTCATAGAGGGCGCTTCGACAGGCTGCGGCAAGCGCGGCGGCCGAACACCGGATATCTCGGACGATAGTCATCCCTTCCCTCCCGCTGCTGCGGTGCCCGCCCAACAGGCCGCGTGGAGTTTGTTTCTGTCGTTGATCTAGATCAAAGCCCTATTTTCTGTGTGGGTTTGTGATCGGGCATCGCCGATGCGACCGTTTCCTGCGACGGCAACGGTACAGGGAGGGAGTCCGATGCCCGCGCAGAGTTCCGCCGCCAGGATCGCCGATCCGGCCGCCACCGCCTCCGCACATTTCGAGGCATGCATTCCCACCCGGTGCCAGATCGGCGGCGGCAGGCCGCGCGCGATGATCGATCGGAGCCTCAATCTCGCCGCGAGCGAATAAGCCACCAGAGGGCACACGACGCGCGACGGCGGCGACTCCGAACCACTCGGCCGGAAACGACGCGCCGCGCGCAGCCGCACCGGCACCGACAGCAAAGGATGCGAACCATGGAATTTGGCATGTTCCACGAATTTCCCTGCACCCCCGGTCTCAGCCAGACCGAGGCGTTCGATCGGTCGTTCGAGCAGATCGACGCGGCCGAGCACTGGGGGCTCGATGCGATGTGGCTGGCCGAGCTCCATGCCGCGCCGACGCGCTCGGTCCTGGCCGCGCCGCTGACCATCGCCTCGGCGATCGCCGCGCGCACCAGGCGGATGAAGATCGGCACCGCGGTCCAGGTGCTGCCGCTGTGCCATCCGCTGCGGCTCGCCGAGGAGGCGGCGACCGTCGATCAGATCAGCCACGGCCGGCTGATTTTCGGCGTGGGGCGCAGCGGGTTTCCGCGCACCTACGAGGCTTACGGCATTCCCTATGCCGAAAGCCAGGAGCGCTTCGCCGAAACGCTCGAGATCATCAAGCGCGCCTGGGCCGAGCTGCGGTTCTCCTACCGCGGCAAATACTATGAATTCGACGACATCCCGCTGACGCCCAAGCCGTTCCAGCAGCCCGGCCCGGAGATCCGCGTTGCGATCAACAGCCCCGACAGCTTTGCCGCAACCGGCACCCAGGGCTACCCGATTTTCGCGGCGGTTCGCCTCGGCACCCTCTCGGAGCTCGGCCTCAACCTGCGCCTCTATCGCGAGGCCTGGCGCAAGGCCGGGCACCCTGGCCGCGCCAAGGTGTTCCTGCGGCTGCCGCTCTACATCGCCGAGACGCGCGAGCAGGCGCGCAGCGAACCCGAAGAGAGCATCATGCATTTCTACCGATGGCTCGGCGAACAGCTCGAGGCCTCCGCCTCGCGTTCCGGCGCGCGGGCGATCGAGCAGCGCGCCGAACGCGGCCAGCGGCTGCAGACGATCAGCTACGACGAGGCACTGCGCGACAAGGTGGTCGTCGGCACGCCCGACATGGTGATCGACCGGCTCAGCGAGCTCAACGAAGAGCTTGGCCTCGACGGCATCCTGGCGGAGATGAATTGCGGCAGCCTTATCCCGCACGAGCGCGTGATGAAGTCCCTTCGGCTGCTGTGCGAAAAGGTGATGCCGCGCTTTCCTTCTGCCGGTACGGCGTGACCGACCCGCCCGACACGGGCGACGCAGCGCAACCGCCGGCATCCCATGACGGATCGCCGGCATCGCAGCTGCGCCGCAAGATCGAGCTCTACCGGCGCTACCTCCGCGAAGGCGTCGATGCGGCTTTGGCCGAGATCTATTTGCGCGAGCTCAAGGACGCGGAAGCCGAACTGGCCGCGCTTCTCGGGGAGAAAAACACCCCGCCCGACTAATGCGGCCCGCCGATCGGCAGCTCCGCCCGACAGGAGTGCGTATCGCCTTCCGCGGGCTTAGCTCCCGCATAGGGGCAAAGCAAATTCGCCTGCTGTTCCGGTTGTCAGCCCGCGCGCCCTCGCCCATCATGAACCGGCCTGACAGGCCTGGAGGGATCACGCGCATGGCTCAGAGCCTCTCGCCGAACCTGCCGCCCGACAAGCAGCGCGAAATGCTGCGCCAGATGCTGACCATCCGCCGCTTCGAGGAGCGCGCCTCGGCCGACTATCTCGCCGGCAAGATCTACGGCGTCGTCCATTGCTACATCGGCGAGGAGGCAGTCGCGGTCGGCGTGTGCAGCGCGCTCGAGCGCACCGACCGCATCATCTCGACGCATCGCGGCCACGGCCACTGCATCGCCAAGGGGGCCGACCTCAACCGCATGATGGCCGAGCTGTACGGCCGGCAGACCGGCTACTGCAAGGGCAAGGGCGGCTCGATGCACATCGCCGATTTCGGCATCGGCATGCTCGGCGCCAACGGCATCGTCGCGGGCGGCATC
>Ga0335078_10014787_pt1 | contig 11579 bp, 6 predicted proteins | sample Lox_Sample_32_FD_206711 | JGI IMG/M metagenome (GOLD analysis project Ga0335078, IMG submission 206711) | Soil microbial communities from Loxahatchee National Wildlife Refuge, Florida, United States - Lox_Sample_3.2 | ecosystem: Environmental > Terrestrial > Soil > Wetlands | place: USA: Florida...
CGATCTCTATTCTTTCTCTACGCAATCCACCGGTTTCACATCCCGACGAAGAAAGGAATTATCAATCGGGGGCTAATTCCTTTTAACGGATACGGTGACTTATTGAATCGCCGGTTTGAAGAGGCGATCCAGCGTTTCATCCGTATTCAAGAAAGGGAAGGATGTCAGGATGGAATCTCGAGTGCGCTCGCCGTCGCTTATCGAAGTCTCGGCTTCCAGACGCTGGCAAACCAGGTGCGGGCAAGCGTGCGGTCTGTTCGAGGGAACCAGTGGATGTTTCGCACAGGACATGTCTCCGATCATCCGCTCCATATTATTCCCGCTCTTCTTAGAAAAGTGAATGGACTGTACCCCATTCTCCATGAACAGACTCCGGTTCGCATGGATTTGTCTCATAGTGGATGGAGCGATATTTTCTTTCTAGGAATGGACTTCCCCGAAGGGGCGCGAGTCATCAACATTTCTATCGATCTTGTCGTCCGGGATCAGTCATCGAGCAAGGGTCCTCAACCACCGGTGGAAGTGTTTTTCAGAATTATCGATTCGCCGGTGATTCGGCTCCTCAGCACAGACCTTGGAGCAGTCACTGAAATTACTTCCTTTGCTCAGCTTTTCGATTTTGCCGCGGACTATCTGGGTTTGCTGAAGGCAGCAGTGATTGCATCCGGACTCGTACCTTCCGGAATGGAGGGTCTCAGCCAATCGTTCTCCGATCTGCTTTCCAAGATTGTCGGGCCGGGATTGGGAATCGAAATTGTCAGTCAAGTGAATGGAATTCCCAAAGGCTCGCGGCTCGCAGTTTCCACGACGCTGCTTGCGTCCATGATCGCCGCTTGCATGAGGGCGACCGGACAGGTCTCTTCACTTGAAGGATCTTTAAGTGAATCGGAACGGAGGACGGTTGCGGCGCGCGCAATTCTAGGCGAGTGGCTTGGTGGATCCGGCGGCGGATGGCAGGATTCGGGCGGAGTTTGGCCCGGTATTAAATTGATACAGGGGGTACTTAGCAGTAAAGACGATATCGAATTTGGGATAAGTCGCGGATGTCTCTTGCCGCAACACACAGTGCTAGATCAAGATGAAATCTCGGCGCTAACTCGACAGGAGCTTCAAAAGAGCCTCATCCTTGTCCATGGCGGTATGGCGCAAGATGTCGGGCCGATTTTAGAAATGGTGACCGAGCGATACCTGCTTCGCTCGAAAGTCGAATGGGACGCCCGAAAGGAAGCGTTCTCCTTGTTTGATCAGATCGTCGCTCGGTTGAAAGAAGGGAACATCCGGTCGTTAGGCAATTCCACGAACGCTAATTTCTTCGGCCCGATTCAGTCGATCATTCCATGGGCAACGAATCTTTATACCGAATCAATTATTGAACAAGTGAAATCGGAATTCGGAAAAGACTTCTGGGGTTTCCTGATGCTGGGCGGAATGTCAGGCGGAGGCATGGGATTTTTCTTCAGACCGGAACGAAAGCACGAGGCGCAGCAAAGATTGCAGGAAATCATGAGCACTCAGAAAAGACGCTTCGAGCATGGGATCCCATTCGCAATGGAACCTGTGATTTATGATTTTGCAATTAATGAAGACGGTTCGTCGGCTGAACTGCTGACTGATGAAAAGAACATATTGCCGCGGCGCTATTACACTTTGATGGTTCCACCGCTCTTGCGTAAGGACCCGCGGACTATTTCAGCGGATCAGCGAAATGAATTGGAGCACTTCTCCGCTGCGTCCCGGACCAACCCTGCACTTGATGGCACACTGCAGCAGATTCTCGACCACATACTGCCCGAAAGCAATGCGCAATCCTTTCAGAGCGAGACACTGAGCGACCTTCTGAAACAGCACGGGTTCGACCGTGTCCAACATGAGCAAATTAAAGCAGACTTGCGCGTGGGAAGAATCGGACTTGCTCAGAACAGACTGCCGATCAGTACCACTATTAAGGATGCCGATGAAGATGACGTGTTCGATACTACAAAGGAGATGAAAGTTAAATATCGCAAGATTGGTTCCGATGCGATAAGATCCGGAATGGTTGGCGTGCTGACCCTTGCTGCAGGAACCGGAAGCCGATGGACTAAAGGTGCGGGCACCGTGAAGGCGCTGAACCCTTTCTGCCGTATCGATGGCGCCCACCGAACGTTTATTGAAACCCATCTTGCGAAGAGCCGGAAGACGATGAAGGAATTCGGAGCTGCGATACCGCATGTGATATCGACGGGGTATTTGACCCATGATGCGATAAAGGACTATTTGGAACATGCTAGATATTATGGATATGCGGAGAACGCGTACCTTTCGCCGGGAACAAATGTGGGGCTTCGCCTGGTTCCAACGGTTCGCGACCTTCGATTTGCGTGGATGGAGATATCGCAGCAATTGCTCGACGAGCAAGCACAAAAAGTCCTTGAAAGCCTTCATGCAGCGTTAATGGAATGGGCGGAACGAACCGGCGAAGCAACAGATTACACCGATAACTTGCCGCTGCAATGCCTCAATCCTGTGGGACACTGGTATGAAATTCCCAATCTCTTCTGCAATGGAGTTTTTTCCCGGGTCATCAAAAAGCAGCGCAAGCTGAAGTATATCATGGTTCATAATATCGATACGATGGGTGCCTGCATTGATCCCGGAATTTTGGGGAGACACATCGAAAGCGAAGATGGAATGACAGTCGAAGTCATAACCCGGCGGCTTGAAGACCGAGGCGGCGGATTGGCGAAAGCGAATGGGCGTCTTCGGCTGATTGAAGGCCTCGCAATGCCGCGAGAGGAAGATGAATTCAGCCTATCATATTATAATTCCGCCACGTACTGGATCGATGTCGACCAAATACTCGGATTATTCGGACTTGATCGTAAGAATCTTGACAACCAGGACAATGTGAAGGATGCCATCCGAGCGGTTGCATCGCGGATGCCGACATACATAACTCTGAAGAACGTGAAGAAGCGTTGGGGTAAAGGTCAGGAAGATATTTTCCCGACGCTGCAATACGAGAAGTTGTGGGGTGACATGACAACTCTTCCGGAGCTGAGCTGCTCGTATATAGTCGTTCCGCGAGAACGCGGCCAGCAGTTGAAAGAACCGGCTCAGTTGGATGGCTGGCTGAGAGATGGATCGGCAGAATATGTACGGAAGCTTTGTGAGTGGGAATAAGCTTAAAGACGTTATTCCCTTATCTTTAACGAAGAAGGAAATAGTCTAGATCCCTTTTCTTCCTCACAGGATTTTTCTCCGCCGTGCGTTTTGAAAATTAGATGAGGAGATATAAGAATGAAAACGAAATGGGAAGCACTGCTTGTCTTTATTTTGTTGGCTGCTGGCTCTTCGAGTGCGCAGTGGGTTCCGACGAATGGACCATATTGCGGCGGCGATGTAAATTTCCTCTATGCTAAAGACAATGTAATTATAGCCGGCATAAGCGCCCCTCATGTATCAAATCCTAATTTAGTCCCGTCACAGATTTTTGAATCGAAGGATAATGGTGAAAGTTGGGCAAGTGTTTATGTCGCAAGAACTGAGACAATTTTTACCTCAATTGTATCTGTCGGCAAGGATTTGTTCGTGGGAAGTACGACCGGGATTTACAAATCCACCAATGATGGCAAGAACTGGTTCGAGCCGGATACAAGTCTGAGAAAACTCAAAGTTAACTCCCTTACCGCGATTTCAAAGCAAGGAGCCACAATTGTCTTTGCGGGGACTGATGAGTCCGGAGTCTTAGCTACTCAAAATGGCGGGAAAAAATGGAACAGATCAGGTCTGGCTTTTTCTGAAATATATGCGCTCGCAACTTGTCATGGTGATATATATGCCAGCACAATGTACGGGCTTTACGTTTCTAGGGATGGAGGAATGAGTTGGCATAGCAATGGACTAAGGTCTTATTCGACTGTTAGTCTTGCCGTAATGTCGGATTCTATCTTGTTCGCACAGACTGATGGGGGAATATTTTATTCCTCTGACAGAGGGGATGAGTGGCTTGTTACCAACAGAGTACGAGGGTCGCGATTGCTTGAGGTTGATGGTTCGGACATATTTATATCTTCTAATTGGAATTTGTTTGTCTCCAGTGATATGGGGAAAATATGGAAATCAATGCGCACCGGAAGCCCAGCGTACATCAATTCCTTTTGTCGGATTGGGAAGTATCAGATTGTCGGCACTAAATACGACGGCGTCTATCGTTCCACCGATGGCGGAAAAAGCTGGAATCTTATTAATAAAGGGCTGATGAAAGCGGGGATATTCCATTTGGCTTATTATGGGAATTGTATTTATGCTGGTACGAAAGGGTTCGGTATGTTCAGTTCGACTGACGGTGGAAATGGATGGATACCTTCAAGTGTAATCCGCAACACGTCGAATTTCCCGGAAGATTATGTGGTTTCGCTCGAAGCGAATGGCGATAATGTTTGTGCAAGGACATATGACAGCTTATACAGTTCTACGGACAATGGGGTACACTGGTTGAGCTCTGATATCGGAGGTCGTCAAGGAAGAGGCTTTGCTGCTTCACTTGCTGTTCGCGATTCCGAAATTTTTGCTGGAACAAACTGGGGGTTGTTGCACTCGGTAAATGGTGGAAAAACTTGGACATGGAGTGATAGCGGGATGTCGCTAGGAAGCGGATGGAATCACGTGCCTATGTTGCCACCAGGAATTAGGTCCGTCCCTTCCGATCGAGAATCAATGATCTTAACGAGACTCTGTGAGGTCCAAGCAGTCGCTTTCAAAGGCCCAAGAGTATTTGCTGGCGTTACAGGCGGCGATATATTCGTATCGACAGATGATGGAGCTTATTGGACGCGTGTCGATAGTAATCTTACAAGAAATTTTATCAATGCGCTCACAGTAGTAGGTCCAAATCTATTTGCTCTTACTGAGGGCAGCGGAGTCTTTCGTTCGAACGATGATGGAAAAACGTGGGAGCAAATAAACAAGGGAGTTTCCGACTTGGACGCTCATGTGCTTGTACAGCACGAGAAAAATTTATTCCTCGGAGCCGGTGACGGTGTCTATCTATCAACCGATGATGGTGATAATTGGACCCGGGTCAATGACGGATTGGGCGAGCCTATGTTAAAGGAACCAATCGTGATCGGATTAGCAGTCAATGATGGGTACCTATACGCTGGCACCTGGGATAACGGAGTATGGAAACGAAGCATTGATGAACTTGTCGAGTCCGCGAGCTCTCCATCTGATTCCAAATGAAAAATCTTCGACAAGATGAAACAAACACGAGTGATCGTGAACCCTTTCCCGGTTAACTGGTTCTTACTTGACAGTGATGTTTTCGTAAAAGATTTTCAAGACATTCATCTTGCTTGATGGTGATGCGGCCACACGATGCCTGTCTTGATTCCTGATCCTATCCAAACACCGCCATGATCTTTGCTATAAAGCCATGAAGATTTTTAGAATCAAGTCGCGGTGTGCGTTGTCGCACATCGTTGATTCTTAAGGTTGCTGGTGATGTTTTCATTGATTATGTTTTAGCAGAGAATAAAGAATTTTTCGCTGGCCTATGATGACAGATTACTAACAAAAAGAGAAGAGGCATATCATGAGAGGAACCTTTTTACCAATTGTAGCCGTTTTTTTTCTATCACAAATAGCAACTGCACAAAGAGTAAACTCCATTCCGCAAAATGGGCGGATCGGAGGCGGACCGCAGGGAGTCGCGTCGCCTGCGCGTCATCCTATGCCGATGGGATTCATTTCACCGAAAAAGGTCAAATCGACCCTGTATTCTACCACGACGTACACCTTCGAGGACATAACAATATTTTCTTATTTCAACAACACCACCGTCGCGATCACGGACGCCTACGGTGACACCGTCGGCACGGCGACCATGAAGGCAGACACACTTTACTCCGTGACGCCGGGCAGCGGGGTTTATACCGTAAACGGCAACAATCCGTATTCAGTTCTCATTGGAGATGCTATCGAAGACGGTGTTTGCGGCTACTTCGCGCTGGATCAAAGCGGCCGTGGAGTCAGCACCAAGTTTAATACAATAATGATGTACACGTATGACGCATCCGAGGCGCATTTCATAGTTTTTGCATACCAAGACGGCACACAGTTTTCAATAAAGGATCTTGGGACGGGCGGCATCATTTATGCTGGGACGCTTAACCAGGGGCAGTATCTGGATCTTCCTAATGCAGAAGCTCTTTCCGGCGAAGCGCTGCAAGTTCTAAGCAACAACCCGGTCTCGGCGCTTTCTTATACCGACCAGGATTATTATGTCCCATCTGCAAACGGCCTTTTCGCGGGGACTCTTTTTTATGGATTCTCGGGATATTCAGGGGACTGGGAAAACTCAATAACGATAACTTCCTACGCGAGTAAAAACAGGGTCGTGGTCACGAATCTTGCAACCGGAGATACTATTGCTGTCGATACCCTTGGGTTGTGGCAGGTCAAGAGCATCGGGATATTTAAAGATACTTTCTGGAAGGTTGTTTCGACAGGAACTGTGACAGCGGCAAATATACCGTTTGCCGGTTGGGAAGGAAATTATGAATACATGGCACGGAGCGCCGACTCGACGGGAACCAACATCGGCAAAGTTTATGTAATTCCGACGATCCAGAGCGACATATCGATTTTCTCTTTCGATAATAACAATCGCGTCATAGTCACGGAGCTTGGAGACACGACCTATCCATACACTTCACCGATTCAGGTTGCAGACACGCTCCTGCAGTCGCAGCAGGCATACATTTATTCTTCATCATCTGGCAACCTTGTTTTTAGAATCACGGGCACCGGAAGAGTTATGGTGCTGCAAAGCTCATCGGGTTATGGTGCTGATTTCGTACCGCTTGGATACTCGTTGAGTTTGCCGGATCTTGTCCTCTCTCAAAGTGATATCGTGTTCATTCCTAATGACAGCACATACTCAAGTGGCCAGGCGATCCAAATTAGTGTAACTGTTCATAATGAAGGCACCCTTGCGGCATCGAATGTCAATGTGTATTTATATGATGGAGACCCTGATGTTGGGATTGCGCCTACTATCGGAAGTTTTGTAGCGCCGTCGATCTCTGCGGGTGGAAGTTATACATCCAGCGTGAAATATATTGTGCCGGTAGCTGCAAAATACCACACCATTTATGTTAAGGTCGATCCTAATAATCTCATTGCGGAATCGAATAAATCAAACAACGAGACTTTTCGCCCTCTAATATCGAACAGTGATCTGCTTCCACCACTTTCAGTCTATATTACAGCTCCAAGTTCGCTTCAACTTACTAATTCAAGCCTGACGCCGAATCCTTTCCATGTTCACGCGGACATTTTTAATACGGGGACAGTCACCGCTCAAGAAGTCCGGATTCAATTCTTTGTCTACAATGGACTCTCCGTCGATTCAGGAGCCGTTGATACGACAGTCGATTCCATCGAGGCACAAGGCACAATCGGGGTGGACTGGAACATAACTGCGAAGAAGGATTCATCTGGGTTGAATCTTTATACGCTTCGTATCGGCGGAAGCAATGTAACAAGAAAAGATGTCAACCGTGGAATCCTTGTTCCGGATGCGATTCCTCCGGCGGCGCCGAAAAATTTGAACGTCGCTTCGTTGCCGGCCGGTGGCAAGGTGCTTCTTACATGGTCCCCGAACACCGAGAGCGATCTCGCAGGATATAAGATATACTATTCGTCAGCTCCCACTGGCTTTAGTGGCACAGGTGCAAATGAAGGACCTTCGCCAATTTCCGTCTCAGCTATAGACACATTCCTGCTTACCGGTTTGAAGGAAGGGACTAAATATAGGTTCGCAATTTCCGCAATCGACTTATCGAATAATGAAAGCTCGCTTTCATCGGTGGACTCTCTGGTGACCGATGTTAAGAAAGGTCAAGGCGTGCCGACTTCGTTTTCGCTGGCTCAGAATTATCCCAACCCGTTCAATCCTACGACCGAGATCGGTTATCAAATTCCGAATGGAAGCAGCGTGACTTTGAAAGTGTATGACGTCCTGGGAAGAGAAGTGGCAACGTTGATTGACGAAAAACAAACCGCGGGATTTTACAGCGTCGATTTTGATGCCAGCAGCTTGCCAAGTGGAGTTTATTTCTACCGGATAACGGCAGGCAGCTTTAGCGCGGTCAAGAAGCTTGTCTTGATGAAATAGGCAGCGAGTGTTTTTGTCTTGGCAAAAAGGCGGGCGCACTGTCCGCCTTTTTTTTGTCGGCACTTGAAATACGATGCAATCTACTGCAATCAATGACATCCAGTACTTTGATTTTCCTCCACCCAACCGTTATATTTTCGGCTTAGAAATGGAAAAGGCGGCGCAATGAGATTAACCCCAATCCAAATTCGAAAACAGGAATTCGCGAAGAAAATGCGCGGATTAGACCCCCAGGAGGTTGTAGCTTTCCTTGAGATTGCCGCTTCCGATTTCGAGGAAATGCTGAAAGAGAATATGGAGCTTCGTGCGCAGAAAGCCGTTCTGACCGAGGAACTTCAGAATTACAAGAAGATGGAGGAGTCGCTTCGTTCGCTCGTGACACAAGCAGAGAGAGCGGCGTTCGAATCCAGCGAATCACTAAGAAGAACATCCAAGATCGTCGAGCACGAAGCCGAAGTAAAAGCTCAGCAGATTTTAAACGAGGCGACTCAGGAGATGGTTCGGGCCAAGGCGAAACTTGCGGAAGTGAAGAATCTTAGAGAAACTATGGTGAAAACCATTCGAACGATCCTAACAGCGCAACTCGACATGCTCAACTCGTTGGAAACTGAACTTCTGAAGCAAGAACCTACGACAGAAATTCTGGACATAAAATCAATCGTTGCGTCTATCGAAAAGTCCGGGGAAGATAATGGCTGAGAGAATGGTAAGCTCCAGAGATAAGGGAATGAGTGAACCTAAGAGAAAGATCATTGAATCGGTTGAGTTTATCAAAAAGCAGGTGAAGTTTGAGCCTACTGTCGGGATAATTCTTGGAACCGGTCTCGGCGCTCTCGCGGACGAGATCAAGAAGAAAACGACGATCGACTACGGTGACATACCGCATTTTCCTCTTTCGACGGTCGAGTCACATCATGGCAAGCTGATTCTTGGAAGTCTTGGCGGAAAAGATGTTGTCGCGATGCAGGGCCGTTTTCATTTCTATGAAGGCTATTCAATGGAGCAGATAACTCTGCCGGTGCGGGTGATGAAATTTCTTGGTGCGAATACATTGATTGTATCGAACGCGGCCGGAGGACTCAATCCAAATTTTAGCAGAGGCGACATAATGATGATCGTGGACCACATCAATCTACTCGGCCAGAATCCGCTCATCGGTCCGAACGACGATTCCATCGGTCCACGTTTTCCCGACATGAGCGAGCCATATTCGAAAGAGCTGATAAAGATTGCGTTGCAGGCCGCTCTCGACGACAAAATAAGGGTCGAACGGGGAGTTTTTGCAGCGATGACGGGACCGAGCTTGGAGACGCGAGCGGAGTATAGGTTTCTTCGCCAGATCGGCGCCGATGCGGTCGGGATGTCGACGGTTCCGGAAGATATCGCAGCCATTCACATGGGAATGAGAGTCTGCGGCTTCTCCGTGATAACAGACGAATGTTTCCCGGATGCGCTTGTGCCGGCGGATGTGAATGAGATTATCCGCATTGCAAAGGAAACGGAGCCGAAGCTGACTAAGCTGATGAAAACAGTCGTCGAAAGAATATGATCAGATGGAATTTTGGAATCGTGGAATATCGGTTTGACGTATGTACGGATTTCAAAATATCGGGAAATCGCTCGTCGTTATCGGAGGAGTAATCGTTGTCGTCGGTCTTCTACTTATCGTGGCGGAAAAAGTTAATTTTCCATTGCCTGGGAAATTGCCAGGTGACATTTATATAAAGAGAAAGAACTTCCAGCTTTATTTCCCGATCGTCACAAGCATAGCTTTAAGTTTGCTATTGTCAGTCATTCTTTATTTGATTTCATATTTTTCTAAGAGATAAACGATTTGAATAAGTTCAAAGAAGTTGGTGACAAAATAAGATACTCCGACCTCGACGGAGAGGTTCTTGATTTCTGGAAGAAGAACAGAATTTTTGAGAAGAGCATTAGCGAACGTGACGGCGGGCCAGGCTTCACTTTCTATGAGGGTCCGCCGACGGCAAATGGCCGACCGGGAATCCATCATGTCCTTGCAAGGACGTTGAAAGACCTCGTCTGCCGATACAAGACCATGCGCGGTTTTCAAGTTCATCGGAAAGCGGGCTGGGACACTCACGGCTTGCCGGTCGAGATCGAAGTTGAGAAGAAGCTTGGCATCAAACACAAAGACGAGATTCTCGATTACGGCGTCGAAAAGTTCAACGAGCTTTGCAGAAAATCGGTCTTCGAATATAAAGACGATTGGGAAAAGATGACCGAGCAAATCGGCTACTGGGTCGATCTCAACGATGCATACATTACTTGCGACAACAATTATATCGAATCGGTATGGTGGGCGCTGAAGAGGTTTTTCGACGAAGGGCTGATATATAAAGGATATAAAATCCAGCCATACTGCCCGCGCTGCGAGACGCCTCTATCGTCGCATGAGGTTGCCCTCGGCTATGAAGATGTGAAAGATCCCAGCGTATACGTGAAGATGAAACTGCGCGATGAGGAGAACACCTTTTTTCTTGTGTGGACGACGACGCCATGGACGCTGATATCAAACGTTGCGCTCGCCGTCGGGAAAGACGTAGATTATGTTAAAGTGGAACATAAAGGCGAAAACCTGATTCTCGCAAGAGCGCGGCTGCAGGTTCTCGACGGAGATTATTCCATTATCGAAGAGATGAAAGGCGAAAGACTTCTCGGTAAAGAATACGAGAGGATTTTCGATTATATCCCCGTCAACAAGAAGGGATTTTATGTGATCCACGGGGATTTTGTCAGCACGGAAGACGGCTCCGGAATCGTGCACATCGCGCCTGCCTTCGGCGAAGACGATTACAACGTCGGGCGAGAGTATGACCTTCCCGTGCTGCAGCCGGTTGATAGAAGCGGAAATTTTACGAAAGGAGTGACGGATTTCGCGGGTAAATTTGTCAAAGAAGCCGACCTTGAGATAGTAGATAACCTCAAGAGGCGGAAAATTCTTTATAAGAAGGAGACGGTCACTCACAGCTATCCGCACTGCTGGAGATGCAAGACACCGCTTCTGTATTATGCGCGCACGTCATGGTACATCGCTACGACGAAGTTTGCAGCGAAAATGGTCCAGCTGAATAAGCAAATCAACTGGGTCCCGCCGGAAGTGGGAACCGGGAGATTCGGCAACTGGCTCGAAGAAAACAAGGATTGGGCGCTGTCGCGCGACCGCTTCTGGGGAACGCCGCTGAACATCTGGGTTTGTCAGAACGAAAATTGCGGACACCTGCAATCCATCGGAAGTGTGGAAGAGCTGAGAAATGCCGATCGCTTCAACCTCGCGGTAGCCCTCGCTCTGAAGAATGGCGAACTGGACTTGCATAAGCCTTTCGTCGATGCCATCGTGCTTACTTGCGAGAAATGCGGAAGCGAGATGAAACGCACTCCCGAGCTCATAGATGTG
>Ga0335078_10014788_pt1 | contig 11578 bp, 10 predicted proteins | sample Lox_Sample_32_FD_206711 | JGI IMG/M metagenome (GOLD analysis project Ga0335078, IMG submission 206711) | Soil microbial communities from Loxahatchee National Wildlife Refuge, Florida, United States - Lox_Sample_3.2 | ecosystem: Environmental > Terrestrial > Soil > Wetlands | place: USA...
TCGTTTCACCTGCTAAATTGAACCGCGCACGCCCAATCCGCCCTATTCCTCTTTGAGCGAGCGCTCCATCAGGCGCTGAATGGCATCCTGTGGCGGGATTCCGAAATGCAGCATCTGAAACATCTGATCGGCAATCGGCATCTCCACCGAAAAGCGGTTGGCAAGATCCACCGCCGCGTTGGTGGTTTTGATTCCCTCCGCCACCATTTTCATCGAGCTGACGATCTCCTCCAACCGGCGCCCACGGGCCAATTCGACGCCGACTGTCCGGTTTCGGCTCAAGTCCCCGGTACAAGTTAGGACCAAGTCGCCCAAGCCTGCCAGGCCAGCCAATGTCTGGGGCCTGCCGCCAAGCGCAACCGCCAGCCGTGTCATCTCGGCTAAGCCTCTTGTAATCAGCGCAGCCATGGCATTATGGCCGAGCCCCATTCCATGTAACACGCCAGCGCCGATGGCTACGACATTCTTAATGGAACCACCAATTTCTACACCAATAGGATCAGGTGAGCTGTACAGCCTGAAGGTGGCGCTGGAGAGCTGGGTCTGGACGGCCTCTGCCAGCTTCTGGTCGGTGGAAGCAACTACTAATGCTGTAGGTTCAAAGCGAGCTACTTCCCGGGCGAAGGTGGGACCGGAGATGACAGCGATCCGCGGTTCGAAACCAGCCGCCTCCAAAACTTGCCGAATTATCTCCGATGATCGTAGTAATGAGCCATTCTCCAATCCCTTGGTAGCGCTGACCAGACAGACGGATTTCGCCAGGAAGGGCACCATCTGCTGGTAGAGCGACCTTACCAGGTGGGACGGGATCACCGAAAGCACCGTCTCCGCCCCGTCCAGGCACCGGGCCAGATCGTGGCTGATCTCTATGTTGTCAGGTATTTTAAAACCAGGTAGATAGACATCATTCTCCCGATCCCGCACCATCCGCTCCGCCAGGTCTGGCTCATATACCCATAGCCGTATCCGATCGAAGCGTGAGGCAAGTACAATCGCTAAGGCAGTCCCCCAACTCCCAGATCCTATAATTGTAATTGTTTTCAAAAGAAGACCTATCCTCCGAACCGAAACTTGTGTTCGTGCCCCTCGCGCAGCCTGCGGATATTTTCTCTATGTTTGTAGATAATAAAGACTCCGGCCACGACGGCCACTACCAAAACCGACAACGGTGGTTGTAGTATTAACCAAACCGCCAGTGGAAAGGTTGCCGCGCCCACGATGGACCCCAAGGAGATGTAACGGGTCTTGGCCACCACGCCCACAAACACGACAAGCACGGCGGCCAGAGGCAGCGGTGTCAGGCAAAGAAAGGACCCGACGAAGCTGGCGACCGCCTTGCCGCCGCGAAACTTCAGGAAGACCGGGTAAGCGTGGCCTGCCATCACGGCAAGAGCGGCCAGCGACATCCAGAGCGGACTGCCGGATCCCAGCCGTCCGGCAATCCAGACCGCCAGGTAACCCTTGCCGATATCCAACAAAAGCGTGGTAATACCGGCGGCGCGTCCCGAGGTGCGCAACACATTGGTGGCGCCTATGTTGCCGCTGCCGGAAGCGCGCACATCGCGGCCGGTTTTCCATTTCACCAGAAGGTATCCAAAAGGAATAGCACCTAAGAAATAGGCGAGCACCAGGGCGGCGAGCAGGGTCATTTGGAAAACGGGAACTCCGCAAGTTTAGTGTACACGGAACCGGAGGGACGCAACTGACTGCGATACAAGAAGAAACTGCCCGCCCCGAAGGCGCCGAATTGCACCGAGGGAAGAGACCCGATAGCCCGCCGCAGCGGTTCCGGGTTGAGGCGTTCTTTGATGCGGGCCAGCGTCAGGTGGGGTGTGAACGGCCGGGATTCGGCGGCAATGCCCAATCGCGCGGCGGCCCGGTCAGTCTCCGCGGCCAATTCCGCCAGCCCGGGCGCTTCGATGCCGCACCAGAAGACCCTCGGCGCCCCCACGTTGGGAAAGAAGCCAAGCTCATGAATGTTCACGGAGATGGCAGAGCGCAACGGAATTTCACCTAACACCTTCGTCAGTTCCGCGAGACGCTCCTCGGGCCACTCGCCAATGAATTTGGTGGTAATGTGCAGATTCGACGGCGCGCTCCACTGGATGGCCGCCGCGGGCCGAAGCCGCTGCAACAACCGTTCCAGGTTGCCGACCACCTCGGCAGGCAGGTCCAGACCGGTAAACAATCGCATGGACGCCTTCTATTGTAGGGCCTCGAAGGCGTGTCATGATAATTTCGCATGGCTTTCGGACCCATTCTTAAGCGCGCCTTCTATGACCGGCCCACCATCGACCTGGCCCGCGACCTGTTGGGTAAGGTGCTGGTGCACGGTCCCACGGCGGGAATCATCGTCGAAACCGAGGCCTACCTGGGCGGCGGCGACCTGGCGGCACACTCGGCCCGGGGCCTGACGGAACGCACGCGGGTCATCTTCGGCCCGCCCGGACATGCCTACGTCTATTTCATTTATGGCATGTACGAATGCCTGAACCTGGTGGCGGAGGCTGAGGGCAAACCGGGTTGCGTGCTCATCCGGGCGGTTGAGCCGGCGGGCGGTATCGAAATTATGCGCCATCGCCGTCCGGGCGCGCGCAAACTGGAGGACTTGGCCTCGGGACCGGGCAAGCTGACTTTGGCTCTGGCGATCACGCGGACGCAGAACGGCGCCGACGTAACGCGCGGCAGCCTGGTGGTCCGCGAGCCGGTTGAACCGCGCCCGGTGGAGATCCAGGTGACGCCGCGGATCGGCATTACCCAGTGCGCCGACCTGCCGTTACGGTTTCTGGTCCGTGGAAGCCGGTTTGTGAGCGGGCCGGCGCGCTCCAGATAACAGAACTTTAATCGCCCGGACCGAAACCCCCGGCCCGCGCCACCGTCATAAGTAACGTTCCGCATCAGGCGTGACGATTCGCTATGGCGGAGGCGAGCGCGCGTTGAAGAGCTTGTCCGCCGGCTACACGGAGGTTTTGGTTGCTTATGTCGCAAAGCGGAACCAAACATGAGGCGCGCACCGGGATCAGCGGGCAGACGATTATCGACCAACTGATCCGAAACATGGAATTGGGCCGGCTGGAGATGGCCTACAGCGTCCTCCTGCCGTGCATCTACAGCGTCTACCTTCACCCCGACGATTTCGAACGCCTGGCTGGCGTGCAGGACCTTATCAAGGATGACGCGCGGCGGGCTTTGAGCGCGCGCATGGCGGCCTATAACCGCCGGGGCGGCCTGTTCCGCCGCGGCGGTCCGCACCGGCCGTATCGAATCGCACAAAACGACTGGTGGGTCGAGTTGTTCAGCGACTCGGACGGTGCGGTCCCCCCGGGCGATGTGGAGATCCACTCCGAGCTGAACGACGTTCCGCAGCCCGGATACCGGGGCGCGAAAACCACGTTGATCGACCGCGAGCCCTCGGTCACCGCTGCCCGGGTGGCGCGCGACCGCGCCAGCACCCGCCGGTCGCCCGACAGGGTTTTCGCGGAGATTCGCTACCAGGACGATTCCGGTCCGCAAACCTTTGCCGTCACCCAGGATGAAGTCAGCATCGGCCGCGGCGGCGAGGATCTTTGGGTGGATCTGCCGCTTTATGCCAGCGACGAGGTTTCGCGCGAGCACGTGCGGCTGCGGCGCGATCCGGCAGACGGCTCCTTCGCCATCACGGATAAGAGCCGCAACGGCACCTGGGTGAACGGCCGGCGCCTTTCGCGCGGGGTCGAGGAATCGCTGCCCGACCGCGCTGAGATCGGAGTGGCGGAAGTTCTGAAACTTACCTTTGAAGCAAGGAGGTGAAAGCGCGCCGTGGAACAACTTTATCATCTGCACACCCCGCTGGTGATCGCTTTTCTCGCATTCGTGGTGTTGTTCGTAGTGGTTCATCTGAGGGAGCGCGAATGAGGGGAGACATGGCGAGTAGGGGGTGGGGCAGGCGCTTCCGCCTGCCACCTCCGCGCGCGACCAGGTTGGCAGGCGGAACCGCCTGTCCCACATCAACGGAGTGTGCATGACGGCTACCGCGCTCACCTCCGCGGCGGCGACCGATACGGGGTTGCTGCGCGAAACCAACGAGGACCGCTGCTGGATCGACGCCGGGCACGGCGTGTTCCTGGTGGTGGATGGCGTGGGCGGCCAAGCGGCGGGCGCGTTGGCTGCCGAGACGGCGGTGGAGGCCATCCGCGAATCGATCTTCGATGCCGGCACGGCCGAGGCCAGGGTGCGCCGATCCATCGTGCACGCTAACCATCGCATTTATGAGCGATCGCGCAGCGAGGATGCGTGCCGCGGTATGGCCTGCGTACTCACCTTAGCGCTGGTGGAAGATGGCGTGATCACCGTCGGGCACGTGGGCGATTCGCGGCTCTACCTGATTTGGAACGGCTCCATCCGCAAACTGACATCCGATCACTCGCCGGTGGGCGAGGACGAAGACGCCGGCGCGCTCACCGAAGCCGAAGCCATGCTGCACCCGCGGCGCAACGAAGTCTTCCGGGATGTGGGTTCGCGGCCGCGGTCGGCGGGAGATGCGGAATTCATCGAGGTCCGGCGATGCCGGTTCCATACGGATGCCGCCATTTTGCTGTGCAGCGATGGCCTGACCGACCACCTTACCGCCTGCCAGGTGCGCGAGATCGTGGAGCGCTACGATGGCGACGCCGCGCGCGTGGCGTCTTCCCTGGTGGAAGCCGCCAATGCCGCCGGCGGCCGCGACAACATCACGGCGCTGTTCGTGGCCGGGCCGGAGTTCCGTTGCGCGCGGCAGGACCGCACACGGCCGCGCTTTGCAACCACCCGCCTGCGCGGCCGAAGCGCCCTCTTTTCCGGCCGAGCGGCTTTTCTGGTTTACGGGTTAGTGCTGGGATTGTTGGTTTGGATCGTGATGCGGTTGCGGGGATAGGGCATGACGGCGCCATCCAAGCTGGGACGTTACGAGATCGTTCGGCCGATCGGCAAGAGCATGACCGACGTCTACCTGGCGATCGACACGGTGCAGAATCGCAAAGCAGCGCTCAAGCTGATCCGGCCCGACGAGGGCTCCTCCGCGCGCCTGGTGATCGAAGCCGAGCGCCGCGGCGCGGCCCTGCAGAAGGAGTTGGCCGGCCTCGATCCGCGAGTGGTGGAGATCTTCGATTTCGGCGATCTGGACGGCTATTTCTTCGTCGCCATGCAGTACGTGGAGGGCCGCACGCTGGCCGAGGTGTTGGAGGGCGATAGCGCCCTCGACGCCAACCGCGCCGCCGTAATCGCGCTCGAAATCTGCGAGCAGCTTGCCAAGTTTCATTCGTGGCAATCGGCCGTGGTTCACGGCGACATCAAACCTTCCAATATTCACCTGGGGCCGAACGGCACCGTGCGGCTGCTGGATTTCGGGATCGCCAAAGCACTGCGCTCGAACGGCGAGGCTACCGTGCACCATTTCGGCAGCCCGGGCTATTGCGCGCCGGAACGGCTGACGCGCTCGCAGGTGGACCAGCAGTCGGACTTGTGGGCGCTGGGGGCAACGCTTTACGAAATGCTGGCCGGCGCACCGCCGTATCGCGCCGAGGACACGCACAAGCTGGAAAACCTGATCCGCTCCAAGCGGCCGCCGCGTGCTTTGCCGTCCGCTTGCCCCCGCGGCCTGAGTGCCATTGTCATGAAAACGCTGGCGCCCGATCCCGCCCGGCGCTATGCGACGGCCCGCGAGATGCAAGCCGACCTGCAAGCTTTCCTGGAGCATCGGCCGACGGCGGCGGAACTGGAACGGCGCGCCACCCGGAGAGCCGGCGCAACCATGGTGGCGGCGCGCGAGGCGCTGCGCAAGGCCACGCGGACACTCGTCCGGTTGAAGCGCACGCTCAAGCTGGCGGGCGCGCTGGCGTGGTTTCTGGTCGGCATGGTGCTCTCGATCGGCGGCATCAAGGCATGGTGGGTCTGGAGCGCGCGCGAAGCGGCCCGGCGAACCGCGGCGATGCGGACCGCCGTGAAAACCGCGCCTCAGACCAAGACCAGGGCCGCACAGGACTCGGCGGACTTGTACGCCGCGGAGGCCGGCAGATTGATTGCAGCCTACCGAACGAGTGCCGATCCGGCGCTCGACCACTTCGACTGGTACAAAGCGGAGATCTACCTGGAACGCGCCATCGCGCTCGGCGACTCGAGCCCGCGCACACAGGGCGAGTTGGCCCTCGCTAAAGGATACGCCACGCTTGAACGTCTGGCCGCGGGCCCATATACCGGCGGCGCGGCGGCGCAATTGCGCGGCGAAGCGCGCACGGAATTCAACGCTGCCGCCGAGAAAATGCCGGACCAGCCCGATGCGCACCTGGCATTGGCGAGACTCTACGTGTATGCGCTGCCGGACGTTCCCAAAGCCATGTGGGAATTCGCTCTCGCCGAGCGGATGGGCGCGGCCTTGGGACGGCGGGAGATCGAGCAGCAGGGCGACGCGTACCGTCTCCGCGCCGGGCGAGACGCCACGCGGCAACCGCAGCGCGCATGGAAAGATGCGCGACAGGCCAGGGCGCTGTATGAGCGCATTCGTGGGTTCGACCGCGTAGACGCGCATTTGAGGGAACTGGCGCGGATTCGCTATGGCAGGGTGGGCCGGCGGCCTGCCTCAAGGGTGCGGCGATGGCGGTAACACGCAGTTGGACAGCGCCGGGCGCCACGCCCATCGTCATCGCGGTCAAGAAGCCGCAGCCTCCCAGGAGCCACTGGCTGTGGCTGGTCGGTGCGTCGGTGCTGGTGGCGTGCGGCCTCGGCATGGTGTTCGCGGCTAAGACGCGAAGCTTTGCGGAAGCCGGGCACCTCGTCAACGTCAATACGGTGGCGAGCCCCCAGGAACTGCTCCCCTTGCTCGATGGCATTCAGGATCGCGAGCGGCGCACGGCGGCGGCCCGAGCCATCTTCGAGTTTCTGGAGCGTGCGCGGCCGCTGGCTAATGCCGGCGCGCTCTCCCGCGTCCTGCGGACCAGTGACGTGCGGCTGCCGCTGGCGCACATCAAGCCGCTCATCGTGGTGCGCTCGGCACGCGAGTTCCGCGACCGGTTGTTGCTGTGGTGCGGGCTCTATTTCGCCGCCTTCTACCTGGTGGCACTGGTGTGGCGCTGGACGCATTTCCACGGAGACCGCGCTTTTCTGCCCGCGCTTCACCTGCTCACCGGGGTGGGCTTCATCCTGATGACCGGCATGCGCGACCCGCTGCGCGACACGCTGGAATTCCACAAATTCGCGCTCGGTGTCGTGCTCGGCTGCGGGCTACTGGCACTGGCCGCGGTTCCCGCGTTCGATTACCGCCGGCTGTCGGATTGGTGCTATACGCCCTTGTTCGCCGCGCTGGCACTGTTCGCACTGTTGCTGCGGTTCGGCCGCGGCCCGGCGGGGAACGATGCCAAGGTCAACCTGGGACCGTTCCAGCCGGTGGAGCTGATCAAAATTCTGCTGGTGCTGTTCCTGGCCGGCTATTTCACGCGGCAGTGGGAGCGGCTACGCGATTTGCGGGAGAAACGCGTCTTCGCGGGCTTCTTCCGCCGCACCGGCCTGCCGCGGTTGGAGCACGCCGTGCCGGTGCTGTGCGCCACCGGAATCGCGCTGGTGATGTTCTTCGTCCTGAAGGATCTGGGCCCGGCATTGGTAACGTTCTTCGTATTCCTCACCATGTTCGGCGTGGCGCGGGGCAGGCCCGGCCTGGTGGCGGCCGGCCTGGTGCTGATGACGGCATCGGTGGCCGTGGGATATCGCATCGGGCAGCCGCACACGGTTGTGGAGCGCATCGATATGTGGCTCGCGCCGTGGGATAACGACGTTCGCGGCGGGAATCAACTGGCGCACGCCATCTGGGCGTTTTCCACGGGCGGCCCGGTGGGGTCAGGGCCTGGCTGGGGCGACACCGAAATGATTCCGGCCGGTAACACAGACCTGGTGCTGCCGGCGATTGGCGAAGAGTGGGGGTTCCCCGGAGTGGCCGCCGTGCTGCTGCTGGTGGGCTTTCTGGTAGCGCGCGCCCTCCGCGCCGCCCGGCGCTCCGACACGCATTTCGGATTTTTCCTGGCGCTCGGCCTGGGCAGCCTGATCGCGTACGAAATGCTGCTGATCAGCTCGGGGGTGTTGGGCGTGCTGCCGCTTTCGGGCGTGGTCTCGCCATTCCTCAGCTCCGGCAACACGGCCATGCTCGCCAACTTCGTCATCTTCGCGCTGCTGGCTTCGATCAGCGGGTTGGGCCGGCCACCGGCCGCTTCCGATGTGCTGCGCGCTTCCACCCGTCCCGTAAAGGCCGTCATGGCCGTCGCCGGCGCCGTTCTGCTGTGTTTCGCCGCCCGCTACCAGATTTTCCAGGACACGTCATACCTCGCCCGCGACGCGCGCACTTACGAAGAAGACGGTGTCAAACGCGCGCAGCACAACCCGCGCATGAATTCGATCGCGCACGAAATTCCGCGCGGTACTATTTACGACCGCAACGGCATTCCGGTCGCGACCGGCAGTTGGGACGAGTTGCAGCGCCACCAGGCGGAGTACGAGGCGTTGGGTGTCTCGCTCGATTCCATTTCGCGCCTGGAAGGCCGCCATTACCCGTTCGGTGCAGCCACCGCGCACCTTACAGGCGATCTGCGCACCGGCGAGAATTTTCATGCCAGCAACGCCTCCCTGGTGGAGCACGATTCAAACGCCAGATTGCAGGGCTACGATAACGCTGAACTCGCGCGATTGGTCCGCTACCGCCATCAACCCGGGAACCCCGGCATCGCGCGCATTCTGGCTCGCGAACGCGACGTGCACCTGACCGTCGATATCCGTTTGCAGCTTCGCGCGCAGCAGATTCTGGAGCGCCGGTTGCGGGACGCAGGTGAGACCAAGGGCGCGGTGGTGGTGATGAGCGCCGCCACGGGCGACGTGCTGGCGCTGGTGAGTGTGCCCGCTCCCGATCCGCCGGGCGTGCGCCAGGCCGCGCCCACGCCGGACGAACTGCTCGACCGCGCGCGCTACGGCCAGTATCCGCCGGGCTCGACCTTCAAGCTGGTGACGGCCATCGCGGCGTTGGCCAAAGACCCGGCGCTGTGGCATCGCACCTACCTCTGCCACACGCTGGGCGACGGGCGCGCGGGTGCGGCGATAGCGGGTTGGAACCGGCCGATTAAGGACGATATCGGCGACCGGGCGCACGGCACGCTCGATATGCAACGGGCCATCGTGGTCTCCTGCAATGCCTACTTCGCGCAACTGGGGGTTTACGACGTCGGTTCGCAAGCCTTGGCCGATACGGCCTCGCGCCTCGGCATTTCCACCGGAGCTCTGAGCGAACTGCGCAAGACGCTGCCCTTCGCCGCGTACGGGCAGGGTCCGGTGCTGATTTCGCCGATCAAAATGGCGCGCGTCGCGGCGTCCATTGCCTCCGGAGGCCTCATGCCCGAAGGGCGGTGGGTAGCCGATTCCGGCGACCCGCGCAACGATCCGCCGGTGGCTGTGCTGCCCGCCGCCCAAGCCGCTTTGCTGGCCGGCGCGATGCGCCGCGTGGTAACCGAAGGGACGGCGCGTCACGCCATGGCAGGCACGCCCGTCTCGATAGCCGGCAAGACCGGCACAGCGCAGGTGGATGAAGGTATGCCGCACAGTTGGTTCACAGGCTTTGCACCCTACGATGGCGATGCATCGCGGCGTGTGGCATTCGCGGTGCTGGTGGAACATGGCGGATACGGTGCCCGCGTGGCCGCGCCCATTGCCCGCGACGTGATGGAGGCGGCCCGGGAATTGGGATTGGTGCAATAGGTGATGCGATGAACCTTGGCGAATTTCTGGAACGATTCGGCCGCACGATTTTCGAAAGCCCGCTGGCTGGAACCGGCTCGGGCACAGGCGCGGGGCGCGCCCGCGTGGAAGAGCCGCCCGAGTTGGCCGAGATCCGGCTGGCCGTGCTCGACCAAGTCCACGAAAAGAGCTACCGCTCCGGGGGCCGGAAGGTCTTCCCCTACGATCTGCTGCGCGTCCACTTGCGGGGCTTGGAAGAGAGCCAGCGCGAAGTTTTTGCGGGCAGTTTTTTCCGGCGCTATCTGGAACGCGAAATCACCGGCGCGTTGCGCGACGCCGGCTGCCGGTATCCAGAGAACCTCCGCCTGCAGGTGGAAGCGGTGGCTGGGCTGCCGCAACGCGGCGAGGAATGGTTGGTCGTAGAGGCGCAAACGCAGGAGATGACCGGCCCGGACGCGAAACCGGCCGCCCGGCTGGTGGTCCGCGAAGGCCAGGCCAATCACGAGACGCTGCCGCTCGATAAAGCGCGCGTCAACATCGGCCGGGTGGTGGACGTGTACCGTGAGCAGGGTCTGTTTCGCCGCAACGACCTGGCGTTCGCCGAGGACACGGAAATCAATCGCTCGGTATCGCGCGAGCATGCGCACATTCGCTACGATCGCGCTACCGGTGAATATCGCATCTTCAACGACCGTTGGTACGCACGGGGATCGCGCACGGCCGGATGCGGCACCTGGGTGGTGCGCGATGGCATGAGCCAGGAAGTGCACCGAACCTCACGCGGCGTCAAACTGGAGCCGGGAGATGAAATCCACCTGGGACGCGCGATAGTCGTGTTCGAAGTGGGTTGAGACGGCGTAGTGGGAGTTGCGCCAAATCAGGCCTGGACCTGCACGCCGGCCTGTTCGCTCATGTGCTGCACCAGTACGCCCACCACAGCCGCCATTTCCCGAAGCGCGCGCCGCGCCTGTTCGGGAGCGGCCGTCCGCGTGAGGCGATAATACCACTGCATCACTTTGTAATCGACCACCAGCAGGCGGTCTTCGAGGGAGTCGAGGTTCAATCCGGCTGCGTGCCCCACCAGGTAGGTGAGAAGCCGATAATCGCGTCCTAACATCTGGTGCAGCAGATCCAGATCCGCGCCGGGCTGCAGTTGCTGGCGCACGTGCGCAAAACCGAAACGCTGATCAACGACCGTGGTCTCGAGGGCGGAGTTCCGCAGTAGCAGAATACAGCTATAGCGAAACCAATAAACTAGTAAGACGCCCGAGAACCCTATGATCAGGATGCTTGCTATCATTGGCTCTACTCTACCTTAGGTACTAGGCCAGCCATGACCAAGTTTACCACTCAGGCAATTGAATATGCAAGGACTTTATCGTCTTGTAAACATTCACGACAGTACCTGTTTGGAACCCCAGGCACCCCACATTTGCAGGGAACACTACCCCCCATTGCAACGTAATCCTGTACGGCGAGGAGAAGTCATGAAATTCAAGTACTTGGCGCTGACCGCCGCCACGCTTAGCCTGTCCGGATGCATGATTGAGATGACCCCCACCGGCCCGACGCAATACGACTCGCGCGCCGTCGAGCGCGACAAATCCGCGTTGGTCGCGGTGAACCTACGAATGGGCGCGGGGGATTTGAAAGTCGGCAGCGGCACCAGCAAGCTGGCGCAGGCCTATTTCACGTACAACGTGCCCTCGTGGAAGCCGGTGATGGACTACACTCCAGGGAGCCTCACGATCGCCCAGCCCGGAAAATCGCATTCCCACGCTGGCAACGTTAAGTACGAGTGGGACTTACGTTTGGGCCAGGAAGTTCCGCTCGACCTGCAGGTCCACTTCGGCGCGGG
>Ga0335078_10014791_pt1 | contig 11576 bp, 12 predicted proteins | sample Lox_Sample_32_FD_206711 | JGI IMG/M metagenome (GOLD analysis project Ga0335078, IMG submission 206711) | Soil microbial communities from Loxahatchee National Wildlife Refuge, Florida, United States - Lox_Sample_3.2 | ecosystem: Environmental > Terrestrial > Soil > Wetlands | place: USA...
ATGTTGACTTTTGTTGACGAAAGAGTTGACGCGCCCCGGGCCCAGTAACGAGCATCGCTGGCATTTGCGCAGGTCACAGGGCATGAACGGGTGCGCCGCCAGGGACTTGAACCCCGAACCCGCGGTAAGAGTCCGCTGCTCTGCTATCAGATCAGTGCTCTCCATGCCGTTCTCTACCGCATAAGCCGGGACTGCGCACGTCACGGTGTCGGTCGATGCCGGGTGCTGACGGGTGGTACCGGGACATCCGAGCAAACATGGAGCAAACATGGTGGTGGTCCCTGTTCGCGTGGGAAATGCGTTCTGTAATCAGCGTGCTGAAGTGCGGTCTACCTCGCATGAACCTTCAAGGTGCCGGGAATAGCCGTCGCCAGAGTGCTGCTGCGCGCCGCGCCGATCCTGGTCCTCGATGAGTCCGTCAGCAACCTGGACGCGGAAGCGGAACGCGACCTGCACCCGGCGCTGCGCCGGGTATCGGCCGACACCGACACTGCCACCATCGCCCACCGGCCCTGACCATGCGCCTCGTCGGCCGCCTCATCGTGCTCGAGCACGGCCATGTGGCCCAGACCGGCGCCCACCCACGGCCCAGGACCGTTCGCGGCCTTTCATTTGCATAGAATGAGTAGTTGCAACCCATATGCAGCTAGGTTAGCGTGCGGCTAGGCGCAGGAGCTGCTGCGCGGGCGACCGAGGGGCAGGGCGATGACCGCTCAGAGCGCGGCACCGCAGGCTGGCATGAGCCTGCACAAGATCTTCCGGGAGTCGTTCCGGACGATGGACCGCACCGAGCGGCGGCGGGTCATCGGCATGTACGGTTCGATCTTCGTGCTGCATGCGCTGGGGTTCGCCGTGTTCATCGCCTACGTGCTGCCCGCGCACTACAAGTTCTTCGGTGTCGGGCTGAGCATCACCGCTTACACCCTGGGCCTGCGGCACGCGTTCGACGCCGATCACATCTCCGCGATCGACAACACCACCCGCAAGTCGATGAACCAGCGCCAGGAAGGCGAGCCGCGCCCGTTCGGGTTCGGCTACTTCTTCTCCCTGGGCCACTCCACCATCGTGGTCGCGATCGGGGTCGGGCTGATCATCGCGGCCAAGACCGTGCTGCCCGCAGTCACGCACTCCAACTCCTCGCTGGAGTCATTCGGCGGCACCTTCGGCACCATCGTGTCCGCGGTCTTCTTGTTCCTGATCGGCGCGCTCAACCTGGTCATCCTGGGCGGCATCCTCAAGGTGTTCCGGTCGATGCGGCGCGGGGACTACGACGAGGCCGAACTGGAACGGCAGCTGGAGAACCGCGGGTTCTTCTACCGGTTCTTCGGCCGGTGGATGAAGACCATCGACAAGGAATGGCAGATGTACCCCGTCGGGGTGGTGTTTGGCATGGGCTTCGACACCGCGACCGAGGTCGCTCTGCTGACGACCACCGCGCTGCTGGCCTCCCAGCACATCCCGTGGCAGGCGATCATCTGCCTGCCGATCTTGTTCACCGCCGGGATGAGCCTGATGGACACCACCGATGGCATGTTCATGAACCTGGCCTACGGCTGGGCGTTCTTCAACCCGGTCCGCAAGGTCTTCTACAACCTGGCCATTACCGGCCTGTCCGTGGCGATCTGCTTTTTCATCGGCGGCATCGAGACCCTCAGCCTCATCCCGCAGGACTTCCCCCACGACTTCAGCCAGACCAGCGGCTTCTGGGGCTTCATGTTCAACTTCGACATCAACAAGGCCGGATTCGTGATCGTCGGCATGTTCATCGTCACCTGGACTGTCGCCATTGCCATCTGGCGGTGGGGCCACATCGAGGAGAAATGGACCGCCCGCCTGAACGCCCCGCCACCCGACAAATGGGGCGGCGACTGGGCCGAGACCGAAGCGGGCAAGTAGCCCCTTCACGGCGGACAGTCATGGTCAAGCGTGACGCGCCCAGCATCCCGCCGCTGGCTGCATGCCAGACGATCGAGGACGTGCTCACTGGCCTGCGCGAGCGCGGCGTCCGGGCCACGCCCGCCCGCAGGCTCCTGCTGGCCGCGCTGTTCCGGGACCGCACGCACCGCAGCGTGGAGGAACTCAAAGGGCAAGTCCAGGCCCCGGCCGTGAATATCGCCACCATCTACCGCAACCTCGACGAACTCGTCCGCCAGGGCGTCGTTGACTGGTCTTATCTCGGCGGCAGCGCTGCCGCCTGCCACCTGGCCTCAGGGGGGCACGCCCATCTGTTCTGCGAGCACTGCGGTGCCATGACGGAAGTCCCCAGCGACCTGTTCCGCGGCGTCACCGAAACGCTGGCCGCCAGCGGCTCGCCGCCGGATCGCGTGACTGCTGGCCGTAGGCCTTGGCAGCGGCGCTAGAAATGGATCCAGTGGCCGCCGGTCACGTGCCTTTTGACAGTCATGTGGCGTCCAGGGTGAACGCGGCCATCGCTTTGGTGAACGTCCTGGCCACCGCTCACGCTGGGGGACGGGTGATCACGCCTCCGGCCAGCGCGACGGAGCGGCAAGCCCGTGCCGCTGCCGCGCTGGGCCAGGCAGGGGCGGCCAGTACGGCGATCAGCGCAACAGAAGCCGAGGGGCTGGAGCAACTCGCCACGCACCTGCGCGGGGTGTTCGCAGCGGTCAGCGACCGGCGGGACGACGATGCCGCCGAGATGCTCAATACCCTCCTGGCCCAAAGCGGCGCCCGGCCGCAGCTCTGGCGAGATTCACTGGCTGGCTGGCAGCTGCATTACCACAGTTCCGGTGCGGGAGCCGCGCAAGGCTGGACTGCGGGATGTGCAGCCGGGCTGGCCCACTTGCTTGCCAGCCCGCGAGCCGCACGCCTGGGCATCTGCGCCGCTCCCCAGTGCGAGCTGGTATTCGTGGACGCCTCACGCAACGGCTCACGTCGCTTCTGCAGCACGGCCTGCCAGAACCGGGTCAAGGCCGCCGTGCACCGTGCCCGGCTTCAGCAACATGAGGTGACCGGCGGCGGGAGTCATTAACCCGCCCGCTGCCCTGGCCATGGCGGCGCTGCCGACCAGCGCGTCGTGATCTGCAGTGGAAGGCTGGCGGTGAGATGATGCTCCTGGCGGGCAGCACGGGGACCGGTGGCTGCCGATGCCTGATCTTCCAGTTCCGTGCCGTCAGGATTGCTGGGCGAGCTGTGTTCCAGGCCGGCTGGCGTTTGCGGCCTGTTCAGGCTGGGGCAGCGCGGGTTGCCCAGGTGAAGCTGTCGACGTCGGGGACCTGGTCTGTGATGGCGGCTGCCGCGGCGCGGCCGAGCGCGTCGGAGGCTTGGACGGTCAGGGCGGGGTCGACCCATGCTTCGATCTCGATGTGAAGCCGGCGGCCGGTCCAGCGGGCCCGGGCGTGGGCGTGCACGACGCCGGGCAGGTCCCCGGCTGCCCGCTCGGCTGCGGCGATGACCTGCGGGTCGACGCCGTCGGCGAGGCGGCGTATCACGTCGGTGGTGACGTCGTACCCGACGTGGCAGATGAACGCGGTCACCGCGATGCCGGCGACCGGGTCGCCCCACCGCTGGCCGAAAGCGACGGCGACCAGCCCGGCCAGAGCCCCGGCTGAAGACAGTGCATCCAGCCAGGAGTGCCGGGCGTCGGCGACCAGGGTCGCTGACCGGATCCGCTTGCCGGTGGCCAGCTTGTAGCGGGCCACGGCCAGGTTGCCGGCGATGCCGAGCACGGCCCCGGCGATGCCGATCCCGACGTGCCCGGTGGGCCCGTGGTCGAGGAGCTTGCGCACGCTCTCATACCCGGCGAACGCCGCGCTGGCCCAGATGACGACGGCGATCCCGATCCCGGCGAGGTCCTCGGCCCGGTCTAGGCCGTAGGGGTAGCGTTCGGTCGGGCCGCGGCGCGAGAGCCGGAAGCCGAGGAAGACAACCGCGCTGGTGGACACGTCCGACAGGTTGTGAATGGCGTCGCCGAGCAGGCCCACCGACCCGGTCAGCACCGCGATCAGCAGTTCGGTGATGCCGGTGGCGGCGAGCCCGGCGGCGCTGACGGCGACCGCGCGGCTGGCCTGCCGCCGTTCGCTGGTGTCGTCCCGGCTGGCCGGGAGCGGGAACGCCGCGGCGGGGTCACGCTGTCCGGAGATCTTGTGCACCCTGCCAGGATGACGCACTCCGGCTCAGTCCGGAATCCCAGCGCTGGACGGGCCGCCGCTCCTGCCGGGGGAGGCGCACACGATCTGCTGACGGCCGCTTAGTGAGCGTCTGATAAATCGTGCTGGCCCGGTCTGGTCTGGTGGTGTGTCGTTTGGGTCAGATGCCGGGCGCGGGCCCCATGATCCCGATGTGTGACGATCAAGGTGATGGGGCCCGCGCGTGCCCACAGTACGCGTCTGCCTGGCCACAGAGCCAGGCGCTATCCCAGCGACCTGACCGATGCGCAATGGCAGGTGATCGCCGCGCACCTGCCCCAGCATGTGCCCGGTGGCCGGGGACGGCCACGCCTTTGGCCGGCCCGCAGGATCGTGGAGGCGATCTTGTATCTGGACCGCACCGGATGCGCCTGGCGGTACCTGCCAGCGGACTTCCCGCCCTGGCAGACCGCCTGCGGCTACTTCGCCGCCTGGCGCGACGACGGCACCTTAGCCCGGCTGCACGCCGGGCTGCGCGCCCAGGTCCGGGCCGCTGCCGGGCGCGACCCCCAGCCCACCGCCGCCGTCATCGATTCCCAGTCGGTGCGCGCCGCCGACACCGTGCCCAAGGCCAGCCGGGGCTGGGATGCGGCCAAGAAGGTCAACGGCCGTTATCTTGAGCCGAAATTTGATCATGGCTTGTGACCTGCGGCGATGCGATGAGGACAGTGTCGTCGACGGGCAGGGTTGGGTGATCGTTCAGCACGGCCCGGTGATTCTCGAGGAGTTTCTCTTCGGCGTGTCGCGGCCGGCCTCCCCGAGTACGGCGGCGGCGCGGCGTTCACCGAGCGCTCGGGCGAGTGCGTCGCGGAGCTGCTGGTTGTCGGCTTCGAGTTGGCGGATGCGGGCGGCTGCTGCCTCCAGTCGGCGCAGCAATGAGGTATCGGATGCGCGCTGCCGCCGAGGAGGAACCTGCGCAGATGGGGTGGCTGAGTGCCGCTGGCGGAGCCGTTCGATCTCGGCGCGCAGGTCGTCTTGGGCGTAGAGCCAGGACCGGGACACTGCGGCCTCGCGGCTGACGGCGTCGAAGGTGATCCGCTGGCCGGCAGCGTCCATGCGTCGCAGGGTGGTGACGGCACGCTGGCGGGTCTGCTGAGCCCGGTGCTGAGCGGCCTGGATGACGTAGCGGGTGTTGTCAGCCCGCATCGGCGGCCTCGCTTTCCTGGTCCTTCTCGATCTCGCCGATCATCTTGTCCAGGTTGGTGAGGACCTGCTGGTTCATCTCCGCGACCCGGGTCTGGCCCTTGCCGGCTGCCGCTCCGATCAAGGTGAGTGTGCGGTGCCGCTGCTCGCGCAGTTCGGGCAGGAATTCCGGACCCGTGATGAAAACCGGGCAGGTCAGACAGGCGTTGGCGTGCGGGCAGCTCTTCTGGATCGGCAGCCCGCAGTAGCCGTTGGACAGGGTCTGGGTGGCCATGCCGTACCGGGTCTTGGCCCATTGGGCTTGATCGAGGAGGCCGTCGGGGTCGAGGGCGACGCGTTCTCCGTTGATGTTGACCTTGGTGGCCTGTTCCCAGTGCCGCCGCACTGTCTGGTCAGTGATCTTGGCGTAATGCGAGGTCATCTTGTGTGAGTCATGGTCCAGCAGGACGCGGACGACCTCTTGCGGGACGTCCCGGTTGATGAGCCGGCAGGCAAAAGTGTGACGCCATTGGTGGGGCGTCAGGCGCACCGGCCGGCCGAGTTCGTCGCGGATCTCGCAGGTCGCCAGCCAGCGGCCGAGCATCCGGCGGTAGGTGCCGTCGGCCAGCGGGAGGTTCCCCGAGACGTTGGCACGTTCCCGGGGGAACAGGCAGGTCGTGGCGTCCGGCCACTGGTCCAGCACGCGGCGCTGCTGGTCGCGGATGGCTGCTTCGAGTTCTTCGTCGATGGGCACTGCAGCCTCACGCCGCATCTTGGTGTTGAAGTAGCGCAGGTAGGGAGCGCCCTGCCCGTCGTGCAGGAGGCAGTCGAAGCCGAGGGCCAGGGCGCTGGAGATCCGCAGGCCGCAGCAGGTCAGGATGAGCGTGATCAGCCGCCCGGCCGGACTGGGCCAGCGGTCCAGGTTGGCGGGTGCCTCGACCTGGGCCATGACGTACTCGGCGAGACGGCGGTCGACCTGGCCGGGGACCGCCGGGATGTCGCCTTGGTAGAAGGCCGCGGTGCCGGGCAGCGTGTCGTCCCACCCATGCTGGCGGATGTTCTGGAAGAACAGGTTCAGCGCGCCGATCCGGGTCTTCTTCATGCCGGGGCCGCCGGGCAGGGAGGCGACGTGAGCGAGATAGCGTTCCAGCAGCGGCCGGTCGACGCCGGCCAGAGCATTGACGCCGGTCAGGGCGAGGAACCTGCTGAAACAAGTCAGCGCGTCCACCCCGCCCCGCGCTGCGCCGATGCTCAGCCCGGAGGCCAGCCGCAGTCGTGTCCACCGCTTGGCCAGCTCGCGCAGCCAAGACTGGGCGATGCGGTCGAACCGCAGCCGGGCATGGGGGCAGGGCCGGCCCGCCGGGATGGTGATGCCGGGCAGCTTATGCAGCCGCCACACGTCTTTGGGGTACTCGATCTCCCAGCCGGCCCCATCGCGCAGCGACTCCAGCGCGTCGCGGGCGTCGAGCAAGAACAGGGCCGACTCGCCGACCTGGGACCCGGCGCTATGCCGCCATTGCTGCTCGGTCAGGTCCAGCAGCGAGGTGACGCCCACCGCCTTAGCGTGCCGGACAGCCGGGCTGACCATGCGCGGAGCGGCGGTGCGGGAACGGGCATCTGCCCGGCATTGCAGCGCGTACTGAATCTCCAGCTTCAGCTGCGGGGCGAGGTCTTGAAGATCGATGCAGGCCGTTCCGACGAGCTCGCATTCGGCGACAAAGCGGCCGGGGTCGGGCCGGCCGTGCCGCTGCCACCGGTCGTCATGGCCCGCGCAGAAGATCTTCGCCGGATTTTCCGCCCACAGGCTGCAAAACGGCAGCCGGCACTCTGCCGGGCCGGCGTCGGCCGGGGCCAGGTCAGGAGCCTTCCAGGAGGCCAGGTCCGGCCGTCCGGCCCGGTTCCACCGGTCCCGGTGCCTGGCGCACAGCCCGTTCCGGGCATTGCGCCCGTATCGGCAGCTCTCCACGACGCAAGGAGCCAGCGGCCTGCGGCCCCGGACCGGCGGGCCAGGATCGGCGAGGAATTCTTCCATCGGCGGGCGACCGCGCTTGCGGAACCGGATGGCGTGGGCGTTGCACAGCCTTCGCCGGATCGACGCCGCCGTGCGGTCGCAGCCTGCGACCGCACACTCCTCGGCGACGAAAACAGGATCATCTGAGGCCGGGATGTAGATGTCGGTGCGGAACTCCGGCCGGACGAGGGCCATCAGCTGCTCCAGCAGCCCCGATCGGCCCGGCGCCGGCTCGGCAGCGGTCACAGCCGGACCTCCCGCCCGGTGAACCAGCCCGCAGCCTCCAGCGTCTTGCGGGCGTCCTCGACGGTGAGATGCCCATATGTGTCAATCGTCGTGGTTATCGAGGCGTGCCCAAGGCACTCCTTCACCGTCTCCATTCCGGCGCCACGGCGCAGCAGCCAGGTCGCATATGTATGGCGATACCGGTGGGGCCCGAAATCGATACCGGTCCGTTCTCGCAGGCGCAGCACCAGGTCGTAGACGGCAGCGTAAGTCCACGGGCGGCCATAAGGCCGCGACCACAGGTTGACGAAGACGTAGTCCGAGTCCAGCGAGCCGTACTCGCGGGTGAGGTAATCGGCATACAGCCGCATCAGCTCGGCGCTGGCCGGGATCGCCCGGGAGACGCCCGCCTTGGCCCGCGCCCGGTTGTCGTTGGGCCGCGGCGTGACGGTGACGGCCTGTTCAGCGATGCCCATGTCCTCATGCCGCAAGCCGAGGGCTTCGCCGATCCTGACCCCGCAATCGAGCAAGAGCGCGAAGAGCAGGCGATCACGCAGGTGGTCGCAGGCATCCAGGATCGTCTGCGCCTCCGCCGCCGTCAGGACCTTCGGCCGGGGCCGGCCCGTCTTCAGCTTGATCACGCTCCGCCGCTGCGGCTCCTTCTTGGCGATGTGATGCGAGAACGGCTTATAGGACGTCGCCGACCCGCGGCGGCCCGCGAGCTGCATCGCGATCAGCTTCACCCCGTGGCGGGCGTGGAACTCGCAAAACGAGGTCAGGGCCGCCAGCTTGCGATTCACGCTGGCCGCCGTGCAATGACTCTCGACGGTGGGCAGCACGGCCACCTTCCCCTCACGGCCTTCGGGCGGCAGCCGTAGCCAGGCGACGAACCCGGCCACGTCCTCCACCGTGACGACCTGCCAGCCCAGATCGCGGCCAGCCAGGTAGGTGAACCAGTCCTTCAGATCGTGAGCGTAAGCCTTGACCGTGTTCGGCGACTTCTCGATCGAGGCCAGGTAACACAGGAACCGCTCCACCGGCTCCAGTGGGAGCTGGTCATCGCCGAGCACGGTCCATGACTCCGCCTCCGAGCCCGGCATGAGCACCCGCTGCACCCGCATCGAACCTCCCTGCTCCCGTGATGGACAGCAGGAGATAACCACGTCCACCACGGTGATCGGGAAGGACTTAACCCAGGTCGCGAACGTCATGGACAGGAACTTGAGAGCTAGAGATAACGGCCGCAAGCGCCACATCGCGGTAGACACCACCGGGCTGCTGCTCGATGTGGTCATCACCGCCGCCAGCGTGCAGGACCGCGACGCCGCCCGCCCGCTGCTGTGGAACCTGCGCCGCGCCTGCCCGCGGGTGCGGCTGGCCTGGGCCGACTCCGGCTACCAGGCGCACCGGCTCACCGCCTGGGCTGCCACCCTGCGCATCACCCTGCAGATCGTCCGCAGGCCCGATGACCTGCACACCTTCACCGTCCTGCCCCGCCGCTGGGTCGTGGAACGGACCTTCGCCTGGATCAGCAAGCACCGCCGCACCGCCCGCGACTACGAGCACCTGCCCGCCAGCCACGAAGCCATGATCTTGTGGGCCATGATCGCCCTCATGACCCGCCGCCTAGCCCAGCCCAGCGAATTATCAGACGCTCACTTAGCTGCCCGCTACCACGGCCCACCGCGGGTGGGTGCCGAGCAGGTCGTCGAGGAGGCCGCGCCCGTCGGTGATCGCCCATTCGACGTCCCGGAGCCGCTCCAGGCGGGCCTGGCCCCACGGGCTCGCCTGCACCAGGGCAACGGCGTCGGCGGTGCTCAGGCCGCGGCCGTGCGGCAAGGCACGCTGGACCCGGTCGCTGTAGTGCCCATGATGGTCAGGTTGCGGGGGCCGGACGCGCTCGACAAGCCGGCGCGCTTGGGTGCGCACGCGCTGCAACCCCACCGCGTCCGCCGCGCCCCAGGTGCCCTCGACCAGCACGAGGCGACCCCGGGGCGACACCTCGTGCCACGCGGCCAGTGCCGCGCCAGCATCAGGCAGGGTCCACAGCAGGTGGCGCTCGACAACGGCGTCGAAGTCACCGGGCGGCGGGGTCAGTGCATCTGCCTCAAGGACGCGGATGGCCAGCCCGCGCTCCTCGGCCTTGGCTCGCAACCGGCTGAGCATGCCCGGAGACAGGTCCACGGCGGTGACGTCGTAACCCTGGCCTGCCAGCAACAGCGACAGGAACCCGGTACCCGCGCCGACATCCAGGACGGCAGCCGGAGGCGCCGGCAACAGCCGCCGCAGCGCCGCCGCCCACGCGGCCTGTTCCTGGGGCCGCTGCGGATAATGCGACGGCGAGGCGTCATAGACAGCCGCGTCCTCGTCCCAGAAGGCGCGGATCTCGCCAGAGATACCCCCGCCGCCGTCCCTGGCTGCCCCGTCGCGGTGAGCCGCGTGCGTCGTCATGTGCACAAGCTAACGTGCATGGCGGCTAACTGCAAAGAGCTTGCAATAGCTTTACGGCCGCCTCCGCCGTCTCGCTTGCGTCCCGTTACGGACACTATTGCACTCTCAAGCTATCTGCAATACGGTCGCAACAACGTGGGTGGGTGTCTGCCCCCCGCCGCGGTCCGGAGGTGGAGTGTGACTGCCGTCCCAGGTGCGATCGGCCACTGGCGGCAGCCGGAGGCCGTCAGACGGCACGGGACCGGGCAGCCATGGGCCTGCCGCGGACCACTGTGCTGGCCGCTTCCCGGCCGGCCCGCCGCGGGGGCCGGGCCGGCTGCCCGCGGTCCGTTCCGGACGCTGGCGCGGACGCTGCTGGTCGCCCTGGCCGCGTGCCCGAGAGGCGGGACATGCAGTTGCGCACGGGACGCCAGACGCTGCGGCGCCGGGCGATCCGGACTGCGGCCCAGAGCACAGGTCAGCAGGCTGGGCGATCATCGTCCGGTGCTCACCAGAACGGCAGAACAGCGACTGAGCATGCCTCCTTCTGTACCGGGCCTCGGCGCTGTGACCCCAGCGTGGCCACACACCTCCCCGCGCGGCAGGTCGGCTGTATAGTTGCAACTAGATCGCAACTAGAACTCGCACGCAGCTAATAGCAGCTCGCGGCCAGGACGGCGCGGCGCAGCGACCTAAGGTGGCGGATAAGGAGCAGCGGATGGCCGTCTACACCCTCCCGGATCTTCCGTATGACTACAGCGCGCTGGAGCCGGCGCTGATCGGCCAGATCATGGAACTGCACCATGACAAGCACCACGCCGCCTACGTCAAGGGGGCCAATGACACCCTGGAGCAGCTCGCCGAGGCCGGGGAGTCGGCCAGCCCGGTGACCACGGTGGGCTTGGAGAAGACGCTGGCGTTCAACCTGTCCGGGCACATTCTGCACTCGATCTTCTGGAAGAATCTGTCACCCGACGGCGGTGACCGGCCCGACGGAGAGCTCGCCGATGCGATCAATGAGTACTTCGGCTCGTTCGACGCCTTCAGGAAGCGGCTGTCGACGGCGACAAGCGGAGTGCAGGGCTCCGGCTGGGGCGTGCTGGGCTATGAGCCAGTCTCGGGCCGGCTGATCATCGAGCAACTCTACGACCACCATGGCAACGTCGGCGTGGCGTCGACACCGGTGCTGGTGTTCGACGCCTGGGAACACGCCTACTACCTGCAGTACAAAAACGTCCGCCCGGACTACGTCGACCGGCTGTGGAGCGTGGTCAACTGGCCCGACGTCGCCCGCCGCTACCAGGCCGCCAAAGCTGCAGGTTCCCCGGCCTCGCCCGCGGGCTGATGAGCGACGCCGCGGCAGCGTTCCTGGCCACGGCCGAGGCGGCCCAGGCCGGGGCCGGGATCATCGCTGCCCGGCACCGGGGAGACCTCGCCAGCGCAGACGCCTTGCTGGCCGGCACCGACGACAGGACCAAGGCCGCCGGATTCATGTTCCTCGCCGACCTCGCAATCGCGCTGCTCGCCCACTGCGAAGACCGGCCCGTCGATGACGTGGCTGCCGACATCAGCCTGCAGATCGCAGCTCAAGTGATGAACCTGTAACCCGCGTGCGGCCCGCCACGAATCCGGCCGCGCCACGC
>Ga0335078_10014793_pt1 | contig 11574 bp, 10 predicted proteins | sample Lox_Sample_32_FD_206711 | JGI IMG/M metagenome (GOLD analysis project Ga0335078, IMG submission 206711) | Soil microbial communities from Loxahatchee National Wildlife Refuge, Florida, United States - Lox_Sample_3.2 | ecosystem: Environmental > Terrestrial > Soil > Wetlands | place: USA...
ATTGATGCCGACCGCCGGCGCAAAAAGTCGGCACACGTAATCCACGTCATCCTCGCCGGGAGCGGTAACAATTGTTCCCCCGATCCCGATATCAATTTTGGCAAGAGCGGCAAAATCGGGCGAGAGCGCTCGCACTTGCTCAACCCGATCCACCACTACCAGGTAATCGCGCGACTTCATGACCAGCGCCGCTTTCAAGCCGAGGGCTGGCAGGAGGTCGGCCGGCGTCTCACAGGATTGGGCTGGCCGGGCGGGAAAGTCCAGTTCAAAGGCGTCCTGCTTCTGCCAGGCTCGGTCCTGACTGTCTTCCCTCGGAGCGACCGTTAACACCCCGCTGCGGGTGTGGAAGCGAACCGGCCAGGCGTTGTGCTTGCGCAGTGCGAGCACATAGGCGGATGCCAGGGTCGCGTGCCCGCACAGGTCGTCCTCTACTTTGGGTGTAAACCAGCGCAAGTCGAAATCGCCATCCGGGCGTGGAACAACAAAAGCGGTCTCGCTGTGCCGGTTTTCCGCCGCAATCTTTTGCATGACGCTCCCGGCCGGAAAAGCAGAAAGGATGCACACACCCGCAGGGTTGCCAGCAAACAGCTCACCGGTGAATGCATCCACGTGGTAATACGGAATTGCCATGTTGTGCTCCTCTAGGCTAGAGGATCCCTCTAAGAAATGGGTTACAAGGATCGGGTGGCAGAAATGCGAAAGCCCCGGTAGTCATCCGGGGCTGCAATACCAGTAGGTACGCCGTCTATCAACTTAAATATAGCAAAGAGGAAATCTTAGGTCGAGAGCCAGAAAAGTCCAAGCACGCTAGATGGGTGGAAAAAGCTTGGAGAAGAATAGACAGTTGCCTCGCCCAACGGAGAAAACCTTTCCTCGAAGATACAGCATTGCATTGTGAGTTGTGGGATGGTCGGGCCCCAAAAACCGCGAGAGCGGGGCACCCCGCTCAGGACAGGGAGCCTGCTCACGCAACATTGACTTCCAATCGTCAGCTGCGGATAAGCGTTTCGTAGCTGGAGAGGTTACGCCCCGAGTGACGACATCCCCGGGGCTTTGTATTTTTGAAGTGGGCGCAGGGAAAATCAAAAGCCCACCGAGGTTGAGGTTCGTGGAATCCCACCTTTCGCGTGTTTCTCCGTACTAGCCAAGGCGGTAGGTGAAAACAGGCTTCCCCACGGTGCCGTCCTGATTATAGAAAGTCTCGCCGACGGTCCCGGCCTGGCCCCCGCTAGTGACGATGGTCAGCACAACAAAGCCATTCAGCACGCGTGGGTACGCCGCTGGAAGAGGATTACGCGTGTTGGCGTACCAGGCGACCGGATTCGGGTAGGCGCGCTGACATCCCGAGGCGGACCCGAATGGGATCGCGCCGTGGCCGGCACAGCGGCAATAGGTCGGACCAGTAGCGCTGGTCGTCGTGTACACGATGCCGTTGTGAACGTGGCCCCAATACCAGGCGGCGGGAGGAGCCTTCAAGTATTGAATGAGCTGTGCCCATAAGGCATTGCCGTTGCCATCGTCGATAAGGCCAGAGCCGTTGTAGGCCAAGGCATTATGGTGGGTCACGACGATGGTTTTCTTGGGATTAAAATTCTGTCCGGTGATGAATTGCTGTTGAGCCATATTTCCGGGGAGGGGCGATTGGGAGTTAGTCAGGCGGCCTTCCATGATCATGTTTGAAGTGGACCAATAGGCGGAGTCGAGACACAGCAAGGTCCACGGACCTCCGGCTGCGGCGGTGCCGCATTGCAGGGCGAAGTAACTGCATCCCTTCTGCGCGGAAAATGGTCCTGAGAGGTCCAACCCGACCTGGTAGTAGCCCCAGGCGCCGTCATACATCTCATGGTTGGAATTCAGAGTGAAGGATTTGCCTTTCCAGGGCGCCGGCCACACGAAGTGGAGGTGCAACTGCTCCTCCAGCGGTGCGCCAGCATAGTAGACGTCGCCGAGATGAATAATGTAATCGGGGGCAGGCTTCACCTTCTGGATCGAATTCATCACGGCCTGGGAGGGCTCGCCGGGGCCGTAAGGACCAGTGCCCCAATCGCCCACTAGGGCAAAGGTGATCTGACCTGCTGAACTCCCTTGCAAGGGGAAAACGTTGGTGCCGGTCCGGAAGGGAGCCAGATCGGGCGTATCGCGGAAGTAGTGGAATACGTACTCGCCCATGGCAAACATCCAGCCGATATCGAGCTGCTCGTAAGTTTCTTCGCCGAAGAGCGTCCCATCCACATCCACGATCGCGTTGGGCGGGGTGACACCTTTGATCAGATTCTGGTAATTGGAAACCGTCGGTGAATCATTCACAGTAAGCAGACAGCGGGGCAGGGGAAATCCCAGGAGCTTGGTCCACACCCAAACCAGATCGATCAGGATTTTATTGTTGCCCGGATGGTTGAGGTAGTAAGGCGCCAGAGAATACTCAATGTGGCCGATAACGCCGGGCTGCGGATTCGGCGGCAGACGACCGCTCCACACCGGCGTGGTAGTTCCATAAAAGTAGCTTTGAGACATCAGGTTGATAAGCAGATATTCGCTGGCTTCGAGCATGGCATTCAGCGAGGCGGCCTGTTGCTGAAGGCGCGGGTTTTGTCCCGCGGCTTGGAACTGGGCGGCAATCTCGGGCGTAACCTTGGCAGAGAGAGGGACTAGCGGCGGTTGTGTTTCAGGCATGCAGCCTCCATGAGCAGAGAAATACGGCGCGGATTGACGCATCCTGTGCCGAAGCGACCCGGCTGGAGGAAGAGAGGCCGAGGTCTGTGACGTGCGCAGCAAACTTACGCCAGGACTGGCAGGAATGCAATGCTCATTCTTTGCGGAGAAACTTGGGACTCTCGCGCTTACACTGCCAGACGCGCGGCGAACAGCAGCACCAGAGCTCCCACGATCAGCCGATAGATTGCAAAGGGAACGAAACCATGCTTGCGCACCCAGGCCATGAACCAGGCGACCGAGCCGTAGGCCACGATGAAGGAGACGACAAAACCGATGGCGAGCACGATCCACCCGTGAGGATCAATCTGCGAGACGCCGATGGGATTTTCCACGCCCTTGCCGCGCAGCGATTTGAAGAGATCGTAGAGCGTGGCCGCGGCCATGGTAGGCATGGAGAGGAAAAACGAAAACTCAAGCGCCGAAGCGCGCGACATGCCGGCGATCTGGCCGGCGGCAATTGTTGACATGGAGCGCGAAGTGCCGGGAAATACGGCCGACAAGATCTGGCAGGCGCCGATCCAGATCGCCTGGCCCAGGCTCATGTCTTCCATCTTCCAGGTGTGGATGCGGGTCTGCGGCGCGTTCGGCCCAGCGGTTTCGGCGCGAGCGTGCACGGCGTCCACGATCCACATCACGATTCCGCCGATGAACAGCGAAGAACCGATGATGGTGAGGCTTTCCAGGTGCTTGCCGATGATTTTTGTCATCAGGTACGCGGGAATCGCGGTGACCACGAAGGCGACGAAGGTCAAACCGAGCGGGTGGGTGAGCGGGTTGCGGTCGCCGCGCTCGCCCGCCGGAAATGTCCGGAGAAATTTGCCGATGCGATGCCAGAAATACACCGGCAGACAGAGAATGGCGCCGAGCTGAATCACGATGGTGTACATCTTCCAGTACGGATCGCTCAGGCTGAGGTGGAGCAGGACTTCGGTGATGCGCAGATGCGCGGTCGAGCTGACGGGAAGAAATTCGGTGAGTCCTTCGACGATGCCCAGAATGACGGACAAAAGATAGTCGTTCAATCGGCCTCCGCGAGACGGTCGAGAAAAGTATGGCAGAAATCAGAAGGCGAAAGGCTGCCGGGTTTGGTGCCGGTGAAACCGGGGTAATGAACTTGCGCTCAGGTGTTGTGAAGCTTCAATCTTCGGCGTTGCCGTAAGCCGGAATGCCTTGCTGCAGCATGAAGAGCAGGCGCTGGGCGCGCGCCCCCCAGTCGCTTTGCGGAAATTGCGAGGCGGTTTTTTGGGCGAGCGACGTTGCGCGGGTGCGCGATTCGTCGGATTTTCTTGAGTCCCCGTCCGACTTGTAGATTTCAATCAGCGCCGACCAGCGCCAGGCAGCCTGATACAAGGCTTCCGCCGTATCGGGCGATTGCGGATGTTCGGCGGCGTACTTCTCATAAATCTCGGCTTCTTTCACCGGACATTTCGCCGCGCCCTCCCAGTCGCCGCACAATTTGTTTTCGATGAGATGAAACGCCGCCAGATCGGCCCACTTGCTGCCGGAAAATTTCTTGATCACGAGCTTCATGAAATCTTCGTTCATGCCGGTGCGCAGCATGGGATCGCGTTCCTTGGCCGAGGGGCGCGACATGACGTCAGCGCGCTCGATCTGCCAGCGAATGTCGGCAAAGCGGTAAAGCGCCTCGCCGGCGATGGGCGAGGCGGGAAAAAGATCGTACACGCGATAGTAAAGACGCATGGCGTCCTGTGCGGCGCCGCGGCGGCCCTGGCGCTGGCTGGCCTGGTCTTCGGAATCGGCAGCCTCGCCGAAGATGATGCGGTCGCCGTCCTGCGTGGTGGCGCCGACAAAACCCTTGGCGGGAATCCAGCCGCTGACGGTTTTGCCTTCCTCCTGTTCGTCGTCCTCTTCATTGCGTCGCGGGTCGGTGAGCAGCGCCTCAACGTGCACCCAGCCGTTGGTTCTTTCGAGCACAATCATCTCGTGGCCGCGCAGGGCGTCGCCCACGCGGGCCGAGGTCGCGTCGGGAGAAATGTAGATTCGGGTCTCACGCAGCACCGTGCCGCGCTCGCCGAGAGCAAAGGCAGCCGCTGCGCTTAGAACTAAAAAAGCCGCCCCGAATACAGTTAATCGGAATCGCATAATTCAATCAGCCACGCGCGCGCCGGCCCGAATCTCCGCCAGCATGGCCGGCTCGATGTTGCCGCCGCTGATGACGGCGACATTCATTTTAGTCTCGGGAAGCTCGGCGCGGTGGAACAGGAAACCGGCTACCGCCACGGCGCCGCTGGGTTCGGCGATGGAGCGCGGATCCTGCGCCAGGCACGCCATTGCCTCCTGAATTTCATTCTCGGTCACGGTGATGATGTCATCCACATAGCGGCGGATGTGCTCAAAGTTGTTCGCCCCGATGCTGGTCGTGCGCAGCCCGTCGGCCAGCGTCTGCGTCACCTGCTCGGCGGAGAACTGCACGATCTTGCCCGCGCGCAGGCTGGCCTGGGCGTCGGCGGCCAGTTCGGGCTCTACGCCGATCACCCTCACGGAGGGTTTACTCAACTTCAAAGCAGTGGCCACGCCACTGATCATGCCGCCGCCGCCAACCGGCACGAGCACGGTTTCAACCCCAGGCAAGTCTTCAAGAATCTCCAGGCCGATCGTGCCCTGGCCGGCGATGATTTTCTCGTCGTCATAAGGCGGCACGATGACGTAGCCGTGCTGGACGGCGAGTTCTTCGGCGCGCCGCATGCGCTCGTCGCTGCTGGGGCCTACTAATACGATTTCCGCACCTAGCGCGGCGGTTGCCTCGCGTTTGATGGCGGGAGCATTTTTGGGCATGACGATGACCGCTTTCGTGCCCAGAGCGCGCGCCGCATACGCCACCCCCTGCGCGTGATTGCCGCTGGAATAGGAGATCACACCACGGCGGCGCTCGTCTTCTGTGAGCGAAGCGATTTTGTTGTACGCGCCGCGCAGCTTGAAGGCGCCGATGGGCTGCTGGTTCTCAGGCTTGAGGTAAAGGCGGCGAGGGTCCGTGGAACCGGCTTGGTGGATGCGGCTTTCGAGCAGGCAAGTGCGCACTGCGATGCCCCGCAGGCAGGCTTGCGCGTCACGAATGTCGGCGAGGGTGACGATAGGAATATTGTCTCGCGAAGGGCGGACAGTTGTCATTGTCGGGGTAGGTAGCACAGCTGCTTCTACCGGAAAAACCTTGCCCGCGGAGAGCGCGGAGGAGCACCGTGAAGGACGCAGAGAAAGAGGCGAATGTGCGACAGACCGGGATTCCTCCGGATTTCCAGAATTGCGGTGGAAGAACCCGATCAGCTAGTTTCGCGAGGTCTTCAACCACACCACTCGCCATCCATGGCCGAGTTTACGAAAGTCGGAGTCGCTGGTTATTAGCGTCGCTTTGTGCTCGGCGGCGAGCGCCGCAGCAAAACTGTCAGCGTAGTAAAGCCTGAATCGAAATTTCAGCTCCGCAGCGCGCAACGCTCTCTGCGATGTGGCGTCCGTCAACTGAATGGGCAATGCGTGGACCGCACTCATGCTGGCCGCCGCTTGCTCCATGCCATGCAGGCGCAGGATGACCCCGTAGACCTCGCCGTAATTCACAGTTGACATGAAAATATTGGCACGCTCGCGCAGCGCCTCTTTCAAGAGCGCGCCCACCTGCGCGGCGCCGGGCTTCCCTTGCAGGAATACAAACAACGCGCTGGCATCAAAGACGTAGGCTCTCACGGTTCACGCTTGCCCTTCCGGTGATTGCGGCTCTCCCGTGTGTGCTCCCGCAAGCGGTCGCTCTGCCATTTCGCGAGCAAATCAGGGCCTTCGGCAAGGCAGCCCATCACGCGGTCAATATAGCCATCGGTGATCGGTTGAAGGACAATGCGGCCAAATTGGTCTTCCAAAAACTTTACTTTGGTCCCGGCGGCAATTCCGTATTTCCGTCGGAGCTTTGCCGGGACTACCAGTTGGCCCTTTGACGTGAAAGTACCACTCCCATCGCTCATGGCTTACATTTTATCAAGAGTAGGATGACGACGGAGACGCGGACCGCTTAAATTTCCAGTATCACCGGCATGATCAGCGGGCGCTTCTGGGTTTGCTTGGAGATGTAGCGCTTCAAATCGGCGCGAATCTTTTCCTTGATCACTCCGTAGTCGGCCTTCTCTTCGTCGCTCGATTCGGTCAGCGTCTCCATCACGATCTGGCGGGCGCCATCCATCAAGCCATCTTCGCCAACGGAGAATCCGCGAGTCACGATTTCAGGTGAAGTTTCCACCCGGCCGGTAAGCTTGTTGATGGCAATGATCGGCAGCACGATGCCATCTTCACTCAAGTGGCGCCGGTCTTTGATAATGAGGTCTTCGACCACGTCGGTGCGGGAGCCGGAGTCAATGCACACCCGGCCCACGTTCACCCGGCCGGTCTTGCGCGCGCCCAGTTCATCGAATTCTAAAACGTCTCCGCTCTCGATCAGAATCACGCTGCCGACTGAGCCGTGCATCGAAGCCGCCAACTCCGCATGCAGCTTGAGCTGGCGATACTCACCGTGAATGGGAATGAAATATTTCGGCTTGACCAGATTGATGATCAGCTTCAGCTCTTCCTGGCTGGCGTGCCCGCTGACGTGGACCGGCGGCGAAGTGCCGTCGTCGTAGATGACATGCGCCTCGCGCCGGAAAAGATGATCAATCATGCGATAGATCGCTTTCTCATTGCCGGGAATAATGCGCGAGGAGAGCACGACGGTATCGCCCTTTTCGATCTTCGCGTGTTTATGGTTGTCCACCGCGGCGCGCGAAAGAGCCGACATCGGTTCGCCCTGCGTGCCGCTGATGAGCACGCAGACTTTTTCAGGAGACAAGTTCTTCATCTCGCCGGGATGCACCAGCAGGCCGTCTGGAATCTCCAAGTAGCCCAGATCTTCAGCGATTTCGGCGGAGCTGTTCATGGAGCGGCCCACGAAAGCGACTTTGCGGCCGTGCTCCCAGGCCAGCTCGACCGCGAGCTTGATGCGATGAATGGAAGAAGAAAAACAGGAGATGAACAGGCGGCGCTCGGTCCGCGAAAAAACTTCGTCGAACTTGCGGCGCACGGCGCGCTCGCTGGGCGTGTAGGCGCGGCGCTCCACGTTGGTGGAATCCTGCAGCAACGCCAGCACGCCTTCTTTGCCGTACTCGGCGAAGGCGTGCAGATCGAAAAGCCGGTTGTCGGTGGGCGTGGGGTCCACCTTGAAATCGCCGGTGTGCAGCACCACACCCAGTGGCGTGTGCACGGCCAGGGCCACGCAATCCACCAGGCTGTGCGTGACCTGGATGGGATGAATCGTGAAAGGTCCGATCCGGAAGCGTTCATCAGGATGAATTTCCCGCAGGTCGGCATCATCGAGCAGGCCGTGCTCGTCAAGCTTGTCTTCCACGTAAGCCAGAGTGAATTCCGTGCCCCAGACGGGAACATTCAGCTCGCTCAGCATCCACGGCAGCGCGCCGATGTGGTCTTCGTGGCCATGGGTCAGGACGATCGCTTTGACCCGCTCCCGGTTTTCGACGAGATAGGAAATGTCCGGCACAACGATGTCCACGCCGAGCAGCTCGGACTCGGGGAACATCAGGCCGGCATCAATGACGATGATGTCGTCGCCCCACCGCAGGGCCATGCAGTTCATGCCGAACTCGCCGAGGCCGCCCAGGGGCACGATGTGAAGTTTTCCGGTTGGCATGAGAACTCTTGATGCTAGCACGTTGGGAACAGCCAGTTCTCAGTTGCTGGTTATCAGTTTGCCAGATGAGACTTTGTTTAGGTGAAACGATCTTATTGTTCGTGAAAGGGACAAGCGAGAGTTGCCGCGCCCTTTGCAGCGCACGCAATCTGGGTTAAGGTTGAGGAATGGCGAAGCAGGTGCGCAAATCGTGGATAAGGCGTCGCGTGGAAAACGCGGTGGTCCATGCCTTTCAGCGGGCGTACGAGACGGTTCGTGTGGACCCGGAACATTTTCTGCTGCAGTTGCGCGCTGCCTACGGCCTGCCGATTACGAGCTTCAACGGCGTGTTTTCGGTGGAGTTGAGTCATCTGGATGACGCAGCCACGCGCGTGATCCGCGGCGGAATGAAGGCCGCGGCGGCCGAGGCGGCCGGGCTGGGCTTCGGCGGAGTCGCCACCATCGTTCCAGACCTGGGCATTCTGGCGGGCATCACCCTGCGCACGCTCCAAAAGCTCAGCCTGATTTATGGCTTCGAGTACAACACCGACGATGAAACCGCTGAACTCTGGGTCGCCGCGGCCAGCGCGGCGGGCGTGGACATCAGCCGCGAACTGCTGGAAAAAGAAGTGGTCAACCGCTTTGTCCCGCGCGTGATTCAGCGCATCGCCGTGCAGGCGAGTGGCGAGTTTGTGGAGAAATGGTCGGCGCGACTCATTCCTTTGGCCAGCTCTTTCATTGGCGCGGTACTGAACTATTACTTTGTGCGGGCCTGGGGGCGGCGCGCGCGCGATCACTTCCGCCGGCGGCATCTGGACATGCGGCGCAAGCTTCAGGAGCAGCTCACCGCGCCTTCGGCATAGGGCAAAAATATGCCGATGCGGGCAATTCTTTTCGGATTTGGCTCGCTTCTCGTTTCCGCTTCTCATTTTCTATTTCAACCGGTCTATTGCAACCGGAGCAACGGCTTAAGCCATGGCACAGTTCGAGTGCGCGGCGATTCTTTTCGATCTCGATGGCGTTCTGGTGGATTCCACGCGCTCGGTTTCGCGGCAATGGCGCCGCTGGGCTGAGGAGAATGGCATTGATCCCCAAAGTGCGGTCGCTTTGACCCACGGTGTCCGCACGATTGATACGGTGCGAATTCTGGCGCCGCATCTGAATGCGGAAGAAGAAACCAGAAAGATTGAAGAGCGCGAGGCGAATGACCGTGACGACGTCGAGGTGATGCCCGGCGCGCAGGAACTCTTGCGCAGCCTGCCGAAAGGGAGCTGGTGCATTGTGACTTCGGGTACGCGCAAAGTGGCGGCCTCGCGCTTGCAGGCCGGTCACCTTCCTGCGCCGGACGTGATGGTCACGGGCACGGATGTGGCCAATGGAAAGCCGCATCCTGAGCCCTATTTGAAGGGAGCGCAACTTTTGGGAGTCAAGCCGCGGGACTGCATGGTGATCGAGGATGCGCCGGCGGGCATTCGCGCCGCGCACGCGGGCGGCATGAAAGTCATTGCCCTGCGCACCACGTTTCCCGAGGCCGAGCTGAAAGAAGCCGACGCGGTGGTCGAGACGCTGGCGAATGTGCGAGTCTCGAGCGCGAACGGAGTATTGAAGATTGAGGTTTAGGATGCTCGCCGCGAGAAGCCCGGCGCCGGCTATCGCAATAAGGTTTCCAGTTCAACCGAGATATCCGTTTTTTCGTCGCGGTATTTCACAATCACCGGCGTGTAGAGTGACAGGTTCCACTCCGCAGCCAGGCCTTTTTTCACGGCGCGGGAGCCGGGAACCACCACCGCATTCTCTGGTACCTCAAGCGGCTTCCCGCCGCTCGCGCGGTACACTTCGCCGCGCACCAGATCGTAAAGTGGAGTCGAGCGGGTAAGAATCGTCCCCGCGCCGAGCACGGCCCCGGCGCGCACCAGCGTTCCTTCAAATACGCCGCAGTTTCCGCCCACCAGCACATCGTCTTCAATAATGACCGGCGCGGCATTCACCGGCTCGAGAACGCCGCCAATCTGCGCCGCCGCGCTCAGATGCACACGCTTGCCGATCTGCGCGCAGGAGCCGACCAGCGCGTGCGAATCCACCAGCGTGCCTTCGTCCACGTAGGCGCCCACGTTGATGTACATGGGAGGCATGCAGATCACGCCCGGCGCGACGTAAGCGCCCTGCCGCACCGACGATCCGCCCGGCACCACGCGCACGCGGTCCCCCACAGAAAAGCGCCGCGCGGGGAAAGTGTCTTTATCTACAAATGAAAGCGCTGCGCCATCGTTGATTTCGGCCAATTCGCCGAGCCGGAAGCCGAGCAGGATGCCCTGCTTCACCCACGCATTCACTTTCCACTGGCCGTCAACTTTTTCGGCGGCGCGAATTTCGCCGCGAGTCAGCGCGTCGCGGAACTCGAGGAAAGTTTGCCGGGCACCGCAGTCGCTGGCGACTTCGCGCAGTGCGGCGAGGCGCTCGATGGCAGCTTGCAATGGGTGCATGGAATGGTTGATTGAAGATGGTTGGAGTTTGAATGTCAAGGGAATCAGTCGCCTATGTGCATCCCGAATGCGGCGACTAGCTCAGGTCCACCGGTTCCTTGATCCTCGGAATGACAATGCCAGGCGACACTCGCCAAGGGTCCGCTGCCTTAAATGCACTTGCATTCGCTGCGAATCAGCACCCCCTGCATGGTGTGCGACATCTCGCGGGCCTGGCTGAGTGTGGCGTACGGACCGTGCCAGCGCGCGTGATTGGCGTCGTGCCCGGCGGGACGTCCTTTGCCATGATTGCACTGACCGCAGGATGAGCGGTGCAAGACCACCTTCCGGGGCCCGGCCAGCCAGTTTTCGTAAAGATAAAACTCGGCAGCGTCCTTGTCTTTATCTTTGCTCTCGCCGGCGGGCCTGGTGATCAATCCCACCTCGGCGGCGACCTTCTGCAACTTCGAGCGCGTATCGCGGCGCATGGGCACGAGCGGCAGGCGGTACACCTCTTCAATCTTGCCCATCATTGCAAGCACCGCTTTCACCGGCAGCGGATTCGATTCGATGAAGTTGGCTTGCATCAGCGGCAGATATTTGCGATGAATGCTGCGCGCCGCGGCCCAGTCATGATTGAGGGCGGCGCGAGCCATCTCCGCCATTTCACGCGGAATTTCATTCGAGATGACCGAAATCACTCCCACGCCGCCGAGCGCGATCAGCGGCAGCGTGACC
>Ga0335078_10014794_pt1 | contig 11574 bp, 9 predicted proteins | sample Lox_Sample_32_FD_206711 | JGI IMG/M metagenome (GOLD analysis project Ga0335078, IMG submission 206711) | Soil microbial communities from Loxahatchee National Wildlife Refuge, Florida, United States - Lox_Sample_3.2 | ecosystem: Environmental > Terrestrial > Soil > Wetlands | place: USA: Florida...
TAGAGGTCGTATAATGATTCGAACGGGCAAACGAGCATGATTGCGGAATTTCCGCATCCTCACTTTGACGACTCGATCAACCGTGAGATGATTCGTTCGGAGATCGAAGGCGGAGTTCTGCTCGACCGTCTTCCCCACGGGGCAGAACTGGAAGTGGAGACGGAGAACCGTTGCTACCGCATCCGGAACTGCGGAGGCGGCCAGGTGCTGATCTCCGGGCACCCGCGCTTCTGCCCGGAACCAGTACTAGTAAGACTTCACGGATCGACGTTCGGCGGTTCGATCCTGCGAAGGCTGTTTATCGGGCGGGGATTGCAACTGGAGTTCTCCCACCCGGAGCACATGACCATCGTCACGTCGCCAATCGTGGACATTCGCGGGCCGGCGTAGCACGGGCTCGCGGTCATCGGGCGGACTGTGATTGCAGATCTTCCTCGCGTTTCCGTCGGCTGGCCTGGAACATTTTCCGGACAATCCAACCGAACAGAATAGCCAGACAGAACAGTACGATGAAGGCGACGAAGGAAGCGGTGTCGACGTCAGCGCCGGTATCGGTCATGTGGGAATGATACTCCTATTGGTTGGAAAATAAAAGGTCTATCAGATCTTAAATACTGAAAAGTACTATATATACTGCTTGCCCAAAATATAAGAATCCTATCCGCGGATCGGGTATTTGCCAACGCGCAGCGCGCGTCGTAGAGTGGGATGCCAGGGTGAGGCCGGTTCGCAGGATTGCTTCCGGCAACTTACGAACAGGGAGGGAACAACAATGGCTGGCTTGAAATATGGCACCGCCTTGGGCGGATTCACGGATAGAAGCAAAAAGTCGATCGCGGTTCGCGGCGTTACCGGAGACGGAGGCTTTTCCGCGTTTATCTACAAGTGCGTTTTGAACGTGGACTGGGACGGGGCGCCGAACGCTTACGGATTGGATCGGGCCGGAGTCGCCGGGCAGACGGGGCTGGACCCATGGGAGTCGCCCCGGCACAGCGGCAGCCTGGCGAACGCCAGGGCGGGCGCGGAGTGGAGCCAGAGATGGGTGGGGATCTACAGCGTCAGCCGGGGCGAAGCCATCCGGATTCTCCGGCAGTATGGTCTGATTCCTCCAAAGCCGGCCAAGGGACCCGACGTGCTCAATCATGCGTCGCAGGAAGTTCTCAAAAGGTTCTGGGACAATCGCACGCACACCGCTTACGGACACAGCCTGGAAAACCTGGCGGGCGACGGCCACTTCCCGATCGTCCAGATCGAGGGAATGCCGACCACGATTCGGGCGGGGTACTACGTGTCGACGACCGGCTGGGAGGACACGAGCAAGGAGTCCTGGGATCCGCAGCGCTACCTCGATGCCAGCACCATTCCGTATTCGGTGGTGCCGGCGCTGAGCGGCGTCAGCATGGGCGACTACGGTTTGATCATCCGCAACAAGACCGGCGCGAGCACGCCCTACGCTTGCGGCGACAGTTCCGGGGCGGCACACGGCAGCCATCGATTAGGCGAGTGTTCGGGCGCGGTTTACATCGCCATGGGCAAGGAGAACGAGGGAGATTTCAGCTTTATCGTGTTTCCCCGCTCGGGCGGCGGCAACTCGCTGACCAACACAGCCGCGGCCGCCGCCGCGGTGCGAACGCAATTGAACAAGTTATCGGCAGACGATGCCGACGACCTGGCGAACCACCTGGCAGGCGATGCGATGTCGCGCTTCTACGTTCGATCCGCATTAACCAAATGGGGCGCGCCGCCAATTGTAATCCCCAAAGTCGACGCGGTTTCCGGGGCCTGAGCGGGCCGCGCGTCCACAAACGTCAGCAAACGGGCTTGACAACTCACTCGGGTTCCGATATAACTGAAACCGAATGACAGAGGATTTGAGCCCGTTTCTTCCGTTATCGCCGGCGGCGCTGCACATCCTGCTTTCCCTGGCCGGCGAGGATCGCCACGGCTACGGCATCATGCAGGAAGTGGCGCGGCAGTCGGACGGGCAATACAAGCTGGGTCCGGGGACCCTGTACGACAATCTGCAAAAGCTCATGACGCAGGGGATCGTGCGCGAATCCGAGCGGAAGCGGGTGGAAGGCGACGATCCGCGGCGGCGCTATTACCGGCTGACGCCATTGGGGCGGTCGATCCTGGCGGCGGAAGTCGAGAGGCTGGAGGGCGTGGTCCGCGAAGCGCGGCTGCATCTTCGTCCACGGAGGGCCACATGATGCGTCTCCTGTACCAGTGGCTGTTATGGCTGCATCCGCCGCGGTTCCGCCGGGAATTCGCGGGCGAAATGCTGTGGATCTTCGAAAGTTCGGCCGATAGCGAAGGAACGGCCAGGTTGCTGTCCGATGCCGTGGCATCGCTCGCGCGGCAATGGTTCCTGCGCTCCGGTTCCTGGAAAATCGGAGTGGCATTGGCAGGCGCCGCTCTGCAGGTCGGCCTCGGCAGCGTTGGAATGCTGTTTGCGACGCGTCCGGGCGGGGACAGCACCCTCGCCGCGACTTTCAAAGGCACCTGGTCCGGCCGGGTGGAATCGAAGGCCGGCGTCATGCCGGTCGAACTCGTCTTTGGGCGGGAGCGGGGCGCATGGCTGGGCGTATTCAGCGCCGCTGACCGCACAAGCTCCATTCGCGACTTTCAGGCTCTTCGCGAAGCCGTCGCTTTTCGCGTGCCCGCGGAGGAAGGGGACCTGGTCTTCCGCGGGCATCTGGCTTCGGGGAAGCTCAGGGGAACGGTGGAGCGCTCCGGCGCCGGAATCGGCATCTGGGAAGTCACGCGGCCAACGACCAGCGCCGCCGCGGGCGTTCTCGATACCAAGCGGCTGGTCGGCCTGGCCGCCGTAACAGCGGCGGGAATTTGCGTAGCGGTCGTCTTGCTGACGCTGTGGGCCAGGAGATTCATGTCCGGCAGGATGGGATCGCTGCGCGTGAAGAAGTAGCACTACACACGGCCAGGCCGGTCGCCAAGCCGCCACGGACTACCAGCCTGCCCTACAAAAGAGGCCGCATGCTCGAACTACGTCACGTCACCAAGCGCTTTTCGTCCTCCGTCGCAGTCCGCGACGTCAGCTTCACGGCGAATGCCGGAGAAGTGACGGGATATCTCGGTCCCAACGGTTCCGGCAAATCGACCACGCTGAAGATGATTACGGGGCTGATCGAGCCGACGGAAGGCGACATCCTGTTTCACGGCCAGCCGATCGGGCGCGATCGCATCGCCTATCGGCAGCGGCTGGGCTACGTTCCCGAAGAGCCACACCTTTATCCGCATCTCACCGGCTCCGAGTACCTGGAAATGGTGGGGCAATTGCGAGGCCTGCCCACGCGACTGCTCGCCGAGAAGGTCGAAGGCTTTCTGCGGCTGCTGGCGCTTTATGAAGATCGCTACGTACCGATCGCGTCTTATTCCAAGGGCATGCGGCAAAAGGTGCTGCTGGCAGCGGCGCTGCTGCACAATCCCGACCTGGTGCTGCTGGACGAGCCGTTTTCCGGGCTGGATGTGAATTCGGCGCTGGTGCTGCGCAGCGTCATTCGCGAGTTGGCCGCGCGGGGAAAAGTGGTCCTGTTCAGCTCGCACGAGCTGGAGACGGTGGAACGGGTCTGTTCGCGGGTGGTGATCCTGCATCGCGGCCGCGTGGTGGCGAATGACTCCATCCAGGAACTGCGCTCGCTGATGTCGCTGCCGACTCTGGAGGAGATTTTTTCCCAACTGGCGATCGAGCAGGATACCGAAGCCGTCACGCGGCGTTTTGTCGAGCTCATGGAGGCCTGACCATGATCGATGCCCGCAAGCAGTTCGTGGTTTTGCATCGCGACTTCCTCTCGCGGCTGGTGGATCTGGAGCTGCTTTCCGCGCAAGGCGATTTGCAGCGGCTGCTGGGGCAGTTCGGGGCGCTGCTGGCGGCTTTCAGCTTCACGTTCTGCATAGGCGCCATTCCCAAGTACGTCGCGTCGTCTCTGCCGGAGGGCCGCTTGCACGCCAGCGCCATGGGAGAGCAGGAATTCCTGGTGGCCGCGACCATGGCCCTGGCGGGATTGTTCGCCGTTCTCTCCTGGAACAATGTGCTACCGGACCGCCGCGACAGCCTCATTCTCGGGGTGCTGCCGGTGCGGGCGCGGACGCTATTTCTGGCGCGGGCCGCCGCCATCGCAACCGCGCTCGGAGTGACCGTGATCGCGGTGAACTGCTTCACCGGGCTTGCCTATCCATTGGTTGCGATGCCGGCCGCGGGCGGTCTGGGCGTATTTCGCGCGTTTGTGGCCTGGTGGGCGGCGATGCTGGCCGCGGGATTGTTCGTCTGCTGCGCGTTGCTGGCGGTGCAAGGCCTGGCGTCGCAACTGCTCACTTACCGGCTCTATCTGCGCGTCTCGGCGTTCCTGCAACTGGCTGCTTTCTTCGTCGTCTTGGCCGGGTTTTTCCTGAAGCCGCCATTCCCTGCCCCGGACGCTTATTCCGTCCATGCATTTCAGCGCCAGCCGCTCTATTGGTGGATCCCCTCGTTCTGGTTTTTCGGGCTGATGCACCAACTCAACGGGTCGGCCGATCGGCTGCGCTCGGCGCTGGCGGCGCGGGGATTATGGGCACTGGCGATAGCGGCATCGATCGCCCTGCTCACGGCGGCTCTGGCTTACGGACGCAACATGCGGCGGATCGTGGAACAGCCCGATATCGCTCCTTCCGACCGCTCGCATCCGTCCGCGCGCCTGGGAAGCTGGCTGGCCGCCCGAATCATCCGCCGGCCCGTGGAGCGCGCTGTCGTGATGTTCACCTCGCGCACCATCGCGCGCAGCCGGCAGCATCGCCTGCTCATCGCGGCATACGGCGGCATCGGGCTTGCCATCGCGCTTCTCTACTGCCGCGAGCTGATCTACGGCGCCTCGAGCTTCGGGCTGATGAATCCGCGGGCGTATTGGAGCCAGGCGAACATTCCGATGATGATTTCCAGCCTGGTGATGCTGGTGTTCGCGGTGCTGGGAGCGCGCGCCGTTTTTGCGCTGCCGATAACGCTTCCCGCCAACTGGATCTTCCGGGTGACGGCCGTGCATCGCCCGTCGCACTATTTCCGGGCGGTGCGGAATGCGGTGGTGCTGCTGGCGGCGGGGCCGATCTGCGGCGCTTTCGCCGCCGTCTATCTCTCCTGCTGGCCGACGCTGCCGGCGGTGGAACATACCCTGGTGCTCTGCGCGGCCGCGGTGCTATTGGTGTCGCGATCGCTGGATGGCTTTCACAAGATTCCCTTCGCCTGTTCCTATCTTCCCGGCAAGGCCAACATCAACGTCAAGCTCGGAGTGTATGCGCTCATTTTTCTTTTCTGCGCGGAAATGGGCGTGCAGATCGAGTTCTGGGCGATTCACTCTCTGATTTCGTTTGCGGTGGTCTTCGCATTGCTATCGACAGCGGCGCTGTGGTCTTACCGGCACTGGCAGGAATTCGCCTCGTCTCCTTACAACCAGATCCAATTTGAAGATCTGCCGGTGGCCGACGTCAGCCCGCTCGATTTGCACGGAACATCGGGCGGAGGCTGGACGGGAGGCGAATCGGCGCCGCCCCCGCCGCCGGCCGCGAGTTTTCCGTCGATGGCGCGAAGCAGCCTGCTGACGCTCTCGACAGCCGCGGCGGCTCCCGAACCGATTCCGCTGGGAACGCGCATCGAGCAAATCTGGACGGATCTTCGCCAGGGAGCGCGAATTTTCATCCGCGCACCCGGCTTCAGCACTGCCACCGTGCTGCTGTTGGCCCTCGGCATCGGCGGCAACACGGCCATTTACTCGATGATTCACGGACTATGGTCGAAGCCGGCGCCGGGAGTGAAGGCCGATGGGCTGGTGATCTTCGGCACCGCGAAAGACGGGCAAGTAAGCGATCCTGGCCTGAACAGCTACCCGGCCTACATCGAATACGCCGCGCGCACGCGCACGATGAAGTCGCTGGCTGCTTACCGCTTCGCGCGATTTACCGTGAGTCTTGCCGATGGCTCGTGGCAGCTGCGCGGTGGGGCGGTCACCGGCAGCTATATCGAGACCCTCGGGCTGCACCTGGCGCAAGGCCGCGATTTCACCCGTGACGAAGCCAGCGGGAAGGCGCCGCTCGCCGCCATCATCGCCTGGCATGTCTGGCAAAACCAGTTTCACAGCGGGTCCGCGATCGGAAGCACGGTGGTGGTCAACGGACATCCGGCGACGGTGGTCGGAATTACGCCGGAGGGCTTCCGCGGTCTTGAACTGGCGCCTCATTTCGAGATCTGCTTGCCCATGGAGGCCTGGCTGCGAGAGACCGGCACGAGCGCATCCCTTGGAGACCCCGCGCAACGCGGCTTCAATCTGATCGGACGCCTCAATCCGGGTGTGAGCCTGACGCAGGCCCAGGCGGAATTCGACGCGATTTCGCGCGTCCTTGAAGAACGATACCCGGAGACGAATCTCGGCCGCAGCGTGGTTCTGGCGGCGTATCCGACGGTTGCGTTCGGACCGCTGGGAGGCCGGCAGACCCGTTTTGTGCAAGGCCTCGTCATGGCGGCCGGGCTGGGGGCGCTGCTGATGATCTGCGCCAACGTGGCCAATCTCATGCTGGCGCGCGTGTTGGCGCGGCGTAAAGAGCTCGCCGTGCGGATGGCGCTGGGCGCGCCGTGGACACGCATCGTTTCCACAGTGGCCGGGGAAGCGGTTGTCATTTCGCTGGCAGCCTCCGCCGCCGCCCTGCTCACAGCCTCCTGGATCACGCGCATCGTGGGCGGGCTGATGCCGCCCATTGAATCGGGGGCACGGTTTTCGCTCGATTTCTCGCCGGATTGGAAGGTCGCCCTGTATGCGCTGGCCCTGGCAGCATTTTGCACGGCTACAGTGACCGTTGCGCCGGCCCTGCGGATTTGGCGCAAGCAGCCGCGGCCAGGCGCCCGGCCCGGATTGCAAGGCGCGCTGGTGGTGGCGCAACTGGCGATGTGTATGGTATTCGCCGCCGGCGGCATCACCGCCTGGCGCGCCATCTCCTCGATCGACCACGACGATGTCTACATCCATCGCGACCATCTTCTGCTGGCCGCCGTCGATACGTCCGGCGCCTTCGAACCGGATCTTCTCGAACGCATTCGCGCACGATTGTTGACCCTCCCACGCGTGACGTCGGTTTCCTGGGCGTTGGCGGCTCCCCCTGGCAGCCACAGTTGGAAGGGCATACCGGCGAACGATGCGGTTCGAACCCAGGGAACAGTGGTCGGGCCCGGATATCTGACCACGCTGGGGATCCACCTGCTCGCGGGCCGCGATCTTCGCGAGCACGATTCGTTCAACACCGCCGTCATCAACCGCAAACTGGCGCAAGCGCTCTGGCCCGGTCAAACGGCGATTGGCCGGACATTCTCCATGCCTCGCGTTGCGGCCGATCCTATCGAAGTGGTGGGGGTGGCGCCCGACGCGCCCTATTCGGGCGTCGCCGACGACGGCTCCTATACCGGTATGGGCAAGGGGGATCGTCCGAATTTCGTTTTTCTCGCGGATGACCCGCAATCTCGCGGGCCCGGCCAATCGACTTTTCACATCCGCTACGCCGGCAGCCCTGGCTCCCTGGCGGCGGAGGTACGAGCCGCGATACACGAGGTGGCGCCCCCGATCCCGGTGTTCAGCATGCGGTCGATGGAAGAGGAGTGGGCGGCATTCACCGCACCGTGGAGGGATTTCGGGATGCTGGTGCAGATCTTCGGAGCGGCATCGCTTCTGCTGGCGGCGATCGGGCTCTCCGCGGTGGTTGGCTGTCAAGTTACGAATCGGACGCGGGAATTGGGCATTCGTGCCGCGCTTGGCGCCCGCCCCAGCCAGGTCTTCGCAGCCGCCGTGCGAGGCGCGGCCCTCCTGGCGGCGATGGGATTGTGCGCCGGCGTGGGGCTCACTTTCGCGGGCGCGCATGCCGCCGGCGCTCTCACATTCGGCATCCGGCCGGCGGATCCCCTCGTGCTGGCCGCGGTCGCCGCCACCCTGATGGCAGTCTCGATGGCCGCCTGCGCGGCGCCGGCACTCCGCGCTGTTCGAATAGATCCTACCGTGGCGCTGCGCGAGGAATGAGCCTGGCCGACAGCGCCAGTCCGCTGCGATTTGCGCCGGGAAAACGCAGGAGCACGCTACGGGCGGCCGGAACCGGCTCGGGGTTTTCGCGAGCCGGCTTGCGCCGTGGTTGCCGGGCTGCTCAGCGCCGATTCGAGGTTCTGGCCCTCGGGGGATCCGAGACCCGTGCAGGCGTCCCATCCGGGACCGGCCTTGAAGGCCCCGTTCGATCCCTGGGTGATGTCATGGAACGACTTCGAGGTTGCCGGGAGCGCGTAAAGCAGAGGCTGCAGAAATCCCACCGATTTGCCGATCTTCTGGTTGATGAGCGCGATGAGGCCGCTCCAAAGCGGGGCGACGGCGCTGGTGCCTCCAATTACCAGCGATTGTCCATCCACCAGGACCTTGTACCCGGTATCCGGGTCGGCATCGCCGGCCACATCGGGCAAGCCGCGGCCTCCGCCGGAAGGCGGGGTCACGCCGGCAGCCGCCTGCCACGTGGGTAGGGGGAATTGTGCGCTGAATCCGCCGCCGGTAGCTCCGCCTTGAGTCCCGTCATTCCAGACGGTCTCGCTGGAGATGCTTGTGCCGCTCGCCTTCAGAGTCGTGCCGCCGCAAGCGAGGATATGCGGGCTGGAAGACGGGAAGTCGACGTGATTGGCGCCGTCAGTCACACCATCGCTGGAACCGTCGTCGCCGGCCGCGGCACAAATCGTGACTCCCAGGGCAGCGGCGTCCTGCGCGGCCGAATCGAATGCCGTCATGGAATTCGCTGTCCAGGTCGATTCCGGACCGCCCCAACTGACGGAGATGACAGTCGGCATGTGGGTGTTATCGTGAATGGCGGTGGTGAGCGCGTCTTGAAATCCCTGCGAGGTATTGGGCGCGAAATACACGACGATCTTGGCTCCGGGGGCGACCGATCCGGCCACCTCGATATCCAGCAGCACCTCGCCATCCGCGCCGTTCGGATTGGTGGGTGCATTCGTCGCCTTGTCCACCAAAACGGCAACCACGGTGGGCTCCTTGATACCGAGGGACGAGAAGTAATTTTGAAGGTCGGAAGCGCGGTAGCCGCCCCCTAATTCCAGGATGCCGATAGTCTGGCCTGTCCCATTCACACCTGCCGGAAACTGGTAGAGCTGCGCCACCTGGTTGGGAGTGTAGGAAACGGATTGCGCGGCCGCGGCACTATCGTCGCGGACGCGGAAATGCGCTTTGGCCTGCGGCCGGTTATCGAGGCCTAATACGGCTTCGATCGATCCGGTTAACTCCTGTGGAACCTGGATCAATCCGGTGCGCGCCCGGTACTGCCGGCCGCGGTGCTCGTAGCGCTCGAATCCGACGCCGAACGCACCCGCCATCTGCTCCGCGGTGCCCTGCAGCCTGACGGTGCGCCGCGCCTCGGACACTTCTATGACTTTGAGGTGGTTCTCCCTGGCGAATGCCTTGATCTGATCGATAGCGGCGGGGGCCGCTCCGTATTTCGCGGCGAATTCTTCCCTGGAAACGGTTGCCCCGCCGTGTTGCGGCAACGGCACCGGCTCCCTGGGTTTGAGAATTACGGAAATCTCGACCTCTTCGTCGTTGGGCACGCTGCCGACACGTGTGCCAATGGGCAGCCGCCGACTACCTTCAAGTGGAACCTTGTTGCTGGCCATCAGTCCCTCCTGTTCTATACGGAGTATAATCCGGCGGGGCCGATGCCGCGCGATCGATGTGCGCTTGAGCACCAGCAACGGTTATCGAAATCGATACCCGGGTTTGAGCGTGCAGCTATAGAGTTTGCTTTGATCGGCCGTCACCTGAAGGCTGCAGGATGCCCACGTGAGAATCAGGGCCGGCCCCAGCGGAAAGACGATCGTAGTGCCGTTTACGTCGGCCTGGATGCTGGGGCCCTCGCCGCCGAGCGGCACTGTGAACGTCATGGTACGGCCGTAGATCGAAGGGTACGACTGCCGGATCATATCGCTGAGAGCGGTGCGCATTACCTCGGCTTCAACCAGAAAGGTTGCCGTGTCGGACCAGGCGAGCAAAGTTCCGCTAATCACGCGGCCGCCACGGGAGAAGTTGTCGGTTTCAATTCGCGTAAAGGGGCATGGACCCGCGACGCAGGACACGCGGGCACTCTGGAATTCCTGTCCCGCGCCGGCATCCAGTTGGAACGAGCCGAGCGCGGCCGCCCATCGGCCATCGGGTGAGCAGGCGGGATGCCGGCGGCAGGCAACGTTGGCGGTGTTGACGACCTCGAAGGTCTTTTCCGTGCTCCCGACGTCAATGGTATTGGTCCCCTTCATGGAGTAGCGGATGCGAAGGTTCGCCAGCGTGGTCTCGGATCCGCCGGGGGGCGCGGCTGCGGGGCGCGACGGCGCCAGGTGAGCGACGGTAAGCTCCGGCCCAAAGGTCTCCTTGACGGCCAGCGGCTGGTAGCCGTCATCGCGAAATTGCAAGGTCAACTGCTGCCCGCGCCACATCGCCCTGGGCCAGGTGAGGCGGAAGAAGCCGGTGGCGCCGGAGCGCGTCCGAACGGTGACGCCGCCGACCTCTCCGGCGATGTCGACACCGCCGAGCGGGACCTGTTTGCGCGGATCGATATCGGCGATGAGAACCGCGCCCGTGGTGGATTTCACTTTCCCGATGCGCGGCACTTCGACCACCGCGATGGCGCCGACTCCAATAACACTCGCGATCAGCCAGATGGCGGACTTACGCGATCGTTTCACGCCGCGTACCCTATCACCCAGTTTACGTGCGGGCACACGCGCACAACCGGCGGCAATCGCATAAATTGGCTACAGTGGGTGGCCAAACGTGAGGCGCACAACCATGGGTTCGGACGCTCTGACCCGCCGGTTACTGTTTCGGCGTCTGGCCGGAGGCCTGGCGCTGGGGCTGGGGATGCCGGCGAGCCGGGTATGGGCCGCTGGAGGATTCTCGCTCTCGCCGGAAGACAGCCAGTTCCTGGAGGACCTGGAAAAGGCCAATTACCTTTTTTTCCGGGAACAGGCGAACGCCGATAACGGGCTGGTGCGCGACCGAGCCGACGTGCGCACGAACAACACCAACACCGTCGCCAGCATCGCCGGCACGGGGTTCGGCCTCACGGCCCTGTGCATCGGGCAGGCGAATGGCTGGGTCGCGCTGCGCGAAGCGGGGGCGCGCGCGATTACGACGCTGCGTTTTCTCTCGCGGAAAATGCCGACGCATCGCGGCTTCTTCTATCATTGGGCCGACCTGAAAACCGGCGAGCGCGTGTGGGACTCGGAAGTCTCGTCGGTGGACACGGCCCTGCTGCTGTGCGGGGTGCTCACCTGCCGCGAGTACTTCCAGCATCCGGAAGTCACGGCGTTGGCCTATGAGATTTTCAATCGCATCGACTGGACATGGCTCTCCGAAGACACCACGCTGCTGCCTCACGGATGGACACCCGAATCCGGTTTTCTGCCGTATCGGTGGGATCTCTACAGCGAGCACATGATGATGTACCTGCTGGGCATGGGCTCGCTGGCGCATCCGCTGCCGGCGGACGCATGGAACGCCTGGAAGCGCACTA
>Ga0335078_10014795_pt1 | contig 11574 bp, 14 predicted proteins | sample Lox_Sample_32_FD_206711 | JGI IMG/M metagenome (GOLD analysis project Ga0335078, IMG submission 206711) | Soil microbial communities from Loxahatchee National Wildlife Refuge, Florida, United States - Lox_Sample_3.2 | ecosystem: Environmental > Terrestrial > Soil > Wetlands | place: USA...
TCGCGTGTTCCGGGGCGTGATTGCGGAAGTTACATCTCGACCGTGTAGTCAAACGACTCCGTAATCGGTCCGTCAGGCTTGGCAAAGTGCACGCTACCTTCGGACAGGGCGGATGCACCTATGCGAGCAAGGGCGAATCATGAAAAATTAACAATTGAAAGCCTAAGCGAAGCTACGCGGAGGCTGTTTAGCCATGATGATGGGGCTGCTTGTCTCTTTGCTGGTCGGGGCGGTGTTGGGCCAGCATTTTAAGGTCCTTATATTGCTGCCTGCGATGCTGCCGACAGTTGCATTCGCAACGATTGTGGTCTCAATACACGGCGCGACCGTCTGGCAAATCCTGGCTACGGTTTTGGTCGCTGCCACTGGCCTGCAAATTGGCTACGTCGCTGGAATTGGAATCCGCCATTTCGCGATTGTTGAGCGCGCTAGCCGCTTAGGGCCTCATAGGCCGGCCTTACCAGCGTCACCACGGTCCGTTCCTCAACTAGCAGACAAGGCTCACGAGGCGGCCTCGATTTGATCCGCCGCTGGCGAACGAAGCAGGACGTGCCGCGTGGAAAAAAACGTTTTTGCAGCCCCATTGGGATCGCTCTGGAACGGGGCACGTGCGCATGGATAAATACTCGGCATTTATTGCTTCTGCTCCGGGTTTTTATCGGCGCGCGAAAGCCAGTCCGTAGCTGGAACGATAATTTCCTGGCGGCAACGGGCGGTCACATCTGCTCCGGTCGGTTCACGCCACATACCTCAAGCAAAGCCCGTTCTTGTTTGGTTGCCTCCGCGATTTTTTGCAGCGGAATACCGAGCGGCAGATTGAGCGGAACATAAGGCGGCGCCGTTTGGTCCTGACGCTTTGCAAGCACGCTCCAATGAACCCGTTCGTTAATCCGTTCCATGGCGGGATCCTCGGTATTTAACAGATAGCCGTAGCGAACGGCATTGGCGGGCAACACTTTTCGATAATGCGGAAATGCGTGGTCGAGCGGCCAACCCACCGTCGAATCCACTACGGCGCCGTTGACGTTGGGACGCAAGACTGCGCCGACCGCTTCGACGTTAAATTCCAGCCCGGTCAATGCTTGGACGCGAGCAATCATCCAGATCAGCGCCTGATCGGAAAGGCCACTGTCGGCGTAGCCGCCGCCAACATTGCAATGCGCGCCGGCAAACCAAGTTTGCTCGACCTGACCTTTCGGTGTCTGTCCTTTGACAATGGTCCAAAATGTCGGGACGAAGGGCCGCCGGTGCTCGTCAACGGCGAGCCCGTGCAGACCCACGGCCACGTTGTCGCCGAAACTCGTATCGTGGAATCCCAAAGTAATGAGAGCGTAGTAGCGCGCGAGCGCGGCAAGTCCGATGCCGGCCGGAATGCCGTAAGAACCAACAGTATCCCATACGCCGACACAGGCAATCGCCCGACTGTCGTGAAAGGAATGCCGTGCAGCAACCGATGCGTAGTCGGCGACCGCTTTTTGATCGCTCGAACTTCCCGTCTGCGGTCGTTCACGCGTCGAGGGCTTCACGCGGTAGTGCCGCCACGCGGTATCGAACAGCTCGGGCGTGCGGTGCCGAGCGATGCCCGATGCTCCAATTAGACCGGCCAAAGCGCGCGCCGCGTAGGAACCTCGGGAGAAACCGAACAGGTAAATTTCGTCGCCAGACTCATAGTCCTCTACGATGAAGCCGTAACAATCCAGGATGATTTGCTTAAGCCCGGAGCCGATGGCTCCGCCGAGAAGTCTCTTGAAGAAATCGCCTTCGGTGCCAACGCCGTCGTGGTAATGCACCTTCTGCACGACCCCGCCAGCGCCCTGGTCTTTTATGAAACGGCGGGCAGCGGCTCGGTCGGTGCTGTCGAGTTTCGCAACGTTGGTATCGTCGCTGGTTCCTTCCTTATTCCAAGTGCCGTCGATCAGAACTACGATCCGTTTCATGCCGCCCTCGCTCCCTGCTGCCGGCCCGGACGGAGTACGTTAGTTTGACTTGTTTTGCAGCGCGCCGTCAGGCAGCAGGTCTGTGACCAGCGCCACCATTACGGCGCTCCTGGCAGCACAGCGTCAAGCGTCCCGGGTGGGCAAGACGCGTCGCAATTTTGGCAGGGGGCGGACAGTCGCTGAAAGGTCGCCGCTCAACACGTCCGAGCTAGGATCGTGCGACCGATAAGAAACAGGTAAGCTTAGGGCTGGCTTCCCGCGCACTGCGGTCTGGCGCCCGTCGCAGAAATCTGGGGAATTCGTCCGCCCTATGCCTTTCGTTATATTGACATGACGTTATTTTTACTCTGTCCGCGACTTAGAGCGGCCATCTAAAATTATCGCCGCATGTTGCCGGGCATTACGGGGGCGTGTTACGAGAGCGAGTAATGATTAAACCTTTCTGGGGCGCGATTTCGGCTTTTTCGCTGGCCGCGGTGCTTGCGGCGCCGGTAAGCCCGGCTTCGGCGATGTCATACCTTGCTGGGACTTATCAGCTGATTGTCGGTAGCACCTATCCTTCTGAGAGCGGGCAAACAGACGCGGAATGTGGGGGCGGTACCTGTCCTTACATACCGGCAGATTTTGCACACTCGGACGTCGAGAATGGTGGTAACGGAACCACGTACAATTTCTACTTCACGGTCGGTAGTGGCAGCACCGATTTCTTGAATGTATCAGCGCCCTCGACCGGAACGATTGAGGGATTCGATGTGTCGGCCTTCACTTACACGGGTTCCTCCCCCGCTCCCACGACAATGGTTTCCGGCCCCGTTTTAGTTAATGATAGCAGCGGAATTTCTCTGGCATTTACCGCAGGCGCAAGTGCCGTAAATTACTATGTGGTGCTCAACCTCTTTTGTGGTGATGCGCAGGCATGCAACACTGGAGGTGACGACGTAGACCCCACAAACGACGTCAGTCTCACCAGCAGCGCTGACTATTCCGTCGTCTCTGCAACTCCGCTATCTGCAACGCTACCGCTTTTTGCTAGCGGCCTCGGTATGATCGGCCTGCTGGGCGGTCGCAGGAAGCGGAAGGTTGCGCTGATCGCCGCCTGATTTGGTCGGTGATCGAACCAAAAATCTGGTTTTCAGGCTGGTCTTTCTTGGTGACTGCGCCGCGGGATGGTGCCGTGTCGCACCCACCCATTTCGTGCCACATCCGATGTTTGGTCGCTCGCCGGGAGCAATCGTCGTCAGGTCATATTGTCAGAAACACTCGAACGGGGGCACGCCGTCGTCTCAGGAATTTATCATTCTCATCAGCAGGATTGCTTGCTTTTCGCCCGGCGTCAGCCGAAACCATTCGCAATTCTCATTGATTTGCCGATCCATGGCGCCATTACCCCGGTCACGGCGTGACCATAACTCGATTGCATCATGCAACCGTGCTGCCGGCGCACCGCGATCAAACGGCTTCCTGATAAAATCGTGACCGCCGTTTTTCATCGCCTCGACGACGGTCGGGAAGTCATCTCGTGCGGACGTGAGAAAGATCGGAGTCCAATAACGCCGTGCACGGAGTTCCGATAGGATCTCGAGTCCACTCTTCCCCGGCATGACGACGTCAAGGAAAAGGCAAATTGGAACTCGCGTCATGGCTGCCGCCAGAAAAGACTCGCCATCCTCGAATGCGGTAACCGGAAATCCCTCAGGAGCTAGGGCGTCGGTGAGTATGTCCCGCATATCCTCATCATCATCGACAATGAATATTTCCTTTGCGGGTTTGATCTCTTGGTGCGCCCTGCTCCAGGAGAGTGGGTTTTGCTGCACGTCAAACTCCAGTTTTGCGATGTCGATCGCTTGGTCAATTGGCTCGACAAGCCGCGCTCGATTTAAAGAGTGCGCTATTGATAAATTCATAAAATAGCTAACAGAGAAACTGGGTGTTACTACGTATTCGAGGTCTTGCATCTCATTACTTAGCCGAGAGCGTTAACGTGACGAGCAGTCGACCGGTCAACGAGGAGCGTGAGATCTTAGAATCTAGCACAATGATGCGGCATGCCTACGAAAAGACATTGCCATGATGTTCATCGATCTGAAAGAGCAAGACACGCCGTCGCCGATCCGGACTGACTTATGCATCGTCGGAAGTGGGCCGGCTGGAACAACGATAGCAAGGGAATTTGCCGGATCTGCCCTCCAGGTACTCATTGTCGAAAGCGGAGGATGGGAAGAAACGCCGGCCAATCAAGCTTTGTATGACGTTGAGAATGCGGGCGTCGCTCGCGCCACTCCGCAGAATCTTGTACGCAACCGAGTAATTGGCGGGTCATCACATACCTGGAGCGGTCGTTGCATTTCATTTGATGACGTTGATTTTGAGAACCGGGCATGGATTCCCCATTCGGGATGGCCGATTTCGCTGAAAGATGTCCGGCCTTTTCTGGACCGATCCCGAAAATATCTCGGCATTGGCCCAAATATCTATCAGAACGAACTTTGGTCGGAATTGAGAATCGCTCCTCCGCATCCGGAGTTTGATCCGTTCTATTTGAAATCGCAATTTTGGCAGTACAGCAAGGACGAAGGCAATCCTCAAGAACCGGCGCGCTTCTCGCGAATGCTTTCCGGAATAAATGCTTCCAATGTCCGATGTCTAATCCATGCCAACGTGACGCAAATCAATACCAACCGGGATGTAACACAAGCCACCTCGCTGGAGGTGCGTAGCCTTGATGGCCAACGCGCCGAAGTGAAGGCGAGTGTTTTTGTTTTGGCGTGCGGTGGTCTCGAAAACGCTCGCCTGTTGCTGGCTTCCAATAGAATAAGGCAGCAGGGTTTGGGAAATTCTCATGACCTCGTCGGCCGGTTCCTTATGGACCATCCCGGATGTGAATTGGGCTGGTTTGATCCCCGCCACGGCGGTCTTATCCAGAAGCGCTTTGGTTATTATTTGCTCGATCACGAAGGCGGCCGAAATGTCTATTCCTGTGGCTTGGCCCTCAGCACAGATATTCAAAGAAAGGAGCGGCTGCTGAACTGTGCGGGGTTCTTATACGAGAATTTTTCGGTCGATCAATCGTGGGGGGCATTGAAGCGCATAGCTAATCGCCTGATGGACGGAATCGGGAAGCGTGATAGCCAGAGACTTGACAGAAAGGACGTGTCGCTGGTCATGGCGGATCTGCCCAAGTTGATGGGGAACGCCTATCGTCGTATCGCCAGGGGTCAGGGGGCAATCCTAAGAATCGAAGGCCTCACGCTTTATTGCTTGACTGAGCAGGTACCCGACCCGTCGAGCCGAGTAACCCTGGCACAAAAAACCGACGCCCTCGGTATGCCGCTGTTGCGCGTCGACTGGCGGATCGGCGAGCTTGAACGCCGATCAGTTGCGCGGCTCAGCGAACTCATTCAATCAGAGCTGCGTCGTACCGGCTTACCGGGGTTTTCCGAAAACCCAGTTTGGCGGTCGCAATTCATCGATCGAGCCCATCCGTCTGGAACAACTCGAATGGCCCTTTCACCGACACAAGGCGTCGTAGATCGAAACTGCTGCGTGCATGGGCTTGCGGGGCTTTACATCGCCGGAAGCAGCGTGTTTCCGACCGCAGGTCACGGCAATCCGACCTTAATGATTGTTGCCCTTGCAATCCGACTGGCCGATTGGCTCAAACAGCACCATTTTGCTCAACACGCAAAATCCACTTGATAGATTCTTGTTATTCCGATCCTCGATGCTATTTGCTGCCTTCAAGCGTAAGCGTTTCCAAGCGTAGAAAATTCGGCGGCAAATGCTCTTCATTTTCTAAATCGCGTAGAGCTGCGTCATCGCTTTGGTGCTGGTCGAATTTTTTGATGCTGTGAAAGCCGGCCCCAGTCATCGCGCCGCGCAATGTTTTTTCATCATAGATGAAGATGTGCCCCCAATTCCGTACGAAATTGTTTATGACGAAGACTTCGTTATTATCGGGAGTTCCTGGAGTGAAGGTATTCGACGCCCATTTTATGTAAGCATGCTGTAGAGGGGTTTTATCCGCCCTGGTGAGGTCGATGAGAAAGGCGAGGTCGGGTGTCGATATGCGAATTTTGCCGGACTTTTTCAGAACACGAAAACATTCTGCGAGCATAGTGATGCCATCCCAATACGGTATGTGCTCGATAAAATGTTCGCTGAAAATGTAGTCGAATGTTTCCTCTTCAAAGGGAAACCGCCTTTTAGCGTCGAGATACATGACCATGGGTGATGCGCGATTGTAATCAGTATTGAGCCAACCCGTCAGAACGTTGTGACCACAGCCGATGTTCAATTTTTTCACCACGGAGCGAGCCGCGTAACGCGCGGCCAAAGCGCGATCCGAAGGCCACGATGGATGCGCGATGCGCCGACGCAGTCGGCGGGCAGGATCTAGCAAATGAACCTTTTGCAAAACGTCTTTTACTGCCGCCTTCAGCATTGTCGTCAAGTGTCTAGCTGGACTGAAGACGCCCCAATTGCGGACGTCGGTCGGGGCCCTTTCCCAGACTTGGCCATCGCGAGAAATTGCCCGAGAAAGGCTTTCACCGCTCTCGCTCCCTGAGCGGAAATTCTCGCAATGGCGGGCACAAGCCCGACTCGGATACGAAGATGTAACGCGAAGAAAGCGTCCAAAATTATTTTACGTCGAGGTAATGTCACCGCCTTTGCGACCAAGCGCATTATGGAGCGGCGGATATAATTCCCGCTCACCCGCAAGTCCCCGGCGCGGATCCAGAGCGCGATAGGAACGAAGAAAATACCCACCAATATTAGTTCGAACCCGAGCGAGAATGCCGCGATATGATTGAATGGCCAGAGCCAAAGTTCGCGCATGGCGCTGGTTTGCGTGAAGATCTTCGTTATCGGTGTGATGTTGAGGCAATCCAATTTGAGGGCCTGCTCTTCATCCCGAGCAAAGCCGCTGAGACCTAACAAAAAAAGCACGTGACGCTCAAAGGGTCTACCGCCTTCTGTGCCGTTGCCCTGAATCGAGTATGCGGCAAAGCTTTTGCGAGTGGAGTCGCCAACAACCAGCTTTTGATCCGCCACGTTCTCCAGGCGCTGGCGCCACCGTTTTTCGTCCATCTCGAGCTTGTAGACCGTGGCAAACCACTCCGCGTTTTGGACGTGCAGCCATGCCTCACGCTCCGCGTCGGCCCGCGTACGAGGGCGGCCCTGCGTCTTTAGTACGGTAGGAAAAACGCGGGGTTCTCCCGGGCCAATCGCGTCGAAACGATTGCGCCAAGCCTGAACTTCTGCAGGCGCGCGGCCGTAATAAGCTTTGAGCTTGGCCTTGGCTTGCAGTACCGCTTTGACAAAAAACGGACGCGTACAGCTGGCTCTGGCCTGCCAAACTTCCGCCGTTTCTAGTCCGGGAGTACTCGATGCGTCGACACCGACCCACGCATAACCGTCGGCGACCGGCAAGAACCGCATCCAATCAAAAACAGACGCCGCCAGGATTACGCATCCCAGTATGATCGCGCACAGGCGAATATGGAAAACGGCAATACGCAATCGAACGCCAGCCCACCAAAACGGCCATGCTCGGACCAATTTTGGCCGGAATTAAGACGGCTCTTTTTTTTCTGTGCGCAGGCGCTGCGGCGCTGCTGTTCTCAGGCGCAACGGCGCACTGGCGATCGCGGCTCGGCATCGGGCCAAGTTAATGCGAGCGTCGTCGGGGACTTGCCACTCTTCCGTCGCAAGAAGACGCCCTTTGGTCAGTCACTTACAGGCTTTGTTTCGGGTTTTGCAAATTGTCGAACATGGAACCGTTCTTTCAATTCGCGTTCGTGGGCCTCGAAAATCGCTACGGAGTTTTCAAACTGATGGAGGGTTCGCTCGGCACTGCGCGTGCTGCATCCAATCGCCCGCAACCGTTCGATCCGTTGGCGCTGACGAACGACCATCAGGCGTCCTTTGAGCACGCGTTTAATGGCGATTTCCAGCAGCATGTTTCTCATGGAGCAGAATTTTACCCCAACCCCGCGTTAATCGCTCGGGCGCGCAGCTCTCATATGTGCCTGTGGATATCTTGAACGGATCGCGCGAACTTCAGCCGCGTGGCGAGCGTCACTTATCACACCTTTGATCTGTAGTGCGGCTCAGGTTACGGTAAACCTGTGCTGCGATCGCACGCCCCTTGTCGGTCAAGAATACCGCCGTTCTCGACGACGAAGTGTAGGTTCGTTTTACGGTGACTAGTCCGAGGCCGACTCCACCGTTGCGCCCGCGGTCGCCGATGCAACGCATGTACCGGCTCATAATGAAACGGCTAATGTTCATTTCCCGCGCGTAGGCCCCCACGGGTTTACCTTCGTCCATGGCCACCGTGAGAAATGTCAGCACGTAAGGAAACGGGATCGAGCCGCTCAAATTGACAAGCGGCTTAATCCCCCACAAGAGAGCCTGAATGGCCCCCTTATGATCCGGCGCGATCAATCCGCCCCCCTAAGAGCGTTAGTTCAAGCCCCTCGGGACTAAATCACCAACCGCCGAATTTGTAATTCAGTCCGAGCGTCACAAGGTTGTACGTCCGGTTATTCGTCGAAATGACGTCGTTGGCGAAGGGCGCGGGCGCCGCAGCCGACACTGTGTAACTCGTGGTGTTCATGCGCACGTAATCGTACTCAACTCGCGCCGACCACGTACCCCAGAATGCCCATTCGATACCGGCGCCCGCGTTCCAGCCGCTGTTGGAAGATGAGGTGCCAGTAAGGCCGAACGGCACGCCTGTAATCGTAACACCGGAGTTGCTGGTGCCGATGAACGCACCGCCGCCCTTTCCGTAAACCAGTACCCGATCAAACGCATATCCAAGCCGGGCATCGGCGAGGGTCAGCCAGCGATTGTTGACCGAAGCCGTCGCCGTAGCTCCCCCCGGTGCTGTTGCCGTAAGGGTGTTTGAGGTGTTCGGAAGCCAGTCGAAGTCCGCCTCCGCGCCGATCACAACGCCGCCCCAGAACTCCCAGTTGACGCCGATCTGGCCGCCGCCAAGAAATGAATTTTGGGTGGTGCTGGCAAAAGTGCTGCCAATTGTGTCTGAAACGCCGCTGACGCCGCCAAAACCCCAACCAATATTGGGGCCGAGATAGAAGCCGGTCCAATTGTAGGGCGGAACAGCAACCGGAACATAGGTCGCCGGTGCTCGCGGCGGCGGTGGCGGAGGCGGAAGATCGGCGGCCAGCGCCGCCCAGCCGGCAATAAGATTTAGCGCAATGACAATAGCTACTCTTTTCATCAAAAATCCCCGTCCAATAGGTGCGATAATCGAATATATCAAATATAGCGAAATTCCGTAAGAATACTGTTACCGCGGCACAACGCCGGCTGGAATAAATGTGTCCAAAATCTGGCGCAAACACTTCGAATAAGCGGTTTCATAAATGTAGATGCTCCGAACGAGTGCCCAGACTCAAGCGGTTGCGAAGGGGCGCCTCGGCTATGCCGCTATCGGCACGCTGTCGAATGATGAGCCAGTTGGGATACCTAGCCCCAGGACGACTGCACGGCGAACTAGACGACCCGACAATCTCACCAATTCGGCGCCGCGGCAGTTCATCTGCGTTCGAAAGCCTGACCACAATAAGATAGAACGCGTTCGTGACGAATATAGCCGGACTATTTGGCGATGCCCCGGAGCCATATCGCGATCTTACTTTTCTTGAATTAAGCTTAGATATCCTACAATCGACAATATCCGTTCCTGGATGACCTGCTTTTGGGTCGCATGAAGTAGAGACTCGAGCTCATGTTGCTCGCTCCGAGCATTAAACCGCCAGCGATCATGCTTTCGGGTCCCGGAGAGCTTTGCCGATCCCTTAGCCATTGATCCCTCGCGGTGACGGCAACCCCATATCGGCATATCGGCGCTACGATGGGCGAACCGGAGGTGATCGAATAGGCCGGACTTTTGCTTGGCCTGCTCACGGCAGTTTTTGGCACGTTCCGACGGATTGCGGTGCGCCTCGCGATGTCGGCAATCGGGCGATGAACGGACATTAAGCGTAGCTCGCAAAAACGACGCTCCTGACCCCGGGGGCGATCACTTGAGAAATATTACGGGATTGTTCTCAGCTAAACTTTTACTGTTAGGCTCGCGGCTGCAACTTCACCGTCGGTGACGTAGTGATTGACGCGCTCACTAGCTAATTGCTGACCGGCCTTATATAACTTTACCTCCCCTATGCCGCCGCTCTTTCTCAACTCACCGACGATGTAATCGCGCTCCACGTTAGTGTCCGAATCCGTGGCGTGCGTGAGTTGGAAGGTAAGCCGCGTTAAGGAGATGCCGGTATCTTTGGTGCCCGCTCCGATCCAGTGGACGCATGCGGCGTCCGGCGGACGGTCGGTGTTTAGCCAAAAATTAGGCTTGCCAAGATTGGCCTCGGCATAGGTGAGGCTCAAGGCCCAGAATCGGATGTGATGCCGCTTACGCGGGCTGTTATCGATCGCTTTCTGGAAACCGACGTCCTGGCCGCGTCCAAAGAGATAAAGTGTGCTGAACGGGGCTGTGGAATAGGGAGAGTTGAATACGAATGCGCGAACCATGCGCAACGAGCTTGCCAGGCCGAGACGATCGGCCTCCGCCCATCCGCCTAGCTCGAAGGCGGCGCGCAGCTGCTGCAGCGTGCCCGTGAGCACCAGATTAACTGGATCGCCTGGCAATCCATCCCCGGTAATTGTGAAACGAGGTACATGCTTGCGCTGGAGAATCTTAAGGCCCATGCGGACGATACGCGGCAGGAGAATATACGCCGCAATTCCGTAGGTGACAGCAAGTGCCAACACAGTCGGTAGCCGGCTATCAGTGAATCTGAAGACAAAAACGATCAGCCAGATGGTTAGGATGCCTATCCCGAGGACGACTCCGCGGCGCATTAAGCGGTTCAGCAATCTGACCATTCGGCACCGCGGCAGTTCATCTGCGTGTCTGAAAGGCTGACACGATTGGGTAGAACGCGTTCGTGATGACTATAGCCGGACTATTTGGCAGTGCCGGGAGCTATAATCGCGGTCTCACTTTTCTTGAATAAAGCTTAGATATCCGACAATCGACAATATCCGTTCCTGGATGACTGCTTTTGGGTCGCATGAAAGATCAAGTAGAGACTCGAGCTCATGGTGCTCGCTCCCAGCACTAAACCGCCAGTGATTATGCTTTCGGGTCCCGGAGAGCTTTGCCGACCCCTTAGCCATTGATCCCTCGCGGTGACGGCAGCCCCATATCGGCATATCGGCGCTCCGATGGGCGAACCGCGCATTGCGCCCATCGATCATCTGATAAACAGTGCCGGGATCGAACTTGCCATTTGTCCGCTTAGCCAATGCTGTCAAATCGGCAGGCTTCACTGTTAGGTCGGCGGCATTTGGACCTGATCCTCTGCCATCGGCGCCGTGACAGCGCGCGCAACTGGCCATAAATTCTGTTCGACCTTTATCGATATCCTGTGCCCACGCCGATATACACGTAACTCTACACGCGACCGCAAGGACAACCGCTGTGATCAGTCCCGCAGCCAGCACGTCTTCTCGAATCGCGCCCATCCCAATGGCCGTGGTTGAAAATACGATGTTGAAAACGTGTCCAAGGTCTGGCTGTCCTACCTTGACATAAATCAATTATGGTTGC
>Ga0335078_10014796_pt1 | contig 11573 bp, 8 predicted proteins | sample Lox_Sample_32_FD_206711 | JGI IMG/M metagenome (GOLD analysis project Ga0335078, IMG submission 206711) | Soil microbial communities from Loxahatchee National Wildlife Refuge, Florida, United States - Lox_Sample_3.2 | ecosystem: Environmental > Terrestrial > Soil > Wetlands | place: USA: Florida...
TTGGCACCACGGTGACGCAACTCACGAATATCGCCCGCTCCGAGCCCGACCCCTCGCTATTCCAGGTGCCGGCCGAATATACCGTGACCAAGGGCCGCGGCATGCGCATGGGCGCTCCCCAGGCGCAATAGCGCGGTGGCGAGCTACGCTTTGGCCGGGCCCCGGCAGCTGTTCCGGTTCTACCGCGGGCGCTGCGCGGCCTGTGCCGCAGCAACGCCGCTGGCTGGCGGACGGTAGCCCTGCTGCCGCAGCCCGTCCTCCAATGCCTCCAGCAGAAGCATGACATTATCGATGGTCGAGCCGTAGCCCATCAGACCGATCCGCAGTATCTTCCCCGCCAGCGGGCCAAACCCGCCGGCGATTTCAATGCCGCGCCGGTCCAGCAGGTACTGCCGCAGTTTGGCGTCATCGACACTGTCGGGCACGCGCGGTGTGTTCAGCGTCCAAAGGCGATGGTCCTGCGCAACGTGCATGCGAAGGCCCATGCCCTCGATGCCTGCCACAAACGCCAGGTGGTTGGCCAGGTGCCGTTGCCAGCGGCACTCCCTGCCCTCATCGGCCACCATTGCCAACCCCTCGCGCAACGCGTAAAACAGTGTCGCGCATGCGGTGTGATGATACTTGTGCCCGGTGTAATACGTGTCCAGCAGTTCCAGGTCCAGGTACCAGGATTCCACCGTCGTCTTGCGCTGGCGCAACCGCTCGACGGCGCGGGGCGAAACCGTCACGGGCGCGAGGCCGGGCGGGCAGCCAAGGCCCTTCTGGGTGCAGCTATAGGCGATGTCGACGCCGTTCTCATCCACCATCACCGGCATTCCGCCCAGGCTAGTCACGCAGTCGGCAATCACCAGCGCATCCACCTCGTGCGCCGCCTCGCACACGGGTTTCGCCTGGTTATACATGCCGGTGGAAGTCTCCGCCTGCACCAGCGCCACTAGCTGAGGGCGTTCGCGGCGAATGAATTCGCGCGCCTCCTGCGCGTCGAACGGTTCGCCCCAGTTCTTCGTAAGCCGCGCCACCTGGGCGCCGTGCCGCCGCGCCATTTCGCCAATGCGGTCGGCGAAGAATCCGTTGCTCAACAGCGCGAATTTTGTCCCCGGTTCGGTGAAGTTGGCGACTGCCGCTTCCATTCCGGAGCTGCCGGTTCCGGAAATCGCCAGGTTGCGCTGGTTGGCAGTCGAGAAAACATAGCCGAGCAGTGTGCGGATCTCTTCGGCCACTTCAAAGAAGAACGGGTCCAGGTGCCCGACTACGTTCTGCTGCATCGCCTGGTACACACGCGGCGCCACCATGCTGGGTCCCGGCCCGAATAGCAGGCGCTTTGGCGCTTCGAGCGGCGCGTATTGTTGAGGCATAGAATTCAGTGTATCGCCGGGAGGCAAATCAGGCAGCCGCGCGGATACGGCCCGGGTGGCGCGCACAGCCGGCCAAGTCCCGGCTACTGCCGCAGCGCTCTGCGCCTTGATCCGGACAGGACGGTAGCCGGCGAGCCCCCCAGGGCTGCGCCATGCTCAACGGTTGTATTGCGGAGTCACTCCGCGGAGGTTTTGCCACGCGCGGTTGCAGGCATCGAGAAGCTCTGGCGATAGCGGGCCCCCGCTCTCCAGCGACGCCAGGTTTTGATCCAGATGCTCGATTGTGGACGCGCCCAGGATGATGCAATCGGCCGCTGTATGGTGAAGCAGCCAGTTCAGCGAGACATAGGCCAAGGAACGGCCGGCCCGGCGAGCTGCGGCGCCGAGTTCGTCCACCGCGTCGAAATAGGCCGGGTGCCAGTAGCGGTCGAGATAGAGTTGATTCTTGTCGAAACGCGTGCCGGGAAGCGGCCGCTCGCGCCGCTGCTTGCCGGTGAGCAGTCCGCCGGCCAGCGGATTGTAAACGACCGTGGAAACGCCGAAGCGCTGGCACATGGCCAGGTACTCCTGTTCGATCGCCCGCGCCAGCGGATTGTACATGGGCTGCGACACGTACGGCGGCTTGTACCCTTTTTGCTGGGACAGCCCGATCATTTCCACCACTTGCCATGCGGCGTAGTTCGAGCACCCCGGATAGCGCACTTTGCCGGCTCGCACCAATTCGTCCATCGCGGCCAGCGTCTCGTCGATTGGAGTCTGCCAGTCGGGCGCATGCAGGTAGTAGAGATCGAGATAATCGGTGCCAAGGCGCCCCAGCGTAAGGTCGATGGCCTTCAAAATCGCGGCGCGCGAAAGGCCCTGCTCGTCCGCCGCCTCGCCCATCTTGAAACGCACCTTACTGGCGAGCACAATCTTCTGCCGCCTGCCCTTCAGTATTTCGCCGAGCATGGTTTCCGACGCTCCGGCGTTATACATATTCGCGGTGTCGAAGAAATTCACGCCGCGGTCGATGCACAGGTCGATCATGCGCCGCGCCTCTGCCTCGCCGGTCTGCGAGCCGAACGTCATGGTGCCGAAGCAGACGCGGGAGACCGCGAGGTTCGTGTGGCGAAGAGTGCGGTTTTCCATCACTCCATGATACTGAGGAGATACGGAAATGGCGGTCTACTGGACGTCAGTCACTTTCCCGTCGACAAAAGTGACCTTGATGTCCTTGTAGACATAGATTTTCTTGGCCCCCAGGTTGACCATCTTGACGGGCTGGCCCATGGCGGCAGTTACTTGATCGACCGTCTGGCCGATATCGATGCTGACCGGCTCAGTGGCGGGCGCGGCGGCGTTAGGACCTGGGCCGGAAGCTGCGTCTCCAGTCGCTTCCTTTTCTGCCTGGTCGGCCTCCTTCGATTGCTGGTTGATCTCGGCGGCCACTTCACTTTCCGGTGGAGGAGGAGGCGCGATGGCGGCCATCGGGCTCTCGACCGGAGGCGCCGCAGCCGAAGCCGGAGCGGCCGGCAACCCGCCGTGCCCCTGCTTCTTCTGCAGGTCCTGCATACCCTCATCGATTGTTTGCCGCATGTGATTCTGCATGTCCTGCAGATCCACCAGCGCCACGGAAACGGTATCGCCTTTGGAGCATTCCTTTCCGCCCTTGCTGGCCAGCACAGTCAGGTTCACGGCCTGGGCATCCGGCGCGGGTTGGCCGGCGAGCTGTATCGCATCGCCCTCGCTGAGGGCGCACTCAGCTCCCCCCGCATCGGTCACGTCAAGATCGGCGCCGGCTACGAACACGTGCGGTTTGCCATCGGTCAGCATGCGCTGAATGCTGCTCGAGGCGGCGTTCGGTTCGGCATTTGAGCCGGCTGTGGCGGCGGCCTCGCTGTTCTCGAGCGCAACCTGTTGCCGCACTTCATCGGCGATCAGCTGCTTTACTTCGGGCGACAACGGCGCAGGGCTGTTCATCGCGGCTGCCTGGGCGTTCAACTGGGCCTGATACGCCGCCTGGAGTGAGTTCGCGATCAAATAATCCGTCAACCACAACGAGGCGTTGGCGTAAACCGGATAGGGCGTAAAGTAGCCGCCATAGTAGCCGTACCAGGGGTTGCCTGCCCAGCCCCATGCGTACGGAACTGGCGCCACCCATGGATTATAAACCCATCCATAATAAGCCGGCCGATAGTAGTAACTTGGGTAATACGGATTCACATAGACGCCATGGTAATAGTAGCGTCCATAATAGGCGTGATAATAGCGCCCGTTGTAATAATAAGAGCGCCGAGCATATTCGTGGCCATGATACATGTAAGGCCTCTGCACATAACCCCGGCCGCCGCGCTCGGCGTAAACGCGGGAATGGTCCCCACGTTCGACAACCACTCGGCGATTGCCGTTGAGCCCGTGGTGCACCTCCATGCCCCGCTTAGGATCGTGGAAAGAGGCGACTCTTCCATCGGGTCGCTTCACAACGGTTCCGCCATTCCTGGTTGCCACGACGGTATGACCTTTCGGAGTCGGCGTGCCACCTCCACCGTGTGCCGTGCTCATCGCTGTGTGAGAAGAGCTCGCGCCCGTTCCGCCGTGGGCGGCATTGCCGGCTCCTCCGGTCGTCGTGGGCGAATGTCCGGTCGTAGTGGCGCTACGGCCGCTGGACGTTGTGGGGCTGGTGTGAGAGGTAGTGGTTGGGCCCGACGTGTGTGTAGTTCCAGCGCTCCCGCCCCCGGACTTGGATGCTGCCGCCGGCTTGGCAGCTGGCTTAGCCGCCGGTTTGGCTGCCGGCTTCGGCTTATCGTCGCAGAGCGCCGGGTAAGCGAACAGCAGTAACGCCATGGGCGCAATCAGGTACTTGCCGGAAAATGCGATGCGAACTCGGCGCATATTCATCGAATTTCTCCTTCGCGGGACTCAGGGTCGGCCCCAGCAGCCTACTGAACGTCGGTCACCTTCCCATTGGTGAAGGTAATCTTCATATCCTTGTACACGTAAATATCCTTGGCTCCGATCTTGGCTTTTTTCACCGGCTGCCCCAAGGCGGCGGTAACCTGATCGATCGTCTGTCCCAAGGAAACAGAGACGGGATCGGGCGGCGGCGGCGGCGGAGCCTCAATCGGCGGCGGTGGAGCCTCCGCAGCGGCTGGCGCCGCAGTCGCTGGCGCCGCAGGGGCGGCGGAAGACTGTTGTGCGGCCGCCGGCTGCCCCCCTCCCTGTGCGGATTGCGCCTGGTCGCCGCCCTTCTTGTCGTCGGCTTTTGCGTCCTCGGCTGGGGCAACCGTGATGATCTCCTGGACCGCCTTCAAGGCTTCATCCGGTGAGGGCGTGATCGCGCCGAATGGAATGAACAGCGACGTCGCATAACGCTGGTCGCTGATGGCGTCGGTGAAAAAGTCCATCGATATCCCCGGTTCCTTGCCGGTCTTGATATCGAACTTGGTCACCCAGAATTTTTCGCCCGCTACGAACGTCCTGCTTGCCGGCGAGTCTGGAACGTTGCTCGCGCCGGGTATGTGGCTCGTGAACCTGGAAAACTTCTTCAGCTTTTCGTTGGTCTTGCACGCTCCGCTTTGTGTGATCTTGCCGTCCTTGTAGGTGTTCCGGCAGGGGTTGGTGCTGCTGGCCGCCAGCATCAGAACATTGTCTTTTTGAAGAACCACAACATCGCCCGCGGTGACGATGTCCGATTTGTCGGCGGTCGGTTTGGTAAGCTTATACGCGCCTTCCAGCTTCTTCTGGATGGCGGCCGCTCCTTGGTCCTGGGCGTAGCCGGCCCACGTCAGCGCCACGAATAAAGCCAGAGTTGCATTGGACGCCCTCGCCGATCTCATTGTTTTCCCTCCCCGGCGTTCTGGCGAAGGAACTTCGGCGCCGAGTTTCTTAGCTTGAGAATCGCCCACGTCGCCCCGCCGCCATCGCCTGATCGCCCATGTAGTATACACCCAAATTCTCTCCCGCGACACACCAGTCTCGCCTTATCGGTTTACCCTAAGTTCCATTTCCTTTGGGCCATTCGCCCGTTTGCTCCGGTCACCGGATGATGGCGGCCGTGGACGTGCACTGGACAGTCAAGCTCGCAGGCAGGCCCCACGCAAGAAGGGGAGTGGCCGGGTAGCTGACGTTTACTGAGACTGTGCTGCCGGGGTTCTTGTTGGTCGGCCAGGTGGTGACGACAACGATGTTTCCGGAAGTGAGCCCCGCTGCCTGAGTGCGCACGTAGTTTTGGACGGTACTCTCTGTGGCCACTTGGCTGCTGGCGCTCCCATGCACCGATGCCCAACGAACCCCCTGCTGCGCCATGAAGGCCACCGAGTTATAAGTGAAAACCAGGTAGCCCGCCGCCAGTACGCCCAGCAACAATGCGAAGAACGGGATGGAAGCGAGTGAAGCTTCCACCAGGACGCTGCCGCGCTTGCCTGCTGTGGGCGCCATTTCATTGCACCCGGATGAATCCGCTGACCGAAAGCGTGAGGCTGTTGGGCACTCCCGGCCACGGCGCCACGGTCTTGAACGGAACCGAACTAGTGACCTCGGTGTAGGTCATCTTGCCCGAGCAAGTGCTGGTGCACGCCACCCACGTGCCCCCGGCCGAGCAGGCGCAATACTGCATCGCGCTCGTTTTTAAGCCGGCCAAACCGGCATCGGCGGCAACCACACCGGGGATGGCGCTTATGCCAGGATTCTGAGCCGCGTATTGGAGCCCCACGCGGTTGGCGCCGCTGATCACCAACGCGCTCGAGAACGCCCGCGCGAAATCAATTCCCGCCAGGCAAATCAGTAGAAACAGCGGAACCACCAGGGCGAATTCCAGAAGCGCGGTCCCTGCGCGTCTCTCGCCTATGAGCATCGATTTCACTCTGCCAGCACCGGAGTGCTCTTGATCGGCGACCCGCCCGGCAACGACGAATAATTGCTGTACACCGTCGAGTTGCCGTTGATCGTGACCGTGTCCGCCACCAGAATCATATAACCGGACGATGTGTTGCTGCCGCTGAACAGCAGCGGCGCGTGCAGCAGATAGATCGCGCCGCTCAGGTTCGTGGTGGCGCCGCCATTGATCTGGTTGTTGCTGGCGCTGGTGATCGAACGATCCTGGAAAATCAGCATCCCGGCCTGCGGTCCCGAGGTCGGCGCGCTCAGCGTCACGTTGGCCTGCCCGCTGATGGTGAATGGTGCGAACGCCGCGTTGCAACCTGCCACCCCGCTGTTCGGTCCCGAGGTGTTATAGATGATCACTCCGCTTCCGCTGATGGAGGCCAGGCTGTTGAAGGTGAATCCTCCGCCCGCCATGATGTAGGTGCCCGACATGGTGAAGGTGGCTCCATTGGTATTCCCCACCGTCAAGCCGCCGCAGTACACGCCCTGTGGAATCGCGTTGTTGGGCGGCTTGTTGTTCATGTCGTAGTTGGTTGCGCCGCGCGCGGTCAGGCCGGCTGACGAAGGCGCGGGGATAGTCGCCAGCGGATCGGCCAGGGACGAAATGTTGGTCGGGGTGACCGTCTGACTGCCAGGGTAAGTGAGGATCTTGGTTTGTCCGGTGAGGTTGAGCCCTCCCACCACGCTGACGCCGGCGCCGTTTTCCATATACAGAATCGCGCTGCCCTCCATGTGCAGCGCGGTTGCGCTTGAGGACGCCACACTCAGGCCGCAGGTGAAATAATCGGCGTTCCCGCCGTTGATCTGGAATGCCCGCGATGCGGTGGGGTTCAGAGCGTACACGCAGGGGGCGCTGGCCGAGGCGCCAAGCGTCTCCACCGCGCGCGCCGCCACCCCCGCCTGGCTCTGCCCCACGACCGACAGGAAAAACGTAGGAACCGTCTGCTGCACGATCACTTCCACCGCAGCGGAGTTGCCTGCCAGCGACCCGGAAACCGGTGGGTGATTCGCGGTGACGGTGGTGTTCGATACCCCGTTGGTGAAGCCGTTGAGCGAAGCGTCCGCCTGGGCTGCGCTGGTGATTGCGGCATTGTTGGCGCCTTGTTGGAGCTGGAACATGGCACCCGCGACGGCCGCGTCCGCCGCGCTTTGCGCCCGTAGCCGCTGCCACTGGAGATAGCCGACATCCGCAGCCAGTCCGACAAACTCGACCAGCACCACGGCGCAGATCGAGGTGGTCACAAAAACGTAGCCGCGCGTTCGTTGCGCCGATTTGGTCACAGCCTCTGGTTCCAGTCTCCGGCCGTGGCGCCACCGGCGGCAATCCGTGCTTCGGCTGAATTAGGGACGTCGTCTCACTGAGAATGGCAGGCGGGCGCTGTCTGGCGGCCGCGGTTCCTCCGTCTTCCAGAGTCGCGGCCGCCAGCACTGTCTCCCTACGGATTCGCCGCCGCGCCGGTGAGCGCCTTGAGGTATCGGTAGTAAAAGTCGACGCCGTCGTAATAGGAGCTCACCCGCAGGCGTTCGTCCTTACCGTGAGCGCGTACGTCGTCCCGGTCTATGGCCAGGGCGGAGAATCCGAAGCTGGGAATGCCGGCTGCGTTTGTGAACCTGCTGTCGGAAGCGCCGGTTTCCATGTAAGGCACCACCGGCGCGCCGGGCCAGAACTGCGCCGCCACCCGTTCGAGCGGCGCCAACACGTCGCTTCGCAACGTCACCGGCGCCAACTGCTTCGCCAGCGGCGCGCGGTCGGAGGTTTCGCCGGTGGTGTCGCTGATGTAGCGCACGGCGACCGCCGCGTCGGCCACGATGCGCGTTAACTCTGTCCGCACTTCCTCGGCCGAATGGCCGGGAAGAATACGGCAGTTCACGATTGCCCGCGCGCTCTGTGGCAGCGCATTGTTGGCGTGCCCCGCTTCCACCCGCGTAGCCACGCAGGTGGTCCGTACGAGAGCATTGAACTGGGCGACGCGCCCGAGACGCGCGATGGCCGCGGAATCGGCGGGTTGAGCCAGCATGCCGCGTATATCTGCCGCGTTCTGCGCCGATTCCACCTGCGCCAGGCGCTCGAAATACGCGCGGGTCACGGCGTTGAGCTCGAACGGGAATACCGCAGGTTCCAGGCGCGCCAGGGCATCGGCCACGTGGTAGATGGCGTTATCGGGGACCGGCAGCGAACTGTGGCCGCCCGGATTGGTGGCCTTCAGCTCGTAATCCGCGTACAGCTTTTCGCTGGATGCCACCTCGACATCGATCGGCCTGCCGCGCTCGGTCGTCACCCCGCCCGAATCCGGGTTGAGCACGAAATCCGCGTCCACCAGAGCGCGATGGTTTTTCAGGAGCCAGCTCACGCCGTTGAAGGTGCCGCCCTCTTCGTCGGCCGTCAGCGCCAGGATGATGTCCCGGTCCGGCCGGTACCCTTCGCGCGCGAATCGGATCAGCGTCGTCACCAGGATCGCATCGGCGCCTTTCATGTCCTGCGTGCCGCGGCCGTAGAAGAACCCGTCCTGCTCCACCAGGCGGAATGGATCGGTAGTCCAGTCTGAGCGGCGCGCCTCCACAACGTCGAGGTGGGCGATGATCAGGACCGGTCTTCGCGGACCCGCATGGGCGGATCGCAACCGCGCTACCAGGTTGCCCTTCCGCTCATTGGGTCCTGACACCGTCGCATCTTCGGCACGGAAGCCCGCCGCCAGCAGCCGTTTGTGCATCGCCTCGGCAGCCACTGTGGTGCTGCCGGAAGAATCGGTGGTATTGATCTCGATCAGTTCCTGCAGAATCTCCCGCGACAACGCGCGGGTCGGCTCGTCCAGCGAAGCTGCTCCGGCGGGCGCCAACAGCAGGCCGGTCAATAGGAATCCTGTAATCCGCATCACGAAGATAAGAATACGATTTTAACCTGGCTCTACGGTGCCGAACCAGGCAGCAGCCCAAAACCCTCGACGCTACCGGCACAACGCGCTATTACTTCGCGTCCGGCCCTGATTCGGGGCCCACTCCCGCGAGGCTTCTTCCGTACTAAGACGTACGACAAATCAGGGAACTGCCGGACTGTAAGCCGGTTTCTGTACCCGTTAGGGCGACAGTCATTCCTCTAGGCCCGCCATCACTGGCGGGCTCGAGCGACCTACCCGGGAGTCAAGCGGGGCGAGCCGCCCCTTCTCCCCTATTTGGTCTTGCTCCGCGTGGGGTTTGCCCTGCCGGCGGGATTGCTCCAGCCGCGGTGCGCTCTTACCGCACCATTTCACCCTTACCGTCCGTCGCCGGAAGGCGGTATATTTTCTGTGGCACTTTCCGTATCCGGTTAAGGACCCCGGCCGTTAGCCGGCACGCTGCTCTACGGAGACCGGACTTTCCTCCTCCGTTTCCGAAGGCGACTGCCCGTCCGGCAGATCCCGCATCGATTATCCCACGTCCTGCGAGCGCGTGCGAAACGGCACCAGATTCGAACTAACTTGATTTAGTTGTTGCAGATATGTCTTGTTTCGGGTGTAAAATAAAACGTTTTAGGTATAAAATGAAACGTCATTCGTCTCGGTCGCAGGAACGAGCCGGTACCGGCAGTTTTGGCATGGCCCGAAGGTAATGCCGGAAAAATCGGCTCACTCCGGTTCGCGTAGAAAAGTTGGTTTTCAAGCCGGGTTTTTCCGCAGCCCGTTTCACTTGAGGAGATCAAGAAGACAATGAAAAGCATTGTGGCGTTGAGCGCTCTGGGGGTCATTGCCTCTGCACTCTGTGCTCAAGGTCTGAATCCGCCCGTTGGCCAGTCTAAAGACGATTGGGAAGAGATCAACTTCGAGTTCGACTCTTCCGTTCTTTCGGATGGTTATCCGAGCCTGCTTCGTCTCGCCGATTTGCTGGGCCAGCATCGCGATTACAAGGTAGCGGTCACCGGGCACACGGATTACGTCGGCTCCAACAGCTACAACGACAAGCTGGCGCTGGCGCGCGCCAACACGGTAAAGAGCTTCCTCGTCAAGTACGGCGCCGCTGCGGACCAGCTGTCGGTGGCCGGCGACGGCAAGCGGCAGCCCGAAGTGGACAACAAATCCAAGGAGGGCCGATTCATCAATCGGCGCGTCACGCTCAGGGTGACCGATGGGCAAGGCAGGTTGGTGAAGGAGGGCGGCATCAGCGACGTGCTACCGGCTCTGCAGTCCTGGCTCGATCAGTTCGCCAAGAAGCAGCAGGAATGCTGCGATGCGATTCTAAAACGCCTCGATAAGCTGGACGACATTCTGGCCGCGGTGAAGGCGCTGCAGGGTGAAAACGCGGCTCTCAAAGGCGAGCTGGCCGATCAGCGCAATCAGATCAACACGCTGCGCGACCAGATCGGGAACATGCCGAAGCCGGTAACCGAGCAGCAGGCGGCCGAGGTGGCCCACAAGGAGGCCGCCAACGCGGTTGACGAGATCCGCAAGCAGAACCAGAAGTTTTCGCTCTTGGGGATCAACGTAGGTCCCACCTACGGCTCGAGCAGCCGTGGCAATGCCACCTTCGACGCCAACGGACGCTTCTTTTCGCCGTTCGGCGGCGATGGCACGCACGCCGTGCAGGCGCAGGGCGAGTATATCTACAACCCGCAGGATCAGGAAGGTCAATTCGATCTTGGCCTGGTCAACCGCTGGGGCAACCTGCAGGCCGGCGTATTCAGCAGTTTCAAATACCTGAACTACAAGCAGTACCAAAACGGCGGCGCGCTCGGCCAGGGCGCTTTCCTGCTAGATTACATTTTCAGCCGCGGCCGCATCGGCGTTTTCGGCACGCAGGGCTTCAAAAACTACGCGGTAGTCAACAACCAGACGCTGGCGCCCGGCGTTTTCGAGCAAACCTTTGCCAAGGTGGTCAACCAGTACGGAGCCGATGCGCTCGTGGGAGTCTGGGGCAACGCGTATCTGCAAGGCAACCTCGGCTTGCTGCGCCGCGAGCTGAACGGCAGCAATACCGTGGGCGGCGAAGTCAAGTTGACCCAGCCGATCAGCTCGCATGTCGCCTTTACGGCGGCCCTCGACTACAATCAGACCGGCGTATTCTCGACCGGTAACGGACAGGTGTTGTTCGGTCTGGAGATGGGAAGCTACATCCATCCGAAGGATTACGGCAGCATCAAGACGCCGGTGCCGATGGATGTCCCGCGCATCCGCTACGAATTCGGAACGCGGCGTGTCGGGACCAGCCCGCCGATCGCCAATGCCGGCCCCAGCCAGCTCGGCGTGCCGGCCGGAACGATCACGCTGAATGGCTCCGGTTCTTACGATCCTCTGGGCGAAGCTCTCACCTATGCCTGGTCGCAGATTTCCGGGCCTACGGTAACTATCAATAACGCTACCCAGGCCGTGGCAACGTTCACCGCTGCCG
>Ga0335078_10014797_pt1 | contig 11573 bp, 10 predicted proteins | sample Lox_Sample_32_FD_206711 | JGI IMG/M metagenome (GOLD analysis project Ga0335078, IMG submission 206711) | Soil microbial communities from Loxahatchee National Wildlife Refuge, Florida, United States - Lox_Sample_3.2 | ecosystem: Environmental > Terrestrial > Soil > Wetlands | place: USA...
GCGTCCTGATGCGGTCGGCCAGCGGGTTGAAGTGATCGATGCCGAAGCGGTCGCACCCGAGCCACGCGCCGGCGTGGGCGACCCGCCGCAGGTAATCGAGGTCGTTGCTGTCGCCCATGTGTGCGATCACGATCCGGCCCGGGTCGACGCCGTGGCGGGTGAGCGCGTCGAGCGCGAGCAGTCCGGTCCGCTGCTCGGCGTTCGTGTGGACCATCACCGGGGCGCCGGTCTGCACCGCGGCGATCGCGATCGCCTCGAGGATCCGGGGCACATCGCCGACCAGCCCGTGGCGCTCGACGGCGCATTTCAGGAATGCGGCCTTCACCCCGGTGTCGTCGATCCCCTCGCGGATCTCGCGCGCGAACAGGTCCGCGATCGCCTCGACGCTGCGGTAGCCGAGGAAGTTCGGGAGCTCGAGGAACGCGTACACGCCAGTCGCGACGATGATGTTCAGGTCAGCCCTCTCCGCCACCGTGCGAATGCGCGGGATGTACCGCCCGAGCCCGACCGCGGTCGGATCGACGATCGTCGTGATCCCATGCTCGCGCACGCGCGTGAGCTTCTGCACCGCGTCGGCGATCCGTTCCTCCTCGTCCCAGTAGCCGGGACCGAACGCGTGGCCCCAGTTCTGGAGCGCCTCGGGCTGCATGATGAAGATGTGCTCGTGCATCAGGGTCCGGCCGAGGTCGTCAAGCTCCACCGGGCCCCGCACCGTCTCGACACTTGTCACTGTCCTCTCCTCTCTGGTGATGGCTCGACTGCCGTCAATCCTGGGCGGCGGCCGCCGCGAGCACCGCGTCGGACAGCGCCTTGGCGCCACCGTGGGCGCTCTGCCCGCCGTCTACTGGTATCTCCGCGCCCGTGATGTACGACGAATCGTCGGAGACCAAGAACACGATCAGCGGCGCGACGTCCTCGACCCGGCCAAGGCGACCGAGGGGCGTGACATCGATGTTCGCCCGCCGGAACGCCTCGGGCGCGGTGGCGGTCATCGGCGTCTCGATGTAGCCGGGGAAGATCGCGTTGACCCGGATCCCGCGCGGCCCGAGCTCGAGGCTCGCAACCTTCGACAGCGCGCGGACTCCCCACTTGCTGATCGTGTAGCCGGCGCCGTGGTACGCGACGAGGCCCGCCACCGAGCTCACGTTGACGATCGAGCCGCCGTCGCGCATCAGCGGCGCGATCGCCTGCGTGCCGAGCAGCGCCCCGGTGACGTTCACCCCCATCACCCGCTCGAGGTCGGCCGGCGTGAGCTCGGCCAACCGGAGGCGCATCGAGATCCCGGCGTTGTTGACGAGCCCGTCGACGCGGCCATGCTCGGACCGCAGCCACTGCGCGAGCTCGCCCCAGCCCTGCTCGGACGTCACGTCGAGCGCCCGGCAGGCGATCCCCGATTCGAGTCGCGGCGGCTCGATGTCGGTCGCGATCACGGTCGCGCCCTCGGCCGTGAGCGCGCGGGCCTCGGCGGCGCCCTGCCCGCCGGCCGCACCGGTCACCACGACGATCTTGCCCTCGACACGTCCCATGCGGGGGTAGCCTAGACGCGCTCGCCTCGCGGGGCCGAGCACGACCCGACGACCGCAGATCGCATACGCGCTTGCGGGAGGTGAGCGCGAGGACGACAATCGCGCTGACGTCGTGCACACGAGAGACGAAGCCGAACGGTTCGAGGTCGCCGGCCCGGCGCGCCCGCGTCCCGCGCCGAGGCCGTCCGCGCGGCGGCTGGCCTCCCGGCTCGGCAACCGTGCGTTCGGTCGGCTGCTGCGTGACCCGGTCTCCGGCGATACCGTCGCCGACCCTGCACGGGACGCCGCCAAGCTCGCCGGCGAGAAACCGTCGACCGACGTGGAGTACGCGACGTGGCTGCTCGCCGCCGCCGATGCGGGGTTCGCGGTGTTGTGGAAGGACACCCGCGCCACGCTCGAGGCGTTCAGCGCCGGCAAGGCGTACTCCGGGATCCAGCCGAGCGCGACCGACGTGAAGGTGCGCGCGCTGGTCACGATGTTCGACCTCGTGCTGGGCGCGATGCGTCGGTCGACGAGCGCGCCCGGTGCCACCAAACGGGCGGTCACGCTCGGGAGCTTCCTGCGTGACAAGACCGGACCGCACGCCGGAGCCGCGATCGACCTGCCCCGGGGGATGGGAGCCGGCACCGTCGACGAGGTGATCGCGATGCTCGGCGACCTGTCTCCCGGCCACTACGGAATCGGCCTGCCGTTCTCGGGCGACTACTTCGACCCGCGCGACGAGGTCGAGGCCAAGAAGAGCGCCGCCCAGTCGGCGGCCGGGAGCGGTGGCACGCCGGCTTCCGTCGCCGGCGCGCTCCAGCTCGACGCCGCGCACACGTACAAGGTCGAGTGGGATGCCGAACGGAACGAGTGGAAGAAGCCGGCCACCGACCAGGCCGGCGCGGCGTACACGCTGCTGAGGAGCAGCGCGCTGAAGGATCTCTTCAAGACGATGCGCCACGCGGGCTCGACGCTCGTGATCTTCCCCGACCGCCCGGGGCACGTGCACATCGACCAGCGGTGATGCGCGGTCGGCTCGGGCCCGCGGACCGCGGCCGCCCCGCCGCCCGGCGCGGGCCCACCGGAGCCCGGCCGCCCGGCCGCCCGGCGCGGGCCCACCGGAGCCCGGCCGCGAACGTTCAGACGCCGCCGGCCGGGATGTTGATCGTGATGTTGGCCCGCTTCTCGGCCGCGGTCTTGCCGAGCCGCTGCGCCCACGCCGCCGGCGAGCGCATCCACTCCGGGAGGCCGGCGGGCGCGTCGAATTCGGGGATCTCGATCCGCTCCTCGGGCTTGAACGCGCTGCCGTACGGGACGAGCGGGCCCGGCACGTCGGGATGGGTGATCAGCGGGTGGAGCGCCGCGAGCGCCTGGTTCCAGTTCTCGAGCATGGCCGCGATCGCCGCCTTCAGCTTCGCCGGGTCGCCGCCCGAGCTGCTCTCCGGCGCAGTGGGGTGGGTGACGTGCTCGTAGGCGGGCGAGTAGGTCGCGCCGACCGGCGTCTGCTTCCACTTCTGCCACGCGTCGTCGGCGAGCGACCCCAATGCGAGCACCGCCTCGATCTGGTTGCCGCCGAAGATGCTCCGCAGCCAGCTGTTGCGGTAGTCGACGATCCCCGGATCGTCCTTGTGCTGGTTACCCCCGCTCTGGCCGTACACCGAGTACAGGAACGTGTTGATCAGCAGGTAGCTCCGGGTGAAGCCGAGCTTCGCCATCAGCCCCTGGGTGCGGTGCCCGGCCTCGCCGACCAGGATCCGCCGGACGACCGATTCGGACTGGGCGGGGTCCTGCCCGATCACCAGCAGCCGGGCGCTGCCGTCGAGCCGGCCGCGATGGAAGATCGGCCCCCACTCGACGCGGAACGAGTCCGCGGGATACACATCGGTGCCGGGGTAGCTGCCGACGAGCGAGGCATATGGCTCGCCGACGGGGCCGGGGTCATAGGGATGCGTCATGGCGCGACCATCGCGTGGGCCGGTGCGCCCTCGGCCCCGCAGAGGAGAAGCTTATCTCGGAACAGCTCGCAATGTACGGTAGGTAAATGACTACCAAGGCCGCCCCAATCGATCCCGCCAGCAGCCCGAAGTGGGCGCTGGCCGGACGAATCGTCACGATGGACTCGCGCTCGACGGTCGTCATGGATGGCGCGATCTGGATCGCGGACGCAGCGATCGCCGCGATCACCGGCAGCGGCGACCCCGCCCCCGACGGGTTCGACGGCGTCTTGCCCGTGGACACCGGCGGGACGGTGTTCCCAGGGCTGATCGAGCTCCACAACCACGTCGCCTACAACGCGTTGCCGCTGTGGGAGGTGCCGCAGCCGTACACCAACCGCGATCAGTGGGGCAACTCGGCCATCTATCACCAGCGCGTGACCGCGCCGATGAAGACGATCGGCGAGGCGACCGACCTGCTCCCCGCGCTCGTCCGCTACGTCGAATGCAAGGCGCTCGTCGGCGGCGCGACCACCACGCAGGGCATCGCGCTGTTCAGCGCGCCCGGCGTCCGGCGCTACTACCGAGGGATCGTGCGCAACGTCGAGGAGACGGGCGACAAGCTCCTCCCTGAGGCCGGCAGCCGCATCGCCGACGTCGACGCGCACGACCCGCAGGCGTTCCTCACCGAGATCAAGAAGAAGACCTGCTTCCTGCTGCATCTGAGCGAGGGCTCCGACCCGGCGGCGCATCAGCACTTCGAGGCGCTCCGGCTAGGCGACGGCAAGTGGGCGATCGCGCCGTCGCTCGCCGGCATCCACTGCGTCGCACTCGAGCCCGCGGACTTTCAGGTCATGGCGGCGAACGGGGCCTCGATGGTGTGGTCGCCGTTCAGCAACCTCCTCCTGTACGGGGCGACGGCCCGGGTGCCGGCCGCGATCGCCGCCGGCACCGCGAGCCAGCCGTTCAAGATCGGGCTGGGGTCCGACTGGTCCCCGACCGGCAGCAAGAGCCTGTTCGGCGAGCTCAAGGTCGCCCGCGTCTACAGCCAGAACAACGCGAACTTCTTCACCGACGAGCAGCTCGTCCGCCTGGCCACCTCGACCGGCGCGGAGATCCTCGGCTGGGACAAGACGGTCGGGTCGCTCGAGGTCGGCAAGCGCGCCGATCTGGTCGTGGTCGCGGGTCAGAACGACAAAGCCCCGGTCGTGCCGCTGTTCGAGGGTGACGAGCGAACCGTCCAGCTCGTGGCGATCAACGGGACCCCGCGCTACGGCACGCCGGCGTTGATGGTCACCGACGGCCCCGGCCTCGAGAAGCTCACGGTCGGCGGGCAGCCGCGGGTCCTGTACCTCACGCAGGCCACCGAGGACCCCGATGTGGCGGCCCTCAGCTACGCCGAGGCGCAAGCCAAGCTCGCCGATGCCCTCGAGAACATCAAGGCGATCCGGCTCGAGCAGGAGAGCAAGCACGCGCCGGCGGCGCTCGCCGCCGCCCCGGCCGTCCACGAGGGACATCCGCGGCTGGCGCTCGACGAGTTCGAGCACACGGACTTCACCCAGCGTCCGCACCTGCTGCTGGCCGGCGCCGTGACCGGTCCGGTCGACAGGCCCGAGGCGGCCGCGCCACCGATCTCGTCGCTGCTCTCGCCGATCAAGCTCGACGCGCTGACGGTCGCCGATGACGCAGGCTGGCTGGACAGCGTCGCCGGCGAGAAGAACCTGCCGGATTACGTGACGCCGGGGCTTCGCGCGCTGTACCGGGCGTAACCTTCGATCGCGGCTGATGCTCCTCCCCCGCGGCCGGCTATCGGGTGATCGCGATGGACCTCCCCGGGTTCGGGGAGGCGCCGGTCGCGACCGGCCACCAGGCGCCGTGGGCCGACATCCTGCGAACGATGGACCGCCTCGGCCCCCGACAGTCGAGCCGTCAGAGCAGCTCCGGGCGGTTTGGGCCGCCGAGGAGAGCGCGCTCGAGCGCGGCGATGTCGAGGCCACCATCGCCGCGATCGTGAGCGCGCGCTCGCGCCGGACGCTGAGGACCCGCTCGACGAGCGCCCCGATGGGCTGGCCGGCCTCGATATCCGGACCCTGGTGGCCGCGGGCGAGCACGACATGTCCGATTTTCGAGACGGCGCCGAGGTGCTGGCGCGAACGCTCCCGCATGCGCGCCACGCCGTGATCGAAGGCGCCGGCCATCTCGCGCCGCTCGAGACCCCGGAGGCGTTCCGCGAGCTCCTGCTCGAGTTTCTGAGCGCGCCCGGCTGACGCGCGTGCCGTCTTCGCGTATGCGGCGGCGGACACGTCCCAGGCGGCGCGGTTGCGCCGGGCATGCTCGGGCAACTCCGCGCGGCCCAGCCTGACCCACATGCTCGGGCCGTTCAGCCCGCGGTGCCCGGATATACGAACGGGGTTGTGGTCGCGAGCTCGACGAATCCGAGTCGCTTCAGGATCGGCCGGCTGTCGCGCATGGCGTCGACCTGGAGGTAGCGAAAGCCGGCGGCGGATGCGACCGCGGCCCGGTGGGCGACCAGCGTGCACCCACACCAGCGCCTCGGCCGGCTCGGGCGTGAACCCAGCCGCGATGAGCCGGTCGGACAAGTCCGCCGGCTCGTCGTACGAGTAGTGCTTCCACTCCCAGCGACCGTTCGTGCCCGCGAAGCGTTCGATCTGGGCGGCGATCACCGCGTCGGCGGTCAGCTCGTCGAGATCCGACCAGGTCACCCCGGCCCAGCCGCGGCCCCCGCACCGCACGATGCGATCGTCGCGCTCCACCCACCCGTCGGGCGGATCCGCCGTGGGCTGCCGGCGGATCTGACGGTCGAAGGCGGCGAGCACCGCATGCCGGTCGATCCTGGTCATGCCGGGATTCTGGCTGGTCGATCCGCGTGCGCCGCTCGCCAAGGGGTCAGATTGTCGGTGCGAATTCCGCCACAATCCGGTGCCTGGGGGAACACCAATGAGAGGAGCAGGCGCATGGACTGGACGCTGGAGGTTGTCGTCCTCCCGGTCAGCGACCTCGACCGGGCGATCGCGTTCTATCGCGACCAGGTCGGCTTCGAGCTGGACCACGACACGACGAACGAGCACATGCACGTCGCGCAGCTGACGCCACGGGGATCGGGCTGCTCGATCGTCGTCGGCGATCTGGCCGCGCAACGCCAGATGGAGCCCGGTTCGATGAGAGCGCTGCAGCTGTGCGTCGCCGATGGCGAGGCCGCCCGAGCCGAGCTCGTCTCGCGCGGAGTCGAGTGCAGCGCGCTGACGTCGTTCGGCGAACAGGATGGGAGCACGTTCTTCGGGTTCGCCGATCCGGACGGCAACACGTGGGCCGTACAGGAGCTGAAGGTGCGCGGCGAGACGCCGCTGATTCCGCTCCAGGCGCGGGGACGGTTCGGCGCGTAGACCGCCGGATGCCGCGTCCCCGCACACCGCTGCCGGAGGCCGCGTCCGTGGTCGTCGTCGGCGGCGGGGTGATCGGCACGAGCGCCGCGTTCCATCTCGCCGAGGCCGGCGTCGACGTCGCGCTGATCGAGCGGGCGGAGCTCGGCAGCGGCTCGACCTGCAAGGCCGCCGGCGGCGTCCGCACCCAGTTCTCCGACGTCCTCAACGTCGAGATCGCCAAGCGCAGCATGGCCGCGTTTCGCGACTTCGGCCGGCGCCCCGGCTGGGAGATCGAGCTCAAGCAGGTCGGCTACCTGTTCGTCCTCACCCGCGAGTCCGATGTCGAGGAGTTCGAGCAGAGCGTGGCGCTCCAGAACGAGTGTGGCCTCGACTCGGTGATCCTGACGGCCAAGGAGGCGCGCGTGCTGTGCCCGATCCTCGAGGGCGACGACATCCTCGCGGCGGCGTTCTCGCCCGGGGACGGCCACGCCACTCCCGAGGGCGTCGTCCAGGGGTACGCGTTCGCCGCCCGCGCCCATGGCGCGCACATCCGGACCGGTTGCGAGGTGCTCGCGGTCGAATCCACCGGCGGCGAGATCACGGAGGTCGTGACCGACCAGGGCAGGATCCGGACGGGGGCCGTGATCTGCGCCGCGGGGCCCTGGTCGCGCAGCTGCGCCGCGATGGTCGGCGTGCAACTCCCGGTGACGCCGCTGCGGCGCCAGATCCTGTTCACCGAGGCGATCGAGGGGCTGCCCGCGGAGCTCCCGATGACGATCGACTTCGAGTCGAGCTTCTACTTCCATCGCGAGGGTCCCGGCCTGCTGATGGGGATGTCCGATCCGGACGAGTCGCCGGGCTTCAGCGTCGAGACGTCCGAGGATTGGATCCCGGGCCTCATGGAGGTCGTGCGCCGGCGGGCGCCCCGGATCGCGGACATCGGGATAAAGGGCGGGTGGGCCGGCCTGTACGAGATGACCCCTGACCACAACGCGGTCATAGGCGAGGCGGTGGGCATCTCGCGCTTTCTGTACGCGACGGGGTTCTCCGGCCATGGATTCCTGCAGGGTCCCGCCGTCGGTGAGATCCTGCGCGACATGATCCTCGGGCGGCCGACGTTCGTCGACATCGCGCCGCTCAGCGTCGAGCGCTTCGACGCCGCCGCGCTGCGCCCGGAGTACAACATCGTCTAGGAGCCCTCGTGACCGACACTTTGACCACAACCGCGACCGGCGCGACGCGCCTGGTCGAGATGCTCGACCAGCTCGGGGTCAAGCTGGTGTTCGGTCTGCCGGGGGTCCACAACCTCCCGATCTGGAAGGCGCTGTCCGAGTCGGACATCCGGCTTGTCGGGGTTCGGCACGAGCAGACCGCGGCGTACGCCGCCGACGGCTACGCGCGCGCCACCGGCGAGCTCGGCGTCGCGCTCGTCACCACCGGGCCGGGCGCGGCCAACACCCTCGGCGGCACCGGTGAGGCGATGGCCGCGGGCTCCCCGGTGCTGGTGATCGCCACCGACGTGTCGACCGCGCTCCGCCGCGAGGGCGTCTACCGCGGCACCCTGCACGAGACCCGCGACCAGACGGCGATGTTCAGGCCGGTCACGAAGGCCGCGCGGCTGGTCGAAACCGCCGAGGAGATCGGCGACGCCGTCATGCGGTCAGGGGCCTCGGCCCTGGCCGCGCCCACCGGGCCGGTCTACCTCGGCATCCCCACGAACCTGCTGTCGGAGCCGGTCGGGGCCGGCCCGATGCCGATCGGCGACCCGCGGCCGAGGCCGGCGCTTGCGCCGGACGCCGTCGAGCGGACCTGCGAGCTGCTCGCCGGCGCCGAACGACCGCTGATCTGGGCCGGCGGCGGCGCTCTGCGTGCCGGCGCGGGCCCGGCCATCGGGGAGCTCGCGCTCAGGCTCGCCGCGCCGGTCATCACGACGTACATGGGCCGCGGCCTGTTGCCGCCCGACCACCCGTGTGCGGTCCCCGGACCGGTCCACGCCCAGGAGGTCGGCGCCCTGTGGGACGAGGCCGACGTCGTGCTCGCGATCGGCACGGACTTCGACGGCACGAACACCCAGAACTGGCAGCTGCCCGCACCGCCCGCGCTGATCAGCGTCAACGTCGACGAGGCCGACGCGAACAAGAGCTACACCTCCGACGTCACGCTGGTGGGCGACGCTCGCACCGTGGTCGAGGATCTGCTCCGCCGGCCCGCACCGGCTCGCGAAGGGTTGCCCGAGCTCGAGCACAGGCTCGCGGCGATCGGATCCGAGGTCGCGGCGTGGGTCGAGAACGACGACGAGCAGGCCGCGCGGTTCCTCGAGGTCGTGCACCGGGCCCTCCCGCCGGACGCGGTCGTGGTCACCGACATGTGCATCCCCGGCTACTGGCTCGGCGGCTACTGGCAGGTGCCGCGGCCCCGGAAGCTCGTCTACCCGCTCGGGTGGGGCACGCTCGGGTTCGGGTTTCCGGCGTCGATCGGGGCCTGCCTGGCCGGCGCCGGGCCGACCGTGTGCGTGATCGGGGACGGTGGCTTCATGTACGCCTGCGGCGAGCTCGCGACGGTCGTCGAGGCGCGGGTTCCACTCACGATCGTGCTCGTCGAGGACGGCGGCTACGGCATGCTGCGGTTCGACCAGGTCCAGGCCGGCGAGGAGCCGTTCGGCGTCGACCTCGTACAGCCGGACTTCGAGGCGTTCGCGGGCTCGTTCGGGGTGCCGGCGACCACAATCGAGGGCTTCGGGCCCGAGTTCGAGCAGGAGCTGCGCCGGTCGGTGGCGAGCGGCGAGCCCGAGATGCTCGTGGTCCGGGCCAGCCTGAAGCCGCCTCCAACCACGTCGCCCCGGTGGTACCGGCGCGCATGAGCTCGGGCACGCTGTCCGTCACCTCGACCGACGCGCTCAGGGCCCGAGCCCGGCACAGCCTCGAGCGCTGCGGCGCCGACGCCGCTCCCCGGCCCGGCCCGACCGTCACGGCGCGTTCGCCGATCACCGGGGAGGACCTGTTCGAGGTCCCCGCCGCCGGCAGTGCGGAGATCGGCGCCGCGATCGCCGCGGCCAATGCCGCGTTCACAACCTGGCGGACCGTGCCGGCGCCGGTTCGCGGCGGCCTCGTCAAGCGCTTCGGCGTGCTGCTCGGCGAGCACAAGCGCGACATCGCCGAGCTGATCACGATCGAGGCCGGCAAGATCCCGTCCGAGGCGCTCGGCGAGGTCCAGGAGATGATCGACATCTGCGACTTCGCGGTCGGACTCTCGCGCCAGCTCGAGGGACGGACGATGCCCTCGGAGCGCCCCGGCCATCGGCTCATGGAGACCTGGCATCCGCTCGGAGTCGTCGCGGTGATCTCGGCCTTCAACTTCCCCGCCGCCGTGTGGTCCTGGAACACCGCGGTCGCGCTCGTCTGCGGCGACAGCGTCGTCTGGAAGCCGTCGCCGATGACGCCGCTGACCTCGATGGCGTGCGCGGCGGTGCTCGACCGCGCCGGGGCCGAGAGCGGAGCGCCCGTCGGGCTGCACCAGCTCGTGATCGCCGACGCGCACGAGGGCCAGGCGCTGATCGACAGTCCCGACGTCGCGCTGGTGAGCGCCACCGGCTCCGAGCGGATGGGAGCGGAGGTCGCGCCTCGCGTGGCCGCCCGGCTCGGCCGCTGCCTGCTCGAGCTCGGCGGAAACAACGCGGCGGTGGTGGCGCCGTCGGCCGACCTCGAGCTCGCCACCCGCGGGATCGTGTTCGCCGCCGCGGGAACCGCCGGGCAGCGATGCACGAGCCTGCGACGGGTGATCGCGCACGAGGACGTCGTCGACGAGCTCGTCGCGGGTCTCCGCGACGTGTTCTCCCGCCTGCCGATCGGCGACCCGTCCGCGGACGGCACGCTCGTCGGCCCGCTGATCAACGAGCGTGCCTATCGCGGGATGGTCGAGGCGCTCGACGAGGCCCGCGCCGACGGGGGCGAGCTGGTCGCCGGCGGCGCGCGCCGGCCGGCCCCCGGCGCCCCCGATGCCTACTACGTCGAGCCGGCGCTCGTCCGGATGCCGGACCAGACGGGCGTCGTTCAGCGCGAGACGTTCGCGCCGATCCTGTACGTGATGAGCTACCGCGAGCTCGGGGACGCCATCGCGCTCCACAACGGCGTCCCCCAGGGACTGTCCTCGAGCATCTTCACCCGCGACCAGCGCGAGGCCGAGCGGTTCCTGGCCGCGGACGGCTCGGACTGCGGGATCGTGAACGTCAACATCGGCACGTCGGGGGCCGAGATCGGCGGCGCGTTCGGCGGCGAGAAGTCAACCGGCGGCGGCCGGGAATCCGGCTCGGACGCGTGGCGCGCCTACATGCGGCGCGCCACCAACACGATCAACTACTCCGACGAGCTCCCGCTCGCCCAGGGCGTCGAGTTCGGCTGAGCACCGAGTCACGCCGGCATTTGGCCGGGCCGGCGCGCGTGACGGCGCATCAGCGTGCCGGCCGACATGAGCAGGCTGACGGAGGCGACGAGCACGAAGTACAGCCCCCATCCGGCGCTCACACCCTCGATCGGCGACGCGCCGACGATCTGCGTGAACGTGAAGATCGCGCACCCGATCCCGGTGAAGCCGGCGAACAGGCTCACCCGCAGTGACCGCGCTGCACTCTCGGGTCGCGTGGCGTAGCGCGCGAGTCCGGCGCCGCCGGCCAGTGCGAGGAGCACGTAGATCGTCCCGGACACCACGTAGGCGGTGGTGATCGTCGCGCCGGGGAGCACGCCGAAACTGAG
>Ga0335078_10014798_pt1 | contig 11572 bp, 8 predicted proteins | sample Lox_Sample_32_FD_206711 | JGI IMG/M metagenome (GOLD analysis project Ga0335078, IMG submission 206711) | Soil microbial communities from Loxahatchee National Wildlife Refuge, Florida, United States - Lox_Sample_3.2 | ecosystem: Environmental > Terrestrial > Soil > Wetlands | place: USA: Florida...
GTCTCCGTGCAGATGGTCTTCTTCGTCGTTGACTCATCTACCGGAGACCTCGCTCATCCCCGGGCAGCGACACGCGGGAACCCTCAGATCAGCAGGACTCTCAGCCCACTTTTGAAACACGCCCTAGAAGCCGCGTTGCTTGTGCGGGTTCGGATGGTTCGTGACCCGCGGATGCGCGATTGTTCTAGTCCGCCCAGACCCCGGCCCTTCAATCTCTGTAAATCAGGCCCGATGGCGCTATTACACGTATCTGGTCGCTACCCCCTGTACGGCGGCAGGCCGAGCTGCTCCCTGATCTGCAGCTGGATGACCTCCGGGGAGGGCCGCGCGTCCACGGTGTAGACGTACTCCTTGCGCCGGAAAATTTCCAGGACGGGGTTGGTCTGGTTGTGATAATCCCGCAGCCGGACCGCGAGCGCCTCCTCGGTGTCATCTTCCCTGGTGATCAGCTCTCCGCCGCACATGTCGCACTGACCGGGGACCTTCGGGCTGTTGGCGATCAGGTTGTAGTCCATCCCGCAGTCGGCGCACAGCCTGCGGTTGAGGACCCGGCGACGGACCTCGCTGTCCGGCAGGTCAAGCTCGATGACCCCGTCGATGTCGTAGCTCTCCAGGAAGAACTCGGCCTGCCGTGGGTCCCGCGGGAACCCGTCGATGATGAAGCCGAAGTTCCAGTCGTGCTGGGTGAGCCTGTCCCTGACCACCGACTCCACCAGGTCGTCCCCGACCAGTTCTCCTGCCGCCATGATCCGGCGCACCTGCGCGCCCATCTTGGTATGGTTCTGCACATTCCACCGGAAGATGTCACCCACGCTGATGTGTACCAGGTCCAGATCCGCCGCCAGCATCTTGGCCTGAGTGCCCTTGCCGCTGCCCTGAATCCCCATGATCACGTATTTGCGCATATCATTAGCCTGGCATAAGGGGGATGGCCCGGCCAGCTCTCTCCGCAGCACGTCCCCGGTCACGTCCGCAGCCAGCGGAACACGCATCGCTGCAGGTAGGCGTCTTCTGGTCAGGACGCAACGTCCCATGACCGTCAGAGCTCAGACTTGTACGAGATCGCCGCGGAACCCGCTTCCACAGGCACGCTAACTCCCTAACTAGTGCGGCGATCACCCTGATCGCCAGACGGTTTTACGCAACTTCCCCGATCCCAGTAATCCGCTGGTCTCTCGTGCGCCGAATGCTCAGCGTTGGGCTACGTAACCGCATACCCGCAAGTGGCGGGCGGCTCCCGCCTGCACCGGAGCGCCACGTTGCCCGGCACATTGGGCACAGTCTCAGGCACCCTGTACCTATTCCCGGCGCCAGAAACGCTCCACCGTCCGCCGACCTGGAAGAAGGGCTTCAGCAGGAAGCTGCGAGTGCCATTCGAATGGCACATTTCCGCAGTATCGTCATCGACAACGCAATCGAAAAAGCTCCATGACCTGGAGCTCTCTTACGGAATCGAACCGTAGACCTTCTCCTTGCCATGAATGGCCGCACGGCTCCGTTACCGCAGGTAGGGAGCCTGAGCAGTGAGAACGCGAGCACAGACCAGCGTTCGCACGTCCCGGACAGGCCCTCGCGAGCACTATTTGCCACTCAATCTGCCACTCACTTTGATCTTCCACGTGGGCCGCAGAACGCCCGGTCCTTGCCGTCAGCCTCCGCTGACCCGGTCGATCCGTTCGATTGTGATCAGATCGCCTTCGACGACGTACATGATCCGGTACCTGCCCACGCGCAGTCGCAGCATGTCTGCCCACCGGAACGACTGCGCCGGATACGGATCCCCGGCAGGGCATCTAACCCCTCTATCACAGCGTGCATGCTGTCGGCGTCATCCAGGAACCGCGAGGCGGTTGTCACCGCCCTCGGGGACCACTCCACCCTCACCGGCCCTCACCAAGCAGCAGCCGCCGCGCCTCCTCGTGTGAGATCGCCCCGGGCCGCCCAGCCGCCGACCACTCCCGGTACTCTTCCAGCGCCGCTGCGGTCTCTGCGTCCTCTCGCTCCTGCGCAGACGCCAACTGCTCTAGCGCCCGCAGCCGCCGGTACTCAGCCACCGGGACCACCACAGCAGCCTCACCGCCCAGATGAATCACCTCATACGGGCCGGCGCCGGCTGACCCGGCAGGCTGTGCACTCATGCGACCACGTTACCGCCCGCGCCCGACACTTCCGGGGCGATACGAGACCGCGCCGCAGACGATCGCCAGTAAATCTTCAGGAACAGCCCACCCCCGGCCTTTCCCAGCCCGGCCCCAGCCTTGTGTGTCCCATGGCAATGACTTCAAACCGCACCCCGGTGCCACGACCGGTGATGGGCGCTTTCCCTCCCCGCCATCCGAACAACGCAGCCTGGGCAGGAGGGACTGTCCAGATAGCCCCTGCCGCCAACGCGTACTCATGCCGAATAGCGGACAATCCCGGTCGTGCATAGCCATGCGTTGGGGTCTATCCCGGCAGCCGAGATGACAATGATCGCTGGCTCATCGTCGTCCCGTAGCCGAAACACGCCGAATCGGTATTGCCGAGGGGACTGTGCTCGTAAGAACGGCTGCATACAGATTGTCTTGTTCTGATCGGCCGCTGCGGGGACAGCGGACTGTCGAGTTGGCGTGGAGCGGCGGGCCAGGGCAGCGCGCGGATGGTGGCGTGGGTGGGCTGTTCGGATCGGGGCCGGGTGACGTCCACGGCTGGTTGGCGGGAAGCCCGTCGCGCGGCAAGGTGTCGGGTTGCTGGCGGCGGACACGCCCGACCGCCAGTCCGGGGTGCTAGCACGAGGCGGCCCTGACGGGTTACCAGCCTTGGGTCTGCCGCGTGGCTGCGCCAGACTGTATCGGTGGCGGCCCGCGAGTCGACGAGTGCGGCGGGGCTGAGCGCCTGGGGGGGCGGTGCGGGATGGTGCGCACAAGTTGACGGGGAGTGTGGCGCGGGAGGCGAGCTACCGGTTCCGGGCCTGCTTCGGCCGCAGATGGAGCGGGTACCTGGTGCTGCTCCTGCTCATCGGCGTGGTGGGCGGGGTGGCGATGGCGGCGGTGGCGGGGGCCCGCCGCACGCAGTCCTCGTTTCCGGCCTACCTGGCGAGCACCAACCCGGGGGACGTGCAGGCCTTCACCGAGTTCGACCCGATCACGCGCACCGGTTACTCGCCGAAGGTAGACCGGGCCATCGCCCGGGTTCGGTACGTCCGTCACGCTGTGGGCGTCGTCGGCTTCGACGGCACGCTGCAAGTCCTGCGGCCGACGCGCCTCGGCGGAGCGCCTGGGGAGGCGCCGCCCGCGGTCGAGGGCAGTACGGATGGGGAGTACTTCACGCAAGACCGGGTGAGCGTGGTACAGGGCCGGATGGCCGATCCCTCGCGCAGCAACGAGGTTGTCATGTCCGCCGGCGCCGCCGCCGAGATGGGCTTGCGCATCGGGTCCGCCTTGCGCCTGGCCTTCTTTACCACCGCCCAGGTGAACTCGGCGTTCGCCGGCGGCCCGGCGGGCAAGCCGTACCTAGTGACCACGCTGAAGCTGGTCGGCATCGTGGAGGATAGCGCGCAGGTCGTCCAGGACGATGACGCGGCCCTGGGTAACCAGCTGGCGGTGATCACTCCGGCGCTCACCCGCCGGCTGGAGTCGTGCTGCGCCTACTACTCGTACGTCTCCTTGAAGCTCGACGGCGGGGCGCGGCACGAGGCGGCGGTGCTCGCGGCCATCAGCAAGATCACACCACCTCTGGGGCAGGCCGGGGGGGCGCAGACGGATGCCCCGCTGGTGGCGAAGGCGGAGCGGACCATCCGTCCCGAGGCCATCGCGTTCGGGGTGTTCGGGCTCATCACGGCGCTGGCCGCGCTGGTGATCGGCGGTCAGGTGGTCAGCCGCCTGGTGCGCCGCAACGCTGAGGACGGCGCGATCTTGCGGGCGCTGGGTGCCGGGCCGGTGATGACCGTCTGCGATGGTCTCATTGGTGTTCTCGGCGCGGTCGTGACGGGGTCGTTGCTGGCCGTGGCGGTGGCCGTCGGGCTGTCGCCCCTGGCCCCGATCGGGCCGGTGCGGACGGTGTACCCGGACCCGGGCGTCGCGCCGGACTGGACGGTGCTGGGTCTCGGGTTCGTCCTGCTGGTCGTCGCCCTGAGCGGATCTGCGGTGGCCGTGGCGTACCGGGTCTCGCCGCACCGCGCCAGCCGGGCCCGCGGTGACGCCGGGCGCGGCTCCGGCCTGGCCCGGGCGGCCGCCGATTGCGGTCTGCCCCCCACCGCGGTAGCCGGCATCCGCGCGGGCCTCGGCCCCACCTCCGGGCGCGAGACCGCCCCGGTGCGGTCGGCCCTGCTGGGGTCGGTGACCGCCGTCATGGTGCTGGCCGCCTCGATCACGTTCGGGTCGAGCCTCAGCTTCCTGGTTTCCCGGTCCCCGCTCTACGGGTGGAACTGGGACTACGCGCTGCTGGCGGGCTTTTCGGCAGCCGAGAACCTGCCGGCGGCCGCGACCGCCTCCCTGCTCGATCACGACCCCGTGGTGGCGCACTGGGCCGGGGTGTACTTCGAGCACGTCAAGCTGGACGGGCAGGGCGTCCCGGTCCTGGCCACCAGCCCCAGCGCGCCGGTCGGCCCGCCGCTGCTGTCCGGGCACGGCCTGCAGACGACATCACAGGTCGTGCTCGGGCCTGCCACCCTGGCCCAGTTGCACAAGCACGCCGGCGACACAGTCGTCGCCAGCACCGGGCAGGGACCGCCGTTCCGGCTGCGCATCGTGGGCACGGCCACCCTGCCCACCATCGGGAGTTCCGGGGACCCGGTGCTGCAGATGGGCACCGGCGCGATCATCGCCGCGTCCCATTTCCCGGCCCAGGCCCTCAACCCGCAGGGAACCCCCGTGCCGGGCCCGATGGCGGTGTTCATCACGACCCGGCCCGGCGTGACCGCAGCCGCGGCGCGGCGCTCACTCGGCCAGGTCACCGCGGCCCTCGACCGCCCGTCGGACCCCGACAGCCCCGTCGGCGGCGTGGTCTCCGCCCTCCGCCCAGCCGAGATCGCCAACTACCGTGCCGTCGGCTCCACCCCCGCGTTGCTTGCCGCGATCCTCGCCGCCGCGGCGATCGGCGCGCTGGGGATCACCCTGGTCGCCTCGGTCCGGCGCCGACGGGGAGAGTTCGCGCTGCTCAAAGCCCTGGGCTTCACCCAGCGTCAGCTGGCTGCCACCGTCGCCTGGCAGGCTTCCGTGTCCGCGGTCGCTGGAGTCATCCTCGGCCTCCCCCTGGGCATCGTCATCGGACGATGGCTCTGGACGCTGTTCGCCCGGGGAATCTCGGCCGTCCCCGACCCCAACGTGCCCGTGCCGTACATGGTGGCGGTCGCGCTCGGCGCGCTGGTATTCGCCAACCTCGCCGCCCTCGTCCCCGGACGCATCGCCGCCCGCACGCCCACCGCCCTGCTGTTGCGGACCGAGTAGCCAGGACAGCGCCCAGCCAGCACTACCGGGTGCCCCCGAAACACACATAACGCTACGATCTGTGCCTATCGCGGGCGGCCCCTCATGGGCCAGTCGGCCGCGCCGAACGGCGACTCGGCGAGCGCATGGACGCTCGGCCACTCACGCAGACCGCACCCGACGGCTATGCGGCGGCCTCGCATAACGATCCACTGCGCGAGGCCTCGGCGAACTTCCTCTATTGCCGCTCGGCGGGCGCTTGCTGGAAGCTATTGGTTGCGGTCTACCAGGTGCTCGAATAGGTCAAGGAATCCTGGTTCGCAGTGGTGGCGGACGTGCTCGACGTTCCACAGGCCTGAGGAGGAGATTTCTGGGCGGTCGGCGTGATGCCCGAGCCAGCTGGCGCTGGGGGTGTCCAGTCCCTGGGCGAGGCTGGAGGTCAGGGCGATGCTGTTGCGCTCGACGTAGCCGCGTCCGGCGGCATCGGGGACGGCGAGCCATAGGAACGGCATCGTTGCGATGTGGTGGCTGACCGTCTGCTCAATGTGGGCTTCTTGTGCCGCGAAGCCCGGCCTGGGCCCATGCCGGTCCAGCCAGGAGTCCAGCAGCTCGCGTCCGAGCTGGTCGCGGCGGATGAGGGCGGCGCCGACGTGGCGGCGGAAGACCGAGGCGCGGTGGTTGCCGCCGCCGGGGTGGCTGCCTGCGATGTGCCCGCGGTGCTGGCGCAGGCGTCCCCACAAGGTGGCCTGGCTTGCCGTGGTTAGCGCGTGGGTGCCCACGCGGACGACGCGGTCATGTCCGTCCGCGCGGACTTCCCCAGGTTCGCAGAAGAAGTAGACACCGTGGCGCGGCCAGCCATCACTGGCGCGGGCCTCGTGTAGACGCCGTGACCCGTGCAGGGTCTCAGCCAGCCGTCCGAGCGCCAGGTAGAAGCGCTCGGTGATCGCCGCATCAGGAATGTGACGATCATCAGCTTGGGCGTGGGTTTCTCCTGTCGCCAGCTCAGCGGCCCGGAAGTCGCGAGTCGTTGAGCCGTCTGGTGGTTGGCTGGCTGCCAGCGAAGCTTGCTGCAGCCCTGGGGGGCCCTCGTCCGCGCTGATCGTCAGGGTGTCCCCGCTGGTGGTGATCGCGAATCGGAACGTGGACTGCGGCCACGTCGTGCACATGCCACTGGCTGCGACTGTGGTTGCCAAGGACGTCGCATGCGCCATGGAACTGCGCGTGACTTCGCCGCCGCGGACCTCGGCCACTCCGTGCCAGGACTGCCGGTCACCCAGGCCGGTCAAACCCGCCAGCCTGAGCGCGCCAGGCTGGCCGCTGGCAGCGGCCGCCACGGCGGCGCGGATCTCTGCCAGCCGCCCCCGCCCAGTACAAATCGTATTTCGAGGCCACCCCGCCAGTGTGCTCCACTACGGTCACAGAAACACTCTCTGCCGTTCCCGGCCCATTCCGGGGTTCGCGGCGGAGAAACTCAGGCGGAGTGTCTGGGCATGATGACCTTCACCGCCCTGCCGTCTGTCCCATCCGATGACCTGGTGCCGTTCACTGATCAGCTGCGGCTGGCGGTGGCTGCCTACCTGGCCCGTTTCACGGGCGCCTCCCGCTACCACACCGAGTCCGACCTGCGCTGCTACCTGGCCTGGTGCGGTGAACGCGGCCAGGACCCGCTGGCTGCCCGGCGCCCGCACCTGGAGCTGTACATCCGCTGGATGCAAGAGATCCGCCGGTTCAAGCCCTCCACCGTCTCCCGGCGGTTCTCCGTGGCGGCCGGGTTCTACCGCACCTGCGTGATCGACGGACTGCTGGAACACTCACCCGCTGAGTACGTCCGCCGGCCTTCTGTCCCACCGGAGTCACCGACCCTGGGGGTCACCCATTTGCAGTTCGAGGCCCTGCTGACCGCCGCCCGGGAATCAGCCAGCCCGTGTGACTTCGCGCTGGTGGCCATGCTCGGCCTGCTCGGCTTGCGGATCTTCGAAGCCACCAGCGCCGACATCGCCGACCTCAGCGAAGAGCAGGGCCACCAGGTGCTACGCGTGTGCGGCAAAGACACCAAGGTCGTCCTGATCCCACTGCCACCAGCCGTCGGGCGGGCCATCGACCAAGCGATCGGCGGCCGCACCCCCGGGCCGATCCTGCTCAACAGCCGCGGCGCCCGGATGGACCGCCACGCCGCCACCCGCCGCCTGCGGCGGCTCGCTGAAACGGCCGGGGTGCGGATCTCCAGGCCGCACCCTCATATGCTGCGCCACACCTTTGTTACCACCATGCTTGATGCGGGCGTCGATCTACGGGATGTCCAGATCGCGGCCCGCCACGCCGACCCGCGTACCACGATGCGGTCCACCAGGTCGGGCCCGCAAGAACCTCGACCGCCACCCCAACTACATCCTGGCCGCCTACATGGCCCCCGGCACCTGACCAAGACTGTGCCCCCAGGCCCAACGCCTTGGAGACATCCTGCATTGCCGAATTGAGTGCGTCGCCCTGGTGGCCGATGCGCTGGCCGCTGCACAGTCAAGCCCAACGTAGGCGCTGGTGACTCAACAGAGACCGGGGACGGACAACGGTGCCGACGCGCCGGTCTGTCCCGAAGGTGTCAGCAGCCACGATGTTCAGCCCTCACGGCCCACATAATACTTCAGTGAAGTACGCGTACTTCACTGACTTAGCTTGCCAACTGCGAAGGCTTGGCCTAGCGTAGCTCAGGCACTACGAGACCTCGACGTCATCCCGTACGGTTGTACCTTTGGGTGAACTTCTCCCTCCGGCTGCTTGCCTTGTGGCTCAAGAAGCAGGAAGTTTGCGTGAAGTCTGAAGTTAAGAGAACGGGGTAGGCCCACTGTGAAGAGCCAGGATCCGAGGCAGCTTCTGGCACAGCGGTTGCGTGCACTCAGAGAGGAACGCTGGCCGGGCAAGAAGATCAATCAGACTGAACTGGCCCGGGCTCTCGGTGGTGCCAATCCGCTCAGCGTTCCCCTCATCTCGTCCTGGGAGTCGCAGACCAACCCCCGGATCCCGCCACTCTCCAGACTGGAAAGCTACGCGGCACTCTTCGCCACTCTGCGTTCCTTCGAAGGGAGCGAACCGCATCTGCTCAGCCCGCAAGAGATGACCGATGAGGAGCGGCGGGCCATGGCGGAATTGTGGCAGGAACTGACGCATCTACGTAATGACGCCCTGAGGACGTCCGCTGTTCAGAGTTCGGATGTTAGCCGACTCACCTTCGTCGAAGAATCATTGAGCGCTGGACCTTGGCGATTCGCGGATGGAAACAGGATCACAATCGTCTGCGCTGGGTGGCGCCCGCAACTGCTAGCAGACCTTCCCTATGCGGACGTGGATGACCCTGACTATATTGGGATGCTGGACTACTCAGACCTGGACGCGCTATTCGAACTGCATGGCCATCTTCGTGCAGCCAATCCAGCTAGCCTGGTGAACCAGCGAGTCTCCGGAAAGTTGACAGCGGACGATTATAGTTCGCATCTCATCTCTCTTGGGGGCGTCGACTGGTACACAGCTGCGAGTCCCGCACTGACTCAACTCTCACTACCAGTAAGGCAGGTAACAGAGCCGAACGCCAGCGGTGGCCGCTACTTCGAGGTCGATGACGACGCGACATCCGTGAAATATCAACCTGTCATCGAAAAAGTGAGTGTCCAGCGCGCCGAAGGGAGGGGCGAACGGCGTGAATCTGTCAGTCGAGCGGCTCCTCAATTCAAGGAAGTCCTCCGAGAGGATGTCGCGCTCTTCGCTCGGGGCGTGAGCCCATTTAATCGTAAGCGAACCGTTAGCATCTGCAGTGGACTTCATGGTAGAGGCACGTACGGCGTAGTTCGGGCACTTACTGATGCTCTCTTTCGGGATCGCAATGCCGAATACCTGCAATCCCGGTTTTCAGGAAGTGAAGCTTACTGCATTCTGACCCGAGTTCCGATCGTGGATGGAGTGACTTTGACTCCCGATTGGACGACTGCGGATTACAAGCTCTTTGAATGGTCTCGGTGATCTCGTGACTGAAAAAGAAATTTTCGCTTCTAATCGCGTAACGCCGGCGCCGAGCGTCAATACAAGGAGTCGTGCTCTTCACGCCGGCAGGTGGTCTAAGCGTCCATCACCTTTTGTGTCGAGCCACGTCCGGCCTTCCCCGGCCCTACGGCGACTCCACTGCGGCGTTCTTGAAAACCCATACTGATCTCCATTCCGACGCGACCAGGTTTCTGAGGACGCCGAAGATGTGGGCTGGGAGGTCCTGAGTGGACGCAGATCTGGTGCTGATGCACGGTTTCTGGTCCTCGCCGACCACATGGGATCGACTCATCCCTTCCCTGCGAGACGATGCCGACCTGGCAGGATTGCGTATCCACAACTTCGAATACGAGTCGCCAAAGTTGCGCTGGCCAGCCTCTCCTGCGCGGATCCCGGACTACAACGACATTGCCCAGTCGCTGCCCGCCTACCTAGCCACCCATGCCCCCGGTTCGACTCCAATCGCAATGGTGACCCACAGCCAAGGTGGCCTAATCCTGCAGCGCTTCTTGGCGTGGATGCTCACCGAGGGGCGAGGGCTAGAGCTGTCGAGGTTCCGGCTCGCAGTGATGTTGTCTTGTCCCAATGAAGGCTCGGAGTACGTACGATCTATCCGCGCCGTTGTCGGATTCAGTCATCACCCTCAAGCCAGTCAACTTGACACCCTGAATCGTGAGGTACGTGAGGCTCGCCGCATCGTGCTACGTCAAGTTGTCAATGCTACTACGCTAGATGACCGACATTGCCCCATTCCAATCTTTGTTTATTCCGGACGGACTGACAATATCGTACGGAGGGAATCCGCTCAGAGCGTCTTTCCTAACGCGGAAGTTTTGCCGGGCGACCATTTTTCTATCCTGAATCCTGAAGCCTCCGGTAACCTCACAGGGCCAACAATCAAGCGCCATCTCATCGATGCACTAACAAAACAGGGCCTGACTCATGGACGCTTCATGGTGAAGCCTCTGGTCTCGAGCTTGGGTCCACGAAGCACTCGACATTCGAGCGTTGACCGGGAAGTTGAGCATCCAACTCGATTGAGCAGTATCAACAATACTCAAGAGCATGGCAGTGATGTTGGATTCAACAGTCTAGAATTTGTTGCTCAACGCAATGAAGATAAGCCCCAGGCAACGTTTGTCGTGGTGGAAGTCGTCGGCACTGACCGATACGGGGACTTGATGGATGCCTTGTCTCTTGTTGATCCAGGTGCGGAGTTCCTCTGGGGTCAATACGGTCGCTTTGCCGCCAGCCTTACTCGTGAAGACTTTACTCAAGAGCAGATTGAAGAAGTCCTCGCCTTTCGGGGTCTCCCATATCGCATCAATCTCGAACATCACTCATTCGGTCCTCGGCTGTTGAGTCGGGTTTATGTAGAAGGGCCGGATGGCCGACGCTTTGAGATACATTCGGTGCCGAATACTACACGCGTACAAGAGATATCCTCTTCTATTCTAGGCGAGTATTCGAGCCTGTACTTCAAAGAAGGAGATCTGAGGCCGGTTGGAACAGTCACGAATCTCGTTCTCGCGGATGGAAAATGGGCCCATCTTAACTCGAATAGTTCACTGCATGAGGCTGGTATCCAAGAGGATTCGCTCCTAATGATTAGCATTCGAGCAACGGCTGGCTAAAGTCGTGGAGAGGGAGCGGGAACCATCGCCGACAAGCCCGTTGGCGAGCAGAGCCAGGTCCTGGGGGCGTTGAGCGAGCCTTGAGGCTGCTCTGTGCACAAGGAACAGCGCCAAGAAGGCCTCAGGTTGCCCCAGAGCTTAACGAAGCGAACCAAGATCTCGTATCTTGGAGTTGCCTATCGCAGCCAGCTCGTCCGATGAAGGACCTTTCATCAGACGGGAGCTCTGGAGCCCATCGTGAATATCCGGTCATGCCGCGCCTCGCGCGTAGGCGGGCACCGGCGGTGGGTCGGGCACGTGTCTCCAGCTGACGCGCGCCGACTGCTGGGTTATGGAGGGGTTTTCTTTGCGGCGCTTCCTACGGAGCGTATGGAAGATTGCCATAGCAACGGCGCTGGCGAGTGGGTCTTACTAAGGGGTTCGAAAGTAACCTGACTTTGATCTTGTGATCTGGCAGGATTGTGCTGTGCGGGATAACGATGGCCGGAAGCTTGATCACAA
>Ga0335078_10014799_pt1 | contig 11572 bp, 13 predicted proteins | sample Lox_Sample_32_FD_206711 | JGI IMG/M metagenome (GOLD analysis project Ga0335078, IMG submission 206711) | Soil microbial communities from Loxahatchee National Wildlife Refuge, Florida, United States - Lox_Sample_3.2 | ecosystem: Environmental > Terrestrial > Soil > Wetlands | place: USA...
CAAGCGCGAATTCTGTGCCAATGGCGGATGGCGACTCGCGCAGTACGGCGACGGAATCGATAGATCGCGTGGGGCAGGAATTGGCTGCGGCAGAAGAGTGGCGCGAACACGAAGCGCTGGCCACGGCGGAGGGAATGCCCGCCGGCGAACTGGACGAGGATCCTTTGCCACCCAGCGCGAAGTCCACTGCTGCGGGGGAATGAAAGCGCAGCTGTGACCTCCCACGGCTTGGTTTCTTTATGCGACTAGCCTCAGCGCCTTGGCCCAGCGTAGGCTTAGCCGAACCTTGAAAATAGACGTGCTACCTTTTGCCGTGAGCTGAGAGAGAGCCTGGTCAATAAGGTATGGCGCGATTCCGAAGGAACCCAACCCTAAGACCGAAGTTCAAAACGCGAACTTGCGGCACCCGCACCCGGCAGCACTCGCGCGGGTGAAGCAGTGGGTCGCTGCGCAGGAAAAACAAAGCGTGCGGCCCCGCGTTTAGTTTCAAGACGGGGCAGATCTGCCGGCTTCGTGGAACAAACTGGCGCGAATTCCGTTTAGATAAAGAGACGGACGGGGTGGTCCAGACGACTAATCCCTTGAGGAGAGTGGCGATATGAAGATGAACGTGGGTTTGCTGCGGGGCTGGACGCTTGGAGTGATGGCTGTGGCGATGGCTGCGCTGGCCGCAGGCGTGCCGGCGCGGGCACAGGGCGAAAAGCGGACGGTTTTTGACCCGGGCGATTTTCACTGGCAAGGTAGTTTGAAGGCGGGGCAGACGCTGGAAGTGATCAACACGAATGGGGAGATTGGCGCCAGCCGCGGGGATGCCGCGCGCGTCGAAGGTCATCAAAGCGGAAACGACAATGACCACGCGCTATTTATCGAGGTCGTCGAATACGGCGATGGCGTGACGGTGTGTGCGGTGTACGCGAGGGAGAAAGCGCCCGGACGTTGCCACCGCGGCGGAGTATCTTCCGAGTCGGGCGACTGGTGGCATGGGCGTCGCGCGAAGATCAGCTTTGACGTGCAAGTGCCGCGTGGCGTGCGCTTGAATGCGATGACGACGAACGGCCGGGTCCATTGCCTCAACTTGGACAGTGTGGTGCAGGCAGCGACGACGAACGGCGACGTGGAAGTTTCGACAAGTGAATGGGCGTCTGCGAAGACCACCAACGGTGGCGTACGCGTGTCGATGGGCAATGCCAAATGGAACGGCGAGCTGGAACTGGAGACCACCAATGGCAGTGTGGACGTGACGCTGCCGGCGTCCGCGGAATTCAGTGTGCACGCGGCCACGACGAACGGCGGGATCAGTTCGGACTTTCCGGTGACTGTGCAGGGAAAGTTCGGCCCCAAGTCGCTGACGGGCACTGTAGGCGGCGGCGGAAGGGAATTGAAGCTCGCCACCACCAACGGCGGGATTGATCTAAAAAAGAGCTGAGAGTCGTTGCGGAACTTGTGACGAAGCTAGCGGCTGCGTTTGCTGCTGGTGTGCCGCGGCTTCGGTTTGCTCTTTGTCTTTGTCTGGAGATGGAGATTGAGCGCCACGGCATCGCGGATGAGCGCTTGCAGCGCCGCTTCGTTGATCTTCTCGCCTTCGTGGATATCGATGGCGCGGCGGATGTTGCCTTCGAGGCTGGAGTTGAACAGGCGGGTGGGATCTTTTAACGCCGCGCCTTTGGCGAAGGTCAGTTTGACGTGATTCTTGTAGGTCTCGCCGGTGCAGACGATGCCGGCGTGAGAAAAGACGGGAGTCCCCCACTTCCACTCTTCGACGATTTCTCGGCCAGCGTCGTGAATGATGCCGCGCAGTTCTGCGAGCATCTTGCCGCGCCAGTCCCCGAGTTCCTTGATTCTCTCGTCGATCAATGCGGAAGCATTTTCCGGGGCGATAGGCTTTTTCATGTGCGGCTCCAAATCTCGCAGCAAGTTTGGCTGCGCTCGACGTAGGGTGCAAGCCTGGTTAGCGACGGAAGGTTCGTCCATCGATACTTAGCCGTTTTCGATACGGAACTTGATGTCGGCGTACGCCGCCTGGATGAGCTTGGTTAGTGCAGCGGCGTTGATCGGCGTTTCTGGTTTCAATTTTACGTGGCGCATGAACTTCCCGTTGCCTTGCAGGAGCTGAGCCGGATCGGGCAGCGTGGCGCCGCGAAAAAATCCGACGTTCACGTGCGACGTGAAGACATTGACGTAGCCGAAGGGCACGTCGCCCAGACAAGCGGTCGGACACCCGTCATGCAGAAGCTCGCGGACTTCGTCGCCGCAGTTGCGCATCACCGCAAACCAGTGCTGCGCGATGGCTCTGAATTCTTCGCGTTGAGCTTTGATCCACGCCGCGATGGCGGGATCCCGCTCAACTGCACCGTCAAACCGCAACAGTTCCGTTCTCATGAGGTCCTTGGCAGAATCATCGGCTCGCATAGGAAGTTACGCCGCGAGACGGTTTTTTCGAAAAGATGCGGCGAACGAGGTGGCCTTTCCACATCCACAATCCGGAAAGGACCAGGATCGGGACGAAGATAAACCGAGTGATCGGGGCGTAGTAGTGAACCAAGTCAAACGGACTGTAAACATAGCCGATGATCGGAATGCTGAGAATGATGTGAATCCAGCGAAAAATCCAACGCGGGATGCCCGGGCTCATTGTATTTGGTAGGTTGGCGGATGTGGCCATGATGTCGCTCCTTGAATTTACTCTTGGATTTTTGCGATTTATGATTTGTGCGGCTGCTGGGGCTCCCAGTTGGGCGTGTCAGCGCCGAATTGTTTCGCGTACTCCGCGTTCAGCCGTTGGAAGCCTTCGAATTTCATCGCGTCGGCGCCCGCGATCCGGCCGATGGGAGTTCCGCTGAGCAGGCGGTCCAGGACATCGAAGGAAATGTGCCAGCCTGCGGCGCCCCAGGAGATAAAGCGGCGATCAATGTTGGCCCATAGCGTAAGGCGGGTCCCGGTGCCTGAGGGTTCAAGTTCCCAGCGGCTATCGTCGTACTCGAGCACCCTGGGAGGTTCGGCGCGCGTCACGGTTACGCCTACAGCTCGTCCTGTTCCGACCCAAGTAAGCTGCACCGGTCCCGTCTTGCCGAGATTGGCGCTCGGGTCAAAAGGCGCCCACTCGCGCAACTGCGCAGGATCGGTGAGTGCCTGCCAGACTTTTTCGGGCGAGTGGCGCAGCTCGCGGACGAGGATGAGCGTCCACTTGGGACCTGCTTGCTTTCGTGCCTGCGCCAGATTGGCCGGGCCTGGTGTGTACGGTGCGAGATCGCCCATGTTCCTCTCCTTTGCGTGTGCCGCACTTGGGTGGCTGAACTTTTCCCTACCACTTGGCCAACTGCGTAAGCTGCACCAGGTTGCCGCACGTGTCTTTCAGCATCGCAATCGTCGAGCCGGTCACAGCGGTCGGCGGCATCGTAAACTCGGCGCCCCGGCCCTTGATCTTCTCGTAGTCGCCCTTGATGTCGTCGGTGAAGAACATGATCGCGGGTTGGTTCTGCTGAAAGACGGCCTGCTGGTACGTTTTGGCGGCGGGATTATTGTTCAGCGCCAGTTGTAACTCCACGCCGTTGGGCTCCTCAGGCGAGGCGATGGTCAGCCAGCGGTAGGGACTCTGGCTGAAATCGGTTTTCTTCGTAAAGCCGAGCACTTCCGTATAGAAGCGCAAGGCTTTGTCCTGGTCGTCTACATGCAGGGTCATCACTTTGATTTTCATTTGCGTTTCTCCTTTATTGCGACTCTGTTCGCGGTTTGCGCCGCGGTATTTTCGTGGTCTTGCTTTTCGGCGGTTCCGGCGGATGCAGGCGATCGAGATGGCGTTCGAGAGCATCCACGTGTTCCGACCAGAACCTCCGGAACTGCTCCAGCCAGGCGTCCACTTCCTGAAAACGTTCGGGCTTCAGTCGGTAGAGACGGCGCTGGGCATCCACGGTGGACTCCACGAAACCGGCTTCGCGCAGCACGCGCAGGTGTTTGGACACGCTTGGCTGCGGCATGCGCAGTTGCCGCTCGATCTCCCCTACCGATTGCTCGGAGGCCACCAGCAGGCTCAAGATCGCGCGGCGATTGGGTTCCGCAATGATTTCGAAAGCCGATTCCATAATTCCGTTTATACTCCCGCGCGTATATACGTGTCAAGGAATATATTTGAACTTTTTTAGCGCTTTCGCTCACGTTTCCAAAAATGGGACCACACCGAAGTGCTTCAGCCCGAGAATCGCGAATACGAATCCATTACCTTGGGACGGAAACAGAATTGGAAGATATTGGCGAGAGTTCTTTGGTGGATTGGAAAAGCGCCTTAATCTTAACTCAGTGCCAGCAACGCTAGAACTTCCTCGCCGTCTCGCCTAATCGGGGAATCTCCTGTCCGGTTCGCCACACTTGTCCTCATAGACCGGCCGATCGTCCAAGTTCCTATAACTAAAACTTGGCCGTTCGCCCGGGCAAGCCTTCGGGTTCTGTAATTCCTTTATCTCCTCTACGCCCCCGGCTTCGCTTCGGCCATCTGTTAGACTATCGGCGCTTATGCAAGAACGATTGCAGAAAATTATTGCCCGGGCAGGAATCGCTTCACGGCGGCACGCGGAGCAGTTGATCCTGAGCGGGCAGGTGCGCGTGAACGGCGAAGTCGTCCGCGAACTCGGCAGCAAGGCGGACGCGGCGATCGACAAAATCGAAGCGGCGGGACGCGTGGTTCACGCAGCGGAGCGCCACGTTTATTTGGTGCTGCACAAGCCCGCGGAAATTGTTTCGGCGATGGCCGATCCGGAAGGCCGCAAGACGCTGCGGAATTTGCTGCGCGGCTTCAAGGAGCGCGTCTATCCGGTGGGGAACCTGGAGTATGCAACGGCGGGGCTCGTTTTTTTGACCAACGATGGCGACTTTGCCGCGGAAATGCAGAAGCACTGGGACCAGCTCGAGCAGACGTATCACGTGAAAGTGAAGGGGCGATTGACCCTTGAAGAGTTGGCGGAGCTAGGGAAGCGAGCGCGGGTAAAGTTGCGCGTGGTGCGACAACCGGACGCGGCACGCGGCCAGCGCGGGCGAAGGGATGGCGCAGGCGGTGGCGCGAACTTTTGGTATGAGGCGAAATTGCGTGGCGCGAAGCGCGATGCGTTGCGCGATGCGCTGTTCGCGGCGCGTCATCCGGTGGAAAAATTGGTGCGTGTGGCAGTAGGGAGTTTAACGTTGGAAGGCCTGCCCGTAGGAAGATACCGGCTGCTCGGCGAGAAGGAAATCGAGGCGCTGCGGAGAAGTTGGAGAAGCACAGAAGTCAGATCGCCAGGACGAGAAGGCCTTCGCGGGGAGAAGTGAGCCGCTCGCGACGGCGTGGTTGAAGGGGAAGAAAAGCGAGAGCACCTCCCGCACTCTCAACATGCAGGAACGGTTACAGAAGATTATGGCCGCGTGTGGAGTCGCGTCGCGCAGAGCGGCGGAGGAGATCATTGCGACCGGGCGCGTGCGTGTGAACGGCGTCGTGGTGCGGGAGCTGGGCACGAAGGCGGATTTGGATGTAGATGAAATTTTGGTGGATGGAAAACGGATAGAACGCGCGGAGAAGCTGGTCTACATTTTGTTGAACAAGCCCAAAGGATTCGTGACCACGGTGAGCGACCCCGAGGGCCGCCCAACCGTGATGGATTTGTTGAGCGCGGGAAGCGAACGGGTGTATCCCGTCGGCAGACTCGACTACGCGAGCGAAGGCTTGCTCCTGCTGACGAATGACGGAGACTTGGCGGCGAAGTTGATGAAAGCGGGATCGCATGCGCAGAAGACCTATCTGGTGAAGGTAAGTGGAAAGCCGGAAGAGGGGAAGATGGCGCGCTTGCGGGCGGGAGTCGTGATCGAGTTGGAGAATGGGCGAAAAGTCAAAACCGCGCCGGCGAAGATCCGCCTGTTAGATAACAAGACGAGTACCGAGTGGCGTCTGCCCGCTGGCGAAAGAGAGAATCCGTGGTATGAAGTGACGTTGACTGAAGGACGGAACCGGCAGATTCGCAGGATGTTTGAGAAGGTGGGACATCGCGTCGAGAAAATTCGCAGAGTGCGCATGGGCCCGTTGAAGTTGGATGTGGGAGTGGGCCAGTGGCGCGAATTGCGGGCGAACGAAATTGCGGAGTTGCAGCGAGCGGCGAAGTTAGGCCAGGGAACGAGTAAAGCATAGGAGACACATTGGACGTGCCGTGCGGCGGATCAGCAGTCGCTATTCTCTAGTTGCCCAGACTAAGGTTTATGCCGCGCAGCATCGGAGTTAGCGCGTGGAGCAAAGGCGAACCGCGGGACTGTGCAACGTATGTTTCAGCGTGGGAGAATGAGATTATGCTGAACCGGTCGCGTTGCGATCGAGGCAGGTTGGGTTCGGACACACAGAGAGCACAGGGGACACGAAGCGGAATGACGCGGACGATTGAAGAGTTGATCCCGGACTATATTCGCGGTCTGCCGGTGTATGTGCCGGGCCGGCCGATTGAAGAAGTCGAACGCGAACTCAAAATCCACGCGGTGAAACTCGCGTCGAACGAGAATCCGCTGGGGCCCTCGCCGATGGCAGTGGAGGCGGCGCAGCGGGCGTTGGGCGACGCGAATCGCTATCCTGACGGCGGTTCGCACCTACTGCGCGAAGCGTTGGCGTCGCGAACTGGCGTTTCTCCGGACGAAATTTTTGTGGGGCTCGGGTCGAGCGAAATTATTGATCTCGCCGCGCGCGTTTGTCTGCGCGCAGGCTTGCAGGGAATAACTTCGCACGGCAGCTACGCGCCATTCTCCGTGGCGATTCGCGCGAGCGGCGCGGAGCTCGTGCTGGTGCCCCAGCGGCACTTCGCATTTGACCTCGACGCAATCATCGCAGCGATCACGCCGAACACCGGAGTGGTGTACATCGCCAATCCCAACAATCCGACGGGCACGGCCTTTGGCGTCCGCGAACTGGAAACTTTTCTGGCACGAGTTCCGGAAGGCGTCCTCGTCGTCTTGGATGAAGCCTACATTCACTACGCACCAAGTTTGAATCGGCGGAGGTCGGAGGAGATTTACCGGCGGCGCGGGAACGTATTGATTTTGCGCACATTTTCGAAGGTGTATGGCTTGGCGGGGATACGGATTGGGTTTGCGATCGGCCGGCCGGAACTGGTTATGGCGATGAACAAGTTGCGCACGCCGTTCAATACTTCGGGAGTGGCCCAAGCGGCGGCTTTGGCGGCGATTGACGACCGCGAACATGTGGAGCGGTGCATCGCGACGAATTCGGTGGAACGAGCGCGCTTGACGGAAGGATTGATGGCGCTGGGGCTGGATCCCGTGCCCAGCGAGACGAATTTTGTGTTTATGGAATTGGGGCCGGACGCGAAGCGAGTGTGCGATGAGTTGCTGCACGCCGGCGTGATTGTGCGGCCGTTGGGCTGGATGGGGATGCCGGAGGCGATGCGCATTTCCGTGGGGACGGAAGAGGAAAATGAGAAGTGTCTGGCGGCGCTGCGGCCGATTTTGGAGCGGCGAGGGAAAGAAGTGGCGAGTGACTAGAGCTGGTCAGATCAGTGCCTCAGGGGCTAAGGCCCACGTTTCCCAACGCGTTCATGTCGGAGCTCAATGTCCGACACCCGTCGGCTAATTTGCCAGATTCTGAGTCTTCTGGACCCGGATGACGCTGAGGAAGGAAGCAAGCGGGAGCAAGCTCCCGCAGTCCCAAAGTATGCGCGTGCTATTGCCTGACGGCGCGGAGAAAGGCGCCGATCCGATTCTGGACATTTTGAAGAAGTACAAGACGATTGCCGTGGTCGGGTTGTCTTCGAATCCGGCGCGCGCGAGCCATGAAGTGAGCGAGTACCTGCAGAGTGCTGGGTATCGGATTATTCCGGTGAATCCGAACGAAAGGGAAGTGCTGGGGGAAAAGAGTTACGCGCGGCTGGAGGAGGTGCCGGAGAAGGTGGAGATTGTAGATGTGTTCCGGCGAAGCGAACATCTGCCCGGCGTGGTAGAGAGCGCGATTCGCGTGGGAGCGAAGGTGGTGTGGATGCAGTTGGGGATTGCGAACGAAGGGGCGGCAGAGCGGGCGCGAGCAGCGGGTTTGGTGGTGGTGGAAAACGCGTGCATGTTGGTGGAGCACCGGAGCAGGAAAAGAGAACTGGCCCCTTGAAACTCACAGAGTAACGAATCGGCTGCCCGCAGCTCAGGGTAAGGTCTGGAGCAAGGTTGCGAGAGTGTCCGATTTTGCAACGACAATCCCGCAAACGAGCCGACGCCAGTACCGAAGGCTAGCAGGGAGTATCGATAACGCAAGCTGTTTTAACCAGTTGCATAGTTCCCACATCCGGTACCTGGCGTGCACCAAGATCGGGACAATGAGGTGAAACGACATGTCGACGGTCCTGCGCCCGCTGCTATTTCCAATGCTCTATCTGTTGTTTCCTGCCGTAGTCTGGGGACAGGCCGGCGCCGCTGAGTACCACATCCGCCGGCAGGCTGCGGCAGAAAAGGCCGCCGACGGAGTCATCCTGCTGCACGCTAATTCCGGGATGAAGCGTTGGGAGGAGGCCGGATTTCACCAGGATCCCAATTTCTACTATTTTACGGGGCTGCGAAACGCCCAGGGCGAGATCCTCGCGATCGACGGCGCTGCCAAGGAATCCTGGCTTTTTGTGTCGCCCAAAAGCGGCGGAGGGAGTGATCCTCCTGGGTTCGATGCGGTCGCGCCGCCACCTGGGACGAGCAGTGAGTCGGCCTTGGGCATCGAACATGTGGTGCCCTGGGGCGATTTCATAGCCTGGATGGATGCGCGCCGGTCCACAAACCCGAAAGCGGCTTTCTACATAGATAGCGGCGGGCAGACAGGTCGCCAGATGGGCGACGGCGGAAATCCCGAGGGTCTTGCGCCGGCTTTCAATTCGTACCTGCTGTGGAAGAACGCGGTTCACTCCCGCTGGCCGGATCTGGTAATTCGAAACGGTTTTTCGATGCTCGACGAGATCCGTCAGGTGAAGTCCGGCGCGGAAATTGCGGCGCTCCGCAGAGCCGCTGCCATTACCGCGGAGGGCTTCTGGGCGGCGGCAACGGCGATTGCGCCGGGCCGTACGGAAAGGCAGATCGAAGGGGAAGTGGTACGCTCCTGCTTGGCGGCGGGATCGAATGGACCGTCCCTCTGGCCGTGGATCCGGTCGGGGCCCAATTCGTTGGGCTCGGCGCTGTTTGCGGCGTTACTCAGCACGGATAATTTCAATCGCACGATGAAGCCCGGTGAGGTGGTGCGGGTTGACGTGGGATGCGACAGCGACCAGTACAAAGGAGATCTGGGCCGCACGATTCCCGTCTCCGGGCGATTCGAAGCCGGGCAACGGGAGGCGCTGGATTTGCTGACAGGCGCCTACCTTGCGGGTGTAGAGACGATGAAGGAGGGGACCACGGCCAAAGACGTCGTGCAGGCCGGGGTGGCATACACGACGGAGCATCGGGCCCAGTTGAAGACCGACGCGGGTCAAAGAGCAGCGCAACAAATGATCGCCAACGGAATTTGGCCGCTCCATGGATTGGGTCTCGACATGGCGGACGGCTTTCCCAAGACGTTGCGCACGGGAAACGTAATCTGCTTCGAGCCGGGGGTGGAGTTGGACGGGGAGATGTTATTCGTCGAAGACACGATACTGATCACCGGGAGCGGCCACGAGATTCTGAACCCGCCATTGCCCTATTGGGCGGCCGATATCGAACGAGCGCTCGCGAAACGGCGGAAGTGACCAGCGGAGAGCGATTACATTCCCTGTGCGCTGGTTTGCCGAGATTCTCCAGCTACAGCCTTGCTGTCATGCGGACCGGTGCCCAGGTTCGTGAGGCGAATCTCGGTTGATTGCTAGCGGTCCGAGGATAGAACTGCGAGTGGATTTGCGAAAAGGATAGCGGCGGAGGAAGGTGTGCGTCCCAGGTTCGGTTTTTTCGAACCTCGGTGTTGGGTTGCGATGCTAGTTCGGTAGCGGACGCGAAAGAATTTAGAGGAATAGCAACCACAGGACCCAGGTTTCAGAAAAAGAAACTTGAGGCAACCAAAATCCGCGCGTGATCTAGTCCGGGCCACCCGCCAACCATCTATCAAGAGTTAGCCACCAAGCATAAAGAACATGAATCCCAGCGTCATGATCGCTCCCACAACACCGAGCCACCAAATTTGCGAACCGTGCCTTGCGGCCAAGCCAGCGAGAACAGCAGCGAGCACAAGGTCAACGACTTCGCCGGTGGGCCAAGGAGGAAAGCGGAGATGCTCCCGAAGATATGGAACCAGCAGGTGAACCCAAAACTCCGCTGTCAGCAAGAGGCTGAACGACCCGAGAACGCTCGCAGTGTAAGTGGACGGGTGGCCAGGGTTGGTGAGGGGAATCTTGGTTGACATTGCTAGCGGTCCGAGGATAGCACTGCGAGAGGATTTGCAAAAAGGATAGCGGAGGGGAAGGTGCCGGAGCCAGTGCCCCAGGTTTCAGAAAACGAAGCTTGGAGCAGCCAAGATCTCCGCGCGATCCAGTCCGAGGCCACCTGCCGGTCTCACCGCTCCATCTGTGCCCCACGCTCCCCACTGATGTTCCCGCAGAAGAGGAACGAGTGAGTCACCCAACCCCGGCCATCAATCGAAGGACTTGTAGTTCGAGGACGGGCACTAACATCGGATACGGATTCGATCACAAGTCGAAGCGGATACTGATTCAGATGGCCATAGGGACCACTCGACGGCTGACTACTTAGTCAAACTTCGCTGGTCAAGTCTAGTCTCCCAATGATCGTTGCTTGGACAATGTAACGTGGCAGCTCTTGGGTCGGGTCTGCGCCAGATCCAGTCGCCGGACTCTCCACCCGTCTTTTTGCCTAGCCGATACTAACTCTCTCAAGCGATCATATTCGCTATCTCTTTTCACCTCGAAGTCGGGCCGAGGCTGCACCGTTGGGTCGTCAGGATAGGCGAGGAATAGACTTGCTATTGCAGCTTGGATCCCAGCCCTCGAAAGCTTCCCAGTCCCAGGATGAGCGAAAGCCGAACCGTCACGAGCTTACCGTTAAACTTCTGTGGGGCCTTTTGGATTTTGCAAAGACTCGTCGTAGAGGGAACGCTAAGAGTTGCGGGACTCAAAAGGGCTAAGGAAAGCGCTAGTAATGTTTTCACCAGAATTATACCTCTCGATTTTAGCTGGGCGGGTGGCGCATAGGATTGCTAGCCGACTAGCGGGAAGAGTTGGAGATTGCGGCGGCCGGGGGCGACTACGGCGAGGATGCGGCCGTCGGGAGAGATGGCGAAGTCGCGGAAAGAGATGCCGTGGAGGATGGGTTGCGGCGTGGGTTGAATGACCGGAATGGGTTGACCGGGGCGCGGCGCGGCTAACGGCGGGAGAGTGATCCAAACGATGTCGCCGGATTTGCGCTCGACCGAGCGCCTGAGCAGGATACGATTTTCGTCCGGCGCCCATTGCACGAGACCGAGGCCAACGCGGAGACGCGCGACATGGTCGGGCGCGGCGAGGTCGCGAACTTCCAGAACTTCGCGATCGATGAAGTAGGCGATTTTCTTGCCACTGGGAGAAAGGGAAAGACCGCCCTGGTAGTCATCCAGTGTGGCAATTTC
>Ga0335078_10014800_pt1 | contig 11571 bp, 10 predicted proteins | sample Lox_Sample_32_FD_206711 | JGI IMG/M metagenome (GOLD analysis project Ga0335078, IMG submission 206711) | Soil microbial communities from Loxahatchee National Wildlife Refuge, Florida, United States - Lox_Sample_3.2 | ecosystem: Environmental > Terrestrial > Soil > Wetlands | place: USA...
GGCCCATCGACCGGTGCCGCTACTCCGGGGTGGCGTGGCTGCCAGGCGGCAAGGCGTTCTACTACACGCGGCGGCTGCCGGCCGAGGCGGTGCCCGCCGGGGAGTCGCAATACCACCGGCGGGTGTACCTGCACGTGGTGGGGACGCCGCCGGAGGCGGACACCGAGGTGTTCGGCGCGGGCCGGGACAAGATGACCTACTACGGCGCCAGCGTCAGCCTGGACGGCCGCTGGCTCATCCTCTCGGCGTCGGTCGGTACCGCGCCACGTGAGGACATCTGGATCGCCGACCTGACCGCGTCCGACCCCGCCGCGCCTGCCCTTGTCCCGCTCATGACCGGGCTTGACGCGCAGGCCGCGCCGCGGGTCGGGCGGGACGGCAGGCTCTACGTGCTCACCGACCTTGACGCGCCGCGCGGCCGGATCTGCGTCGCCGACCCGCTCACGCCTGGGCCGGACGGCTGGCGGGACCTGGTCGGCGAGGACCCTTCGGCCGTGCTGAGCGGGTACGCGATCCTCGACGGCGCCGAGCTGGAGCGGCCTGTGCTCGTGGTGTCACGCGCCAGGCACGCCGTCAGCGACGTCAGCGTGCACGACCTGGCCACCGGGGAGCTCATGTCCGCGCTCGAGCTGCCGGGAATCGGCACCGTCGGCGGGATCGCGGAGCGGCCAGAGGGCGGGCACGAGGCGTGGTTCGGCTACACGGACTACGCCACGGCCCCCATGGTGCTGCGCTACGACGCCGCGGCGGGCTCGGTCGGCACCTGGGCGGTGCCACCAGGCGCGGCCGTGCTCGCTGACAACGCCCGCCCGCCCGCGGTGACCGCGTCGCAGGTCACGTACCACTCCGCGGACGGCACCCCGGTCCGGATGGTGATCATCGAGCCGGCGGGTGAAACCAGCGCACGTTCCGGGGAAAGATCATGCATCCTCTACGGGTACGGTGGATTCGACATCAGCCCGGCCCCCGCGTACTCGGCGAGCATCCTCGCCTGGGTGGAGGCGGGCGGCGTGTACGCGGTCGCCGGGCTGCGCGGCGGCAACGAGGAGGGCGAGGAATGGCACCGCGCCGGGATGCTTGGCCGCAAGCAGAACGTGTTCGATGACTTCCACGCGGCCGCCGAGTACCTCATCGCGGCGGGGATCACCACGCCGTCCCGGCTCGCGATATGGGGCGGGTCGAACGGCGGGCTGCTCGTCGGCGCCGCCGTCACGCAGCGGCCAGAGCTGTTCGCCGCCGCGGTGTGCTCGGCGCCGCTGCTCGACATGGTGCGGTACGAGCGCTTTAAGATCGGCGAGACGTGGAACGTGGAGTACGGATCGGCGGCCAAGCCGGAGGAACTGGGCTGGCTGCTCGGCTACTCGCCCTACCACCGGGTGCGGGACGGCGTGACGTACCCGGCGGTGCTGTTCACCGTGTTCACCAACGACACGCGCGTTGACCCGCTGCACGGCTACAAGATGTGTGCCGCCTTGCAGCACGCGACCGCGTCGGCCAGGCCGGTGCTGCTGCGCGCGGAAGGCGAGGTGGGTCACTCGCAGCGCGCGGTGTCACTGTCCGCCGCGCTGTCCGGTGACTGCCTGGCCTTCGTGGCCCGCGAGACGCTGCTTTAAATCCTGGTGGATGAAGGCGCTCAGGAACGCCTCGGCGCGGATCGGCTGGTTGCACACGCGGCAGACCGCGTGCACCGGATAGTGGTTCAGGTTGAACAGGTCGGCGTCGTCACCGTCTTCCGTGACGGCACGGAACGAGCCCGGTCGCGGTTCCGCCTGGTGTGCCGCGTGCGCCGCCCGTTTCACCGCAAGTCGCTCTCGCATGGATCCCCCCTCGCACGCGTCCCCCCGGCCGCGCTCCCCACCTGGCATCTTTTCACGATTTCCGGGCTCGCGCGGAGTCGGCCGCGGATTCCGTAGCAAATCCAAGGCTCCACTGTCCGTAGGGCCTGTCCGGGCCCGGCGCCTGCCCGGATGTCCTGCCGCGGGGGCACGGGCCCGCCTATCCTCGCGGATGACGACGTATCCGGCATTCGGCGAGGGAGGTTCGGCGTGCAAGGGCTTGTGCGGCTGTCGGTATTCGGTGCGGATCACGCGCCGCCGACGCTGACCGGCAGCTGCGGGACCGTCCCGGGGGTGACCTGCCGTCTGGTCTGGGACGTGTCGCACGACGCGCGGGCCGCCCTGCTCACCAACGAGTTCCTGGCCGGCCCGGTGCACCTGCTGCTTCAGGTGCTGTTCGTCGTGCTGCTCGCGCTGGTCATCCAGTGGCTGGTGCACCGGCTGATCAACCGGCTCACCGCCCGGGCGTCGCAGTCGCTGCTGCCGCAGTTGCGTAACGGCATGGCGGGCTCCCGGTTCGTGCCGACCAGGACCGCCGGGCGGGTCTCCCGGCGGCTGGTGCGGCGGCGGCGCAGCCCGACCGATGACGCGATCGCGGACGACGCGGCGGCCGCGCGGGCGGGAGCGCTGCGGGAAGTCGCGCCCGGCGGGCCAGGCGCCAGCCTCGCCCAGGTCGCCGCGGCCGAGGGTGCCAGTCAAGGCGCGGTCGACGCGGCTTCCGCGCAGGCGGAGGCGGCGCTGGTGGACGAGCGTCGTAAGCAGCGGGTGCAGGCGCTTGGCGCCATCTTGCGCAGCGCCGGGTCGGTGACGATCTTCGCCATCGCCGGGTTCGTCGTCCTCGGCGACCTCGGCATCAACCTGGCGCCGCTGCTCGCCAGCGCGGGCGTGGTAGGCGTGGCCATCGGCTTCGGCGCGCAGAGCCTGGTGAAGGACTACCTGTCAGGGATCTTCATGCTGGTCGAGGACCAGTACGGGGTCGGCGACGTGATCACGGTCGGCGACGCGACAGGGACGGTGGAGAACGTCACGCTGCGGGTCACCCGGATGCGGGACGTGAACGGCATCGTCTGGCACATCCGCAACGGCACCATCGACACGGTCGGCAACGAGTCGCAGGGCTGGGCACGGGCGGTGATCGATTTCCCGGTTCCGTTCGAGGCCGACCTGGCGACGACCAGGGAACTGCTCACCCGGACGGGCAACCAGATGTGGAACGAGCCCGCCTGGCGGGTGGTCATGCTCGAGGCGCCCGAGGTGTGGGGCGCGCAGGAGATCTCGCAGGACGAGGTGACCATGCGGATGGTGGTGAAGACCGCGCCGCTACGCCAGTGGGAGGTCGAGCGGGAGATGCGCGCCCGGATCAAGCGCGCGCTGAAGGAGGCGCAGATCATGCCGCCCGCGGCCGGGGAGTCGAAGCTGGCGGTTAGGCTGACCAGGGAGTGATTGAGGAGTTATGAGCGAGCACAGTGGCCAGCCCGTCACCTTCTACGAGGCGGTCGGCGGCGAGGAGACGTTCACCCGGCTGGTGCGCCGGTTCTACCAGGAGGTCGCGGCCGACCCGGTGCTGCGGCCCGTCTACCCGGCGCAGGACCTGGGGCCGGCCGAGGAGCACCTGCGACTGTTCCTCATCCAGTACTGGGGCGGTCCCGACACGTACAACGAGCTGCGCGGTCATCCCCGGCTTCGGATGCGGCACGTGCGGTTCCACATCGGCGAGACCGAGCGCGACCTGTGGCTCAAGCACATGCGGACGGCGCTTGACGAGCTCGCGCTGCCCGCGCCGCTCGACGCGCAGCTCTGGGACTACCTGGCGATGGCCGCGCACTCGCTGGTCAACGCCGTTCCGGAGAACGCGCCTGGCCCTGGCGGGCGCGGGGACCTGGGAATCACGCCCGCGTAGCGGTCGTAACGGTCCCGGCCCGGGCAGCTTACCGGCCGGCGGCAAGCCTGCCATGGCCGCGCTGCGTCAGGCCGGTGATGACGGCCGGATAATCAAGCTCTGCCACATTGACGCCGGCGATAGCCGCGGTTCTGCCGTCGGCCAGATCGCGAAGGGTGACGGCGATCTGGTCCCATGTCATGCCCGGCACGGCGAATGGCGTGTTCAGCCGGCCGGCGCCCGGCTGGGAAAAATGCTCCGCGATGCGGTACAGGACCCGGTACTCGGCCTCGTCCTGGCCGAGTACCTCGGCTGGAGCGGCATCCCGGTTAGCGGACTCAAGGTCCACCGTGTCCAGGGCCGGGCGGTTGAAGTCGCCGACGGTCCTCCATTCTTCGCGGTCCATGTCAACCGCTAGCCCGGCCGACTCAAGGCGTTGCGCGAGGTCCCGCCGTCGGTCGACATCATTGAGCATCCGAATGATATTCAGGCCCTCAATGTCACTCATCTTGCGAACCTGGCCCACTTCGACGAGCACGACCCGGTTCCTGTCGCGGGCAATGGCCATGCCTGCTTCGAAGATGACGTTGAGCCGCGCCTGACCGGTTGGCTCCAGTTCATGCGGCCCGTCGGCCGGCATGCGGAAACCCGGCCGGACATAGCCGATATCGTCAGGGGTCAGCAGGACGACGACGGCATCCGCCAATTCCATGCCGGCCGCGACGATATCGCCCGTGTAGGGTGTCCCGCCGCCCGCATGAGCGGAAGCTTCACGCCAGTCGATTACCTTCAGGTCAAACGCCCTCAGCAGGGCGGTCATGGCTTCACGAGCCTTGCCGTCACGTCCGTGGACAAGGAAGACTCGCCGCCCTCGCCCGCCCGCCGAGCCGACGTTATGCTGCGCCACCGCCATGGGTTCAAGGATAGGACCGAGCGCCGTATGCCGCGTGCCGGTTCACTGGCTCCAAGATGCCCCTGCCCTTGTAGGCCATTCAGCAACCGAGTCGTAATAGGTTCGCAAGCAGATAGGTTACCCGGCCCGCGCGGAGCTGGTAGCCTGCCGTCGGTTCGTATTTGGCAACCTGACTATCCCATCCTCTCGGGATAAGACTATCGATCCGTTTCAGTTCGAAACGGCGCACGAGGTCGCATACCAGGCGGTGGTGCATCCGCGGCACCGCCGGTCGGATGAATGCCCGAGGGGCGCTGTAAAACAGTTGCGCCGCATGACCAGCTGCAATTTTCGTTAATCGAATCAGTTGAGTACTAGTTAGCATCCAGCGGACGAGAGTTACCGACCACCTCGGCCATCTGTGCTCTTCTACTCCTAGCACGCCAGCCACCTCAGGGCTGGCGAGAGGGGGTACGGTGGAGATCCCGCAAACCCGTGCCACATCGTTGTTCATCGATGACCTCAGAGAACTGCAACGACGTGCAGGCAGTCCCACCCTTGGGGAACTCGCCGGCTACAGCCAGAAGACATCCGAGGATACGTTTCGCCGGCTCATCTCAACGCACCGGGCGAGCCTGCCACCCTGGGGGCAAGTCGCCGCGTTCGTGACCGCCTGCCATACCGCGGCGGAGTCCACCGGCATGAACAAGGACCAGCTCAGAACCCTTAAAGAATGGTCCGCGCGGTGGGAATCGGCCCGGAACTGTGAACTCGAATCAGCGAGCATCTTCGAGCCAACTCTTCAATTTTACGCCCTCGACGCCGACGGCGAACCGGGCCTTGAGGCATCGATCGATGAGATTCTTCAGCGTCTCGGGAAAAATCTCTCGAGACTGCAGAAGTCGATGTCGCGGTACTCCGCGCTACTCATCTGCATCAGCGGCCTGAAATTCGGGGCGACTTACACGGTAGAGAGCCATATCACGAGCATCGGACGGCATCCAAGCTGCGACATCTGGCTGCTTGACGAGACGGTCTCGCAAAGGCATGCGAAGATCTATCGCTTCGGCGCCGAATTTATCATACGTGACGAGGGCAGCCTGAACGGGATCAACCGCAGGGGTATCCGCATCAGGGATTCCGCGCTCAGGTCTTACGATGAACTGAGAATCGGCAGGCTCAGGTTCCTGTTCGTGCAAGGCGGCGAAAGCATGGAAGGATTTCAGTCGCCCAGATACGCCCCGGCGCGCCGGAGCCTAATTGAGGACATTACCGCGAAAACGGTCGATATTGAACCATCCGACCTGCTGGGCGGCGATCCCGGTTAGGCGACGGCGCGAGGCTGCGGCGAGGCATGGGCGCGATGCTTGCGCTCCCGATCGCCGCCGTGCACATCGCCGGCCAGGGCGGTGTGACCGCGCTCGACTCACCGGCCTGGATTGGCCGGGGGTACCGGATCATTGAGGCACGCGGCGCCTGTCCCTGCGCCCGTTCGCCGACCGCCTTCGCACCGCGTAACGTCTGATGCTGTGAACAAATGGCATGAACTGCTTAGCACGCCCGAGTGGGCGGCCTACCTGCACGAGGAGGTGCTGCCCGTGGTCACCCGCGGCGTTGACCTCGGCGACGACCTGCTGGAGATCGGGCCTGGGCCGGGCGCGTCGACGGAGTGGCTGCGGCACCGGGTCAATCGGCTTGTCGCCGTCGAGCTCGAGCCCGAGGCAGCCGCCGCGCTCGGCGGGCGGTTCGCGGGCACGAACGTGGAGGCGGTCGCCGGCGACGCGACCGCGCTCCCCTACCCCGGCGGGTCCTTCGACACGGTCGGCATGTTCACCATGCTGCACCACGTCCCGACCCGCGCCCTACAGGACGCGATCCTGGCCGGGGCGTTCCGTGCGCTGCGCCCCGGCGGCGCGCTGATCGGCTCCGACAGCCTGGCCAGCGACCGGATGCACCGCCATCACGAGGACGACACCTATAACCCGGTCGAGCCCGCCGCCTTCCTCACCCGGCTGCAGACGATCGGCTTCGGCGAGATCATGTTCGAGGTCAGCGACCGGCTGCTGTTCCGGGCCCGCAAGCCGCGGGCCGCGGAGGAATAGCAGGGCGCCCAGACCGACTGGGGCCTAGCCGCGGGTGAGCTTGCGGTAGGTGACGCGGTGCGGGCGGGCGGCCTCGGCGCCGAGCCGCTCGACCTTGTTCTTCTCGTAGGACTCGAAGTTGCCCTCGAACCAGAACCAGTTCGCGCCGCCTTCCCAGGCCAGGATGTGCGTGGCGATCCGGTCGAGGAACCAGCGGTCGTGACTGGTGATCACGGCGCAGCCGGGGAACTCAAGCAGCGCGTTCTCCAGGCTGGCCAGGGTCTCCACGTCCAGGTCGTTGGTCGGCTCGTCGAGCAGCAGCAGGTTGCCGCCCTGCTTGAGTGTTAGCGCGAGGTTCATCCGGTTACGCTCGCCGCCGGACATGACGCCGGCCGGCTTCTGCTGGTCGGATCCCTTGAAGCCGAACGCGGCCACGTAGGCGCGGCTGGGGATTTCCACGTTGCCGACGTGGATGAACGTCTCGCCGTCGGAGATGGCCTGCCAGACGTTCTTGTCCGGGTCGAGTCCGGCGCGGTTCTGGTCGGAGTAGGAGAGCGCAACCGTGTCGCCGACGCGGATCGTGCCGCCGTCCGGCTTCTCCTCGCCGGTGATCATCTTGAACAGGGTGGTCTTGCCCACGCCGTTCGGGCCTATGACGCCGACGATGCCGTTCCTTGGCAGGGTGAAGGACAGGTCGTCGTAGAGCACGCGGTCGTCGAAGCCCTTGGTCAGGTGCTCGACCTCCACCACTGTGTTGCCCAGACGCGGGCCCGGCGGGATCTGGATCTCCTCGAAGTCCAGCTTCCTGTTCTTGTCCGCCTCGGCGGCCATCTCCTCGTACCGCTCAAGCCGCGCCCGCGACTTGGTCTGGCGGGCCCGGGCGCTCGACCTGACCCACTCGAGCTCGTCGTCGAGGCGCTTGCGCGTCTTGGCGTCCTTGGCGCCCTCGACCTTGATGCGGCTCGCCTTCGTCTCCAGGTAGGTGGAGTAGTTGCCCTCGTAGGGAAAGGCGTGACCGCGGTCGAGCTCGAGTATCCACTGCGCGACGTTCTCCATGAAGTACCGGTCGTGGGTGACCGCGATCACCGTGCCCGCGTACTTCTCCAGGTGCTGCTCAAGCCACAGCACGCTCTCCGCGTCGAGGTGGTTGGTGGGCTCGTCGAGCAGCAGCAGGTCGGGCTGCTGCAGGAGCAGCTTGCACAGGGCTACCCGTCGCCGCTCCCCGCCGGACAGGGTCTTGACGTCGGCGTCGGGCGGCGGGCAGCGCAGCGCGTCCATCGCCTGCTCGAGCTGGCTGTCCAGGTCCCAGGCGTCCTTGTGCTCGATCTGCTCCGTGAGCTTGCTCATCTGCTCCATGAGCTCTTCTGAGTAGTCTTCCGCCATCTTCGCGGCGACGTCGTTGTACTCGTCGAGCAGCCGCTTCGTCTCGGCGACGCCTTCCTCCACGTTGCCGAGTACGGTCTTGTCCTCGTTGAGCCGCGGCTCCTGGGCGAGGATGCCGACGGTGAACCCGGGCATCAGGCGGGCCTCGCCGTTGGAGACCTGCTCCATCCCGGCCATGATCTTGAGCAGCGTCGACTTGCCGGTGCCGTTCGGGCCGACGACACCGATCTTCGCGCCGGGCAGGAAGCTCAGCGTGACGTTGTCGAGCACGACCTTGTCACCGTGCGCCTTACGGACGGCGCGCAGGCTGTAAATGAACTCGGGCATGTAACTTGAACCTACCTATTGGCGCAGGTATCGGACCTGCGGCCGTCGTCTACGTCAGGGCAAAGTCAGTGAAGGCCGGCAGCCTGGCACTCGCGGTTAACCGGGCTGACGTGTTCCTCGGGAAGTGCGACATGTCGACCCACCGTCCGGGGCCGGTCAAGCGGTGTGCTGCTGGCACCTGCCAGCATACGTGCCCGGCCGACACCGTCGAAAATCCCGGCTACCCGTCCCATGACTGCTCTAGTCCGCTGACCAGAGCGGTCATGCAGTCATGCAGCGGCGTGGCGACGCCTGCCCGGCGTCCTTCCGCCGCGATGCCGCCGTTGAGCGCGGCGATCTCGGTTTTCCTGCGCGCCAGGACGTCTTGCAGCATGCTCGGCTTGTGGTGGTACGCCTCCGCGATGGCCTCGGCCACGAGTTCAGTCGCCGGGCGCGGTAGCTGGATCCCGGCCTTTTCGCAGACCGCCATCGCCTCCGCGATGAGCGCGCCGACTTGACGGCTCAGGCCCTCGTCGGTGCAGACGCGGCCCACCGAGAGCCCGGTCAGCGCGGCGAGCGGGCTCGTGGCCGAGTTGAAGATCACTTTCAGCCATTGCGGGCCGCGGGCGTCCTCGAGCGCGTGCGTGCGCAGGCCGCCCTCGGTGAGGAACCCGGCGAGCTGAGTTACTTCCGCCATTGGCGCCGGCCTTGGCTCGAACGGCCCGAACCAGGAGTCGCCTGGCGCGTCGTACGTAACGGTACCCGGCGCCGTGACCGCGCCCGCTGGAACGATGCTGCCGCGGATGACCCGCGGGACGAACTCGGCGATGACTTCTTCATTGCCGAGGCCGTTCTGCACGCTGACCACGGCGGCATTCGTCAGCGCCGCGCGGGCGCCCGCGACGGCCGCCCTGGTGTGCGGCGCCTTGGTCGCGACGATGCCGAAATCGCACGCGGGCAAGTCGGCTGGGTCGGTAGTGGCGCGCGGCCTGACCGTGAAGTCCGTGACGCCGGTGACGCGCAGTCCGCGGGAGTTGATCGCCGCCATGTGTTCGGCCCAGGGGTCGACGGCCCATACTTCTAGCCCGGGTACGCGCGCGAGGTGCGCGGCATACAGGCTGCCGATGGCGCCGCAGCCGATGACGGCGACGGTGACTCCTGCCTGGCCGGGGGCCGGCGCGGGCGCGGTCACGATTCGGCCAGCGCGGCCAGCGCGGTCCGCGCGATGTCCGCGCAGACCGCGGGCTCGTCGCCGCCCACTCCGAGTCCGGCCACCACGTACCCGGCGTCGCGTACGGGCAGGCCACCGGGGATGTCGAGCACCGGGGGCAGCACGAGCGCTGCCAGGCCAGCGAAGACGCCGGCCTGGCCGAACCTGGCACCGAGGCCGGCGCTGTCGCAGTCGAACAGGGCCGCCGCGCCGGCGACCGCTTGCGCGATCGCGACGCCGCCGGCCGGAGCGCCGTCCATCAGGTCCTGCTGGATCGGGTCGCCGCCACGGTCGACGACGGCGACCGCGACCCGGGTGCCCCTGCTGGCGGCCGCCGCCATCGCGGCATCGCACAGCGACCTGGCCCAGTCAAGCTGCGCCTGACGGCTGGCCGACGGCGCGGGTGCCGTGCCCAGGCTGTCCGCGGGGCCGACGGTCAGGCCGCCGAAGCGCTCCGCCCAGCGCTTGCCGTCGTCACCATGCTGTCCCGCATAGGGGATCTCGAGGGCATAGGCGATCAGCAGGTCCTCGGGATTGGCTGGCTTACCGTCCGCGCTCACCAGGCGCGGGTCGGCACCTGCCGGGAAGAACGGGCTCACCGTCGCGCCAGAGGCCGCGATGCCGGCCACGACCACGCCGTCTTTCACGACCGGCATCCCGCCCGCGCCAGGAAACAGCGCCTCTGGGGACGCCGCCGCGAATCCGGCGGCGACCGGCCCGGCGATCACCGTCATCCGGTGCAAGTGCTCGGCGCTCGGAATCTGCTGGGTGGCGGAAATCCATGCCTTCGATCGGGCGCGTGCCATGCCACCGGGTCCTCCGGCGTCCATCCGGGACGCCGTCAGCAGCGTCCCTGTCGCGCCCACCACGGCGATCGCGCCACGCAACTTGAGCTGTTCCGCCTTGTCGACGGCACGCCGCGCCAGTGCACGAGCCTCGGCCAGGTCGAGGTCACGCGGGTGGGGGCCGCGCGGAGCGGGTGGATGAGGCAAGGCGTGTCCTTCCGTCGCGGATCAGCATGGACTCATCTTGTTGGGCTAACGTAGCGGACTGATTCTGCTAGTAGCCGCGGGCGCGGTCGACCACGTTGCGGAGCGGCCGGCCGTCCAGGTACCGCCGGAGGTTGTCCGCGAAGAGCCTACGCAAAGGCTCGGCCACGAACGCGTCGCCGTTGCCCGAGATATGCGGTGTCAGCAGGATCTGGGGGAGCGCGGTGAGCTCCGGCCGCGGCGGACGGCCGGCGAGCTCGCCGTCATAGACGTCAAGGACGGCGCCGCGGATCCGTCCGGTGGTGATCGCGTCGACGAGGGCGTCCTCGTCGACCTCCTCGCCCCGGGCGACGTTGATGAGCACCGCGTTCGGCTTCATCGCGGCGAAGACCGTGGCATTGATGAGCCCGCGGGTCTCGGCGGTCAGCTGCGAGCAGACGACGAGGAAGTCGCTCTCGGCGGCCACCTCGAGGATCCGGTCGGCCGGCAGTACCAGGTCCGCCCCGTCGGCATCGGGCCGCGGGGCGGTGACCGAGCGGCGGGTGCCGATGACCCGCATGCCGGCCGCGCGCGACAGCCGGGCCACCTCCTGGCCGATGCCGCCGAGGCCGATGACCCCCATCGTCGCACCGCGCAGGGTGAGCATCTGGTAGCCGTCCCTGGTGAACTGCCCGGCGGCCCGCTGCCTGGCGGCCTCGTGCAGGCCCCGGGCGAAGTGCGCCGCCGCCGCGAGAGCGTACTCGGCGATGGCCGTGGCCGCCATCGCGCCGCGGCTGCTTGTCAAGGTGACCGCTGAGTCCCATAGGTCGGTCCCTGCCAGGTTCGAGACCCCGGCCTGGGTGTGATGCGCCCACACGAGGCGCGGGGAGCGCGCGGCGAGTCCGCCGGGTACCGGGTAGCCGACAAGCAGCACCTCGGCCTTGGCCAGGATGTCCGCGAGCAGCCCGGGACCGGGTCCCGCCCCGCCGGCAGGTCCCGCCCCGCCGACAGGTCCCG
>Ga0335078_10014802_pt1 | contig 11571 bp, 11 predicted proteins | sample Lox_Sample_32_FD_206711 | JGI IMG/M metagenome (GOLD analysis project Ga0335078, IMG submission 206711) | Soil microbial communities from Loxahatchee National Wildlife Refuge, Florida, United States - Lox_Sample_3.2 | ecosystem: Environmental > Terrestrial > Soil > Wetlands | place: USA...
CGCCGTGACCGAGCGGCGCGAGATGCGGGAGCCGCTGCACGCCGACCGGCCCTATCACGAGCCCGAGGTCGCCGGCCGCTGACGCCGGGCGTGCCTGCGCCGCCCACCGAGCCGGGCCGCGACTGTCCGCTCTGCCCGCGCCTCGCCGAGTTCCGCAACCATCTGCGCGAGCGGCATGCGGACTGGCACAACGCGCCGGTGCCGAGCTTCGGCGAGCTTGGCGCGCGCCTGTTGATCGTGGGCCTCGGGCCGGGCCTGATGGGGGCCAACCGCACCGGCCGGCCGTTCACCGGCGACTACGCCGGCGACCTTCTCTACGCCACGCTCACCAAGTTCGGCTTCGCCAGGGGCGCCTACGTGGCCGACCGGCAGACGGGTGCCTGGCAGGCGGATACGCTTCATCTGAAGGACACGCGCATCACCAACGCCGTGCGCTGCGTGCCGCCGCAGAACAAGCCCGTGCCGGCCGAGATCGCCGCCTGCCGGCCGTTCCTCGCGGGCGAGATCGCGGCGATGCCGAAGCTCAGGGCGGCCGTGGCGCTGGGCCGCGTGGCGCACGATGCGATCCTCGCGGCGCTGGCGATCAAGGGCCGTCCCTATCCCTTCGCGCACGGCGCGCTGCACGACCTGCCGAGCGGCCTGCTGCTCGCGGATAGTTACCACTGCTCGCGCTACAACACCAACACCGGCCGGCTCACGCCGAAAATGTTCGAGGCGGTGTTCGCCGCCCTCCGCAAGCGGCTGGTTTAGGAGCGCTAGCCGCGCGCCCGCATGACGCGGGCCTTCTCGCGCTGCCAGTCGCGCGCCTTGATCGTCTCGCGCTTGTCGTACTTCTTCTTGCCCTTGCCGAGCGCCAGCTCGAGCTTGGCGCGGCCCTGGCCGTTGAAATAGAGGCGCAAGGGGATGAGCGTCATGCCCTCGCGCGTCACCGCACCGATCAGCCGGTTCATCTCGCGCTTGTGCACCAGGAGCTTGCGCGGCCGCCGCGGCTCGTGGTTGAGCCGGTTGCCGCCGTGGAACTCGGGGATATGAGCGTCGAGCAGCCACAGCTCCCCGCCCCGCTCCTCGGCATGCGCATCGGTGATCTGCGCCCCGCCCTCGCGCAAGGCCTTGACCTCGGTGCCGGTCAGGACGATGCCGGCTTCGAGGGTCGACTGGATGAAATAGTCGTGACGCGCCTTGCGGTTCTGCGCCGCAAGTTTTTCGGGCAGCGGCGCTTTCGCCATTTTCGTACAACGGCCTAGTTGAGGAGGCCGGCTCCCACCATCGCCTCGCGCACGCGCTGCTTGGTCGCCGCTTGCGGCTCGACCAGCGGCAGGCGCACCGTGGGCTCGCACAGGCCAAGCAGGCTCGCCGCGTACTTGACCGGTGCGGGGCTGGTTTCCACGAAGAGCGCCTCATGGAGGGGCGCGAGGCGGTCGTGCAGCGAACGCGCCTTGACGTAGTCGCCGGACAGGCACGCCGCCTGGAAATCGGCGAGCAGGCGCGGCGCGATGTTGGAGGTGACCGAGATGCAGCCGTTGCCGCCATGCGCCATCTGCGCGAGCGCCAGCGCGTCATCGCCCGAGAGCTGGAGGAAGTCCTTGCCGATCGCGCGGCGATGCTTGGTGAAGCGCGTGACGTCGCCGGTCGCCTCCTTGACGCCGATGACGTTGGGCAGCTTGGCGATGCGCGCCATCGTCTCGACCGAGATGTCGACCACGCAGCGCGGCGGGATGTTGTAGACGATGATCGGCAGCTCGACCGCTTCGGCGATCGCCTTGAAGTGCTGGTACAAGCCGTCCTGGGTGGGCTTGTTGTAGTAGGGCGAGACGATCAGGGCGGCATCGGCCCCGGCCTTCTTGGCGTGGCGGGTGAGGCTGATCGCCTCCTGGGTCGAGTTGGATCCGGTGCCGGCGATCACCGGCACGCGCCGCGCCGCGGCCTCGATGCAGATGTCGACGACGCGGTGGTGTTCCTCGTGCGACAGGGCCGGCGATTCGCCGGTGGTGCCGCACGGAACCAGCGCCTGCGTGCCCTCTTTGATCTGCCAGTCGACGAGCGCGCGAAACGCCTTCTCGTCGACCGCACCGTTCTTGAACGGCGTAATAAGGGCCGTAATCGAGCCTTGGATGATCATGAATTTCTCCGCATCTGCCGCAAGATACCCCCGTGGGACCGCCGCTCGCAACCAACGCCGTTAAGCAGACCTTAACAAGATATGGTCAATGCTGGCGTCGGCTGCCGCCTCTCACCTAATATCGCGTTGATGTTGCACGGGGGATTCCACCGAGTCGGGTTGGTTTTGGCAGCGGCCGCGGTCGCCTGGACGGCCGCCGCGTCGGCGCCGGCCGCGTCTGCCCCCGCCGCACCTGCCGTTCCGGCCCCCGCCACTACCCGGCTGCCGCCGCTCCTGAAGCCCGACCAGCAGGCGCTGTACCAGCACGCCTTCGAGGCCCTCGACGCCGGCCGCGTCGACGAGGCCCGCCAGCTCGCCCGTCAGGGCAACAACAAGCTCGCCAACAAGATCTTCCGCTGGGCCGAATTGCAGCAGCCGCACTCGGGCGCGGCGTTCGAGGACATCGCCGCGTTCATCGACGCCAACCCGTCCTGGCCGCACCAGGACGTCCTCATGCGGCGCGCCGAAGAGGCGCTGGTCGATCGGACCGACGATTCGGTCGTGCTCGCGTGGTTCGCCCTGCGCGGTCCGCAGACCGCGGATGGCGCCATGCGCTACATCGAGGCGCTGCTGCGGGCCGGCGACAAGGGCAAGGCGGTCAAGCTGATCCACGCGACGTGGGCGTCGGGCGCGTTCGGCGCCGCCCAGGAAAAGACGTTCCTGTCGCGCTATCACGGCTATCTGACGTCCGAAGACCACCTCGCCCGCCTCGACCGGCTCCTGTGGGACGGACGCAGCGAAGAAGCCAGGCGCATGATGCCGCGGGTCGACGCGGACCATCGCGCGCTGGCCGACGCCCGCCTCAAGCTCGCCGCCCTGTCGTCAGGGGTCGAGTACGCGTTGCGCCACGTGCCGCCGAAGCTGGCGAACGACGAGGGCCTGATTTTCGAGCGGCTGCGCTGGCGGCGCCGCAAGGGGCAGGACCAGGCGGCGCTCGACATGCTGCGGACGGCGCCCGAGCACGTGACCCGGCCGGATCTGTGGTGGATCGAGCGCAACTACCTGGCCCGCCGGGCGATCAGCGCCGGCCGCATGAAGGACGCGTACGAGATCGCCACCCACCATGACATGGTCGACGGTGCGCGCTTCATCGACGCCGAGTTCCTGGCCGGCTGGGTCGCCTTGCGGTTCCTCCACGAACCCCAGACGGCACTCGCGCACTTCTCCAAGCTCTACGAGGCGGCGCGCTTCCCGGTGTCGCTGGCGCGCGGCGCCTACTGGGCGGGCCGCGCCGAGGCGACGCTGGGCGACAAGGACGCCGCAGTCGAGTGGTACCGCCGCGCCGCGGGCTACCTCACGACCTATTACGGCCAGCTCGCCTCGGCCGAACTCGATCCGAACGCACGGCCGCCGTTCCCCAAGACGATTCAGCCGACCGACGACGAGCGCAAGCAGTTCGACACGAGCGAGCTCGTGCAGGCGGTCCGCCTGCTGCAGCAGGTCGGCCAGACGCTGCAAGTGAAGGCGTTCCTCACCCGCCTGGTGCTGAACGCCAAGACGCCCGGAGAGCACACCCTGGTCGCCGAGCTCGCGACCCGCATCGACCGGCCCGACCTCGCGGTCTCGGCCGCCAAGCGCTCGGCGCAGGTCGCGGCGATCGAGAGCCCCGAGTACGGATGGCCGATGATCCCTCTGCCGCCCGGCGACTCACCCGAGCACGCCCTGATCTACGCGACCATCCGCCAGGAAAGCGCGTTCGAGACCGACGCCGTCAGCCGCGTCGGGGCGCGCGGCCTGATGCAGCTCATCACGCCCACGGCGCGCGCCATGGCGAAGAAGCTCGGCTTCGCGACCGCGCATATCGAGACGCGGCTGCTGTTCGACCCGGCGCTGAACCTGTCGATCGGACGGTCCTACCTCGCCAGCCTCATCGACGCGTATGATGGCTCCTACGTCCTGGCCCTCGCGGCGTACAACGCCGGCCCGGGACGGGTGCGGCAGTGGATCCGCGACAACGGCGATCCGCGCATCTCGACGGTTGACACCGTCGACTGGATAGAGCTCATTCCCGTCGACGAAACCCGTAACTACATCCACCGCGTGCTCGAGAACCTGCAAGTCTACCGCGCCCGCCTCAACGGCACCGACGTCGCCTCCGGCATCGCCCAGGACGTGCGCCGCCGGCGCGTGTCGGACGCCCGCCCCTGACCAACGCGAAAGCAATGACAGACGCGAAAGACGGCCCGCTCCACGACATCGACGCGTGCGTGTTCGACGCCTACGGCACGCTGTTCGATACCGCGTCCGCGGCCGCGCGCTGCAAGGAGGCGCTCGGCGCCGACTGGGCGGCGGTCTCGGACCAGTGGCGCCGCAAGCAGCTCGAATATTCGTGGCTGCGCAGCCTCATGGGCCGGCACGCCGATTTCTGGCACGTCACCGGCGACAGCCTCGACTATGCGCTGGCCATGGTCAAACGCAGCGACCCCGCCTTGCGCGCGATGCTGATGCAGCAATATCTCAGCCTCGATCCCTATCCCGAGACCGCAGAGGCCCTGCGCCGTCTCAAGGCCAAGGGGATGAAAACCGCGATCCTGTCGAACGGCACGCCCACCATGCTGACCGCCGCGGTGAACAGCTCCGGCCTGTCCGCGCTGCTCGATGCATCTCTTTCCGTCGAATCGGTCGGCGTCTACAAGCCGCACCCGTCCGTCTACCAGGTCGCGGTCGATAAGCTCGCCGTCGCCGCGCCGCGCGTCTGCTTCCTCTCCTCCAACGGCTGGGACGCGGCCGGGGCCGCCGCGTTCGGCTTCCGCGTCGTTTGGGTGAATCGCAGCGGCGCTCCGACCGAGAACCTGCCGGCGATGCCCGAGCGCCAGATCACCAGCCTTGCCCAGCTTCCGGCCCTGCTCGGGTTGGGATAATTATAATTCACCGCTCCTCTCGGGAGAGGTGAACTGGACGAATGCCCCCCGCCCCGCGCGAGCGCACCTATAGCTCTGCCGACAATCTGCGCCTGTTCTTCCGGGACTGGGGCGACGAGCTGTCGCCGGCCACGCCCGCCCTCTGCCTGCCCGGGCTGACGCGCAATTCAAGCGATTTCGCCAAGCTCGCCCGCCATCTCGCCCCGCGCCGGGTGATCTGCCCGGACGTGCGCGGGCGCGGGCGGTCGGCGCACGCGGCGGACTGGCGCAGCTACGACCCGGCGGTCTATCTCGACGACATCCGGCACCTCCTCGCCAGCCTCGGCCTCGGCAAGGTCATCCTGGTCGGCACGTCGATGGGCGGGCTGCTCGGCATGGCCATGGCCGCCGCCATGCCCACAATGCTGGCCGGCCTCGTCATCAACGACGTCGGCCCGGAGATCGGGACGGCCGGGGTCGGCCGCATCCTCGCCTATATCGCCAAGGACCGGCCGGTCGCCGACTGGCCGAGTGCGGTTGCGCACCTCAAGGAGATCCTGCCGCATATGTCGCTCACGGCCGACGACGACTGGCTCGATTTCGCCCGCGGCTCGTACCGCGAGCACCCGGACGGACTTCTGCATTTCGACTGGGACGTCAATCTCGCCCGGCCGCTCCTCGAGCCGCCGGAGCCGCCGCCCGACCTGTGGGCCCTGTGGCATGCCACCCGTGCGATTCCGACACTTGTCATCCGCGCCGGCGTGTCGGATATCCTGTCCGCCGAAACGCTGGCGCGCATGCAGGCGGCCCATCCGGACATGCGTCAGGTCACGCTTCCCGGCGTCGGGCATGCGCCCGTGCTCAACGAGCCGATCGCAGTGAAGGCCATCGATGACTTCCTCTCCGCAGCCGACCATCGCCGACATTGAGGACGCCGCGCGGCGGCTCTCCGGCATGGCGGTGAAGACGCCGCTGCTCGAATCGCCGGTGGTCAACGCGCGTCTCGGCGGCCGGCTCCTGATCAAGGCCGAGCCGATGCAGCGCACGGGCTCGTTCAAGTTCCGCGGCGCCTATAACCGCCTGAGCCGGATCGAGGGTGCGGCCAAGGTCCGCGGCGTCGTCGCTTATTCCTCCGGCAATCACGCGCAAGGCGTCGCCGCCGCGGCGCAGATCCTCGGCATGCCGGCGGTGATCGTCATGCCGGCCGACGCGCCGGCGATCAAGATCCGCAACACCAAGTCCTACGGCGCCGAGGTCGTGACCTACGACCGCCACGGCGAGAGCCGCGAGGCGATCGGCCAGCGTCTGCAGCGCGAGCGTGGGGCGGTCCTGGTGCCGCCGTTCGACGATCCGCACGTCATCGCGGGGCAAGGCACCATCGGGCTCGAGCTCGCCGAGCAGGCGGAAAGCACGGGTGCCGCCCTCGATGCGGTGCTCGCCGCGTGCAGCGGCGGCGGACTGCTCGCCGGGATCTCCACGGCGATGAAGGCACGCCGCCCCAGCGTCGCCGTGTACGCCGCGGAGCCGCAAGGCTTCGACGACATGAGCCGCAGCCTGAAGAGCGGCCGGCGCGAGACAAACGACCCCGGCGCGCGCTCGATCTGCGATTCGCTGCTGTCGCCCACGCCGGGCGAGCTCACGTTCTCGATCAACTCGAGCCTGCTGTCGGGCGGCTTCGTGGTGACCGACGACGAGGTGCGGCAGGCCATGGCCGTCGCATTCCAGGACTACAAGCTCGTGGTCGAGCCGGGCGGGGCGGTCGCGCTTGCCGCCGTGCTGTCGGGCAAGTTCGCCGCCCGCGGCAAGACCGTGGCGGTCGTCTGCTCGGGCGGCAACGTCGATCCGGACGTGTTCGCCACCGCCATCCGCGCCGCCTGATCTTTAGGACGCTCTGGCATGCCGTTCGAGGGGGCAGCAGCGGTTGCGGCCGGCCATCGGCGCGAGCGGTGGATCGGCCTCCTGTGCGCGCTGCTCCTGCTGGCGATCTGGGCCGCGTACATCCTGCTGACGCGCTTCAGCGTGCGCGCGCATTTCGCCCCGGCCGATCTCCTGGCGCTGCGCGTCGGCATCGGCGGTGCGGTGATGCTGCCGTGGTTCGCCCGCCGCGGGCTCGGCCATCTCCATCTCGGCCAGGGATTCGCGCTGGCGCTCACCGCCGGCATCGGCTTCGGCGCCTTGTCGTACGGCGGCTTCGTGTTCGCCCCGGTCGCCCACGCCTCGGCCCTGCAGACCGGCGCCCTGCCGCTCTACACCGCCCTCCTCGCCCTGCTCGTGCTCCATGAGCGGTTCAGCCGCGGCCGCCTGCTCGGCCTGGCGCTCATCGTCGTCGGCGTTGCGCTGATGGGCGTCGAGAGCGTGTCATCGGGCGAGCCGGGCCAGTGGCGCGGCGACGTCCTCTATTCGGCCGCCTCGTTCATGTGGGCGATCTTCGCCGTGCTCGCCCAGCGCTGGGACGTCCGGCCGCTTCAGGCCACGTCCGTCGTCTATGTCCTCTCGGCCGTTCTCTACCTGCCGGTCTACGCCGTCGCGTTCGAGCCGAAGCTGCTGGCGGCGCCGCCGGTGGAGCTTGCGGTCCAGGCGGTCCTGCAGGGCGTATTCGCGAACCTCGTGTCGCTGTTCCTGTTCTCCCGCGTGACGCAGGCCTTCGGTGCCGCCTCCACCGCCATGCTGACGGCGGCCGCCTCGCTCTTCGTCCCAGCGCTCGGCATCCTGACCCTCGGCGAGCGGCCCAGCCCCATGGCGTGGACCGGCCTCGTGTGCGTCGCCGCCGGCGTCCTCGTGGCATTCCTCGTGGTGCGGCCGCGGAAGGCCTCAACCCCGGCATCATCTCGCGCGGCCCAGTGAGGGTCACTCGATTTTTATACCCGCCTCTTTGATGATCGCGCCGTATTTCACGTAGTCGTGCTGGATGCGCGCGGCAAAGGCGGCCGGCGACTCGATCAGCGGCTCCATTCCGCTGTCGAACAGCCGCCGCCCGACCGCGTCGGTCTTCAGCATCGCGTTGATCGCGGAATTGAGCTTCTGCACGATGGCCGGCGAGGTGCCGCCGGTCGTCACCACGCCGAACCAGGTGCTGAACTCGTACCCCGGCAAACCCGCTTCATCGGCCGACGGGATCGTCGGCGCCGCCTTCAGCCGGGTCGATTGGGCCACCGCCAGCGCCTTGAGCGTGCCGGCGTCGAGGCCGCTCTTGGTGGCCGCCAGCCCCACGAAGGCCAGTTGCACCCGCCCTGCGGTCAGGTCGAGCAGCGCCGGCCCCATGCCACGATAGGGGACGTGCAGCAGCTTCACGTGGCCCATTTGCGCCAGCAGCTCGCCGGCCAGATGGGTCGACGTGCCGACACCCGCCGAGCCGTAGCTCAGCTTGCCGGGCTCACGCCTGGCCAGTGCCAGCAATTCGGTGAGGTTGTTCGCGGGCAGCCCCGGGTACGCGACGACCATCTGCGCGGAGCTCGCGACGGGTGCCACCGGCAGGAGATCCCGCAGGGGATCGAAATTCAGGTTCTTGAACAGGTGCGGATTGACGGCGACGTTGCCGAACTGGATGAGACACAGCGAATAGCCATCGGCCGGCGCCTTGGCGACCAGCTCGGCGCCCAGGTTGCCGCCGGCACCGGGACGATTGTCCACCAGGACCCGCTGGCCAAAGGTCCGGTCGAGGTCGTCCGAGAGCAGGCGCGCGAGGATGTCCGAGATGCCGCCGGGCGCCGCGGGGACGACGAGGCGGATGGGATGGTTCGGGTAGTCGTCGGGCTCGGCGCCGCACGCGAGGCCGGCAAAAAAGGTGGCGCACACCAGCACGCCGGCCGCGACCCTCGCTTTCATCATGCTGACGCTCATGCCGATGCCCTCCCCTACGCCCGCGGACCGTTCATCCGACGACCGGCACCGATGATGCCTTGTCCCATTCCGCGACGACCTCGTAGCCCCATATCCATTCCAGCATCGCGCGGCCCGCTTTCGCCTTTTCCTTCTGCGCCTCGCGGTCCTTCATGTGCTTGAGTTTCGCATACAGGGATGAAATGCGCTGGACGGCGTGCACGCGCGGGATGCGGATGCGCCGGAAATTGCCGAGCGCTTCGACCGGATCGGCGCGCGCGGCGTCGAGCCACCGGGCCAGTATGTAGGCGTCCTCGAACGCCATGCAGGCGCCTTGGCCGGCGTTCGGCAGCATCGCATGCGCCGCGTCTCCGATGAGCTGGATGCGCCCACGTCCCCAGTTCTCGGTCAGCGGCCGGGTGAACAGGCCCCATTTCGAGCATCTGGTCACGCGGCCCAAGAGGGTTGCGAGGCGAGGCTCGGGGTTGGGAAAACTGGCGCGCATGTCGTCGGGCTCGCCGGGGATCGACCATCCTTCCTCGACCCACCGGTCGGTATCTTCCTGGGTCACGATGTTCACGACCTCCCGGCCGCGCAGGTAATAGGCCATGAGGTGGCAGCCGGGCCCCAGCCACTGGATGTGGTGGCCGCCCGGCTCGAACACCCCGGATGGAACGTCGCGTCCATTGAGCAGCGCGCGCCAAACCATTTGGCCCGTATAGGTGGGCGTATCGTCGCCGTAGAGCGCCCGGCGGACGGCGGAGTGGATGCCGTCCGCGGCGATCACGATTTCGGCCTCGCGCCGCTCGCCATTGGCAAAGCCGAGAGCGACGCTCGACGAGCGCTCCTCGATGTCGACCAGGCGATGTTCCAGATGGATGCGGGCCGGGGCGATGCCGCTCGCCAGCGCATCGAGGAGGTCGGCGCGGTGGAACGTGAGCCCTGGCGCGCCGTAGCGTTCCGCCATGGGCCTGCGGTCCAGGAATTCGACCGGCTCGCCCGTCTGCATGTTGCGCGAAAAAATGCCGAGCGATGAATTGCCGACCGCCGCGATCTTGTCGCCGACGCCGATCGCCCGCAGCGCCTTGACCGCCTGGGGGCTCGTGTTGATGCCGGCGCCCACTTCGGTCAGCGTCGGCGATTGCTCGAACACCTCCGCGTCAAGGCCGAAGCCGGCCAGCGCATTCGCGGCCGCGAGGCCGGCCAGGCCGCCGCCGATGATCGCAATCTTCTTGGTTTGCGCCATGTCGCCCGCGGTTTCCGCCCTTAACTTTGGCCGCAGGATGACCGAGCCGGCCCGAATGATCAAATGGCGTTTTGCCTGGCGTTCATCAGCATCCCTCTGAACTCGCTCTTGACGCGGCGGGGGCGCTCGCCGACGCTCTTGCATGTCCGATTCCAGCGACGTGACGGTCGAGAACACCGGCGAGACGTATGCGTGCGCGCCGGACACCCCGCTGCTCGATGCGGCCCTCGCCGCCGGCCTGCACATGCCGCACAACTGCCGCGGCGGCGCCTGCGGCACCTGCAAGGCGAAGCTCCTCGAGGGCACGGTCGACCACGGCTGGGCGATGAGCTTCGCCATCACCGACGAGGAGAAGGCCGCCGGCTTCTGCCTGTGCTGCCAGTCGCGGCCCAAGAGCCCGCGCATCCGCCTGCGCATGCTGCACGAGATGGCGCCGCGCCAGGCGGGCGAGGTCGCCATCGTGCCGGCCGAGGTGGCGGCGACGATCGTCGCCGCCCATCCGGTGACGCCGTCGGTGTTGCGGCTCGCGGTCGCCCTGCCGCGCGGCGTGCGGCTCCGCTACGCGGCCGGCATGGACATGGAATTCCTCCTGCCGGGAATCGCCGCACCCAGGCCCTATTCGATCGCCGATGCGCCTGAAGAGGACGGCGCCCCGCCGTCGGGGCAGATGACCTTCTACATCGCCCGCCACGACAAGGGTGCTGCCAGCGGCTGGCTGCACGAGAACGCGCGCGTCGGCGAGACGCTGACCCTGCGCGGACCCTATGGCGATTTCGGCTTCCCGGCCGCCCATGACGGCCCGCTGGTGGCGCTGGCCGGCGGAACCGGCCTTTCGCCGGTGCTGGCCGCGCTGACCGCCGGCCTCGCGGCAGGATTCGCGCATCCGATCCGGCTCATCTTCTCGGTGCGCAACCGGCGGGAGATCTTCGCGCTCGAGGACCTCACGCGGCTGGTGCGCCGGCACCCGAATTTCGGCTGGACGGTGACCCTGACCCGCGATGCGGACGCGCCGGCGATCTGGAGGCAGGGCCGCATCCCGGCCGTGCTCGCGCACGACAAGCCCGACCTCTCCACCTGCGCCGCCCTGATCGCCGGCAGCCCGGGCTTCGTCGACGCGTGCGCGGCGGCGGTGCAGGCCCTCGGCGTGGACCCGGCGCGCATCGTCCTCGATTCATTCCTGTCGCGGCCGACGGCGGCGCGCTAGATCGTCCCGTAGGTGACGTTGAGCTTGCGCAGCCAGCGCCGGTAAGCGACCGCCAGGCGGTCCGCGCGCACGTGCATCTCCGCCGCAAGGTCGAGCGGCAGCTTTTTGGGCCGCTGCAGCTCGACGATCTCGCGGTCCTGCTCGAACACGAGGTCGGTCCGCCGGCGCACATCGTCCGCCGTCACCGCTTCGCGGAAATTGTGCGCCAGGCTGACCCGCACGACGCAGGACTCCTCGTCCGTCGGCTGCACCGTGATGTAGGTGCAGAACAGGTCGCCGTCGCGGCCGCGAGCCGCCGCATGCG
>Ga0335078_10014803_pt1 | contig 11570 bp, 10 predicted proteins | sample Lox_Sample_32_FD_206711 | JGI IMG/M metagenome (GOLD analysis project Ga0335078, IMG submission 206711) | Soil microbial communities from Loxahatchee National Wildlife Refuge, Florida, United States - Lox_Sample_3.2 | ecosystem: Environmental > Terrestrial > Soil > Wetlands | place: USA...
CCATGGTGGGGGGAGGGGACGTGCTCAAGGAGATGGCGGTGGAGGAGGGTTACACCCCGGGAGGGGAGGACTGGTGGGACAGGGGGGAAGGCATGAAGTTCCTCAGGCAGAGGAAGAAGTCGTCGGATTTTGACAAGGAGGTGGACGCACGGCTGATCCAGAAAGCAAAGAGAGGGAACGTCGTGATAACGAGCTACCCAGTCCCCTGGCTCACCAAGGACGGGCTGAAGGTCTGGCTCTCGGGAAGTGTGAAGAGCAGGGCGGCCCGCATGGCAAGGAGGGACGGCCTACCATTTTCCGAGTGCAGGCAGGTGCTGTCCGTCAGGGACAAAGAAAACCACAAGCTCTACAAGAAGATCTACGGGATCGAGTTCGGCAGGGACCTCGAGCCCTTCGACCTTGTCGTCGAGACTGACGGCATTGAGGAAGACAGGGTGGCGCAGATGGTCATCGAGTACGCAAAGGCAAGGAGGGGCTGAAGTGCCCCTCCGAAAGACGGTGATCCTGGATGAGGAGCCTTCAGACCCCGGACACGGATGGGTTCCGTCCGAGCGACCGGTGGGGGCGATGCTCGAGTACGGATTCATCGCGCTCGACAAGCCACGAGGCCCCACCAGCCACGAGGTGGTGGCATGGGCGAAGAGAATCCTCGGTGTCGACAAGGCGGGCCACAGCGGCACTCTCGACCCTCCTGTCTCGGGGCTTCTCCCCATAGGGCTCGGCCAGTCGACCAGGGCACTCAGCCTGCTGCTGATGTTCCCGAAGGAGTACAGGGGCGTGATGCGCCTTCACTCGTCGGTACCCAGGAAGCAGCTGGACGCCGCCGTCAAGGAGTTCTCCGGAGAGATCTTCCAGCGTCCGCCTCAGCGCTCATCTGTCAGCAGGCAGACAAGGAGCAGGACCATCTACGAGCTCGAGCTCACAGAGTCCCAAGGGAACCTGTACTTGTTCCGGGTACTCTGCCAGTCGGGAACCTACATACGCAAGCTGGTCTACGACATCGGGGAGGTGCTCGGCGTAGGTGCGACCATGGTGGAGCTTCGAAGGACGAAGGTCGGTCCTCTGACTGAGGAGAAGGGTCTGGTGACCCTGCACCAGCTCAACGACGCGGCATTTCGTCTCAAGGAAGGGGACGAGGCACCATTGAGGAAGCTGGTGCTCCCCATAGAAGAGTCGCTGGGTGACATAGGGAGGATAACAATCAGGGACTCGACGGTAGATGCCATCTGCCACGGCGCACGCCTTGGCATGCCCGGGGTCCTAGCAGTCTCCGAGGGGGTCCTGAAAGACGACACGGTCGCCCTGATGAGCTCGAAGGGTGAACTCGTCGCCATCGGAAAGGCGATTCTGCCGACGGAAGAGATGCGCGGCCTTCAGAGGGGTCTCGCGTCTACGACTGAACGGGTGGTCATGAAAGCCGGCACCTACCCGCGTCTGTGGAAGAGCCACACGAAGCAGCAGGCACAGGCAGCAAAGCCCAAGGCCGAGCTCGGCACCTAGCCATTAACAGGTCGGGTTCAGAGGTCCCAGCATGTCGAGGTTTTAAACCGCCCCTCGATGCCCAGCGAACGCCGGGATCGCCTAATCTGGTAGGGCGCAGCAGTACACCTGCGTACGCCTGGAAACAATCCAAACTGGCGAGCCTGTCTCGCGAAAGCGGGTTCTGGGTTCAAAACCCTCTCCCAAGGAGAGGGGGAAAGTCCCAGTCCCGGCGCCAGATCGACCACACACGGGCCAGGGCCGTTCGCTCCTATCTCGAGAGAGCCGTGATGACTCGCCTGGCAGAAGACTCGGGCGACATTCGAGAGCTGTCCACGCGTATGGCGACCCTCGGGTTCTGGAACGCCTCGAGCATTACCTTCAACCTGTCGGGGGGGACGACCGCTTTTCTCGAAAAGTTCCTATCGAGAGCTGTCTCGAGCCCGCATCTGACCCAAACGGTGTAAACCTCCCCGTAGTACCTGCTCAGCCGTCTCCTCGCCTCCAAGCGGTACTCCTCTTTCAGGAAGGTCCCATCGAGAACCACAAGATACCCTGCCCTCAGTGCCTCCTTCGCAATCGCGAAGCACGCGTCGTACACGAACTTCGACTCCTCGGGGGCGAAGTTGGGGTGAGCGAGCATCTTCCTCACGCCGTCCGTTTCTATGAGGATAGAGTGATCGAAGAAACCGGCGACGAGGCCGGCTATCGTCGTCTTCCCGCTGCCAGGGATACCGCAGAAGATGACGAGCCTACCCCTCATCCGACTCGAGGGCGCCTGGGCACATTTCTTATAAAGCCAGGTAGCAAGTCGTGGTCAAGTGAAGGATTCCGTCCCTGACCCGCGGGTCGGCCTCACTTTCGACGACGTTCTACTGGTCCCCAAATTCTCTGACGTCAAGTCAAGGAAGGATGTCGACACCACCACATGGTTCTCTAGAAGGATCAAACTTGGAATCCCACTAGTCAGCGCGAACATGGACACCGTGACCGAGTCTAAAATGGCCATCGCAGTGGCGAGGTTGGGCGGCATAGGAGTCATACACCGGTTCCTCCCCGTTGAGCAGGAGGTCGCCGAGGTGCTCAAGGTAAAGCGTTCAGAGGGAGTCGTCATTGAGGACCCCGTGACGCTGGGGCCAGGCGAGACCGTGCGCGATGCGTGGAGAGTCATCAAGGAGAGAAGTGTGGGTGGAATCGTGATAGTCGACAGTGCGAACCGGGTGCTCGGTCTGCTCACCAGGCGGGACATCATACTGGAGGACGACCTCAGCCGCAGGGTGGAGGAGGTGATGACTCAGAGGAAGGACCTGATCACCGCCCAGAAGGGAGTAAGCCTGAACAGGGCGAAGCGGATTCTGCACGACAACAGGATCGAGAAACTCCCCCTGCTAGACGGCAAGGGGCGGCTGGCGGGGCTGATCACATCAAAAGACATCTTGAAGCGGAGGCAGTTCCCAAGCGCGACCAAGGACACGAAAGGGCGCCTGTCCGTTGCCGCGGCGGTTGGCGTGAAGACGGACTACCTTGTCCGCGCCAATATGCTGCACGATGCCGGAGTCGATGCCATAGTCGTCGACATTGCTCACGGCCATTCTGCCTACGCAGCCGACGCGGTCAGGGCCATCAAGAAGGAGATTGGGGACGTGGAGGTGGTGGCTGGCAATGTCGCCACCGCAAGGGGAGCGTCTGACCTGATCAGAGCAGGGGCTGATGCGGTCAAAGTCGGGGTTGGCTCCGGGAGCATATGCGTGACCCGCATTGTGACTGGATCGGGCGTGCCTCAGCTGACCGCAATAATGGACAGCGCCGATGGCGCGAAGAAGAGCGGCGTGCCAATCATAGGCGACGGGGGAATCAGAGACCCGGGTGACGTCGCGAAGGCCCTGGCAGCGGGGGCCTCTTCTGTGATGATAGGGAGCCTCTTCGCGGGCACCGAGGAGGCTCCTGGGCCAACGGTGCTTAGGGAAGGCGTGAGGTACAAGCTCACCCGAGGCATGGCCTCGCTCGCAGCCACCGTAGACCGCAGGTTCAGGGAGACGCCTGGCGCCCGCAAGGAGGACGAGGTCGTCGAAGGGGCCATCGAGGAGAGCGTCCCCGAGGGGGTCGAGGGTCTCATCCCGTACAAGGGGACAGTGGAGGAAGTGGTCAGGCAGCTGGTCGGAGGCGTACGCTCCGGTATGAGCTATTCGGGCGCTCGAAGTATCCCGGAGCTGAGAAGAAGGGCGGAGTTCATGAGGGTAACCTCGGCTGGGCGCAAGGAAAGTCTCCCTCACGACATACAGAGGGTCGTCTGAGTTGACGAACCTCTCCGTCGTTGGCCTCCAGTGGGGGGACGAGGGCAAGGGGAAGGTCGTCGACTACCTGGCCGGAGGCTTCGACGCCGTTGCGAGGTACAGTGGAGGGAGCAATGCCGGGCACACCGTTGTGATCGGGACCAGCAAGCACACCTTCCATCTCCTCCCGTCCGGCGCTCTCAAGGGGAAGGAGCTGCTAATAGGCGCGGGCGTTGTCGTCGATCCGGTCACACTGAAGGAGGAACTGGCCCTGCTTCCAGACGACGCGAGAGGGCACCTCACCGTGGACGCAAGGTGCAGCCTTGTCTCTCCCCAGGACAAGGAGCTCGATGGGGTCCTCGAGGAGATGAGGGGTGCCACGCCCATCGGAACTACCAAGAGAGGAATTGGCCCATCCTATGCTCTCAGAGCACTTAGACTCTCGCCGAGGGTCTCTGACCTCGTCGGGGAGTTCAACTTCGCCTCCCTCTCCGGGTTCTATCAGAGGCTGTCCATCGACCCCGCAGGGCTAGTCGCCTGGGCCGACGAGTCAAGGAAGCTCCTCGTTGAGATCATGGGTGACGTGGGAAAACGGGTGGTAGAAATTGACGAGAAAGGAGGCTCCGTCCTCTTCGAAGGCTCCCAGGGAACCCTTCTGGACTTGCTCCACGGTTCATACCCCTACGTGACCAGCACTCACACCACGGCCAGCTACATCCCCGTGGGGCTGGGCATCCCGCCGTCTCTGGCGGGCAAGTCCCTCGGTGTTGCCAAGGCCTACACCACTCGTGTAGGGAGCGGACCGTTCCCCACAGAAATCAAGGGGGACCTTGCGGAGAGGATAAGGTCGGTAGGGAACGAGTACGGCGCTACCACTGGGCGACCTCGCAGGGTTGGCTGGCTGGATCTGGTCGCGCTCAAGTACGCCGTGAAGCTCAACGGTGCTTCGGAGCTCGCGGTATCGAAGGTCGACGTCCTCTCTCGTGTAGGGGAGTTCAGGGTCTGCGTTGCATACAGGCGAGACGGGTCGGATGTCTCCGACTTCCAACGCGCTCAAAACCACCTCGGTCAGGTCGAGCCGGTGTACGAATCCCCGTTCCCTCTCCACGATTTGAGCTTTACACACGGCTTCCCGCGGGACGGGAAGAAGCTCGTCGACTATCTTGAGGACCAGCTCAAGACCAGGGTCAGGCTCGTGTCTTACGGCGAAGAGAGGTCCATGACGGTTGAACTTTGACGCCATCTCCCCCATAGACGGCAGGTACAGGCCTGAGGCTGAGCCCCTTTCGCGCTACTTTTCTGAGCGGGCACTCACAATCGAGAGGCTGAAGGTCGAGATTGGCTACCTTGAGCTCTTGATGGACCTCGGCGTCGCGCCCAGGGCGAAGGTCCCCGAAATCAGGCCCAACTTACAGGAGATCAAACGGGTGGAAGAAAGGCTGGGGCACGACGTCAAGGCTGTGGAGGTCTACGTCAGGAAGCGCCTGAGGGATTCGAATGCAAAGGCACTGACGCCCTACGTCCACCTGGCGCTGACAAGCGAAGACACCAACAGCCTGGCCTTCGCCTCTCTGTTGAAAAAAGCGAAGGATGCTGTGCTCGTGCCCGCCTACGCTTCTCTGGCCATTGAGCTCGCGGAAATCGCATCGAAGGAGGCAGGGACAGCGATGACCGCACGGACCCACGGAAGGCCCGCTGTCCCGACCACCTTCGGGAAGGAGATGGCTGTTTTCGCTGCACGGCTCGCGGAGAGGGTGGCCTATCTCGGGAGCCTCACTCCTCAGGCGAAGTTCTCTGGAGCCGTCGGAACCTACGCCTCCTTCCGCCTCCTCGGGACCTTCGACTGGCCCGCGGAGCTCGCACTGTTCGTCAAGAAGTTCGGAGTCGACCCCACATCCTACTCCACCCAGGTGGTTCCGGGCGAGAGGCTCGCAGACATATTGCACTGCGTGGCGACCATCAACCAGCTGATTGTCTCTCTCTCCAGGGACCTCTGGGCCTACCAGACGCTCGGCTTCGTCCGCTTCCTCCGGCCTGGGAAGGTGAGCTCTTCGACAATGCCCCAGAAGGTGAATCCCGTCGACCTCGAGAACGCCGAGGGGCAGGCCGAGGTCTCCACGGCGCTGCTCACCCTCCAGGCATACAGGCTCCAGCAGACCCGAATGCAGAGGGACCTATCCGACTCCGTTATCCGGAGGACAATCGGCCAGGCCCTGGCTCACTCCCTGGTGGCTTGCGGGCGGCTGCGTGCGTCCCTCTCGGCCATGGTGGTGAACCGCGGGTCAATGAAGGAGGACCTCCGGCTGCATCCAGAGATATTTGCCGAAAGGGAGCAGATCCTGTCAAGGCTGAAGGGGGATGAAGACGGCTACGAGAAGGTCAAGTCGGCGGTCGAGAGTGGGACCTTCAGCCCAAGCGGGCCGGAGGACGGCTATGTCGGATACGCTGTTGACCTGGCGAAGGGCGCTCCCTCCGCGGTAAGGAGGCAGCTGGGTACGAAGCTCCTGCGCGGCCTGAGGAAGCAGGCCTCTATTGCCTGAACACCCATGTCAGGTTCGGTGGGTCGGCCCTCCGCCTCACCTTCTCGTTCAGGGCATGGACGACAAGGGGCAATGCCAAGGTTATGTCGGCGTAGAGGGTAGCTTTCTTCGCATCTGATGCAATCTTCCCCCAACTGATGGCTTCCTCAAGGGTGCAGCCCGACAAACCTCCCCACTGGGGGCTGTCCGCGGTGATCTGGATGGCGAACTCGTGCGGCGTCTCTTCATCTCCGCCCTTGGCCAGGGACTTGATTATCGTCGACAGCTGGATCGTGTCCTTGGGGACGCCTCCACCAAGGTACACCACCCCTGTCCGCTTTGTCTTCTCTGCGATCTGAGCCAGCTCCTCCATGTCCTTGCTCTGGTCCAGCCGGATCAGCTTCCCCTTCTCACGCTTCAGGAGGCTGAGGGCTACGCCGTATCCGCTGTCTATCAACCCGGGGGAGTAGATGGGGACCTTCGCCCTCTGGGCCGCGGCGACGATGCTGTCTATCCCCTTTCTCGAAAGGAACTCACCGAAGCCGTGCAGGAACTCCCTGGTGGAGTACACCTTCTTGGGATCCAGGGTGTCGGCATAGTTGTAGATTGTCCTCTCCAGCTTCCGATATTGCATCTCGTCGGCGTAGACGTCATAGAACCTGTCTATCTTCAGCCTCAGCAGCTCGTAGTCGTCGGCCAGCCATGTCCCCTGATAGTAGTGATATCCCAACGCCTCCAGAATGTCCTCGGAAATATTGGCCCCCGTGCTCACGACTACGTCCACGTACCTGTTCTCGACGAGCCATCGGACGATCTTCCATTGGCCCGTAGTGCTCAGCGACCCGGTCAATCCCAGGAAAACGGTCAGGCCTTTGGCCTTCGCCATCTCCGTCCAGATTCTTGCCACCTCGCCCAGCTTCTTCCCCTGGAAGCCGGTCTGAGACATCTCGTCCAACAAAGCGGAGACGCTCTTCTTTCCTACCTCTATGGTGGAGACTGGTTTTGACAGAACTTCCTTCCTTGATACCACGCCAGGGCGTCGTCGGATTCACTTAATTGTTTTATGAGTTGAGGCCGGGAATCGGGGCCCGCCTACTTTACAGTGACCGACTTCGCCAGGTTCCTCGGATAATCGGGGTCGTTCCGCCTTGCGACACTCATGTGGTAGGCGAGCAGCTGCAGCGGGATTGCTTCGACAATGGGGGTGAACTTCGGTTGCACCCTAGGCACGCGGATGTAGTGCCTGTATACAGCGTCCTTCTCGTCTGATATTCCTATCACGTCAGCACCCCGCGCCCTGAGCTCTTCAGCGTTCGAAAGCGAGTCGGCATGTGACTCACCGCTTGCGTTCAGAACAACAACGGGAGTGCCCTTCTCTATCAGGGCGAGCGTCCCGTGCTTGAGTTCGCTCGCCGGCATCCCCTCGGCGTGAATGTACGAAAGCTCCTTCAGCTTCAGCGCCCCCTCCATGGCCACCGGACTCTGATACCCCCTGGCCACGAAGTAGAAGTCTGGCCTTTCCCTGTATTCGTCTACGAGTCTTCTGACCTGTTCTTCGCACTTCAGGGTCTCGGCCACCGCCTCAGAGAGCTCCCTGAACCCGTTGGACTTCCTCCTGCCGAGGACGGCGTCCACCACCAGGTTCGCCACCACCACCTGGGCAGTGAAGCTCTTGGTCGCTGCCACCCCGACCTCGGGCCCGCAGTTCAGGAGTAGCACGCCATCGCTTTCCCTCGCCAGCGTCGACCCCGCCGCGTTGACTATGGAGTAGATCCTGGCGCCGCGCTTCTTCGCCTCCTTTACGGCCTCCATCACGTCGGCGGTTTCGCCGCTCTGCGAAAAAGCGATGACCACCGAATCCTTCCCGAGGAACTCCGCGTGCTCCTTCAGCTCTCCTGCGACCACCGTGTCGACCCTGATCTTCGCCTCCTTGTTGAGCCTGAACTTCATCAGCAGGCCGGCGTGATACGACGTCCCTGACGCGGTGATGTAGAGGGACTTCGCCTTCCTTACTGCCCTGGCGAACTCTTCGACCATGCCCGGCTCCTGGACGGAGGCGCTGAGCACCGTCCTCGGCTGCTCGTTGATTTCCTTCAGCGTGTAGTGGGCGAAGTCGCTCTTGGAGACGTCAGAAAGCTCCCAGGCGACCTGTGTGGGCTTCCGTCTGACTTCGCGCCCGTCCTGCCCCATGATCCTCGCCCTGTCCTTGGTGAGTTCCACTGTCTCGTAGTTGTCGAGGAAGATGGTCCTGTCTGTGTGTCCGATGAAAGCGAGCACATCGCTGGCCAGGAACATCCTTCCCTGCCCGACGCCCACAATCAGCGGTGCGTCCCTGCGCGCACCGACCATGACGTCGGGCCTGTCCTGGAACATGACCGCGATGGCGTACTGTCCTTTCAGCTTCTTCATGGCTGCCGTTGTCGCCTTAAGGGGGTCGTGTGACCGCCTGTATTCGGTCTCGATGAGGTGAGCGATAACCTCGGTGTCTGTCTCGCTCTTGAACATGTGCCCTTTGGCTGAGAGCCCGCTTTTCAGCGGAATGTAGTTCTCTATTATTCCATTGTGGATGACCGCAACCAGCTCCCCGCAGGACGTGTGAGGGTGCGCGTTGGCGTCCGTCACCCCGCCGTGCGTCGCCCACCTCGTGTGCGCCATCCCGATATTGCCCTTCAGGCTCGAGAGGCTCCTGCTCTGCTCGATTTCGCTCACTCGCCCCACCCCCTTCCTCACAACCAGGGAACCGTCGGAGATTGTCGCCATGCCCGCAGAATCGTAGCCTCTGTACTCGACTCGCCTCAATCCCTCAAGGAGGATACCAGCGACTGGCTCTTCGGCCACACATCCGACGATCCCGCACATTTGCCCTGCAAGTCCCGTCACGTCTCTTTAAATCCAGCAAAACATTCCACTTGACCATGCATAGGCCTCATTGCATGGGCTTGCTTCAGAGCTCTCCAAGTCAAGTGGACCATGCAAAACCGTTTATGTAGGGTGAGAAGAACCTCAGTCCCATGGCGAAAGAGAAGATACTCTTCGACCCGAAGTCGGAGGCGGGACAGGTAAAGCGAGTCCTGGTCTCGGACAGGCCAGACGGCTTCAGGCCCGCAGCGGGAAAGATCGGCCAGAAGTTGCTCCTGTTGCTTTCATCAGGGCCCAAGTACCCCGCAGAGATGGCCCGGGCACTCGACACACACCACCAGACGGTCTACTATCACATCGGCCGCCTCGAGAAGGCAGGACTGATCACGAGGGTGAGGAGCGAGCAAATACGGGGCGGTGAGGCGAACCTCTTCGCGCTTGCGTCAGACGGCTACGCCGTGGAGTTCCCCGTCAAGGGGGAGCAGATGCCGATGCTGAAGTCGTCAAGTCGGTCGAGGGCGCTTGGGCGGTTCTTCAAGGAGTTCATAGGCTCGGGCGAGTTCGACGGCTCGCTGGTGGTCGGCTCCCCCCTGCAGCACGGGGAGGCAGGCACCCAGGCCAGAGACGGGCACTACGCCGTGCAGCTCGGTTTCGCGTTGGGCCAGTTCGTAACGCTCCCGTCGAAGTTCCCCGTGAAGCTCGACGTCGACCTTCGTGCTGAGAAGCTGATGGCTTCGAACCTTATCGTGGTGGGCGGTCCCCGCACCAATGTCGTGGCAGAGGAATTGAACAGGCACCTCCCCGTCCGCTTCAGCCAGGGGGGCTTCTGGAGCACCATAGTGGACGACACAGGCGGAAGCTATGGCTCTGAGCTCGACTGCATCGTGGAGAAGGTCAAGAACCCATGGGACGAGACCAAGACCTGCGTCTTGGCAGCAGGCCTCACCGGAGCGGGGACAAAGGCAGCGATAATAGGCATGTGCAACGCCGCAGAGATCATCTTCCAGAGATACAGGTCCGGAGACTTCGCGACCATTCTCCGGGGGGTGGATAGGGATGGCGATGGCAAGGTGGATTCCGTGGAGATCCTGAAGCAGACGTAGGCGCCTAGGCCCTTCTTCCTCTGCGGCCGCCCTTCTTCCTAGTCGTGTCGTGCGGAATCGGGGTGGCGTCTTCGATGCGGCCTATCTTGAAGCCTGCCCTGGCTATGGCGCGTATGGCTGCCTGGGCGCCCGGCCCAGGGGTCCTCGGGCCTGTTCCCCCCACCGCCCTGACCTTGATGTGGACGGCCGTGATTCCCTTTGACTTTGCCACGTCGGACGCAGCGGACGCGCTCCTCATTGCTGCGTAGGGGGACGACTCAAACCTGTCTGCCTTAACGTGCCTCCCTCCGGAGGAGAAGGCGATCGTCTCGGCCCCAGTCAGGTCTGTGATGTGGACGATCGTGTTGTTGTAGGACGAGTAGATGTGGCAGACTCCCCACTTGTTTGCGAGAACTTCTTCTTCTGACATCTATCTCACTTGGCCTCCGCCGCCTGTTCCGCAGGTGCCTGCTCTGCCAACTGCCCTGGGACTACTTCCTGCGTCTCCTGCGCTGAAGCCTTCTCGCTGGGCAGCCCGCCCCCGATGAGTTTGATTCCCGCTTCGTCAGTCCCACCCACGTCGTACCCCGGGATCGTGATTATCCTGTGGCCGACTGCCACGTGCCCGTGAACTATGAGCTGCCTTGCGTGCAGGGGAGAAAGCGCCATCCCCTTCTTGAAGACCATGGACTGCAGCCTCCTTGCGAGCATGTCCTCCACCGTGAGGCTGAGGATGTCGTCGAGCGTGGCCTCCTCTCTGATGAGACCCTTCTTCCTGAGGCTGTCAAGCAACTTCCTCTCCTCCCTCTCCCTCACGACCTGCGTTGCGGCCAACAGCGTCCTCGCCTGCTTCCTGACGGAGCTGAGCTGCGTTTCCGCCTTCCAGAGTTCCCTCTTGTTCCTCAGCCCATACGTCCCGAGAAGGTAGAGCTCCTGCGCCAGCTGGTCGGCGCGCCAAGGGCTGCGCGGCCTGCTGTACTGCTTCCTGGCCTTCTTCGGGTCTCCCAAATCTTACTTCTCTTCCTTCTTCGCTGCGGCTTCTTTGGCGGCCGCCACGAGTGTGGCCTTCCTCACACCCACTGTCCTTCCCTTCCTGCCCGTGGTCCTGGTTCGCTGGCCTCTCACCTTCAGCCCGAGGCCGTGCCTCACTCCCTTCCAGCTCTTGATGTTCTTCTCTTCCTCTATGTCATTCTTCTGAATGAAGTCCAAGTCTGACCCGAGGAGCTGCCTCGCCTCTCCGGTCTCCGGGTCGTTCCTCCTGTTGTAGTACCATCTCGGCAGAGCCGATCTTGAGGTGCTTGCGATAGCGTCCTCGATCTCCTTGACCTGCTCTTCGGAAAGCGTCCCCAACCTGACCC